>ERZ842401.312-NODE-312-length-69220-cov-32.556062_pt1 | contig 69220 bp, 51 predicted proteins | sample MGYA00521270_ERZ842401 | MGnify/ENA primary metagenome ERZ842401 (study PRJEB31892, sample SAMEA3878208) | bioreactor metagenome | biome: Moose rumen | place: Sweden | collected 2011-10 | study: EMG produced TPA metagenomics assembly of the PRJEB12797 data set...
AGCGTAATAGCTCACTGGTCGAGTCGGCCTGCGCGGAAGATGTAACGGGGCTAAACATGTCACCGAAGCCGCGGGCGCCGGGCAACCGGCGCGGTAGGGGAGCGTTCCGCAAGCCGGAGAAGCCCGTGCGGGAGCACGGGTGGAGGCAGCGGAAGTGCGAATGCTGACGCAAGTAACGATAATGCGGGTGAAAAACCCGCACGCCGACAGACCAAGGGTTCCTGTCCAACGTTAATCGGGGCAGGGTGAGTCGGATCCTAAGGCGAGGCTGAAAAGCGTAGTCGATGGGAAACAGGTTAATATTCCTGTACTTTCCGCAGTTTCGATGGAGTGACGGAGAAGGCTAGGTGCGCTGCCTGATGGTGCGCAGTGAAAGGCTGTGGTCCGGTGATGTGTCAAATGCATGTTGCCAATGGATGAGAGCTGAGAGGAGGCGGAGAAATCCGCCGAAGGCACTGAGGCCAGGCTTCCGGGAAAAGCTTCTAAGGTCAGGCTGGGGAAATCCGTACCGGAAACCGACACAGGTGGTCGGGTAGAGTATACCAAGGCGCTTGAGAGAACTCGGGTGAAGGAACTAGGCAAAATAGTACCGTAACTTAGGGAGAAGGTACGCTGAAGGGTGTGAAGTCCCTGCGGACGGAGCATCAGTCAGCCGCAGAGAAGAGGCGGCTGGGACTGTTTAACAAAAACACAGCACACTGCCAACATGGAAATGGAAGTATAGTGTGTGACACCTGCCCGGTGCCGGAAGGTTAATTGAAGATGTCAGCGCAAGCGAAGCATCGGATCGAAGCCCCGGTAAACGGCGGCCGTAACTATAACGGTCCTAAGGTAGCGAAATTCCTTGTCGGGTAAGTTCCGACCTGCACGAATGGTGTAACCATGGCCGCGCTGTCTCCACCCGAGACTCAGTGAAACCGAAATCGCTGTGAAGATGCAGTGTACCCGCGGCTAGACGGAAAGACCCCGTGAACCTTTACTACAGCTTGACACTGAACATTGAGCCTGCCTGTGTAGGATAGGTGGGAGGCAGTGAGGTGCATGCGCCAGTGTGCACGGAGCCGATGGTGAAATACCACTCTGGCAGCCTTGATGTTCTAACCACAGCTCCGCAACGGGGCGTGGGACAGTGTCTGGCGGGTAGTTTGACTGGGGCGGTCTCCTCCCAAAGCGTAACGGAGGAGCACGAAGGTCAGCTAATCACGGTCGGACATCGTGAGGATAGTGCAATGGCATAAGCTGGCTTGACTGCGAGACTCACAAGTCGGGCAGATGCGAAAGCAGGTCATAGTGATCCGGTGGTTCTGTATGGAAGGGCCATCGCTCAACGGATAAAAGGTACTCTGGGGATAACAGGCTGATACCGCCCAAGAGTTCATATCGACGGCGGTGTTTGGCACCTCGATGTCGGCTCATCACATCCTGGGGCTGCAGTAGGTCCCAAGGGTATGGCTGTTCGCCATTTAAAGTGGTACGCGAGCTGGGTTCAAAACGTCGTGAGACAGTTTGGTCCCTATCTGCCGCGGGCGTTGGATGATTGAAGGGAGTTGCTCCTAGTACGAGAGGACCGGAGTGAACGAACCTCTGGTGTACGGGTTGTCATGCCAATGGCACTGCCCGGTAGCCACGTCCGGAACTGATAACCGCTGAAAGCATCTAAGCGGGAAGCAGACCCTGAGATTAGTCATCCCTGCGACTTTAAGTCGCCTCAAGGCTCGTTCGAGACCAGGACGTTGATAGGTCAGGTGTGGAAGTCCGGTGACGGATGAAGCTTACTGATACTAATTTGCCGTGCGTCTTAACCATGCACCACCTCATTGTTCAGGTGGCTGGCATGCCGGGGGTCACTTGACCCGGTCTTAGCACAGACTAAACAGAAACAGACTGAACTTAAACAGTCTAAACATAAATAATCTACAGTCACCGCATACAACCATGTGACTGCTTCCTCCTGCCTCAAGGCAGTCAGGACTCTCTCTTTTGAACGGATTTGAAAAAGAAGCGGCTCTGAAACAGAAAACAGAGCTGAGTTTCGGCTTACGGATTTTTTACAAGTTTCGCCTGACAGTCATAGCGCGTCAGTACCACCTGTTCCCTTTCCGAACACAGAAGTGAAATGTCGTTGCGCCGATGGTCGTGTGGCTTTCGCCATGTCAGAGTAGGTAATTGTCAGGCACCCCTTTTGGAGCGGTAGTTCAGCTTGGTTAGAACGCCTGCCTGTCACGCAGGAGGTCGCGGGTTCGAGCCCCGTCCGTTCCGCCACCCTTTCAAGAAGCAGGCTTTATGCCTGCTTTTTTCATTTCAGACCCCTGGGTTCCGGTTTCCGGGACTGTGGTATTATTGACCTGACTTTTTGGCAGGATTATTACTATGCTTTCTCTGACACGACAAAAGGAACATCTGCAGCTTGTTTCCCGTACCTTTGCAGTTACTATCCCACTGCTGAGCATGCCACTGGAAGATTATGTGGGTATGGCTTACCTGCTGTGCCGCATCTGCGACACCATCGAGGATGATCCCTATCTTCCTCATGAGGAAAAGATTGAATGGATGGGGAAATATGCCAAGGCCGTTGCGGGTGAAATCGATGATGTAGCCTTCACCAAGGAGCTCAGGCCCAAGCTTGCCGGATCTAACAACCAGTATGAGCTTGATCTGGTGGCGGAGCTTCCTGAGGTCCTTCAGCGTCTCAGATCCTATCCTGAGAACATTGTCGCCATTATTTCTAAGACCATCAGGATCATGAGCGCCGGCATGTCCCGCCAGCAGGCCAATGATGTCATAACCTGCCAGAGTGATCTGGACAACTACTGCTATTCGGTGGCCGGTGTTGTGGGGGAGATGCTCGCTCAGCTTTTCATGAGCCAGTGCAAACCATTTGCCGCAGATCCCGCCCGTGCCATGAGGCTGGCGGTATGCTTCGGTGAGGGGCTCCAGATGACCAACATCCTCAAGGATATTTGGGACGATGCCTCCAGGGGAGTCTGCTGGCTTCCCCTCAACATTCAGAACCACTATGACCCAGAGGAGGTCAAAACCTTCCTTTCTTCCATGGATAAGGACGAGAAGATCCGCTTTATCCGTGAGAAGGTCTCTGTTGCCTTCGGGCACCTGCTGCATTCGGTTGACTTCATGCTCAGCCTGCCGCGCTACGCTGTCCGTATCCGGGCATTCTGCTTTGTCTGTACCGCCATGTCTTTCCTGACCCTCAGGAACATCTACCAGAATCCCCTGTTTTCCGATGCCAAGGAGATAAAAATCTCCCGCAGCGACGTGACATCGATGCTCAGAAGGGCCAAATACACTGGTTTTTCTAATTACATGCTGAGAAGTTTCTTCACCCGTGTCCTGGGAGACATTCCAGTTATCTCCGAGGATCCGGCGAAGCTCTATGCCCAGGTTTCTAAGTGGGACAACTGATCTGACCGTTTTACGTTTCCAGAATTCCCCAGGGAACTTGCGGGAGTTTCCGGAGTCTTTTACTATGTGCCGGAGCTGACGGGAAATTTGCGTTTCTGCTGCGTTTTCCGGCAGGGCTTGTTGGCCGGGACATGTTTCCCTAATTTGAGGTTGAAAATGAATAAGTTCACAAGGGTGATATGCGGGATCCTCTTCTCTTTCCTTGCGTCTGCGCCGGTCATGGCTGATGACGAGGAATTCAAGGAAGGGGAGTACTACACAGTTGTTCAGGGGAATGAACTGTCCAAGGTCCAGGAGATAACTGAGTTCATGTCCTTTTACTGTGGGCACTGCTTCATGTTCCGCTCCACTTTCAATCAGCTTAAGGGCACTTTCCCTGAGGTGACCTTTAGCGTCATTCCTGTGGCCTTCCTGGGCGGTCCCATGGGCCAGATGTCCCAGAAGGCTTATGCCACCGCCAAGATCATGGGCATCGAGGAGCAGTACAGCAATGAACTGTTCAACCAGATCCATCAGATGCACAAGACAGACTACAATCCTGAGGCCCTGGCTGACATTGCTGCCTATGTGGGGGCTGACAAGCAGAAGTTCCTGGAGATCTTTGACAGCTTTGTGGTTGTGAGCCAGATTGCCGCATACAATGCGGAGCAGGACCGTGCCGGGATCAAGGGTGTGCCGTCCCTGATGGTCAACCACAAGTATGTCATCATCAAGGCTGAAAAGGATCAGGTGGTCAGTCTGATCCGGTACCTGCTGAACAAGGACGGCATCAAGCCGGCAGCCGCAGCTCCCGCCCAGGAGGATGCCGGGGCGGCCGCTGCACCTACGGAGGCTCCTGCCAACTGACAGCGGGCAGCCGTGACGCCAAGCCGGGCCTCAGATGCCCGGTTTTTTGTTTTTTTTTTTTCGCCGGCTGGCGGGATTTCGATCTGTTCAGCACTCCCCACTGTCGGCGCCCAAATTTTTGATGTGGGGTTTTTAATTTTTCCGTCTGATTGGTGTTATCATAGAATTGATATTTTTTATTGTCGGTTCGGTTCGCAGATAACAAAGCATCCTGCGGATCATGTTCAAGGACTGGCCGGGATCTTCCCGGGTCGGCAGGCGCCAGATCGGTGCCGCAAGCCATGATCCGGCCGGAAAGGGCCGGGCGCAGTCACTGTCAGCTCATGTACAGGAATAGACTATGTCAACAACTGAAACAACAAAGTATATCTGGTTCAACGGTGAGCTTGTCGAGTGGGACAAGGCTCAGGTCCATGTGATGACCCATGCGCTGCATTACGGCACTTCTGTTTTTGAGGGGATCCGTGCCTATGACACCCCCAAGGGCACCATGATTTTCCGTTTGAAGGAGCACATGCAGCGCTTCTTCAACTCTGCCAAGATTTACTGGATGAACATTCCCTTTACCCAGGAGCAGATCAGTGAGGCCTGCGCCAGCGTCATGGTGAACAACGGCCTTAAGTCCGGCTATCTCCGTCCCCTGGCCTTCATCGGCAATGTGGGGCTGGGCGTCATGCCCAAGTCTGATACCGTTGATGTCATTGTGGGCGCTGTGCCCTGGGGCGCATACCTGGGTGAGGAAGGCTTGAAGAACGGCATTGACGTGTGCGTCTCTTCCTGGAACCGCCTTGCGCCCAACACCATTCCCACCGGTGCCAAGGCCGGCGGCAACTACCTGTCATCCCTGCTCATCGCCCGTGAGGCCCACCGCAACGGCTTTGCCGAGGGCATTGCGCTGAATGTTGACGGCTACATTGCCGAGGGATCCGGTGAGAACGTCTTCATTGTCCGGGACAACGTGCTCTACACCTCTCCGGTGACCTCATCCATCCTCCCTGGCATCACCAGAGACACCATTCTCACCCTGGCCCGGGATCTGGGCTTCACCGTGAAGGAGGAACTGCTTCCCCGGGAGTCCCTGTATCTTGCCGATGAGGTGTTCTTCTCTGGCACCGCCGCCGAGATCACACCCATCAGATCGGTTGACCACTGCCAGGTGGGCGCCGGCTGCCGCGGCCCTGTGACTGAAAAGCTGCAGAACGCCTTCTTCGACTATGTCCGCGGCAATGTCGAGGATCGCTACGGCTGGCTGACCCCCGTAAGCAAGTAATTCAGTATCAGGAGGGAGACTTGCATGGTTTCCCTTTATTTTTTTTTTCTCAGAAAACCCGGGCCGACAGTCAGAGAGAGCGGCCGGTTTTTTAATTTAAGGATCTGAAAATGCCTCAGTACCGTTCTCACATATCCACCCAGGGCCGCAACATGGCCGGAGCCAGGGCTCTGTGGCGGGCCACCGGAACCCGCGATGAGGATATGAACAAGCCCATCATTGCAGTGGCCAACTCCTTCACCCAGTTTGTTCCTGGACATGTGCACCTACATAATGTGGGTCAGCTGGTCAAGGAAGAAATTGAGCGCTGCGGTGCCGTTGCCAAGGAGTTTGACACCATCGCTGTGGATGACGGCATTGCCATGGGCCATGACGGTATGCTCTACTCCCTTCCCAGCCGTGAGATCATCGCCGATTCCGTGGAGTACATGTGCCGCGCCCACTGCGCCGACGCCTTGGTGTGCATTTCCAACTGCGACAAGGTCACCCCAGGAATGCTGCTGGCAGCCATGAGGCTCAACATTCCGGCTATTTTTGTCTCCGGCGGTCCCATGGAAGTGGGCCAGGTCCAGGTGGCTGATCACAGCAAACTGGATCTGATTGACGTCATGGTCATGGCAGCCGATCCCAAGTACACCGACGAGGAGATCCGGCAGGCGGAGATCCACGGATGTCCCACCTGCGGCTCCTGCTCCGGCATGTTCACCGCCAACTCCATGAACTGCCTCACCGAGGCCCTGGGCCTGTCCCAGCCTGGCAATGGCTCCCTCCTGGCAACCCATGCCGCCCGTCGGGAACTGTTCCTGAAGGCCGCCCGGCGCATTGTGGAGATGACCAGGGATTACTACGAGAACGGCAACGAGAAGGTCCTGCCCAGATCCATCGCCTCCAAGGAGGCCTTTGAGAATGCCATGTCCCTGGACATCGCCATGGGTGGCTCCACCAACACCGTGCTGCATCTGCTGGCAGTGGCCCAGGAGGCCGGGGTTGACTTCACCATGGCCGACATCGACCGCCTGTCCCGGGTGGTGCCTCACCTGTGCAAGGTGGCCCCCTCTACCAATGTCTACCATGTGTCAGACGTGCACCGGGCCGGCGGTGTCATGGGGATCCTGGCTGAGCTTGACCGGGCCGGACTCATCCACCGGGAAGCTCTCCATGTCTCTGAGAAGAGCCTGGGTGATCTGATTGACCGCTATGACATCATGGGCACTCCCTCCGAGGATGTTAGGAAGCTTTATCTGGCAGCACCAGGCGGACAGGTGTGCAGCGAGCCCTTCCATCAGGACTGCTATAGCGATTCCCTGGACACTGACCGTGCGGCCGGCTGCATCCGCGACCGGGCCCATGCCTACAGCCAGGACGGCGGCCTGGCCACCCTTTATGGTAACCTTGCCCTGGACGGCTGTATCGTCAAGACCGCCGGTGTGGACGAGTCCATTCTGAAGTTCCGTGGGCCGGCTGTGGTTTATGAGAGCCAGGAGGATGCCGTTAGCGGCATTCTGGGCGGCCGGGTCAAGGCTGGGGATGTGGTGGTGATCCGCTATGAGGGTCCCAAGGGCGGTCCGGGCATGCAGGAAATGTTGTATCCCACCTCCTACCTCAAGTCCATGGGCCTGGGCAAGAAGTGCGCACTGATCACCGACGGCCGGTTCTCCGGCGGCACCTCCGGCCTCTCAGTGGGCCATGTGTCTCCCGAGGCCGCATCCGGCGGCAGCATCGGCCTGGTCCGGGACGGTGACATGATTGAGTTTGACATTCCAAACCGCACTGTGAGGATTGATGTGTCTGACGAGGAGCTGGCAGCCCGCCGTCAGGAGATGGAGTCCCGGGGTAACCGGGCGTGGAAGCCCGCCAAGAGGGACCGCACTGTATCCTATGCTCTCAGGGCCTATGCCTCCCTGGCATCCAGCGCCGACAAGGGCGCGGCCCGGGACAAGAGCAAGCTGGAGGACTGAGCCATGGCAGAGCAGACTGTTACCCGGGATGAGTATCTGCGCAAGATCCTCCTGGCCCCTATCTATGATCTGGTGAAGGTCACCTCCTTGGACAGGATGGAGAAACTGTCAGACCGTTTGGGCAATGAGATCCTGCTGAAGCGCGAGGATGAGCAGATTGTACATTCCTTCAAGCTCCGGGGGGCATATAACAAAATTGCCCAGCTGACGCCGGAGCAGAAGGCCAAGGGTGTGGTGGCGGCATCCGCCGGCAACCATGCCCAGGGTGTGGCCCTTTCCGGACGCAAGCTTGCGGTGCGCACCAACATTGTGATGCCCAAGTCCACTCCGGATATCAAGGTGGATGCGGTCAGGCGTTTTGGTGGCAATGCAATCCTGTTCGGCTCCAACTTTGACGAGGCCTATGCCGAGGCCCGGAGAATGGCCGAGGAGGAGCATCTGACCATGATCCCTCCCTATGATGATCCCGATGTCATCGCCGGCCAGGGAACCATTGCCTCGGAGCTGCTGCAGCAGAATGCCCACATAACCCACGTTTTCGTCCAGGTGGGCGGCGGCGGTCTGGCTGCGGGTATTGCCGTGTATCTCAAGCAGATCATGCCCAGGATTCGGGTGATTGCCGTGGAGCCCGAGGGCTCCGCCTGCCTGAAGGCCGCCTGGGACCGCAACGAGATAGTGACCCTTGACCGGGTGTCTCTCTTCGCCGACGGTGTCGCTGTCAAGCGCATCGGCACGGAGACCTTCAGGGTTCTCCGGGAGACGGTGGACGAGGTGATCACGGTGAGCAATGATGAGATCTGCGCCGCCATGAAGGATATCTTTGATGATGTCCGGGCTGTGGCGGAGCCTGCCGGGGCCGTCTCCCTGGCCGGGATCAAGAAGTATCTCTCGGTTAACCGCTGCCGGGATCAGCGGATGGTGGCCATCCTGTCCGGTGCCAACCTGAACTTCCACACCTTGCGGTTTGTCTCCGAGCGCTGTGAGCTTGGTGAGCAGCGGGAGGGCATTCTCTCCATCACCATTCCTGAGCGCCGGGGCGCCTTCCTGGATCTTTACCGGGATCTGGGCAACCGGTATGTTACGGAGTTCAACTACCGCTATTCCCACTCCCAGCAGGCATCCATCTTCATGAGCCTCCAGCTTAACGGCGGGCGGTCAGAGCTGGATGTCATCATCGGCGATCTGCAGCAGAAGGGGTACAAGGTGAGCAACATCACCGACAACCTGCTGGCCAAGAACCATGTGCGCTACATGGTGGGCGGCCATGCCCCCTCGGCGGAGCTCCGGGAGAAGCTGTTCAGTCTGGAGTTCCCGGAGCGTCCCGGGGCGCTGCTGAAGTTCCTGGAGACCCTGGGTCCCGAGTACAATATCACCCTGTTCCACTACCGCAAGCACGGTGCCGAATACGGCCGGGTGCTGTGCGGCATCGAGGCGGATGACTCCAAGACGGCGCAGCTGGTGGAGCGGCTCAACCGTCTGGGCTACATCTGGTTTGATGAGACGGACAACGAGTGCTACCGTATGTTCCTGCAGCCGCAGGCGTGAGCGGGTGAAGGACAGCACTGTCTGCAAGGGGCCCTAGCGGTCCCTTTTGTTTTTTCAGGCTGCGCAGCCTTTTGGGGGGAACAGATTGCGCTTTTGGCGGTCAAAACCCTTGCGGGATGATGGTGCGGCCTTCCAGGGCCCCATGGCCGGTCCCGGAGCCGGAGGATGTTGATGAAAAAGGTTTTCAGGTTGCTGTTGCTGCTGGCGCTTCTGGCGGGAGGCGTCCTGGCTTTGCTGCACTGGCAGAGCCGGGAGGCGGCGCAGGATGAGGCCCTGTCCGGTGTCACCGGGGTCAACGGCCGCCTTGAGATGCGCCGGGTGGATGTGGCCTCCCTGCACGGGGGCAGGATCCTGAGCGTCAGCGTGGACGAGGGGGATCATGTGGCCCGGGACAGCGTCCTGGCGGTCATTGCCTCTGACACCATTCCCGCCCGGATCCGGGCCTTGGAGGCCGCCCGCTCCGCGGCGCTGGAGAATGCGGCCAAGCAGGACAGCCGGCTCAGGGAGGCTGATCGGGAAATCGCCCTGGCGTCCCTGGAGCTGGAGGATGCCCGGAAGCTTTACCGGGATCGGCTGATTGCCAAAACCGAGCTGGAACGGCGGATCACCGCCCTGGGTGTCAGGCAGGATCGCCGGAAGATCATTGAACGGGAGCGCCGTCAGGCCGGGTTTGAGGCTGAACGTATCGGCGCCCAGCTGGAGGAGATCCGGATCAGCCTGGAGGAGATGACGGTGCGCTCCCCCTTTGACGGCTATGTGGAGTACCGCCTGGCCGATCCCGGCAATGTCATCCCTGCCGGTGGCCGGGTGATCTCCCTGCTGGATCCCTCGGATGTCTTCCTGGATATCTTTCTGCCCGCCATGACTGCCGCCGGTGTCAGTGTGGGGGATGAGGGACGCATTGTCATTGACGGGGTTGAGGGTGCCTTCCCCGCCCGGATCACCTATGTGGCCCGGGATGCCCAGTTCACCCCCAAGTTTGTGGAGACCCGGGAGGAGCGGGCCAAACTGCTGTTCCGGGTGCGCCTGAAAATCGCTCCCCATCTGGCTCTGGAGCACAAGGATCTGTTCCGGGGCGGCATGCCGGCGTTGGGCTATGTTCTGCACCGGGGCAGTGTCTGGCCGCCGGCCCTGGCTATTGGTGCCAGCCGGCAGGATCCGGTCTCCTCATCCGGCATTTCCCCGTTGGCCGCCACCGGTGAGAGTGGGCAGCTTCCGGCGGGAACCGACGGGGGAGATCCTTCCCGGAATTCCGCTGGCAGTAGCGGCGGAGATGAGGCTCCCGGCGCAGATCCTGCGGGCGGGGACGGGCACCGGTGACCGGGGAGGCCGGGCTCCCGGCAGTGCGCCTTGAGGGGCTGACCCACCGCTACGGGAAGATCGTCGCCCTGGACGATGTGTCCCTGACGGTTCCCACCGGCACCACCCTGGGGCTGGTGGGGGCCGACGGCGTTGGCAAGTCCACCCTGCTGTCCCTTATTGCCGGGGTGAAGATCCGGCAGCGGGGCAGGGTGGAGGTTCTGGGTGAGGATATGGGATCCGGGAATGCCCGCTCCCGTATGTCCCGCCGGGTGGCCTTCATGCCCCAGGGCCTGGGGAAAAACCTTTATCCCACCCTTTCGGTGATGGAGAACATCTCCTTCCATGCGGATCTCTTCGGCCTCAGGGGTCGGGGGCGGAGCGCCCGGATCCGGCGCCTTCTGGGGGCCACCTCCCTGCTGCCCTTCGCCTCCAGGGCGGCTGGGAAGCTTTCTGGCGGCATGAAGCAGAAGCTCTCCCTCTGCTGCGCCCTGATCCACAGCCCGGAGCTGCTCATCCTGGATGAGCCCACCACCGGTGTGGATCCCCTGTCCCGCCGGCAGTTCTGGACCCTGGTGGCGGAGCTTATGGCCGAGAGCCCGGGCATGACGGTGATGGTCTCCACGGCTTATATCGATGAGGCGGAGAATTTTGCCCACACCGTCATGATGGACGGCGGCAGGATCCTGGCCAGCGCCCTCACCGCTGATCTGATTGCCGGAACCGGCTCCCGGGATCTGGAGGAGGCCTACATGAGGATGCTCCCTCCGGAGAAGCGGGGCCGGGAGGGCGGCTTCAGGATCCCGCCCTACCGCCGGGAGCCGGGGGAGGAGCCGGCCATTGCGGCCACGGATCTGACACGGCGGTTTGGCAGCTTCACCGCCGTGGATCATGTGAGCTTTGAGATCGGCCGGGGGGAGATCTTCGGGTTTCTGGGCTCCAACGGCTGTGGCAAGTCCACCACCATGAAGATGCTCACCGGGCTGCTGGAGCCGACCTCCGGGGAGGCCCGGATCCTGGGCTGCCTGGCGGACGCCGGCAGCAATGACATCAAGCTCCAGGTGGGCTATATGTCCCAGGCCTTTTCCCTTTATGAGGAGCTGACGGTGCTGGAGAACCTGCTGCTTCACGCCAAGCTGTACCGCATCCCCCTGCTGCGCCGGAAGGAGGCTGTGGACCGGGTCCTGGACCGCTTTGATCTGCGCCGGGTGCGCCACGCCACCCCCAGGTCACTGTCTTTGGGGATCCGGCAGCGCCTGCAACTTGCCGCCGCCTGCCTGCACCATCCCTCAATTCTCATCCTGGACGAGCCCACCTCCGGCGTGGATCCCGCCGCCCGGGATCTGTTCTGGGACTATCTCATCCGCCTGTCCCGGGAGGATCGGGTGACCATTTTCGTGTCCACCCATTTCATGAATGAGGCGGAGCGCTGTGACCGGATCTCCCTGATGCACCGGGGCCGGGTGCTGGCGGCGGACACTCCCGAGGGGCTCCGGCGCAGCCGGAATGCCGCCACCCTGGAGGATGCCTTCATCAGCTATCTTGAGGACGCCCAGGGATCCGGGGAGGGCGCCGCCGTTTCCGGGGCCGCCGCCGGCGCGGAGCCTGCCGGCCGGAGCTCCACGGGCCTGCTCTACAGCCTGGGGGTGGTGCTGGCCTTTGCCCTCCGGGAGGGCCGGGAACTCCTCCGGGATCCGGTGCGCATGTTCTTTGTCCTGTTTGGGGCGGTGGTTTTTGAGATCGCCGCCTCCTACGGCATCTCCTTTGACATGACCGCCATGCCCTTTGCCGTGGCAGATCATGATCAGTCCCGGGAGAGCCGAATGCTGATCCGGGAGTTTCAGGGTTCGGCCTACCTGCGGGAGCTGAGCCTGGAGGGTGATGAGGCCTTCTCGAATGTGCCGGAGCTTTTCCGGCGGCACCATGTGAAGCTGCTCATCGACATTCCCCCGGAATACGGGCGGCGTCTTCTCCGGGGTGAGTCCCCGGAGGTGGGCTTCCATATCGACGGGGCCTTCCCCTCGGTGGCCAACAATGTCAGGAACTATGTGGACGGCATCATGCGCCGCTACAATGCGTCCCTGGCCGGAGGGGCCGGAGTTGAGCAGGCGCCTCTGGAGGTCAGGTTCATGTACAACGAGATCTTCCGCAGCGTCTATGTCATTGTCCCGGGGCTCATCATGCTGTCCATGGTGATGTTTCCGGCCATGATGACCGCCCTGGGGGTGGTGCGGGAGAAGGATCTGGGCACCATCAGCAACCTTTACACCTCCCCGGCCACGGTGCTGCAGTTTCTCGTGGGCAAGCAGATCCCCTACATCATCCTGTCTCTGCTGAGTTTCCTGATCATGACCCTGTGCGCCGTGCTCCTGCTGGGAGTCCCGGTTCGGGGATCCTTCTGGGCCCTGCTGGGGGGCGCTGTCCTCATGGTGGCGGCCTCCTCCTCCTTCGGCCTGCTGGTGTCCTGCTTTGTACGGACCCAGGTGGCGGCCATTTTCGGATCGGCAGTGCTCTCCATCCTGCCGGCCATCAACTTCTCCGGCTTTCTCTACCCCCTGTCCACCCTGGAGGGGGCCGGCTACGTTATGGGAAGGATGTTTCCCTGCTCCTGGTTCCAGATCGTGAGCCTGGGCTCCTTCAGCAAGGGCCTGGGCGCGGAGAGTTTCGGGCAGGTGTATGGCGTCATCGCCCTGCAGGCGGCGGTGTACATGATCCTGGCGGCGCTGCTGCTGAAAAAACAGGAGAAGTGAATGTACGCCGTTCTGTCCAACATCCTGATCCTGAGCCTCAAGGAGATCAAGAGCCTGCTGTCCGACGTGATCCTGGTGGCACTGATGGTGTACTTCTTCACCGCCGCCGTGGTGGTGGCCGCCAAGGGGGCCAGCCAGGAGGTCAGGAACGCCCCGGTGGCGGTGGTGGATCATGACCGATCCGCCCTGTCCCGGCGTCTGATGGATGCAGTGCAGCCGCCCCATTTCAAGCGTCCCGTGGCCGTGGAGTCCGGTGAGGTCCAGCGCCACATGGATCTGGGGGACTTCTACTTCGTCCTGGACATTCCCCCGGGGTATGAGGAGAAGATCCTGAAGGGGGAGCGCCCCCGGATCCAGTTGCTGGTGGATGCCACCGCCATGACCCTGGCCGGCACCGGCACGGGCTACCTGACCTCGGTGCTAGGCCAGGAGCTGTCATCCTTCACCAGTGAGGCCGCTGGCGGCACTCCCCGGGAGCTGGCGCGCGCCCCCCGGGCGGTGCCGGCGGTCAATGTGCTGTTCAATCCCAACGCCTCCGCCGTCTGGCACATGGGGGTGGTGCAGATCGTGGGCAACCTGACACTGCTCACCCTGATGCTTTCCGGGGCGGCCATCATCCGGGAGAAGGAGCGGGGAACCATTGAGCATCTACTGGTGATGCCGGTTTCCGCCGGCGAGATCGCCGCCGCCAAGATCGCCGCCAACGGCACGGTGATCGTGGCCCTGGCCCTGTGCTCCCTTTACGTGATCGTGCACACGGCTCTGGGGGTTCCGGTGGAGGGTTCCTTTGGCCTGCTGACCCTGGGCATGTTCGTCTATGTGCTCAGCTTTGCTTCCCTGGGGATCCTGCTGGCGGTCATGGCCCCCTCCATGCCCCAGTTCGGACTGCTGTGCATTCCGGTGTACATGCTGGTCTACCTGCTCTCCGGGGGCACCAGTCCTGCCGAGAGCATGCCGGAGCAGATGCAGCAGATGATCCAGGTGTCTCCCACCACCCAGTTTGTGGCCTTTATTCAGGATGTGGTGCACCGGGGCGCAGACGTTGACAATGTGGGCGGCCGGCTGCTGGTGATGCTTCTCCAGGGGCTGCTGTTTCTGGCCGTTGCCCTTTTGCGCTTCAAGTCCATGCTGCTGCGCCAGGGCTGAGTCCCGGCTTTTTCAGGAGGTGTTCATGCGTTTTGGCTTCTCTTTGGCTGCCTCTGCTGCCGGGGCGCTGCTGCTGGCGGGCTGCTCCCCTTGCACCGTGGAGTACGGGGCGGATCCGGATCTGCCGGCGTCCTACAGCTTCGCAGGATCTGCGGATCCGGCATCTGCGGCCATTGACCGCTGGTGGGAGCAGTTCGGGGATCCGGTGCTGAACCGCCTGGTGGCGGATGCTCTCAGGGACAGCCCTGATCTGGCCGCCGCCCGGGAGCGCTATGAGAAGGCCCGCCACGAGGCGGCGGTCCGGGGCGCGGATCTGGGGCCGTCGGCGGCGCTGTCCCTTCAGACCGTGGGCGGCAGGATCCCGGCGGGTGACACACCGGCGGTGCTGGATCACAGCCAGGCCCGCCGGGGTCTGCTCCTGGGTGGCGGAGTCTCCTGGGAGCCGGATATCTTCGGGGAGAAGCGGAGCCAGGCAGACGCAGCCGTCTTCAGCGCACTGTCCCGGCGGGATGAGGCTGTTGCCGCCCGGACTGCCCTGGCCGCCCGGGTGGCGGAGAACTATTTTGCCCTGCTGGAGCTGCGGGAGCGGCTGGATCTGACCCGGCGCCGGATCCAGGAACTGGAGCGCCTGGAGAAGTATGTCCGGGGACGCTTCAGCGCCGGCCAGGCCCTGGCATCGGACGTGGAGGACACTGCCGTCAGACTCAGCGCCGCCCGGGCACTGATCCCCCAGCTTGAGGCCGGATCTGACTGCCGGCGGCGGATCCTGGCGGCCCTTGCCGGCCGCGCGCCCCAGTCCTTCAATCTGGAGGATCCTCTGCCGTTTCTCCCCCGGAGCGCCCCGGCAGTTCCCGGAGGGATGGTTCCCGGGGATCTGCTGCTGCGCCGGCCGGATCTCAGGGCCTGCCAGAACCGGATCCGGGCCCTGGCCGCCATGAAGGCGGCCGCCCAGGCGGATCTGTACCCCCGGTTCGGGATCTCCTTCCTGGGGGGCTACGGCGCCCTCAGGCTGGGGGGGATCATGGGCAGTAGTGACGGCTGGTTCTCCCTGCTGACGGGATCGGTGAGTGCCCCGATCTTCACCAACGGCCGGATCCGGGAGAACATCGAGGCCCGGGGAGCGGAACTGCGGGAGGCGGCCCGGGATTTTGAGTCCCGGATCCTGGGGGCCCTGAGGGATGTGGAAAACGCCTACAGCCGTATGATCGCCCAGCAACGGCGGCGGAGCCTGCTGGAAGAGGAACTCTCCCGGGCGGATCGGCTTGCCGCTGCGGCCTTCCGGGAATTTGAGCTGGGGGCCAAGAACTTTGACGCGGCCGCCGCCGCCCGGATGCAGGTCCTGTCCTGCCAGGGGGAGATCCTGGACAGCCGGCTGCAGGAGCTGAATGCCGGCATTGACCTGTTCACCGCCCTGGGAGGCGGCTGGGATCCCGGTGAACTCACCGGGGAGGATGGTGCCGCCGGCGGGGGTGATCCTGCCGGGAAGGAGGACTACGGCACCTGACAGCTCCTGGCAGTGCCCCTCTGACCGGCGCCGGATCTGTTGACCGGGATGCTGTCTCTTGAGCTCCTTCCGGGAGATCCTGGTGCCCTCCGGCCGCCTAGGGCGCCTTTCCCCTCCGGGACTGCCCGGCGGCTCCGGGCTGACTGAAAAGCTTATGTTTTATCTGCTATAATGCTTTGTCGGGAGTTTCCGGCCCGTGGTGCCGGACTTCCATCAGGTTGATTTCCCAGAGAGCAGTCCATGTCTGATTTGAGCAGGAAAAACGGTGATGAGGACAGTGTGAAGTCCCCGTCGGTGGGTGGGCAGGCCGGATCTCCGGGAACCGGTGCGGGCACCGGCTCCGCCGGAGACGCCGGATCAGGAAAAGCCTCCGGGCCGGGGAAGGGATCTGAGACCTTGGAGTCCCTCAAGGCCAAGGAAAACCGGGTGGAGAAGGAGACCCTGAAGAACTCCCGGGATGTGAACCGGGTGAAGGACGAGCTCAGGAAGGAGAAGCAGTTCAACAGCTACAGCAGTTGGCTAGGGGTGATCAACTTCGCCCTGCTTATCATGCTGATCCTGGGGATATACATCTACGAAAGTTCCTTCAGCGCCCGGACCAAGGCCCGGCTGTATGACATCAAGACCGGGATGTTGCGCCTGGAGGACCGGGTCCAGAGCCTGGGGGAGGCGGACAAGGTGACCGCCATCAGCATCCAGAATATCGCCTCCCAGGCCCAGGAGCATGATGACCGTCTGGCAGAGTCCGACCGCAAGATGGTCCGGATCCAGGGCCGGGTGGACGCCCTGGCCGGCAAGCTGGACAGCTTCCAGCCCGCCGAGGAGCGGAAGGTGGTGAAGGTGATGCCACCGGAGAAGCTACTGATCAACGAGGTCCGCTATCTGTTGAAGCTCTCCTACCGCAAGATGTACCTGGAGCATGATATCTCCGTGGCGGTGTCCCTGCTCCGGGACGCGGATCTGCTGCTGGCGGAAATGGATGATCCCGAGATCCTGCCGGTGCGCAAGGGGATTGCCGCGGACATCTCCAAGCTGTCTGCCCTGGAGCCTGTGGACAGCGAGTCCCTGGTGATCCGGATCGCCGCCCTGGAGGAGAATGTGCGCAGCATGCCAGTGCTGGGCTACAAGGTCAACTTTGCCCCCGCTAGGGACGAGGCCGGCCAGGAGGATGGCGGTGAGGTGTCTGATGATATCTCCGACTGGAAGGACAATCTGGCCGGGAGCATGAACCGGTTCTTCGGCAGCCTCATGGTCATCAAGAAGAATGAGGGCGGGCGTCACCAGTTCCTCAGCGCCGACGAGGTGGCCATCCTCCAGGACAAGATCACCCTGATCCTGATGCAGGCGCAGCTGGCGGTCTACTCCCAGCAGCAGACGTCCTATGAGCAGAACCTGGCCAAGGCCGCCTCCCTGGTGGAGGAGTTCTGCGACCGGGAGGACTTCACCACGGTCCAGGTGCTGAACGAGATCCACGCCCTGCAGTCCCAGAGCGTCATATTCATCGGCATCCAGCAGTTTGACAGCCTCAACGCCCTCAGGGACTATGTCCGGAAGAGCGCCGGCGCCCGGTAGGAGTCTAGAATGAAGTACGTGGTTTTCTGTCTCCTCTTCTGTGCGGCGGTCATTGCCGCTCCCTTTCTGGTGGAGCATCACGGCTATGTATATGTGAGCGTTGCCGGGTACACCATAGAGACTTCCCTGCTGGTGGCCCTGGGGCTGGTGCTGCTCCTCTATGTGATCCTCGCCCTGCTGCTGAAGCTTCTGGGCCGGATCTTCGGCGCCCGGAGATCCATCCGGGACTTCTTCGGCCGGCGGCGGGAGAACAATGCCCGGGAGAACCTTTACTTCGGTCTCATCGCCCTGCTGGAGCACCGCTATGAGGAGGCCCAGCATCTGCTGATCTCCTGCACCCACTCCCGCCACCGCTCCGTGGCCAGCTACATCATTGCCGCCGAGGCCGCCGCCAAGAACGGGGATGAGAAGGCGTGCCTGGAGTGCCTCGGGCACGCCCGGGAACTGGAGCCCCGGTCAGATCTGGCCTGCACCCTCCTGGAGTCCGGCCTGTATGTCCGCAGCCACCGGTATGAGCAGGCCGCTGCCGTCCTGGAGAAAGCCGCGGAGATCTATCCCTTCCATCCGGCGGTGTACCGCAGCCTGGGGGATCTCTACCTTATCCGCAGCGACTACGCCCGGCTGCGGGAGGTGCTGCCCCGGATCAAGCACATCCGGGCTTTCCGCTATGAGGACTTCCTGCGGATCCAGCTTACCCTGTACCGCCATGATCTGGAGACGGTCACCGACGGCGACCAGGCTTTGGAGATGTGGTCCGGGGTGAGCCGCTCCTTCCGCCGGGAGCCGGCGGTCCGGGGTGTCTTCGCCCGGGCTCTGGCCCGGTTCGGCAAGATCCGGGAGGCCGAGGACATTTTCCGGGAGGGCTTCCGCAAGGCGGACATGGACAGCATGCTGGACGAGGTCAGCCGCTGCGAGGTGGCGCTGCCGGCGGTGCGCAATTACCTGATCCTCCTGGAAGCCAGCCGGCGGGACCGGGACTTTGCCGAGGACAAGCTCTACCGGGCCCTGGCCAACCAGTTCCTGGCGGCCTGCGATTATCCCTCCTCCATTGAGCGCTTCCGCAAGGCCATCGCCATCGCCCCGGTGAGCGACGACTATGTGAAGATCTCCCGTTGCTACGAGGCTGAGCGCCTGTTTGAGAAGGCCAGCATCAATCTGAAGAAGGCGGTTGAATAGACAAATGCAGGATGGCGTCCCCCTGGATGCGATAATTGATCGCCTCGCAAAGATCACCGCTGACCGCACCAGGCGGGCCGTGGCCGCCATGAGTCCCACCGCCCGGCATTTCTTCTCTGTCATTCCGGTGCTGCTGCACTACAACCATCCTATCCTCCCGGGCTTCGTCCCGGGGAACACCCCCCACGGGATCTGCAACTTCTCCATGTCCCCCAGCCAGATGGACTATCTGGACACCATGTGCAGCGTGGGCAACTGCAACATCATCAGCTACATCGAAAACCCCGCCATCGTCTCCCTGTACTGCATGGGCAGCACCTCCTCCGTGGGCCAGTCGGCCTCCTCGGATCTGGATATTTGGGTGTGCTACTCCCACCTGATGCCCGGGGAGGATGTGAAGAAGCTGGAGCAGAAATGCGGGGTGGTGGCCAATGTGGCCCAGAACCAGGGTGTGGACGTGAACTTCTTCCTGATCCCGGACAACAAGTTCCGCCGTCGGGACAGCACCACCGGCGTGGACGGGGAGAACTGCGGTAGCGCCCTCCACCTGTTGCTGCTGGAGGAGTTCTACCGCTCTTCCCTGTGGATGGCCGGCAAGAAGCTGGCCTGGTACCTGGTCCCCGAGGAGTACGACACCAGCCAGGAGAGCTACAACAACTATGTGAACTCACTGTTCCTCTGCGGCAAGATCCGCAGCTCCGAGTGGTTTGATCTGGGCTCGATCAATGACATTCCCGTGAAGGAGTTCTTCGGCTCCGCCATGTGGCTACTGTACAAGGCGGTGGACTCCCCTTATAAGGCGGTGCTGAAGATCATGCTCATGGAGGCCTATGCCTACGAGTACCCTGACGTGCGCTTTGTGGCCTGCCAGATCCGTGAGCGGATGCAGCACTCGGACAGTTATGATCTGTCCATGGACTCCTACCACACCGCCTATGAGCGGATCATCGAGTACCTGAACTGCATCGGGGATCTGGAGCGCCCGGAGGTGGTCAAGGCCTGCTTTCTGATGAAGATCGCCGCGGGGATTGACGAGAAGGAACCCTCGGCCTACATGCAGTGGCGGATCAACCTGGTGCATGATTTTGTGGAGCGCTGCTCCATGGATCAGAAGACCGCCGCCCACCTGCGCAGCAACAGTAACTGGAAGATCGACGACGTCAGTGAGGCTTACCGCCTGGTCACCCGGATCATGCTCCAGTGCAGCAACCGCCTGCGCACCTTCTCCAACCGGGCCCACAAGATGGGCTCCCCCATTGACGTGACGGACTTCCAGATCCTCACCCAGAAGCTCAGCACCGCCTTTGAGCCCAAGCGGGACAAGATCATCCGGGTGAACCTGAACATCGCCCCCAACCTGGAGGAGCGGCACATCTCCCTGGTGTATGTGGCTCCCGGGGGGATCAACCGCTCGGGCTGGTACCTGTATCCCACAACCCTGGCCCCCCTGGATCTGGTGCGCCGCCGCTGTGTCTACTTCCACCGCAATCCCGTGAACGTGATCTGCTGGGCCATCGGCAACGGAGTGCTCACCCCTGACACGGAGATCAGCATCTCCGGCGGGGCCCCGGCCGGGGAGGCCTCCTGTCTCAGGGCCCTGGCGGAGGATCTGCTGAAGAACCGCAGCTCCCTGTGGGGCAAGGAGGTCAGCAACCGGGATCTGGTGGGACCCATGTATTTCAAGCATCTCATCCTGCTGCTGAATGTCTCCGCCGATGTCACCCTGGAGACCGACCGGAAGGAGCTGGATCTCAGCAACATCGACGTGCTGTCCGTGGGGGAGGAGAAGAAGTCCCTGCTCAGCTCCATTGACGTGGTGTTCCGCAACTCCTGGGGGGAGATCTACGTGAAGCGCTACCAGGGGGAGAAGGAGATCATCCAGGGCATCACCGAGATGCTCAACATCCGCCGCCCGGGCACCTCGGTGTCCCGGATCCCCCGGTTCACCGTGCTCTGCTACAGTCGCTTCCTGTCGGGGATCATCCGGCAGCATGTGGAGGATCTGCTGAAGGATCTCTTGCTGGTGGCTCATTCCACCGGGGAGCGGAACTCCTCCATGGTGTTCATGATGGGTAGCACCAGCTATTCGGTGATCCGCAACCACAAGAATGTCACCATCACCCCCCTGCGGGACTCCCTGGATCTCATGCAGTCCATCCATGCCATGGAGATCGAGATGGCCAGGGAAAACGGCAGCAGCCCCTTCCTGGAGCAGATCTACCAGTATGCCAGCAAGGGGGTGGTGCAGTTCTTCTTTGAGCAGTCCCCGGAGGGGTGCATTGTCTATGTGCTGGACGAGAACAACCAGATGAAGTCCTACATGAACAGCGGCCAGGACTGCGGGGAACTGGTGGGGAGCATCAGCCGCACCTTCACCGAGCAGCTCCCCGGGGCCGGCCGGCTGAACAGCACCCATTTCGCCGTGCCCCAGTTTTACATGCTCACCCGCAGTAGCGGGGAGCTGAAGGTGGACTGCTACCGGGCCGGTGATAAGTGATGCGGCCCTTTGCTGTCCGGTGCTATAATCCCGCCGCCGCCCGGGGCGGCGTGCCCAGGTTTCACGGGAGATCTGATATGCGCTTCATGCCGGTGTGCCTTTTGGCGTTTTCCTGTTGCTGCCTCTGGGGCTGCGGCCTTAGGGGCCCCCTGTACATGCCCGGCACCACCCCGGTCCGCCATGACAGTGTCTGGTCCCGGGAGGTGTCCCAGGACAGCGGTCAGATCCGGAGCGGGGATGAGGTACGGGAGCAGGAACAGCTTCCCGCCGGCCGGGAACTGTCCCCGGACGGGACCGCCCCGGGCTCCGGGACCGGGGACACATCATCCACCGGCGCTGCACCTGGGGCAGCCCCCGGGGACCGGGACGGGGCACCATGATCAACAGCAGGGGATCCCGGCGGGGAGCCCCGGATCTTTCTTGCATTTTCAGGAACTACCACCATGGAATATTCAGATCACTTCACCTACCGGCAGGATGAGCTGCATGCGGAGGACTGCTCCGTGGCAGATCTGGCCGCCAAGTACGGCACGCCCCTGTATGTCTACTCCCGCAGCTCCCTGGAGGGCGCCTTTCGGGAATATGATGACAACCTCAGGATCCCCCACCGGATCTGCTATGCGGTGAAGGCCAACAGCTCCCTGGCGGTGCTTCAGCTCATGGCTTCCCTGGGGGCGGGCTTTGACATTGTCTCCGTGGGTGAACTGGCCCGGGTCATCCAGGCCGGCGGGGATCCCGGCAGGGTGGTGTACTCCGGCGTGGGCAAGCGGGAGGACGAGATCCGCTTTGCCCTGGAGCAGGGGATCTACTGCTTCAATGTGGAGTCTGCCCCGGAGCTGGAGCGGATCTCCCAGGTGGCCTCATCCATGGGCGCCACCGCCCCGGTGGCCGTCCGGGTGAACCCCAATGTGGATCCTAAGACCCATCCCTATATCTCCACGGGCCTGAAAAAGAACAAGTTTGGCGTCCCTGTGGAGGAGGCTTATGAGCTGTACCGGCGCGCCGGTGAGCTCCCCGGGATCCGGGTCACCGGCATTGACTGCCATATCGGCTCCCAGATGACCACCATCGGCCCCCTCATGGAGGCCCTGGAGACCCTGGTGACCATGGCCGGGCGCCTGAAGGTGGATCATCCCCATCTGGATCACCTGGATATCGGCGGGGGTCTGGGGATCAACTACCGGGATGAGAACTGCGTCTCCGCCGCCGCTTACATGGAGTCCCTGAACAGCCGCCTGGCTTCCCTGGGGCTCACGGTGCTGGTGGAGCCGGGCCGCTCCCTGGTGGGCAACGCCGGGATCCTGGTGACCCGGGTGGAGTATGTGAAGAAGGGCGCCGAAACGGATTTTGCCGTGGTGGATGCGGGCATGAACGACATGATCCGCCCCGCTCTGTATGAGGCCTGGATGGCCATCGCCCCGGTGCGCCGGGGTGCCGCTCCGGTCCGGCACTGCTCGGTGGTGGGCCCTATCTGCGAGTCCGGGGATTTCCTGGGACTGGATCGGGAACTGGAAGTCAAGGCCGGGGATCTGCTGGTCCAGTTCTCCGCCGGAGCCTACGGTTTCTCCATGTCCTCCAACTACAACTCCCGGCCCCGGGCTGCGGAGGTGATGGTGTATGGGGATCAGGAGCAGCTGATCCGGTGCCGGGAGACCCTGGACGATCTGTGGCGCCATGAGATCCTCCTGTCCGGTGTCAGCGCCGGCTGAGATGCCCGGAGGCTCGGTGGCGGCATGAAGGCGCGCTTTGCCAAGATCCTGGTGGCCGGGGAGGACTATGCGGTGATGGACGCCGTCACCCAGCGGGTGTATGTCAGCCCGGTGACGGTGCAGCGCCTGGCCGACCGGAAAAGGGGGATCGGCTTCAGGAGCCTGGCCCTGATCGAGCCGCCCTATGATCCGGAACTGGATTTCCACCTGAGGATCTATGACGTCCGGGGCAACGAGTCCCGGGACTGCTTTGACGCAGCGGCGGCCTGTGCTGTGTATGCGGTGCAGAAGTCCCTGGCCTTCGGCACGGAGCTGGGCTTCAGCTCCCTGTGGGGGCGGATCCGGGCTGAGGGCGGTGCCGGTGGCACAGTGGATCTGTGGGCCGATCCCCCGGACTTTGCTCCGGCCGCAGTGCCTTTCCGGGCCCAGAGCGCCGAGAAGATCTATATTCTCCAGTCCCAGGGGCGCAATGTGCTGTGCAGCGCCATGCGTTTCGGCACCCCCTTCTGTGCCGCCGAAAGCGTGGACGTCGTGGGTGACGGCGCCGGGGCGGCCGGTGAGGGGATTAGCGAGGCCGACCGGCTGTGTGCGGGCCTGGCCGCCCATGAGCGCTTCCCCGAGGGCTGCGCGGCGTGCATGTATGAGATCGTCTCCCGGGATCAGGTGCGCCTGACGGGGCTCAGCGGCGCCGGGATCGGGGTGGCCGCTGCCGCCGCTGCCCTGGCCGGGATCTCCCGGGGGCTGCTGGATCCCGCACCCCAGGTGCGCCTGGGGGATCAGCTTCTCCGGGTGTCCTGGGGCGGCGGCAGCGGGAAGATCTGCTGCCAGGTGCCGGTGACCCCGGTGTTTGACGGCGAGGTGGAGCTGTGACGGCTAGGGGATCCTCCGGCGGATCCCCGGCGCACCCAGGTTTTTCATTCCCAGGGAGATCCCCTGGGACGGGCGGATCCCTCTGGATCTGTCCTTGAAGCCATGCCCAGAGACTGCAAGACGGAGATCCCCATGGTAGAAGAGAACAAGTCCCCCAGATCATCCCGCAAACTGAACCTCAGGCCCGCCCATGAGGACGACATCGCCTCCTATCTCATTGCCAATCCCGCCTTCTTCATCCGTCATCCCGAGGTTCTGGATGCGGTGGAGATCCCCCATCCTGTCCGGGGCTCCATCTCCCTGGTGGAAGCCCAGCAGAAGCGCCTGAAGGAGCAGATCCGGCAGTTGACCGCCCGGATGCATGATGTGAACAGCATCGCCTGCCACAACGCCAACATCTTCCGGACCTTCTTCGGCCTCTACAACGATCTCTACCAGTGCGGCTCTGTCCATGCCCTGGCAGATCTGCTGAACGAATGCTGCCGGGCCTACCTCTTCATTCCCGACACCCGGCTGTGGCTTAACGGGGACATGGTCCTGGATCTCCAGGATCCCGGGGATCAGCCCTATGTCATGGACATCGGCTCCTTTTCCTCTGTGTGCAATGACATCATGCGCCGGGAGAAGGTGAGCATGGGCAAGCTCACCCCCCAGGAGCGGCGGATCATCTTCGCCGATGACGAACTGCTGTACTCCCGGGCCCTGGTGCGCATGGGAGAGTATGGCGACATGGGGCTGCTGGCCTTCGGCCATGCGGACGCGGGCCACTACCACGACAACCTGGACACCTTTTTCATTGAGCAGCTGGCGGACTACATCGCCCTGCTGCTGCCCAGGTTTGTGCGCTTCAGTGACCGGAGGTGACTGTGCTGGGACTAGAGGAGGCTTTTGACCGTTTCTGCACCTACATGCGTGCGGAGCGGGGGCTGAGCCCCCGCACTGAGAAGACCTACCGCAGCGCCCTGGAGATCTTTGCCGCCTATCTGGCGGAGCAGGGGGTGGATTGCGCCGAGCAGGTGACCATGACCCATGTCCGGGGCTTTGTCATGAGCCAGAACCGGGCGGGCCTGGCTCCGGGCACCACGGACACCCGCCTGGCGGCGGTGCGCAGCTTCTTCCGTTTCCTGTGCCTGAAGGAGCTGGTCCAGGCCGATCCTGCCATGACGGTGCCGGGGCTCAAGATCGGCCAGCGCCTGCCCTCCTTCTTCCGGGAGGAGCAGATGACCTTCATGCTGGATCAGGAAATACGCTGCGGTCACGGGGAGAACGGCGGCCACGGGCCGGAGGAGGATATTTTCCTGGCCTACCGGGATCAGGCCATCATGGAGCTGTTCTACTCCTCGGGGCTCCGGCTGTCGGAGCTGACGGATCTGGATCTTGACCGGGTCTACACAGAGGACAAGACGGTGCGGGTCACCGGCAAGGGCAGCAAGGAGCGCATTGTCCCCCTGGGGGAGGCGGCCCTTAAGGCGGTGCAGGAGTACCTGCCCCTGCGGAACGCCCGGACCCCGGCCCAGGAGACGGCGCTGTTTGTCAGCCGCACCGGGGCCCGGCTCACCCCCCGCAATGTGGAGCTTAGGCTTAAGCGCTACGCCGCCGCCCGCGGGGTCACCGAGCGCATGCACCCCCACAAGCTCCGGCATTCCTTTGCCACGGTCATGGTGAACAACTCCGGGGATGTCCGGGCGGTGCAGAAGATGCTGGGCCATGAGAAACTCTCCACCACCCAGCTCTACACCCATGCGGATCTGGCCTCCATCGCCCGCAGCTACCACCGTTTCCATCCCCGGGACCGGATGGCCGGGCTGACCGGGAGCACGGAAAGCCCCGGCTCATGAGATCCTACCGTACCCTGGGTCCTGTCCGGGCGGTCACCTTTGATCTGGACGACACCCTGTATGACAACACCCCGGTGATCGCCGCCGCGGAGAGCTGGTATGAGGCCGCCCTGGCGTGCCACCCCATGCTCCGATCTTCGGAGCTGCGGCTGTGTCCCGGTCGGGTGCGGCGCATGGTGCTCCGGGAGTTTCCGGAGCTGGAGCATGACGTCACCCTCCTGCGGGCGGAGATCCTCACCCGGATCTTCCTGGATGCCGGTCTGGCCCCTGCTGATGCCCGGCGGGAGGGGGAACTGATGACCCGGCGCTTCATTCAGGTGCGCTCCGCCTTCCGGATCCCACCGGAGACCTTTGCGATCCTGCGGAACCTGGGGCGGCGCTACCCCCTGGTGGCCCTGTCCAACGGCAACATGGATCCCGTGCGCACAGGGATCTCCTCCTTCTTCCGTAGCTGCATCATGGCCGGCGGGGGCCGCCGGGCCAAGCCGGCTCCGGATCTTTTTGCCCAGGCCGCTGCCCTGGCCGGGGTGGAGCCGGGGCAGATCCTCCATGTGGGGGACGATCCTGAAACCGATATCCTGGGGGCCCGGAATGCGGGCATGCAGACCTGCATGATCTGCCCCCGGGGACTTTTCTGCCGCCCGGAGCGGGTGCGGCTGCTGCCGGATCTGGTGATCCGCAGCCTGAAGGAGCTGGAGCTGGTTCTCCTATGACAGAGACGACTGATCCCACCGGGAAGACTGATCCCTCATCTGCTGACGAGGGCCTGAACCCCATGCAGATGGAGGCGGTGACCGCCCCCAGGTGCAACATGATCATCCACGCCGGGGCGGGATCCGGGAAAACCCGGGTGCTGGTGGCCCGGATCGCCTACCTTATCCGGGTGGAGGGCCTGCGTCCCGGGGAGATCATGGCCGTGACCTTCACCAACAAGGCGGCCACGGAGATGAAGGAGCGGATCGCCGCCAGCGTGGGCAGCAGCATCCATATCGGCGGGCTGCTCATGGGTACCTTCCACGGCCTGTGCAACCGGATCCTCCGGCAGTTCCATGATGCCGCAGGGCTGCCTGCGGGCTTCACCATCATGGACGAGACCGACCGGGAAAGTCTGATCCGGCGCCTGGTGCGGGATGCGGCTGCGGAGGAGGGATCTCCCCTGGATCTCGGCGGTCCAGCGGAGGTGCGGAGCTTTGTCCGGGAGGCGGCGGAGTTCATCGCCAAGATGAAGGAGCAGGGCCGGCGCTGGCAGGCCTGCGCCGACGATATCATGCCGGAGCTGGCGGAGGGCTCCAAGCGGCGCCGCACCGCCGGGATGCTCCTGGAGATCTACCGCCGCTATGAGGAGACCTGCCAGCGGCTGGCCATGGTGGACTTCGCCGAGCTGATCCTCCGGGTGTGCGAGCTGCTGGAGCAGTGCGAGGAGGTGCGCTTCCGCCTGCACCGCCTCATCCGGGAGATCCTGGTGGACGAGTTCCAGGACTCCAATGATATCCAGCTGCGCCTGATCATGGATCTCATGACCCCCGACACCCATGTGACCGCCGTGGGGGACAATGATCAGTCCATCTACAGCTGGCGGGGTGCCCGGCCAGAGTGCATGCTCTCCCTCAGGGACATGGTGCCGGACGTGCGGGTGGTCAAACTGGAGCAGAACTACCGCTCCACCAGCCACATCCTGAATGTGGCCAATGATCTCATCAGCCTGAATCCCCGGCGGGAGGTCAAGGAGCTGTGGACCGATCGCAAGGGTGGGGAGCCGGTGACCATCCTAAGCTCCGTCTCCGCCACTGAGGAGGCCGCCCTGACGGTCCGGATCATCCGCACCCTCCACCAGGAGGAGCAGATCCCCTACAGCCAGATGGCGGTGCTGTACCGCTTCAACAGCATTTCCCGCAACTTTGAGAACGAACTCACCTCCCAAGGGATCCCCTACCGGATCCTGGCCGGCCGCCGGTTCTTTGACCGCCAGGAGATCCGGGATCTCATGGGCTATCTCCGGCTGCTGGTGAATCCCGAGGATGACGCAGCCTTCCTCCGGGTGGTGAACATGCCGCCCCGGGGGGTGGGGAAGCGCTCCCTGGAGGTGCTGGAGGCCCTCTCCCGTTCTCGGGGGATCGGCATGCTGGCGGCGGCCGGGGCGGCCCTGGAGGAGAAGCTGGTGGCGGGCCGGGCCCGCAGCGGCCTGGCCGCCCTGCTGGATCTGCTGCCAAAGCTTCGGGAGGATGCCGCCGGGGAGACCCTGGAGAACGTGGTGCGGAATGTCATGGAGCTGTCGGGCCTCTATGCCTGCTACCAGGAGCAGGAGTCCCGGGAAAAGTATGACGACGGTAGCCGCACCGGCAACCTGGAGGAGTTTGTCAACTCCTGCGCCCTCTTCCCCTTCCCCGACGATGAAGAGCGGGACGGCCTGTCGGCTCTGGCGCTGTTCCTGCAGCAGGCCTCCCTGGAGACGGAGTCTGCAGAGGAGTCCGAGGAGGACGGGGGCGACCGGGTGAACCTGCTGACCATCCATGCCGCCAAGGGCCTGGAGTTTGACACAGTGTTCCTGGTGGCCTTTGAGGAGGGGATCCTGCCCTCAGCCCGGGCCTTCAGCCTCCAGGAGGGCAGTGCCGACGCCCAGGATGAGGAGCTGCGCCTGGCCTATGTGGCGGTAACCCGGGCCCGGAACCGCTGCTATCTCTCCTATGCCCGTAGCCGGGTGCTCTTCGGTCAGGTGACCCCCACCACCAGCAGCAGTTTCATGCGCTATCTTTCCGGGGAGAGTGTCCGGACCCTGAGCAGTGACAGTTCCCTTTTCCCCCGGAGCCGGAAAGGTCTCTGGAGCATGCCGGGAACCAGCGCTGTCGGCGGTAGCACCGGCAGTGTGGGAAAAACCGGCAGCGCTGGCAACTCAGGAAAAGCCGGCAGCAGCAGTGCGGGGAAACCCGGCAGTATCAGCAGTTCAGGAAAAACTGAAAATGCCGGCAGCGCAGGAAAAGCCGGAAGTACCGTTTGCACAGGAAAAACCGGCAGTGCCGGGACCGGAAGTGCGGGCACACCTCCGGGTGCCCCAGAGGCCGCCCCGGAGACCCCCAAGCCCCGGATGGTGACCCTGGGGGGCGCCGGCGGCGCCGGGAACAAGGCCGCCGCCATCCCGGATTTCCGCCCCGGGGACCGGGTCTTCCACCAGAAGTTCGGGGAGGGCACGGTGCGGCGCCTCCAGACCGGCGGGGCCTTCTCCCGGATCTGGGTGGAGTTTGCCGGGAAGAAGATGATGTGTCTCAGCCTGCAGATGGCCAATTTGCGGAAACTGCCGGGCGGGGAGAGAAAGAAGTGAGGCTCCGGCGCTGCCGGGGATAGCATATGGGAAAAACCATCGTCACGATCCTGATCCTTGCCATGATCTATGTCCTGGCGCGGATGTTCACCTCCGGCATCACCGTGGAGTCTGACGTCTACGGCTATTACAAGGACGGGAAACTGAACCGGCGGGGGATCGTGTCCCTGGTCCAGGATATCAAGCGCCGGATCCCCATAAAGACCACCGACACCACCGTGGTGGGGGTGACCTACAACTATGAGGACACCAGCCCGCCCCGGGGGCAGATCAACTACTACCACCGGATTGATCCCGACAAGGTAGACTTCTACCTCAGCCACCGGCAGCAGGTGGTGAACCACATGGCCACGGTGCAGTGCGCCAACAGCGAGGTGGTGGCCATGCTGGAGAAGCTGGAGCGGATCACCATCTCCTTCTACCGGGGATCCGAATTCCTCTTCGGCATGGAGGTGTCTGCCGAGCTGTGCGCCTCCGGTGAGAACAGCCGGGAGGCCCCGGCGCCTTCGGGAGATCAGGACGGCTCTGAGCCTGAGCCCGGGACCGGGACGGAGCCTGCCGGATCCCCGGAAAAGGCTCCGGAAAAAGGGGATCCTCCCCAGGGAGCGCCGGCAGCAGCCGGGAATGATCGGGGGAGCAAAGCGGGAGACGCCCATGACACCCCGGCCGGCGAGGGCGGTGACGCCCCGGAGGGCGCCCGGGACAGCCGGAAGGATGATCCCGTGGCCCGGCATGTGGCCATGCTTTCCCCGAAGCTGCCCATTAAAACCAGTTTCGGCTCCCTGATCCGGGTGGAGGCCGAGGGGCGGGATGGGGTGCGCCACAGTTTTGATGTGGACGGGGACCGGCTGGGAGGCTTTGCCTCCATGAAGGGCCGGATCCTGGAGGCTTACTGCGCCAACGCCCATCTGGCCTCCCTGCTGTCCCAGGTGGATCATGTCACCCTGGATTTCAGCAGCGGCGGCCACGGGTTTGCCCGGTGGAAAGTGACCCGGGCCGACTGCGCCGCCCGGGGCGGGAAGTGATCCCGTTCCGGCAGTCCTGGTGCAGGGGCGGCGCTTGCTTTGACGGGGCTTTGCACCTATAATGAGCACTGTCAAAAATCAATTCTGTCCGTTCACAGTTTCAATCCCCCAAGCCAGCCTGTCTGTTCCGGAACGCACCGTGTCCTCACGGAAGGTTATCCTTGTCTGCTTGAAATTTGGCCCGGCATTTTTCATTCCGTTTTTTCACATTCACTGATTCTTTTCTTACCATGATGCACTTATCTGAGCTGAAGAACAAAAGCGTAGACGAATTACAGACCATGGCCGCCGAAATGGGGCTGGAGGTTTCCCGGGCCTACAAGAAGGATCTGATCTTCGCCATCCTCAAGGCCCACGCCGATCACGGGGAGGACATATACGGCAGCGGCGTTCTGGAGATCATGCAGGACGGCTACGGCTTCCTGCGTAGCGCCGACTCCTCCTACCTGTCCGGCCCGGACGATATCTACGTGTCCCCCAACCAGATCCGCAAGCTGCATCTGCGCACCGGCGACACCATTGAGGGCAAGATCCGGAACCCCAAGTCCGAGAGCGAGAAGTATTTCGCCCTGCTGAAGGTGGACTCCATCAACGGGGAGCCAGAGAACCAGAACCGCAAGACGCTGTTTGAGAACCTGACCCCCATCCACCCTGACGAGATGCTGCGCCTGGAGCGGGGCAACGGCACCCGGGAGGATATCACCGCCCGGATCCTGGATCTGGCCTCCCCCATCGGCAAGGGTCAGCGCGGCCTTATCGTGGCCCCGCCCAAGGCCGGCAAGACCGTGCTGCTGCAGAACATCGCCCAGAGCCTGGCCAGCAACAACCCCGAGTGCGTGCTCATCGTCCTGCTGATTGACGAACGTCCCGAGGAGGTCACGGAGATGACCCGCCTGGTCCGGGGCGAGGTGGTGGCCTCTACCTTTGACGAGCCCGCCAGCCGCCATGTGCAGGTGGCCGAGATGGTCATTGAGAAGGCCAAGCGCCTGGTGGAGCACAACAAGGATGTGGTGATCCTCCTGGACTCCATCACCCGTCTGGCCCGGGCCTACAACACCGTGACCCCGCCCTCAGGAAGGGTGCTGTCCGGCGGTGTGGATGCCAACGCCCTGCACAAGCCCAAGAAGTTTTTCGGCGCAGCCCGGAACATTGAGAACGGCGGCTCCCTGACCATCATCGCCACGGCCCTCATTGACACCGGCTCCAAGATGGACGAGGTGATCTTCGAGGAGTTCAAGGGTACCGGCAACATGGAAGTGCGCATGTCCCGCCGGGTGGCGGAGAAGCGGGTCTTTCCGGCCATCGACATCACCAAGTCCGGCACCCGCCATGATGAGCTGCTACTGCGTCCTGACGAACTCAGGAATATCTGGGTGCTGCGCAAGTACATTCATGACATTGACGAGATCGAGGCTGCTGAGATGGTGATCAGCAACCTGGCCAAGACCAAGACCAACGAGGAGTTCTTTGACTTCATGAAGAACGCTCCCGCCTCCGCCAGCGGCAAGTGATCCTGCCAGGAAGAGCAGATCCGTAAGTGTCATATCCTGCCGGTACGCCCATGAGCACCGGGAGCACTGTCCGGACAGCAAAAAGCCGCTGACCTGCTGAAGAGGCCGGCGGCTTCTTTTTTGACCTGACTGTTCCCGGCAGCCTATTTGCTGAAGCCGATGTTCTGGCTGACGGCCCCGACTACTTCATGGGCCAGGTAGACCTCCTCCAGGGAACACAGTTCCTCCTCTGTCAGTCTGAGGCTGACTGCCCTGACTGCGGCATCAAAATGCTGTGGTCTGGTTGCCCCGACAATGGGGGCCGTGACCCCCCGGTGCAGCAGCCAGGCCAGGGCGATTTCGGTCATGGACACGCCCCGTTTTTCAGCCAGATCATCAACCCGGGCAATGATTGCCAGATCATTTTCCCGGGCATGGTCATATTTCTGCCTGGTGACCTTGTCGGTGGTGCTCCTGATGGATCCGGATTCCCATTCCTTCCTGGTCAGATGCCCCCCGGCCAGAGGGGAATAAGGGATCAGAGCCACCCCGTACTGCCGGCAGACAGGAATAAGTTCTCTTTCATCCTCGCGGTAAAGAAGATTGTAGTGGTTCTGCATGGTGGCAAATTTAGTGAGGCCGTTCTGTTCAGCGGCTATCTGCAGGTTGTGGAACTGATAGCCGAACATGGCTGAAGCTCCGATGGCCCGCACCTTGCCGGCCCGGACCAGGCTGTCAAGGGCACCCAAGGTCTCCTCTAGCGGGGTGCTGTAGTCAAAGCGGTGGATCTGGTAAAGATCCAGGTAGTCAGTACCCAGCCGTCTGAGGGTGCCGTCGATCTCCCGGAAAATAGCCTCCTTCGAGAGAAATCCTTCGTTGAAATAGACCTTGGAGGCCAGGACTACTCTGTCCTGGGGGATCCCCAGATCCCGGACAGCCCGTCCCAGGTATTCCTCACTGCTGCCAAAAGAGTAGATGTTGGCGGTGTCGAAAAAGTTGATCCCCAGATCCCAGGCGTGGGAAATCATTTCCCGGGTCTGCTTATAGTCCAGGGTCCACATGTGGAATTTTTCTGACGGCTGCCCGTATGACATGCAGCCGACACAAAGCCGAGATACCCTGATGCCGGTGCTGCCAAGTTCTGCATAGTCCATTTTGCATCTCTCCTATAATTGCAATGTCCAGTCCTTCCGGCACTTGCCGGGATTCCGGCAAGTCACTGCAGATGGCTCCGGGCCCAGACGACAACCTCTTCCCGGGAATCACGGACCTTTGATCCCCTGATGGCCAGCCCGGGACCGATATCCCCTCCCCGGCAGCACCTGTTGAGATCCGGGACGGCGCTGCCCAGACCGCTGCCTTCGTGGGTCATCAGCGGGAAGATCATCTTTCCCGTGAAGTCAAGCAACTCCAGCTGGGTGAAGATGCCGCAGGGATATGTGCCCCACCAGCAGGGACCGGCCACCACAATGTTGTGGTATCCCGAAATGTCAGTGAGACAGTCCCGCAGCTTCGGACGGGCGTGGCTCCGGAGCTCCTCTTTGGCCTCTCTGGTGCAGGTGGTGTAGTCCGGGCTGTAGGGTCTGACGGTTTCCACCTGGAAAAGATCCGCCCCCACGGCTTCGGCAATATAACCTGCTACGGTTTCCGTGTTGCCCCGGGGCAGATCCACAATGGCTCCGTCCACATAGTTCTGCCCTCTGCGGGAATAGAAAATCACAAGAGTTCTGGGCATTGTCATGTCCTCTGCTAACATCTCTTCAGTCATGGAGCCGACACATCTGCAGATGTATTCCGGCTCAGAAAGCTCCGGTTTTTATGTGAGGCACATAGGGGGCTTCTAGTTTCTGTATCACCTCCTGAGTCAGGGTGATATCCAAGGCGGCTACCGCCTCCGTTATATGGACGGGGGAGGTGGCACCCACTATCGGTGCAGTGACAAAGGGCTTTGACAGCATCCAGGCCAGGGACACCTGGGCCATGGAGTGTCCGAGATCTGCCGCAGTCTTTTCCAGACAGTCCACCACTATCTTGTCCTGGGCGTCGGTGCTACCCCAGACCATTGGTGATACCTGGTCCACCCGGGTCCTGCCGGTTTCGGTTCCCCAGGGATGGGCCGTTCTGCCGCCGGCCAGGGGGCTCCAGGGAACCACTGCGATCCCCCGGTCGGCGCACAATGGCATCATTTCCCGCTCCTCCTCGCGGTAAATCAGGTTGTACTGGTTCTGCATGGAGACAAACCTTGTCCAGCCATGTCTTTCTGCTATTTGGTTCAGCCGTTCGAACTCCCAGGCAAACATGGTTGAAGCCCCGATATACCTGGCCTTTCCTGATTTGACTACATCGTGAAGTGCTTCCATGATCTCCTCCATGGGGGTTTCATGATCAAGCCGGTGGATCTGGTACAGATCCACATAGTCCAGTCCTAGGCGCTTCAGGGAGTGATCAATCTCAGTCATGATGTTTTTCCGGGAAAGACCGCCGCCATTAGGCTTTCCTTCCCTCATGGGGAAATGAACCTTGGTGGCAACGACGATCTCATCCCGGTCCAGGGCAAAATCCCTGATCAGCCTGCCGGTGATCTCCTCGGATGAGCCGTTCTGGTAGACATTGGCGGTGTCAAAATAATTAATCCCCAGTTCCACTGCCTCCCGGAAAATCTCCTTGGCCCCGTCATAATCCCGGGCCCAGGGAAACACGCCGTTCTCCGGACCAGGCTTGCCAAAACTCATGCATCCCAGGCAGATCCGGGACACATCCATTCCAGACTTGCCAAGCTTCACATATTTCATAGCAGATCCCTCATTGTCCAGTAACAAGAATAACCTCAGGATCACGTCAGACATGCCTAACCAAGGCCGTCTGAAGATCCGAAAACCTGTCAGCCCTGTATGCCGGTTAAGAGTTGCTGCCGGACACATGCCAGGAAAGCATCATGCCGTAGAGCTGAGATACCAGAAGGTGCTGAAAAACAACTGCCACTTGGCGCTGTCAGAGTTTCCGGAGTGCCCTCCGGGTCCCGCAGCGCTTCTGATCCGCTCCGGTCAGAAGTTGATCCCCTTTTTTTTCGGCGATCATAAATTCCCGCATGTAAAACCGGAGCTGATCCTTCAGGCAACCTCTGCCAATGGCTAGATCCTGGCTACAATACCTGTGAAATATTCCCGGCAGATGGCAGCGGCCAAATCCTCCGTGTGGCGGAAGTTCACATAGAAGGTTACCTGTTGCGGTGATCTCATCCGCCGGCAGGGTGCTGAAGCCATTGGTGCCGAGAAAATGATCTGTGGCTTTCCCGAGCCGTTCCAAGAGGGGGGCCTTCGGGCAATTTCCTTTCCTGGTGTTCACAGAGAGAGCCGGATTACTTTCCTGAAGATTATAGTGTTTTATGACCTAAAGTCACTGACCCGTAGTCATTTTTATGATATGGATCTTGTTTGGGAAATTGTTGTGGCTTCGAAGGTTTGTTCCGGGCTTCAGGGTGCCAGATAGTTCTATTACTGTTGCGGAGGAAATCCTGCAAATACAGCGGAGGCAGGCTGTGAGGGAAAAACATGGCGGAACAGATGTGACAACATCGTGTATTGGTCAGAAAATTAAGAAAAAATACTGACCAATGACGGGTGGTGGTTCCCGCAGACCGAATGGAGATACCAGGCTGTCAGCAGGCAAGGAGGACGCTGGTATGTAAGATGAGGACAGGGTGATCTGCCGCAATGACAGGACGGGAGACGCAGTCAAGATCCGGAAACCCGGAAGGTGAGAGGCGCCCGGGGCGCCTCTCTGGTGTTTGCCGAAACTTCCGGTCAGGACTCGGGCATCGGGCCTCTTTCGGGCGGATCAGCGGTTCTTCAGGGTGCTGGCTATGCGGTCGCTGAGGTATTCGGCCATACTGTCTCCCCGGTGCTCCATCATCTTGGGGAACATGGAGATGGGAGTCATGCCCGGGAAGGTGTTGATCTCGTTCAGCAGGATCTCCCCTTCGGCAGTGAGGAAGAAGTCCACCCGGGACAGATCCCGGAGTCCAAGGCCCCGGAAGGCCCTGAGGGCGTAGTCCCGGATCTTCTCCTGCTGCTCGGCAGTGAGATCCCTGGCCTCAACAGCGGTTCCGGTGCTGCTTGTGGCGCTGTACTTCTCGTCAAAGGAGTAGAAGCCGGAGCCGCTGGTGAGGATCTCACCGGGCTTCGTGGCCACCAGTTCGCCGCGGAACTCATATACCGCCACCTCAAGTTCCCTGGCCTTTTCGGCCTTCTCCACCAGGACCTGGCTGGAATATCTGAAGGCATCGTTCACCGCCTTTTCCAGATCCTTCAGTTCATCCACCCGGTAGCAGCCAACGGAGGAGCCCTGGCTGGCGGCCTTCACAAACACGCAGCCCCACTTACGCATGGCTTGAAAGGCCCTGGCGTGTGAGGCCGGGCTGTTCACCGGCAGGAACACATAGGGGGTGTTGGGCACGTCCAGGCCGCTGAGCCACAGTTTGGTGGACACCTTGTTGAAGCACAGACGGTTACCCTCCGGGGGACAGCCCAGGTAGGGCAGACCGATGATTTCGAAGAATGACTGGATGTCACCGGTTTCTCCGGGGCACCCGTGGATGCAGGGCACCGCATAGTCAATGACGGTCCCTTCGCCGCCCTGGACGGTGAATTGGCGGCTACTGCTGAGGGTGCAGGGTCTGCCTTCCGGGGTTTCCCAGCGGTCCGGTTGCAGAACAGCCTGGTGCAGGATCACGTTGTCCAAGGAGGAAAGCTTGGCGGCCAGGTATTCGGCACTTTTCAGTGAGATGTCGTGCTCGGAACCTCCGCCGCCGCACAAAAGCAGTATCTGATGCATATGACTCCAGATTCAGTGGAAAAACAGTGCCATTATACTACCTTTGATTTTCCTCCACAGGGGCAAAAATGCGCCTGCGTCCCCGGTCCGGGACGTATTCGGGACACGTGTCAGCGCCGGCGCTTCCGGCTGGTGTTTTCTTTTGATTTTTCTGGTGGTTTCTGCTATTTTGAGCCGAGTCTGCGGGCTGGTTTTTCCCATGAATGATTTTTGTCCGGAGTCCCGCTGGAAGGGCGGGATCAGGGCACCGGGGAGACGGGTGGTGCGGGCATTCTGAGGGGTGGTGCGGAGCGTTGATGGATATCAAGACGGTGATGGGAACTGTCCGGGCGTTTTATGAGCAGCGTCCCCGGGAGGCGGAGCGCTTTGTCAACGCCGTGGCGGACTTTCTGCTGGAGAACCGGGACGATCCGGCCATTGTGGATCCCGGCGTCGGGCGGTATGTCCCCTACCTCCACAACATCTGGACCACCAATGCCCTGCCGGAGATAGTTGACGGCAGGCTCTTCATCTCTGAGGCCCTGATCAACTCCTTCATCGGCACCAGCATCCGGGAAAGCGAATCCTTCAAGTCCGTGAAGTCCGTGGACATCAACTGCTATGGTAGCGGGGTCATTGACTGCATGGTGGAGCATTCCCTGGGGCGCTTCCTGATCCGGGCGGAGATCGCCGAGTGGGTCCATGACAACCGGAAGTCCTGCGTGGTGTTCTGCATCAACGACAAGAAGGTCATGAGCGGCAACACCCTGCAGAAGATGATCACCGGGGCCATCATGACCCTGGTGAACAACTTCCTGCTGAAGGATCTGAACCGGACCCTGCGCAACGGGGTGAAGCTCATATACGGCGAGGATGTGCTGACGGTGGACTTCTCCGGGGCCGTTGCCGCCTCGGACTTCCTGCAGCGCTCCATCGGGGACCGGCGCCTGTGCCAGCTGGTGGGGATCCAGAAGGCCGTGGTGCTGGACGGGGGCATCGAACTGAGTCTGAAGTACAATGTTCCGGTTTAAGCTTGCAGCGGCAGCAGCCGCAATGGCAGCCGCCTTGCTGTGCGGCTGTGTGGTGGAGCATCGGTCCGAGAAGATCACCGCCCCCACCATGGACACTGCCACCCGGCAGCAGGACAGCTCCGCGGGGGTCTACCGGGGGGAGTTCGCCACCCTGGGCAGCGCCCAGACCGAGGTGATCGTGGGCTCCATCAAGGCCGGCGACAGCGCCACCATCAACACGGTGCTGTCCCATCCCAACGACTTCACCCCTCCCGTGCTCATGGCCCTGGCAGATCAGATCATGAACATGAACGAGCCCTTCGCCGCCATGTTCTGGCATTTCACCGCCCAGCTCAGGGCCCGGTCGGATGCCAACAAGTCCCTGGATCCCACTGTCAAGGACGGTCTCACCCGGCTCAACTCCTATTACGGACAGGCCATCGGGCAGTATGCGGCCACCCATCTGGACGAGCTGCGCCTGGCCATGGACAAGGTCATGGAGTATGACACCATTGCGGAGCGCAGTTATGATCCCCGCTGGGTGTCGGTGCTGGGCAGGGATGCCCTGACCCAAGAGCGCATCGCCTTTGTTCCCAAGGAGCAGTATCCCCAGGTGGACCTGGAGACCCGCCGGGGCTTCTACCGGGGCTTTGTGAACGCCATGCGCGCCTCGGGGATCACCGATCTGCCCCCGGAGCTGCCTGAGTGATCCCGGTGCTCCCCCGGGAGCATGAGAGTGCCGGCTGTCTCCGGCTGTTTTTTTATTTCCCCCTTCCGGATCCCGGGTGCAGCCGCACCGCATCCCTCCGGTCACCGGGGACCGTCCTGGCGCCGTCAGGTTCATGCCAGGATCCATCACCGCACCGGATGCCCGGGATCGGCGGATGCCGCCCTTCCGGGATCCGGTCTCCCCCGGCGGCAGGACGCCGGCGGGAATGTCAGACGCGATTGCAGAAATGAACTGGGGTAAAGAGTTTTGAGTTCATATATCAGTTTTCCCATTGCCATTGTCGGTGCTGCCTGCCGTCTTCCCGGAGGCGTCCGTTCCCTGGACAGCCTGTGGTCCGTGCTGGAGCGGGGACAGGACATGGTCACCCAGGTGCCCCTGACCCGCTGGGACACCTCCCGCTACCTTCACCCCCGCCGTGACATGCCCGGGCGCACCGTCAGCGTCAGCGCCGGCATTGTGGACGATATCTACGGCTTTGATCCCTCCTTCTTCGGCATCTCCCGCACCGAGGCCGAGGCCATGGATCCCCAGCAGAGGCTGCTGCTGCAGCTGGCCTGGGAGGCCATGGAGGATGCGGGGATCCCCCCGTCAACCCTCTGGGGCTCTGACACCGCCGTCTTTGTGGGCGCAGCCTCCCCTGACGGTGGCACTGTCCATGCCGACGATATCTGCGCCACCACCCCCTACAGCATGACAGGTACCAACCTGAGCATCATCTCCAACCGCATCTCCTACATTTTCAACTTCCACGGCCCCAGCATGACCATTGACACGGCATGCTCTTCCTCCATGCACTCCCTGCACCAGGCATGCATGACCCTGGCCGCGGGGGGCACGGGCCTGGCGGTGGCCGGCGGCGTGAACGTGCTGCTGGCACCCTATCCCTTTGTGGGCTTCTCCCAGGCCCACATGCTCTCCCCCGGCGGGCGCTGCAAGGTCTTTGACGCCTCCGGGGACGGCTATGTGCGCTCCGAGGGCGGCGGCCTGGTGCTGCTGCAGCCTCTGAGTGAGGCTCTGGCCCAGGGCCGCCGGATCCTGGGTGTCATCCGGGGGATCGGCGTCAACAGCGACGGCCGCACCCAGGGTATTGCATTGCCCAGCGCCGCCGCCCAGGAGGAACTGCTTCGGGGCGTCTATGAGGCTGCCGGCTGCGATCCCGCCCGCCTGGCCTATGTGGAGGCCCACGGCACCGGAACGGCGGTGGGTGATCCGGTGGAGACCTCCGCCATCGGCCGGGCCCTGGGCCAGCGCCGCACTGATCCCCTGTGGGTGGGCTCGGTGAAGTGCAACCTGGGCCATCTGGAGACCGCCTCCGCCATGGCGGGGCTCATGAAGTCCCTGCTGGTGCTCCGGGAGGGCCGGATCCCGCCTCAGATCCACCTGAAGAACATCAATCCGGCCATTGACTGCCAGGGCCTGAACCTGCGCTTCCCCCTCAAAATGGAGACCCTGCCGGAAACCGGTGGGTTGCCCCTGGTGGGGATCAACTCCTTCGGCTTTGGCGGCTCCAACGGCCACCTGCTGCTGGAGGCTGCGGAGCGGACGCCATCTGAGCGTCCCTGCCAGGTGGCAGTGCCCCCCATGTTCCTTTCCGCCCGGAGCGACGAGAGCCTGAAGAAACTGGCCGCAGCCTATGCGGACCGGATCACCGCCGCCCCCGGGGATTATTACCATCTGGCCAGCGGCGCCGTCACCCGGCGGGATCAGCTGCCCCGGCGCCTGGTGGCCGAGGGCGCCACCCCTGAGGAAGTGGCCTCAGCCCTCAGGGCCGCTGCCGCCGGATCCGAGAGCGGATCGGCCACCCTCAGCACCGGTGAGGCCGTGGCCACCGGCACCGGGGATGTCAGGACCGCCTTTGTCTTCTCCGGCAACGGCGGCCAGTGGACGGGCATGGGCCGGGCCATGATGGCCAATGAGGCCTTTGCCGCCCGGGCCCGGGAAGTGGCGGATCTCATGCGCCCCCTGTCCGGCAAGGATCTGCTGGAGCTGCTGGAGATGGCCACTGATGAGGACATGGCCCACACCGATGTGGCCCAGCAGCTGCTGTTCCTGATCCAGGTGGGCCTGTGTGCCGCCCTGGAGCAGGTGGGGATCCGGGCTGATGCGGCCCTGGGCCACAGCGTGGGCGAGGTGGCTGCGGCCTGGTACTGCGGCGCCGTGTCCCTGGAGGATGCAGTGCGGATCATCTACTACCGCAGCATGCACCAGGAGAGCACCGCCGGCGCCGGCCGCATGGCTGCGGCCAGTGTCAGCGCCGCCGAGGCGGGGGACCTCTGCGCCCGCTACCCGGGGGTGGAGATCGCCGGCGTAAACGCCGCGGATGCGGTGACCCTCAGCGGCGACGGGGAGGCCCTGGCGCGTCTGGGGGAGGAGCTGAAGAGCCGGCATGTGTTCTTCAAGATGCTGCCCCTGAACTATGCCTTCCACAGTTCCCGGATGGATCCCATCCGCCAGGAGCTGCTGGCGGATCTGGCGGATCTGGGGATCTGCCGGCCGCGTCTGCATTTCATCTCCGCTGTCACCGGACGGGAGGAGCTGGGGGGCACCCCGGCCTCCTACTGGTGGGAGAATGTGCGCCAGAGCGTGAATTTCCACGGGGCGGTGCAGACGGCACTGGAGCTGGGTGTGCGCCACTTCCTGGAGATCGGCCCCCACAGCATTCTGCTCAGATATCTCCGCAGCGGCCTGGACAAGGCCGCCTGCGCCCAGGGAGGATCCCTGGACGGCTGGGTGGGGGGAACCTTGTCCCGGAACAGCGGCGCCGGGCAGTTTGACACCGCCTGGCGCAACGCCTGGATCCACGGCTGGCCCGTGGACATGTCCTGCCACTTCCCTGAGCCCGGGGCGTACATCCCCCTGCCCACCTATCCATGGAACAATGAGGACTGCCGCCTGGCGCCCACCCCTGAGTGCCAGGATCTGGTGACCAGCGCCGGGGATCATCCTCTCCTGGGACGGAAGCTCCACTCCCAGAATGTCTGGGAGCAGGTGGTGGATCTGGAAAGCAGCCCCTGGCTCGGGGATCACCGGGTGGGGGATGCGGTCTACTATCCTGCCGCCGCCTTCCTGGAGATGGCCCTGGCTGCCGCCGGCAAAGTGTCCGGCAGCGGTGAGCAGGTGGCTCTGTGCAACACGGCCATCCTCCGGCCTGTGATCCTCCGGGAGCGGCAGCCGATGGTGCTGCGCCTTACCGTCAGCGACACTGACGGGGAGATCCGGATCCTGTCCCGTCCTTATATGCGGGATGAGCCCTGGACCCTCCATGCCCGGGCCCGGATGATCCATGCGGATCTCTCCCCCGCCTCCCTGGAGGATCCGGCTCATCCCGAGAAGTTCGGCGCCGTCGTCGGCGCGGAGGAACTTTACCGCCTGACCCGGCGGGCCAACATGGGCTACGGTCCGGTGTTCCGCCAGGTGGCGGACTGCTGGCAGCAGGATGATGAGATCCTGGCCCGGTTCCTGCCTTCCCCGGAGGGTGCAAAGCCCGCATGGGAGGAGGGCATGCTGGTGCCGCCGCCCCTTCTGGACGGTGGACTGCAGCTGATCTTCGCCCTGATCCCCCCGGCCATGATGGAGGAGTGCCCGGCTCCCCGGCTACCTTACTGGTTCAGCCGCTGCGTCCTGCTGCGCTCCGGCCGTCCGGCCTTTGCCCGACTACGCCGGATCCGCTGCTCCCGGGACACGGTGGTGATTGATCTCAGTCTGCTGGACAGCAAGGGGTGCGAGCTGCTCCGTCTGGAGGGGGGCCGTGCCCGGACCGTGGAGCAGCTGGCTGCGCCCCGTCCGCAGGCCTATGCCACCAAGGCGGTGCCCCGGCCCCATCCGGGAAGCCCTGTTCCCCGGGGTCTGCCCGGCAACGGGAGCCTAGCCCGGGAACTCCGGGAGCAGGCCGGGGAGCTTACATCTGACAGTGCCTGGATCCGGCACCGGGATGAGATCCTGCCCCTCAGGGAGATGGCGGTCCTGGCTCTGGCCCGGGACTTTGCCGCTGGGGATGCGGGCTTCAGATATCCGGAGCTTGCGGTGCGTCTCCAGGAACTGGCAGCCTCCCGGGGGAAGGATGTAATGGAGTCCCTGCCGTCCTTTGCGGACGTGTGGTGCACCCTGGGGGCCGACGCCCCGGAGGATTCGGCCCTGGCCATGCTCCTGGCCGCCGCCCGGCGGACCCTCATGGAGAACGGGGAGATGATCCCGGCCGCAAGCCACCTGTGGGAGGAGCTCCGGCGCCAGGAGTACCGCATGGATGACTGTCTCTGCGGTCTGGCCCTCCGGGATCTGCTCCGGGAGGCGGAAGGTCCCGCCAGCATTCTGGAGATTGGTGCCACCTCCTCGAGCCTGGGCCGCCTGATGGACGGGGAGCTAAGGCGTCACTGCCGGATCCTGGCCGCCGGCGGGGAGAATGATCTGCGCCAGCTGCGCCTGGCCCTGGAGGGTCTGGACACCGCCCCTGCTGATGCCCCTTTGGAGGTGGTGCAGTGGGATCCCGCCGTATCCTCACCCCAGATCCGCGCCCATGTGGCTGTGGCTTTCCACTGCCTGCACCTGGCTGACGACATTCCCGCGGCCCTCAGCCGCTGCCGGGAGGCTCTCCGGGATGACGGCGTCCTGATCCTGGCGGAGAGCGGCCCCAACATCACAGATGATCTCATCCGCGGACTGGACGAGTCCTGGTGGGTGGCCTCCCAGGATGGGGCGGACACCGTGTCCCGACTCCTGGAGGCTGATGAATGGCGCCGGGCCCTGACCCAGGCGGGCTTCGGGGAGATTGAGGAGATCCGCCCGGATCCCGCAGTGCCCCGGTTCCTGCTCCTGGCCCGGGCCGCCTCCGGCGCCGCTGCCCCGGCAACCCGGGATCCGGGATCGGCTCCTTCCCTGTGGCTCCTGTGTGCCGGTGACGGCACCCCGGACGGGATCCGTCAGATCCTGGATCGGCTGGCTGCTGAAGCCGCCGCCCGGGGGGATCAGGTGATCCGCCTTGCCCCCGGGGAGCAGCTGCTTCTTGAGGGCACTTCCTGGCAGTGCCGGACTGAGGATCCCGAGGACTGGCAGGCAGTCTGGGAGTCCCTGGCGGCCCGGAAGATCCCGGTGTGCTGTGTGGATGCCCTGGCCCTGGACGCTCAGGGCCTTGACTGGCAGGAGGCGGGCCGCCAGAGCGGCGCCCTTATCCAGATGGCCCGGGGATGGAGCCGCGCCGGCAGCCCCCAGGCCGCTGTCCGGGTGCTGACATGGGGTGCCATGGTCTGCCCCGGGGACACTGCCGGGGAGATCCGGCCCTCCCAGGCCCCGGTGCTGGGTGCCGCCCGGGTCATTATGAATGAGATGCCCAAGCTGGAGATCTCCTGCGTGGATCTGCGTCTGGATCCCGACGGCGGGGCCGGAGCGGTGGCCGGATCTGTGCTCCGGGAGCTGCTGGAGCGCTCCGCCGAGCGGGAGGTGATCCTCAGGGGCGCAGAGCGCTATGTCCTGCGCTCCGGCAGGACCGCTGACCGGGCCGCCCCGGATCCCCGGGGCGGGACACTGCGCCTGGACTGCGTGTCCCCGGGGCACCTGGAGACTCTGCGCTGGCAGAGCGTCCCCCTGGCTGAGCCCGGTGCGGGCCAGGTCCGGGTGGCGGTGCGGGCCGTGGGCCTGAACTTCCGGGACGTGATGTGGGCTATGAACATGCTGCCGGAGGAGGCCCTGGAGGGCGGCTTCTCCGGTCCGGGGCTGGGTATTGAATGCGCCGGTGTGGTGGATGCCGTGGGACCCGGGGTGACCGATGTCACCCCCGGGGAACGGGTGCTGTGCTTCGGCCCCCGCTGCTTCTCCGGCCATGTGGTGACCACCTTCCAGGCTGTGACCCCCATTCCAAGTGACTGGACCTTTGCCCAGGCCGCCACGGTCCCGGTGGCTTTCTTCACCGCCTGGTACTCCCTGCGCCACCTGGCCCAGATGGAGCCCGGGGAGCGGCTGCTGATCCACGGCGCCGCCGGCGGCGTGGGCCTGGCGGCGGTGCAGATCGCCTCCTGCCTGGATCTGGAGGTTTACGCCACCGCCGGCAACGAGGACAAGCGCCATATGCTGCGCCTTATGGGAGTGGAGCATGTCTATGACTCCCGCTCCCTGTCCTTCCATGATCAGATCCTGGCGGACACCGGCGGTGAGGGTGTGGACGCCGTCCTCAACTCCCTGGCCGGGGAGGGCATGGATCAGAGCCTCAGGCTCCTCAGACCCTTCGGACGCTTCCTGGAGCTGGGCAAGCGGGACTTCTATGCTGACAGTCCCCTGCGCCTCAGACCTTTCCGGAACAACGTGAGCTTCTTCGGCGTTGACGTGGATCAGCTGATGCGGGAGCGCCCGGAGAAGGGACAGCGGATCTTCCGGGAGATCATGGATCTCTTTGCCGACGGCCAGCTGCGGCCACTGCCCTGCAGTGTGTATGCTGCCGGAGAGGCCGAGCATGCCTTCCGGGCCATGCAGCAGTCCCGGCATGTGGGCAAAATTGTGGTGGAGCCCCCGAAGGTGAATGCCGGCGCTGCCGCTCCCTTGACGGGGACTGCACTGCCGGTGAGCCGGGAGGGCAGTTATCTGGTCACCGGAGGCCTCGGAGGCTTCGGCCTCGCCACGGCCCGGCGCCTGGCCGTCATGGGGGCCGGGGCCTTGATCCTCATGAGCCGCCGTGGCCTTACGGACGAGAGCCGGGAGGCAGTGGCGGAGCTTGCCACCCTGGGCCTGCCGGCGGGGCAGAGGAGACCGGTGGTTCCTGTGGCCCAGGATGTGGCGGATGAAGCCGGTCTTGGGGCTGCCCTCAAGGAGGCCCTGAAGGATCTGCCACCCCTTAAGGGCGTGATCCACGCCGCCGCCGTGCTGGATGATGGCATGGTGGCCGACATGACCCCGGAGCGCCTGGAGCGGGTGCTGCGTCCCAAGCTGGGAGGCGCCTTCAGCCTGCACCGGTGCACCCTGGATCAAAAACTGGACTTCTTTGTCATGTACTCCTCCGCCACCACCCTCCTGGGCAATCCTGGGCAGGTGAACTATGTGGCGGCCAACATGGGCCTGGAGGGTCTGGCCGCACTGCGCCGGAGCATGGGCCTGCCGGGGCTGGCCGTGGGCTGGGGTGCCATTGGTGACGTAGGCATGCTCACCCGGGATCAGAAGACCCTGGACTCCCTGATCCGGGTCACGGGCATTGCGCCCCTGGCCGCCGCTGACGCCCTGGACGCACTGTCCCGCCTGCCTGGCGGCGGGGATCCCGCCCCGGCGCTGTTCATTGCCGACTGGAAGCGGCTTTCCCGGCTGCCGGCAGGGAGAACCCCCCGGTTCCTGCCCCTCAGGGTGGAGGACGAGGGCGGGGACACCCAGGAGGAGTCCCTGAGCAGCCTGGTGCGGACACTACCCCCGGAGAAGGCTCTGGCCCGGATCACCGAGATCATCACTGCCACTGTGGCCCGGATCATGCGGGTGCCTGCATCCTCAGTGAAGACTGGCACCCCCCTGGCGGACATGGGCATGGACTCCCTGATGTCCGTGGAGTTGATGGTGGCCCTGGAGGAGCGCCTGGAGGGCAGATCCCTCATGGGCGGCCTCACTGCGGGATCCAGCATCCGGGATGTGGCGGGCAGGATCATCTCCCTGCTCAGCGGGGAGGACGCCGGGAGCGGGGATCTGCGCTCGGCCATGGAGCTCAGCCACAATGTGAACCTGAGCGAGGATTTTGCCAGCAGGGTGTTCAAGGAGGCCGGAGAACGCCATGAGTGAGGTCAGGAAGCGCTTCGGGATCAGCCGGGAGGAGAAGGAGCGGCTGCTGGCGGCCATGAAGAGCCGCACCCCCGCCGCCGCTCCGGTGAAGAGCCGTGCTGCCGTTCGGCAGATCCCCCCGGAGTGGCTGCGCTTTGACACTATGCCCGGCTACACTGAGATCCGGGTCCAAAAGGCTGTGGCCAGCCAGGCGGGGCTGGAGGACGTTTACTACGTGCTCCACGACGGCCTGGCCACCAGCCACACCAGCATCGGCGGCCGGGACATGCTGAACTTCTCCAGTTACGACTATCTGGGGATGAACGGGGATCCCCGGATCCGGGCTGCTGCCGACGAAGCGGCCCGGCTGTACGGCATGTCCGCCTCGGCCAGCCGTCTGACCGCCGGGGAGCGCAAGCCCCACCGGATCCTGGAGAAGTCCCTGGCAGATCTCTGCGGCACTGAGGACTGCATCTGCTATGTCAGCGGCCATGCGGCCAACATGTCCACCCTGGGGTGCCTTTTCGGGCCCCGGGATGTGATCTTTCATGACGCCCTGTGCCACAACTCCCTGCTCCTGGGAGCCACCATGTCCGGGGCTGCCAGGTACTCCTATCCCAACAATGACATGGAGGCCCTGGCCCGCCTTCTGGAGGAGCACCGCTACAGCCATCAGCGGGCCATTATCGTCACCGAGGGCCTGTTCGGCATGGACGGGTGCCTGTGCGATCTGCCCCGGCTTCTGGAGCTCAAGCGCCAGCACGGCTGTATGCTCATGGTGGACGAGGCCCACTCCATGGGAGTGCTGGGGGCCACGGGCAGGGGTGTCCGGGAGCATTTCGGGATCCGCTCTGAGGATGTGGATATCTGGATGGGCACCCTGAGCAAGACCTTCTGCGGCTGCGGGGGCTATATCGCCGGATCGGCCGCCCTGGTGGAGTTCCTGAAATACCGGGCCCCGGGCTTTGTTTACAGCGTGGGCATGCCCCCGCCCATGGCGGCGGCCTCGGCGGAGGCGGTGCGGATCATGCTGGCTGAGCCTGAGCGCCTGGAGCGCCTCCACCAGAATGGTCGGCTGTTCATGGAGCTGGCCCGGCAGCGGGGCCTGGACACCGGCAAGTGCCAGGGCTTCTCCGTGGTTCCCGTGATGGTGGGGGACTCCCTGTCTGCCGCAGTCTTCTCCCAGGAGATGCGGGACCGGGGGATCCTGGCCCTGCCGGTGATTTATCCGGGGGTTGAGGAGGGCAAGGCCCGCCTGCGCTTCTTTATCTCCGCTATGCACACCCCGGAGGAGATCAGGACTGCTGTGGATGCGGCCGCTGAAGCTCTCCCTGCGGCCCGGAAGAGAGCCGCCACCTATGCCAGATAACAGAGAGCGCTCCTTCCTGTTCCTCCAGGGGCCACTGAGTCCCTTTTTCCGGGAACTGGGGCAGGCATTGGCCTGCGCCGGGTGCGCAGTGCACCGGATCAACTTCTGCGGGGGCGACGTGTTCTTCTGGCCCTCCGGCAACACCCACTGCTGGCGGGGCCATGTGTATGAGTGGCCCCTGTGGGTGGCCGAGCTTATGGAGTCCTGCCGGGTGACGGATCTGGTGCTTATGGGGGACTGGCGTCCCCTGCACCGGGAAGCCATCTGGATCGCCCGGCTCCGGGGCAACCGGATCTGGGTGTATGAGGAGGGCTACCTCCGTCCCGGGTTTGTCACCCTGGAGGAGGGAGGCGTCAACGCCTATTCCTCCCTTCCCCACACCCCGGGGCAGGTGCGCCGCCGGGCCCGGGCCCTGGCCGGCGAGCGGCAGCCGGTGCCCTCCCTGGCCCCCAACCCCATGATGGGGCGGGTTCTCAAGACCGCCTGGAACCACATCGGCAATGTGGTGCTCTGGCCTTACTTCCACCGCTACCGTACCCATCGTCCCTACAACATCGGCCGGGAGCTCCTGGGGCATATTCCCCGCTATCTGAACCGCCACAAGCGGCGGCGCCACGGCCTGGAGGTGACCCGGACACTGCTCCGGGGCGGGGTGCCCTTCTACCTGATGCCCCTGCAGCTGGACGCAGATTCCCAGGTGCGGCGCCACTCACCCTTCACCGGCATGCTGGAATGCATGGCCATGGTCATCACGGACTTTGCCCGGAACGCCCCGGCCGGATCCTATCTGGTGTTCAAGAACCATCCCCTGGACAACGGTCTCAGAAACTACCGCCGTTACATGCGGTCCCTGGGCCGGGCGGCGGGCTGCTCGGAGCGGCTCCGGTTTGTGGAGGGGGTGAACCCCGGTCCCCTGCTGCGGAAGGCCCGGGGGCTGGTGCTGTGCAACAGCACCATCGGCATGTCGGCGCTGCGGATGAACAAGCCCGTGTACTGTCTGGGGAAGAGCATTTATGCCATGCCGGGGCTGGCGGTGAATGCCTCCCAGATGTCCCTGGCGGATTTCTGGAAGAGCCTGCCGGCGCCTGATCCGGAGCTGGTGCGGGACTTCTTCCGGGTGCTGCGCCATGACGCCCTGGTTCCCGGCAACTTTTACTCCACCCAGGGGATCATGGACGCGGTGTCGGCCTCCCTGGAGCGCATGGGAGTGACAAAGGGAGATGAACATGACAGACGAGCCTGAGTTCCGTCCGGCAACGGCGGAGGATGCCCCCGTCCTGGCACAGAAGATCCGGGAGGTGTCCCCGGATGTGGTGGATACCCTGCTGAAGGGGCTGCTGCCGGGGATCGGGGTGGAGAACATCCTGTCCATGGCCTTAAGGGACGAGTCCTCCCATTACAGTTTCCGCAACTGCGTGCTGTCGGAGGTTGACGGTGCCCTGGCGGGGCTGCTGTTCGCCTATCCCGCAGAGCTTCAGGGGATCCCCAACCTCATGGAGCACATGGTGCCTTCCTCCCGCCTGGAGCCCCTCCGGGAACTGCTGACGATCAGCGAGCCGGGAAGCCTTTATGTCAACACCCTGTGGGTGGCGGAGGACTTCCGGGGGCAGGGCATGGCGGACGCCCTGATCGAGTATGCCCGGTTCTGGGCCGGGAGCCTGGAGTGCTCCGCAGTGAGTCTTTTCTGCTGGCGGGACAATGCCCGGGCGGTGTCCTTCTACCGCCGCCAGGGCTTCCGCCCGGTGCGGGAGCTGGTTGCCCGGCCGCCCCTGACGGAGAAGCATGATCGGGGTGATCTCTATGTCCTGCCGGTGGCGGATCCTTCTTGAACGCTTTCCTTTTCTGCCTCGGGCTTATGCCCGTGGCCGTGATCCTGCACCGATCAGCCTCTGAGGGCACTCTTCCCTGGCGGCCGTGCTTTGCGGATCTGTCTTCCTGCCTGGTGGCCTCCGGCCTTTTTGCCCCCCTGTACTGCCTCAGCGGCCGCCCGGCCTTCGCCCTGATCCTGGCCACCATGATCCTTCTGGCTCTCCGGGTGGCTAACACCGCCAAGAAGCGGGCCCTCCGGGGTGAGCCCCTGGTGATCACGGATCTGGCCCTGGCCTGGCAGGTGATCCGTTTTCCCAGTCTTTATCTCCCCTTTCTGCCCTGCGGGTGGATCCTGCTGGGGATCCTGATCTGGGGCACCCTGGCTGGCGCCCTCTGGATTGTCGCCTGCCGTGAGACGCCGGCGGCCCTATGGTGGGTGGTAGCCGCTGCGGAGCCCTGCTGCCTGCTGCTGATCCTGACCCCGCCCGGGCGCCGGATCACCTCCCGGGCCCTGGCCTCATTCCGGCTTGAGTTTGATCCCCGGAAGGATGCCCGGCAGTTCGGCCCCCTGGGGGCGGCGCTGCTCCACGGCCTCTGGCACCTGGCCCATCCCCCGGTGCCCCGGAAGGACGCGGACGGCTTTCCCCTGCCCCCGGATGCCACCGCGTGGCGCCCGGCGCTGCCGCCCTCAGTTTCTCCTTCCCCTTCCACAGTCTCCGGATCTTCGGTGGATCCCTCATCTTCCCGGGAAACTCCCCCGGCTCCGGAGAGGCCTTCGGATCTGTCTTCTGCTCCCCGGGCGTCCGGGACCGGGGGGCTGGGATCCCGGGAGGAGCCCCAGATCGGTGCCGGGAACAGCGCTGGCCCGGGGATCCTGACCGGCACCTCCGGAAGAGAAGACGGTCACCTGCCCAACATTTTCCTGGTGCAGGCCGAGTCTTTCTGCGATCCCCGGGAGTTCTCCGCTGCCGTGCCGGCGGATGTGCTGGCCTGCTGGGACAGCCTTATCAGCCAGGGTCAGAGTGGCCTGCTGCAGACCCGGGCCTTCGGGGCCTACACCCTCAGGACAGAATATGCGGTCCTCACGGGCATGCCCCCCTCATCCATGGGAACCTACGCTTTTTACCCCTATCTGGGGGCTTTGCGTCATCCGGTGTGGTCCCTGGCCCACCATCTCCGGAAACTGGGGTACCGGACCCTGTGCCTGCATCCCTTCCACCGGGAGTTCTTCTACCGGAACCGGGCCATGCCCAACATGGGCTTTGATCAGTTTGTCACCCTGGAGAACTTCCCCCGCCGGGAGAACTGGGGACCCTATGTGGGAGATCTGTGCGTGGCTGATGCCATGCTGGATCTCATCCATGAGGGTGAGGGGCCGGTGTTCTGCTTTGCCATCACCATGGAAAGCCACGGACCGTGGCTGCCGGGGCGCCTGCGCCGGGAGTTTCCCGGAGGGGATGCCCCCATGCTTCCGGATCTGGATCCCGCGGTGTGCCGGTACCTGGAGCACTTAAGACATGCCGATCAGATGCTGGGCCGGCTCCGGGACGGGCTTGCCGGCGCTGATCGGCCCGGGATCCTGGGCTGGTACGGGGATCATCTGCCGAATCTGCCGTCCCTGATCCGCTCCGGGGAGACTGCCACCCCCTATGTGATCTGGCAAACGGGTGCCGGGGCCGGGGACATGATCCGGCGGGATATCCGGCCGGAGGACATGGGCGGGTGCCTCCTTTCCCGGGCCGGCTGGCGCTGAGCATCAGAGCCGGCGGACTGCTCCGCCGGATCATCCTGGCACTGTTGCTCTGGCGCTGATCCTGCCGCCTTATCCTTCCTTCTTTCCAGTCACAGCCAGCCGTCTTTGCGGTAGCCTGCGGCTGCCTCCAGCATTCCCTCCTCCAGGCTCATTCGGGGTCTGAAGCCCAGTTCATCCCTGAGCCGGGAGCCACTGCAGATCCAGCCCCCCTGGCGGGCCTCCAGGCATTTGTCCGGGTTCCACTGGGGGAAGGATCGGATCCCGTGGCCGGCGGTTTTCCGCAGGATCTGATCCCATGCCCGGGCGGCGGCGGCAGAGATCCCGGCGGAGGCGGACAGCAGGGGCAGGGGCACGGGGAACACCAGGATCCCCCGGCGCTCCCGGCCCAGGATCTGGCCCACCGCCTCCCCCATGGTGCGGTAGAATTCCTCCATGGAGTGGATAGCGCCGTTGCTGACATGGTAGATCCCCCTTCCCTCAGGCCGGCAGGCGCAGAGCACCGCCTCCGCCATGTCATCCCCGTGGACGGCACTGACGGGGAAGGTCCGGTGCCAGCCGGGACAGAAGGCCATCCGGTGGCGGGCGCCCCGGAACATGGGCAGCAGTCCCCGGTCGCCGGAGCCGTAGATGATGGGGGGCCGCAGGGTCACCATGGCGTCCCCCAGCTCCCGCCCCAGGATCTCCTCCACCAGAAGTTTGGACCAGCCGTAGGCGGATACCGGGACGGAGGGAGCGTCATCCGGTGCCCCGGGCTCCCTGTCCCAGGGACCCGTGGCCGCCATGCTTGACACCAGCACCAGCCGGAAATCCCCGCCCAGGCGGCCCTTTGCCCGGAGCCGCCCCAGGGCCTGGGCTAGGTTACGGGCCATGGCGGCATTGCTGGCCAGATAATCCAGGGGCCTAAGTCCGAAGAGCTTTGCCGCCATGTGGATCACCAGATCCTTGCCTTCCAGGGCCTCCGGCAGGCCTTCGCCGGTTTCCAGATCCCCTGGTTTCCGGTGCACCTCCCGGGGCAGGCTGCCGGCGGCGCCGGATCCGGGGCGGGTCAGGCAGGACACATCGGTTCCCGCCTGGATCAGCCGGGGTAGCAGGTGCCGGCCCACAAAGCCGGTGCCCCCGGTGACAAGAACTCTCCGGCCCCGGAGGAAGGAGAAACGGTTGCTGTCTGCATTCATGGTGCGCTCCGTTGCAATGGATCGGCAAGGGACGGGGAGGCGATGGGTGCTGTGGCATCGGTTCCGTTCTCCCCGGGCTCTGGGTTTATTGTACTCTCTGACGTGGCGGATGGGCGGCTGATCCATCAGGGCGCCGGCGGGTGAGGGAGGACGTTTTAAGGATCCTGTGATCCTGACGGCTCCCAGCCGGTAGGGCAGATCGGACCGGATAGATCAGAGCAGTACAGTTAAGTTAAGTTCAGTTCAGTGCTGTGACATGGGAGGATCAATATGGCTGCAGGGCTGGGGAGGCGCATGATCTGCACCTGTCATTACAACTCACCCCTGGGCGGGATCACCCTTGCCAGTGACGGCACTGCCCTTACGGGACTCTGGTTTGACGGCATGCCGATGTCTGGAACCGGTGGAACTGCTTCTGGCGGCGGGGAGCAGGAGCCGGCGGTGTTTGCAGAAGCCATACGTTGGCTTGACATCTATTTCAGTGGCCGGGATCCCGGGTTCATCCCGCCCCTGAGCCTGAAGGGCACCCCTTTCCGCCGGGCAGTCTGGGAGATCCTGCGGGGCATTCCCTTTGGGAACACCATGACCTACGGGGAGATCGCCGGGATCCTGGCCGGACAGAGGGGGATCCCCCGGATGTCCGCCCAGGCGGTGGGCAGCGCCCTGGGGCATAACCCCCTTCTTGTCATCATCCCCTGCCACCGGGTGGTGGGCACCGGGGGAAGGCTTGCCGGCTATGCCGGGGGACCGGAGCGGAAGGCATGGCTTCTGAACCTGGAGGGCGCTACGGGCTGGTCTCGGCGGCAGCCGGGCGGTGATTCGCCGGGCAGTGCTTCCGGCAACTGATAGCAGGACCGGGTGCCTTGCAGAAGATCACTCAGTGAAGATGAGGGATCCTTGGCCGGGATCGGCCCTCCGGGGCTGACACCTGTCACAGGTCCGGCGCTGTCTTCTTTGGGGCGGACCGGACAGGGTGTGACCATGGCTCTGACGAATGAAGGGAGGATGAATGATGACGGCAGGCGGTGGATTGCGCATTGTACGGGGAGTGGGTCTGGCAGGCCTGACGGCGGCGCTACTGACCGGACCGGCCTTTTCCCGTGAGCTCTCGTGGGCAGCAGGATCCTGGACAGAGGCGCCGGAACTGACCGGTGAGTTTGTCCTTCCGGATCCTGTTTCTTCAATGACGCCAGGAGACAGCGGTGTTCCCGGCCTGGCTGTACCGGCGGATTTGGGGGCTTCGCTGCCGCCGACAACGCTGGAGATAGCCCTCTTTGGCAGCTCCAAGCCTAAGCCCATGCCCAAGCCTGTCCGTGATGAGTGCATTGACTGTGAGGGTCCGGACGAGGATCCGGATTTCTGCGAGGACTGCCAGGAGTGCCTGGACTGAACCCGTGAAATGCCGGCCTGCCGGTAAATCCCCCTGTTGCCAGCCGTCCATCCATTGCGGCTGCTCACCATAGCCTCCTGATCTCCCGGAACTCCATGCAAAAATCCCCTCCCTGCCAAGGCAGAGAGGGGATCTCTCAGTGCGTTCCGGAACCGCAGTTCCGGCGGTTTGGATCAGTCTGAACCGTTCATGTCCGCTCAGGTCTCAGCCCTGAAGGGGATATGCTCAAGTTTGGGCTCCTCCTCTCCTGCGGGGGCCTTCTTCAGGAAAATGATCCAGCCCAGAACCAGCAGATACAGCAGAGCCACCGCTGTCCAGGGACCGAAGGCTCCGGCTCCGGTTATCAGCAGTCCCAGCTGGTACACCACCAGGGCGGCGCCGTAACTGAATCCCAGCTGGTAGCACACAGCCAGCCAGAAGAGACGCCGGTTTCCGAGCTCTTTTCTCAGTACGCCCACTGCGGCAACGCAGGGGATGGTGAACAGGTTGAAGATCACGAAGGCCAGTGCTCCCAAGATCCCGGCCGTCCCACGGTGGGATATGTCGAACATGTTTTCCCTGATTGCTTCATAGAAGGTGTTCTCAGCCTGTTCCACCTCCTCTTCGGTGGCATCCTCATCCAGTTCCTCCGGATCTTCGGCGCCGCTGAAGACCGCCATGGTGCTGACAATGGACTCCTTGGCCAGCAGGCCGGTGATCACCGCCACGGAGGCGCGGTAATCATCAAAGCCCACCGGAGCGAAGATCCCGGAAACCGGCTTCAGGGTGTCAGCCACCAGGCTTTCACCGGTCTGATCGTCCTCCAGCATCATGAAGCGGTGCTCCTCATGGCTGAACCCTATGTGGGTCAGCAGCCACAGTGCAGTGACGCAGGGGAAGATGATGGTTCCGGCCTTGATGATGTATCCCTTGACCCGGTGCCATACTGACAGGGCCACTATCCGAGGCATGGGCACATGATAGGAGGGCAACTCCAGCAGCAGGGGGGAGGCCGACTGCTTGAAGGCGTTGAATTTCTTCAGGATCAGGGCGGAGATGATCACCAGCAGCACGCCGGTCACGTACATCAAGGGTGCGAAGAAGGGCACATCCGAGAACACCGCTCCGGAGAATACGATGATGATGGGCAACTTGGCGCCGCAGGGGATCATGGTGGTGGTGAGCAGGGTGATCCTGCGCTCGCTCTCCGATCCCAGGGTCCTGGCGGTCATCAGGGCGGGGACGCCGCATCCGGAACCGATGAGGTAGGGGATGAAGGCCCGGCCGCTGAGGCCGAAGGTGTTGAACACCCGGTCCAGGATGAAGGAGGCGCGGGTCATGTAGCCGCATTCCTCCAGCAGGGACAGCAGGGCGAAGAGGATGATCATCTGGGGCACAAATCCCAGCACCGCGCCAACGCCGCCAACAATGCCGTCGCCTACCAGGGCGCAGATCCAGTCGGAGGCGCCGATGGAGGCCAGGCCGTCCTTCACCGCCGGGATCACCGTGTCGCCGAAGAGGGTGTCATTGGTCCAGTCGGTGACAATGGTGCCGATCCAGGTGACGGAGATGTAGTAAACCAGACACATGATCAGCAGGAACACCGGGAAGGCCGCAAAGCGGTTCAGAACCACGCTGTCCAGTCTGTCGGTGAGTCCCTTGGCCTTTGCCTGCTCTTTTCCGGCGGCTACAGCCTCTCCGGTGCCCAGGCAATTTGCAATGATCTTGCTGATGAAGGCATAGCGGTCCTCGGCGGCGGCCTGGTACACGGTCTTGCCGTCAGATGTTAGCTTGTCGCGGATCTCCTTGATCCTCTCAGCCCATTCGGGAACCTTGTCCAGGTCGGTGGGGTACCGGTCGCCCAGCACGGCGCAGCGGGCATGGAACAGCGCATGGGGCTTGTACAGATCCGGCGTGGCGCTGACAGCCCGGAACAGTTCATCCCGGATTGCGGAGTCGCCCAGATACACCGGCTCCACGATGCCGTGGGGGTGGTTTCTGATCTTCTCTCGGAGGATCTCAATGCCCTCACCGGTGGCGCAGCTCACCGGCAGAACCTCGGTCTGCAGCATCTCCGACAGCTTGGCGGTGTCGATGCTGATGTGGTGCTTCCTGACCTCGTCCCACATGTTCAGCACCACCAGCATGGGAACGCCCAGCATTTTCAGTTCCAATGTCAGGAACAGGCTGCGCTCCAGGGAGGTGGCGTCAATGACGTTGACGATGAACTCTGCATCGTTGTCCAGAAGCTCATTGCTGGCCACCTGCTCATCAGTGGTGGCGCTGCTCAGGGAGTAGGTGCCGGGAAGATCCACCAGCTGGGTGTTGGGGCTGACGGTTCCCACATGGCGGCTTACTGTGACGCCGGGATAGTTTCCTGTGCGGACATGCAGGTTGCACAGGCGGTTGAAGATGGTGCTCTTGCCGCAGTTGGGGTTGCCGGCCAGGACCACATGGGAGGCGTCGGCGTTCTTGATCTCAGATTTGGGGGAGGTGCTTCCCTGGACCTGCTCCACTTCGCACCCGCAGTGACAGGCTTTCATTCCACAGCCTCCGCTTCAATCAGTTCAGCATCCCTGCTGCCGATGATGACCTCATAGCCTCTCAGCTCCACCGCAATGGGGCTGCCCAGGGGAGCCACATGGTGGATCCTGAAGGCGGTGCCGGGCAGGAAGCCCATTTCGCAGAGGCGCCGGCAGTGGAGCCCCTTGGACAGAATGGCCCGTATGCGGCCCCGCTGCCCGTTTTTCAGATTCTTCAAAAGCATGGTTGTCTCTCTGTATTGCTTTCATGCCGCGGCTGCTGATCTTTAGCCGGATCACGTTTTGCTGTCACGGCTGCAGTTAGTCACGGATAACTATAACCGGTTACATTATACAGTTTTGTTAGGGAATGTTAATCCTGTCACTGTAAAAAATTCCCGGATGCTTTGCGGGTGTCCCGGGAGCAGAAAGCCAGCGGCCCTAGCAGGTGTCAGGGTTTTCTGCGGTTTCAGTTAGCGGAGGCTAGCCTGTCCGGTTCCGGTTACCGGACTCTAACAGCCAGGGGCTGGTTAAGCCCAAGGCTTGCGCTACCTCACAAAATAGCTGCCGGCAGATCAGGGGAGGTGAGGGCTGTTTGCGGATCTGGCAGGAGGAGTGCCGTCCGGGGGATGACCGAGGAGCGGGGCAGACGCCGGTTTTTGGGGCGGATCAGATCAACTGACGGTTTCTGGCGGAGGTCGCGGCAGGAGGGCAGATGCTGGTGCTGGTGCGGATGAGGATGAGGGAGGGCATGTTAGGTTCTGGGAGTCCGTTGACGGGGCGGGATTTGTCCGCTTCTGAGTGGGCAGAAGGGGTGGCGGGGAACTTATGGACGCGGATGCCCGAGGAGCGGGCATGAAAAAAAGCCGCCTGTTTTCCGCCAGGCGGCCAGTGAGCCATCCGGAACCGGAAAGATGGTCCGGGATCGGCTTTCTATCTTATTCCTCAGCAGGCTCCGGAGCGGGCTCCGCAATGATTTCCGGGGACGGCTCCTGATCTTCGCTGTCACTATCTGAGGTGACGAGACCATCATCCAGACCGGAGATGGGCTCTGAGAGATCCTGGGTCTGCTGATCCAGACGATCCAGGGTCTCCTTGGAGATGAGATCCTCTTCAATTTCCCGGAGCGCAATCACGGTGGGCTTGTCATTTTCCTCGTCCACCAGGGGCTTTTTGCCGCCGATGGCGATCTGCCGTGCCCTGCGGGCTGCCAGGAGTACCAGATCAAAGCGGTTGCCCACCTTCTGTACGGCGTCTTCAACTGTAATGCGTGCCATGGTTCCTTAATCCTTATCTGCGTGCCCTGAGACTAGGGCCGGAATTTAACCGCTGTATTATATATGATCCGGAACACATTTCACAGCAAAATCGGTGGACGGCCATATCAGGCAGTTTGGAGCAGGAAGACATGCTTTGATGCCGTTTCTGCGCTGTCTCCCCTGGAAGGCGTGCTGGGCAAGCCGCCAGAAGGGAGAGACGGACCCTCTCTCCGGAGTCAATTCGCCATTAGGATCTCACAGTTTTTGTTCCAGAAGGCGATCCCGTACTTTCTGATGGTGGTGTAGCCCTCCTGCCGCAGATCAAAGTCATTCTGTCTCGTGTCGATCTGGTTGACCGCCTGGCGGCATTCCTTTTCCATGGCGGCTGGGCTGCCGTCAGTGCTTTTTTTCAGTTCAAGGATGACTGCCGTCCGATCGTTCGGCCGTCTGAGGATGATGTCCGAATACCCGCTGCCACTTTTACTGTTGGATTTCAGGTTCACGCCCTTTGGAACTATGGTTCCCAGCACTCCGGTCAGAAAGCCATGATAGTAACTCTCTCCGTGGGTGGTGTCCCGGATGCTGATGAAGATCATAAGCATCTGGTTTATGACACCTTTGCTGCTGGCAACATCCCCGGCAAACAGAGCATTTCCCAGTTGGCAGGCCTGCTGGACCCAGACCGGGTTGTTCTTGCTGAATAGGTACTGGGCTTTTTGGCGGAAAAAGTCCCGGACTTCCTCATTGGGAATTTTCACCAGGATCAGTTTCTTCGGGGATTGCTCATCTGAGGATGCGGTTTCCTTCTCCATGCTCTGGATGGGAGAAGTGTTTCGGGCATAGGTGAGATAGCCGGTGTGCAGCATCATGAGGGCAAAGGTGTCAAAATCGGTGTCTGTGGTGATTTCTGGGTAGGTGGTGAATTCACTTGCGCTGACAGCTTCAACGCCGCCGTTCAGCAGGTTCTGCATTCTCCAGGAGTCCTGGGGGTTGGGGTGTCTCATACAGAGTTCAACAATGTCGTTGCCGCTGGTGTTGATCCAGTAATTCTGCGGTTCGAAAGTCCGGGGATTGTTCCTGCCATTCAGGGCCTGGGCCAGAAACCAGAGGACACTCCAGGGACAGAACATCTGATCGTTGCCGAAAAGATAGCCGTCATACCATTTGACGACATCAGCCAGACGGTCTGACATACCGTATGTGTTCAGCAGAGCCTTGACCTCATCTAGTGTCAGTCCTATCAGATCCGAATAGGTGGTGTCCTGGAGATTGCTGCAGCCAAAATTGTTGGCGTCGGTGAATATGCTTTCGTCGGTGAATATGCTTTGGCAGGTTATTCGCATGCATCCGGTGACAAATGCTTGACCGAGATTGTTGTTGCCTTTCAGGGCGGTGGCGTGGACGCCTCTCATGAGATCCAGCATGTCCTCATAGTAGCCCTTGAGCCTTGCCTTCTGCAGAGGCACATCATATTCGTCAATAAGCAGGTAGACTTTGGTTCCGTAGGCTTTGTGTAGCAGATCGGTCAGTTGCCTGAGAAAGCCGGTAATGTGCCCTCGGGCCAGGGGAGTAAGAGTGCCGTCACTGGTGAACAGCCCCAGTTGCGTAATCGGTGATCGTGTCCAGAAAGCGGGTGTTTTTGGGGGTAAGGTTGGCGGAGCCCCGCAGAAACTCAAATTTTTCCGCCAGCCGGGTAAGTTCACCCAGCAGACCGACTACGGCGGCACTGAAATTCGGACCATCTGTGGATTTTAGGGAGATAGTGACTATCGGATAGCGCCCCATGAACTGCTCACAGAGTTCCTGGTCCTCTTTGAAAACTGTGAGATTTTGGAAAAGCTTTTCGGATCGGCTCCGGTCAGATGGATCGCTGTAGTTCATCTCCAGAAAGTTCTGGATCATGTTCAGGGTGAGGCTTTTGCCAAACCTGCGTGGCCGGGTGAGGAGGAGAACGGAGGTGCCAGAGGTCAGAAGCCGGCGCAGGGATCCGGTCTTGTCCACGTAGACGGCGCCAGAGTTGATGATGCTGGCAAAATCCTCCTCCCCCATGGGGAATCGGGTGATTTTTTCGGTCATTTCGGTGCCCTCATTTCTTTCCCGGTCCGGAGATGGAAGAGCCCGCATTGCTGTGCGGGCTCCGGTGTCTGACCGGGCGGCCTGCGGGCGGATGTGACGCCAACTCCGGCCTTCCGGATCATGCTGTGATGACTGGGAACAGTCCTGCTCCTGTCAGAGGTTGTCTTTGATGAACTTCAGGACATTGTCCTTGGGGATCAGTCCCACGCTCTTGGCCACGGCCTGACCGTCCTTGAAGAGCACCAGCAGGGGAATGCTGGAGACGTGGAGCCGGGCGGCGGTCTCCTCGTTCTCGTCCACATTGAGCTTGGCGATGGTCACGCTGTCGGTTGCGGCGGCCACATCCTTCAGCACCTCGCCCATGGAGCGGCAGGGACCGCACCAGGGGGCCCAGAGATCCACCAGGACGGGCTTGCCGGCCTGCTCTACCTTTTCGGCAAAATTGCCGTCGTTGACTTCAATGATGTCTGCCATTTGCTGTCTCCTGTGGTTTGTGATTTCCGGGGTGCCGGGAGTTTCTGTGGACTCTCTCCGGGGTCTGCCTTTCCGGATCGGACCGGGGCAGGCAGATCCTGTCGGCTTTTGGCATTGTAAAGGATCGGGCGGCCTTTGTGAACAAGCCCGGGGGTGACCTGCCAACCTTCTCACATCCGGGCCGGGAGTCCTATAAAGGGTGCGGGATAGGGTGAGGGATCCAGGCGTGCCGCCTTGTCCCGGGAGATGGTTCCGCGGTGCCCGATCCATGATCCCAGGGCCTGGAACACTCCCTCCGGCGGGCTCTTTGTATGGTGCCGTTTATGGTGTTACCATAAACAGTGTGTCTGAAGTGAAAACAATAGAAGAAAGCATAAGATAAGAGAGTAAGAGCAATGTCTGAGAACCTGCTGACCGGCTGCACCTTCGCCTCAACCGGTCTTCATCCCCAGCTGGTAGCGGCGCTGTCCTCCCTGGGATTTGAGCACTGTACCCAGATCCAGTCCAAGGTGGTGCCCCTTCTGGTGAGCCACCAGGATGTCCAGGGCCAGTCCCAGACGGGAACCGGCAAGACCCTGGCCTTTCTGACGGGCATTTTCCATCATCTTCTCCTGGATCGTGAAGAGAACCGACTTTCTGCCCGGGACTACACCAAGGCACTGATTGTGGCCCCCACCAGGGAACTGGCCAAGCAGATCTACAGTGACGCCGAGGCGGTGAACCGCTATCTGGGTTTCAAGGTGGGCATTGTCTACGGCGGTGAGGATCTGGAGATCCAGCGCAAGCGGCTGTCCCAGGGCAATGACATCCTCATTGCCACCCCGGGCCGGGTCATCGACTTCTACCGCAGCCACGTGGTGCATTTCAGCCGCATCCGCTACTTTGTCCTGGACGAGGCTGACCGGATGTTTGATCTGGGCTTCATCAAGGATATCCGCTTCATCTTCCGCCACCTGCCCGCACCGGACAGGCGCCTGAGCATGCTGTTCTCCGCCACCCTGAGCTACCGGGTGCAGGAGCTGTCCTATGATTTCATGAATGATCCCGTGTCCGTGTCTGCCGCCGCGGCAGATCATGTCACGGCGGACACAGTGACCGAGGAGATGTTCTTCCCCTCCCTGGATGACAAGATCCCCCTGCTGCTGACCCTCATCGAGGAGGAGTGGCCGGACAAGGCTATGGTGTTCACCAACACCCGGGCCTGTGCGGAGCGGGTGTTCTCCTATCTGGAGGCGGATGAGCTGAGGGCGGGGCTGCTTATCGGCTCCATGCCCCAGAGCTCCCGGACCCGCACGGTGAAGCAGTTCATGGACGGGGAGCTGGACTTCCTGGTGGCCACGGACGTGGCCTCCCGGGGTCTCCACTTCCCCAAGGTCTCCCATGTGTTCAACTATGATCTGCCGGATGACTGCGAGGATTACGTTCACCGCATCGGCCGCACCGGCCGGGCGGGGGAGACGGGCAAGGCCATCTCCTTCGCCTGTGAGAAGTATGTGTGCAACCTGGAGCGCATTGAGGAGTACATCCGCCACAAGATCCCGGTGTCAGACTATGATCCCGATGCCCTGATGGAGCCTCCGGTGGTGCGCCATGTGGTTCATTACGGCGCTGACCGGCCGGAGCGGCGCCCCGGGGGATCCGGCGGATCCGGTGACCGGGGACGGCGATCCCGGAGTGGCGGCGGAGATTCCCGGCGCCGTTCCTCCGGCCGCAGCGGAAGCGGACGGGATAGCACCCGGACCCAGAGGGGAAGAGGCTATGGACGACGGTGAGAGCGGCCGGTCATCGCCGCTGTTTGCCTCCATTGATCTGGGCTCCAACAGTTTTCACATGCTGGTGGTGCGGCAGATCCACGGTGCCATCCGGGTGGTCTCCAAGGTCAAGCGCCGGGTGCGCCTGGCCTCGGGGCTGGATCAGGACAATATGCTCAGCCGGGAGGCCATGGAGCGGGGCTGGGACTGTCTGAGACTCTTCGCCGAGCAGCTGCAGGACATTCCTCCGGAGAACATCAGGATCGTGGGCACCGCCACCCTGCGGATCGCCGGGAACTCCTCCACCTTTGTACGGGTGGCCGAGGAGATCCTGGGGCACCGGGTGGATGTGATCTCTGGCCTTGAGGAGGCCCAGACCATCTACCAGGGGGTGTCCTGGACCTCCAGCGGCATCGGCAACCGCCTGGTGATCGACATCGGCGGCGCCAGCACCGAGATCATTCTGGGTGAGGGGGTGGACGTCAAGCTCATGAACAGCCTGCCCCTGGGCTGTGTCACCTGGCTCAACCGTTTCTTTGCCGATCGGCAGCTTTCCCGGAGCAACTTTGACGAGGCCATTGCTGAGGCCGAGAGGATCTTTTCCGGCATTGCCCAGGAGTACCGCTCCCTGGGCTGGGGGATCTGCGTGGGGGCTTCGGGCACCCTCCAGGCCCTGCAGGAGATCATCATTGCCCAGGGCCAGTGCGAGACAGTGACCCTGGAGAAGCTTCTGGAGCTCATGGAGCAGGCTGTTGCCTGCGGTAGCATGAACCGCCTCCAGATCTGCTCTCTGGAGCCGGATCGGCTGGCGGTGTTCCCCTCGGGGCTGGCGGTGCTCATTGCGCTGTTCAGGATCTTCGGGATCCGGGAACTGATCATGGCCGGAGGGGCCCTCCGGGAGGGTCTGGTGTACAGCATGATTGCCGCCAGCAGCCAACTCACCGGCGGCGTCTTCGGGGACGCCCAGCTGCGCACCGTCAGCAGCATGATCTCCCGCTACCAGCTGGATCCGGAGCAGGGCCGCCGGGTGGAGGCGGTGAGCATGAAGATCTTTGAGCAGATGCGACAGTTCTGGGATCTGGATGACAGCTGCGGCCGGGTGATCCTGTGCCGGGCCTCGGCGCTGTACGAACTGGGGCTGTGCATTGAGTACCGCCGGGCGCCCCAGCATGCGGCCTACATCGTGGAGAACATTGACATGCCGGGCTTCACCCTGGCCCAGAAGCTCCTGCTGTCGGCCCTGCTTTACAATCAGCGGGACGGCTTCAAGCTGGAGCCCCTGCGCCGGCAGCATGCGGTGTCCTTTGAGCAGGCCTGCCGCCTGGCCCGGATCCTGCGCTTTGCCATCATCATGTGCATCCGGCGCACTGAGGGCACCATCCCCAAGTTTGTCTTCACCTTGGAGGACGGCAAACTGATCCTGACACTGCCCGACGGCTGGCTGGCGGGGCATTACCTCAGGGGATCGGAGCTTATGGCAGAGGTCAGGATCCAGAATGAGAACGGCTGGCCCACGGAGATTGCGGAGCACCGGAGCTTTGATGCCCGGCGGGAGCTGCAACCCCGGACGGACGATGCCATTATTAACACCCCGAAGATGGAGGAACTCCTTCCGCCTGACGCTGAGAACAGCGCCGGCGGATCTGTCTCCTCCTCCTGAGGCTCCGGGGCAGGGGCGTCAGGTTCATCCCCGGCGGCGGCGCCGGGAACTTTGGAAGTCAGGATCCGGACAGGAGCCGGGAGATCAGATCCGCCTGGCGGATCTTCTGGCAGGACAGGCGGGTTCGCTCCGCGGTGACCACCGCTTTCAGCTGCCGGCAGGCCTCGTCCAGATCGTCGTTGACGATGACATAGTCATATTCGTCATAATGCACAATCTCACCCCGGGCCTTTTCCATGCGCCCGGCGATGATCTCCGGGCTGTCCTGCCCCCGGCCCTCCAGGCGCCTTCTCAGCTCATCCAGACCAGGGGGCAGGATGAACACCGACCGGGCTCCGGGAAAGACCTTCCGGATCTGCCGCGCCCCCTGCCAGTCAATGTCCAGGAACACGTCGGTTCCCTGGGACAGACTCTCCTCCACGGCGCTTCTTGAGGTGCCGTAATAGTTGCCGAAGACCTCGGCCCATTCCAGAAAGTCATTCTCCGCAATCATCTCCCGGAACCGCTCCTGGGTGACGAAGTGGTATTCCACCCCGTTGGTCTCCCCCTCCCGCATGGCCCGGGTGGTGTGGGAGACGGAAAACTTCATGGGGCTGACTGGGGAAAGCTCCGCAAAAAGGCGGCGGAGCATGGTGGATTTCCCCGCCCCGCTGGCTGCCGAGATGATAAACAGGTTGGCCGCAAAGTTCATGGCTGTGTGCTCCGCTGATGGTTCCGGTGGAACCGGATGTCCGGGATCCGGCGGGAGTGAGTTTCCCGGGATCCCCGGAAGGCTTACTCGATGTTCTGGATCTGTTCCCGCATCTGCTCAATGATCACCTTCAGTTCCACGGCGGAGGCGGTGACTCCGGTGCTGATGGACTTGGAGGCGATGGTGTTGGTCTCCCGGTTGAACTCCTGCATCATGAAGTCCAGCTTCCGGCCGCAGGATCCGCCCCGGCGCAGAATGTCCCTGACCTCGCTGACATGGGCGGTGAGCCGGTCCATCTCCTCGGCCACGTCCAGGCGCTGGGCCACCAGGATCAGCTCCTGCTCCACCCGGGAGGGATCCGTGGAGGACTTTACCGTCTCCAGGGCCTTGGTCAGTTTTTCCCGCTGCCAGGCCAGGATCTCGGGCATCAGGGCACGGATCCGGGCCACTTCCGCCTCCACAGCCTCCAGCTTGGACAGGAGCACCGCCTCCAGTTTCGCTCCCTCCCGCTTCCGGGCCTCCTTCAGCTGAGCCAGAGCCTCCCGGAAACTGTCCTCCGCCTCCTTCCTAAGGGAGTCGTCATCGGTGTCCCCGTCCAGGATCCCGGGCAGGGCCAGGATGGCGGCGGGATCAATCAGTGCGCTGTCCTCTCCCAGCTCCTGCCGGAGGAGCCGGGCCATGGCGGCGGCGTGGAGCGCTGCGGGGCTGAGTTTCACCCCGGCGGCGGTGCCGGCGGGTCTGAACTGCAGTGTGGCCTCCACCTTGCCTCGATCCAGACCGGAGCGGAGGATCTCCCGGAGGACCGCCTCGGTGCCCTTGAGGCTGTCGGGCAGTTTGAAGTAGTTTTCCAGATAGCGGTGGTTCACTGAGCGCAGATCCCAGATGAGGGTCCCACTGGCGGTCCTGCGCTCCACTGACGCATAGCCTGTCATGCTGCTTATCACTGCTGCTGCCTCCTGTACTGACGGATAAGATCCCATGCTGATATAATACACCAAATGCGGCGGTTTGCCCCGGGAGATTCCGGGATCCGCCGGCGGACTCCGCCTGCGGCGGGGCCCGGAGCAGGTTCCATGCCGCCGGATACGGCAACAGCGGAGATCACCATGAAAGACTATCAGCGGGAGTTCATTGAGTTCGCCCTTTCCCGGAATGCGCTGCGCTTTGGCAGTTTCACCCTGAAGTCCGGCAGGATCAGCCCCTATTTCTTCAATGCCGGTCATTTCTGCACCGGGGGCGATCTTGCCCGCCTGGGCCGCTATTATGCCGCCGCCCTGGAGGACTCGGGCATTGAGTATGACGCCCTTTTCGGCCCCGCCTACAAGGGGATCCCCATTGCTTCCGCCACGGCGGTGCAGCTGGCGGAGATCCATCACCGGGATGTGCCCTGGATCTGCAACCGCAAGGAGGCCAAGGATCACGGCGAGGGCGGCAGCCTCATCGGATCAGAGCTGAAGGGCCGGGTGATGCTGGTGGATGACGTCATCACCGCCGGTACCGCCGTCAGGGGCTCCGTGGAGATCATCCGCGGGGGCGGGGCGGAGCTGGCCGGGGTCCTGGTGTCCCTGGACCGCCAGGAGCGGGGCACCGGCGAGCTTTCGGCCATCCAGGAGATTGAGCGGGATCTGGGGGTCCGGGTGGTCTCCATCATCCGGCTGGATGATCTGGTGGCCCACCTGGAGGAGATGGGCACCGACAGCGCAAGCCTGGAGGCGGTCCGGGAGTACCGGCGGAAATACGCTGCCGTGACCCCGGCCTGAGGACCGGGCGTCTTGGCGGAAGAAGGAGGATCAAATGTCTCGAAGACTGCTTGTAACCGGCCTTCACGGCACGGTGGGACCCCGGGTGGCGGATCTGGCCCGCTCCCAGGGCTATGACATCATTCCCTGGCCCCGGAAGGTGGTGGATCCCGAGGATCTCTATGGGAGCAACATGTTCCTCTCCCGGATGGATCTGTGCGGCATTGTCCACCTGGCCTACGGCTCGGAGCGCTGGGCGGGGCTCCTGTCCCATTTTGCCGGGATCAACTCCATTCCCATGGTGTTCACCAGCACCGCTATGGTGTACAGCAACCGCCGCAACGGCCCCTATGTCATCAGCGACGTCACCGACAGCAATGAGTCCTACGGCCAGTACAAGATCCGCTGCGAGCAGGCGGTGCGCAACGCCAGCATGAAGTCCTGCGTCCTGCGCCTGGGCTGGCAGATCGGTGAGGACGGCCAGGGGAACAACATGGTGCACCACCTGGATCAGGAGCAGGAGAAGAACGGCCGGGTAACCTGCTCGGAGCTTTGGATCCCCGCCTGCTCCTATCTGGAGGACACCGCCGGGGTGATCATGCGCTGCATCAACGAGCGCTGGTACGGCCTCTTCCATGTGGACAGCAATGCCGAGGATGCCTACAGCTATGCCCGGATTGTCGCCCTTCTGAAGGAGAAGCTGGGCCGGAACTGGCGGATCCACATCGACAACACTTATATTCACGATCAGAGGCTGAAGGACAGCTATCTGCCGGTGCCCCGGCTCTCCGCCAGGCTGCCGGATCTGCGCCGTCACGTGTGAGGCGCGGGTCGGCGTCCCGCGGGGCGCCGGAACATGCCCAGGGCTGGCAAGTGCCGGCGCCGGGGCGGATGAGACAGGGCTGGGCGGCAGTGCGCCTGTGCCCTGCGTTTTTTTTCCGGGCGCATGCCGGAGTCATGCCGTGAGGGGCAGGGCACCGGTGATCTGTGGCTCGGATCGGCGCTGTGTCCGGGTTTTACGGCGGCGCCGGAGCGGGCAAGGGAGGTGACATGGAATATCTGAAGGGCAAAAGGATCCTGCTGGGGGTCACCGGGGGCATTGCGGCCTACAAGTGCTGTGAGCTTATCCGGCTGCTGCGGAAGGCCGGGGCCGGGGTGCGGGTGGTGATGACTCCTGCCGCAGAGCAGTTTATCACCCCCCTGACCTTGGCAACCCTCAGCGGCGCGGAGGTGCTCCGGGATCTGTTCCCCTCCGGCGGCTCTGTGGATCACATCAGCTCTGTCCGGGAGGCGGATCTCCTGATCCTGGCGCCGGCCACGGCCAATACCCTGGCCAAGATGGCCGGGGGGATCGCCGACAACCTGCTCACCTGCTGCCTTCTGGCCGCCCGGATCCCGGTGCTGGCGGCGCCGGCCATGAACTGTGCCATGTATGAGAATCCCGCCACCGCCGCCAACATCCGCACCCTGAGGGAGCGGGGGGTGCATTTTGTGGGACCTGATGTCGGCTGGCAGGCCTGCGGGGAGAGCGGCCCGGGCCGCATGAGCGCCCCGGAGGCGATCTTCCGTGAGGCCGCGGATCTCCTGCTGCGTCCCGGCCAGATCCGGGGCACCATGGTGATCACCGCCGGACCTACGGAGGAGCCCCTGGATCCGGTGCGCACCCTGACTAACCGCAGCTCCGGCAGGATGGGCTATGCCCTGGCAGGGGCGGCGGCCATGCTGGGGTGGCGTGTCCGGCTGATCTCAGGACCGGTGACCCTGGATCCGCCTCCGGCGGTGGATCTTATTCCGGTGCGCACGGCTGCCGAGATGATGGACGCCGCCTGGCGGGAGGCCAAGGAGGCCGAATGCTTTGTGGGCTGTGCGGCCGTGGCGGACTTCCGGCCGGATCATGCCGCCAGGAACAAGATCAAGAAGTGCGGCGAGGAGTCCCTGAAGCTCACCCTGGTGCCCAATCCCGACATCATCCGGACCATAGCCGGTCTGGACACCGTCCTGGCGGTGGGCTTTGCCGCGGAGACGGAGCATCTGGCGGAGTATGCCCGGCACAAGCTTGCGACCAAGGATCTGGATCTTATTGTGGCCAATGACGTGTCATCCACCGAGACCGGCTTCGGCTCGGAGGACAATGCGGCCCTCATGATCTTCCGGGACGGCCGTGAGGTGAGCCTGCCCCGGATGCGGAAGGAGGACATGGCCCTGAGGATCATCAGTGAGATCAATGATCTCCTGGATCGGCAGAGCCGTGAGTCCGCCCCGGTGTGAGGTGCCGTGCGGCGGATCCTCGCCGCCATCCACCGCAGGACTGCAACTCTTCGGATCCCGGGGTTCCGGAGCCGGGGGCGGGGCGGATCGTGCGCATGCCGTTCTGTTCCGGGATCCTGCGCCGCTGCACCCCACACTGCCGGATCCCTTGTTCTCCTTACTATTTTCCCATCATCATTTACCGTTCACCCATTTAAGTAAGCTTTGAACCGTCATCAGGAGCAGTCATGAAAGCCATTGATCTCAAAATACTTGATCCCCGCATTGGTCGGGAATTCCCCCTGCCGGAGCGCGGCTCCCCGGGATCTGCGGGCATGGATCTCAGGGCCATGCTCCCGGAGCAGTTCCGGATCATCGCCCCGGGGGAGACGGTGCTCATCCCTACGGGAATTGCGATCCATATCGGGGATCCTGGGATCTGTGCTACAATTCTCCCCCGTTCCGGCCTGGGACATAAGCACGGCATTGTGCTGGGAAACCTGGTGGGTCTGATTGACTCCGACTACCAGGGACCCCTGATGGTGTCTCTGTGGAATCGGTCCGGTGCACCCTTTACCGTGAATGCGGGTGACCGCATCGCCCAGCTGGTTTTCCTGCCGGTGATCCAGGCTGAATTTAGGCTGGTGGACAGCTTTGAGGAAACCTCAAGGGGGCAGGGCGGCTTCGGACACACCGGCACCAGCTGACGGAACCCAATGACTTTTACTGGAGATTTTCAAATGGCAGATACTACTGCTTCTACTGTGAGCAACATGGCGGACAAGGCCGGTGAGTCCCTGTCCATGGCCATGAAATGGTGGGAGACCCATCAGACCTTCCTGATCGACATGGGGATCCGGGTGGCTGTTTCCATCCTGATCCTGATCGCCGGCTTCGTGGTGGCCAAGTTTGTCCGTTACATCCTCATCAAGATCATGGACAACCGCAAGATCGACCCCACCATCAGCCACTTTGTGGGCGAGCTGGCCAAGTTCGTCGCCCTGGCGGCCTTCTTCATCGCCGCCATGGATCACCTGGGGATCCAGACCACCTCTCTCGTGGCTATCATCGGTGCCGCATCCCTGGCCGTCGGCATGGCCCTCCAGGGCTCCCTGTCCAACTTCTCCTCCGGCGTCATCCTGATCTTCTTCCGTCCCATCAAGGTTGGTGAGTACATCATTGCCGGGGGCGCTGAGGGCACCGTCCAGGAAGTTAGCATCTTCAACACCACCCTGCTGACCGTGGACAACAAGCAGGTGATCGTGCCCAACGGCGCCATCCTGTCCGGCAACATCGTCAACGTGTCCAGAATGCCTGACCGCCGGGTGGATATGAACATCAATGTGGCCTACGACTCCGACATCGCCAAGGTCAAGGAGATCCTGGAGAAGGTTGCCGCCGGCATGGATATCGTGGATCAGTCCAAGGCTCCCTCAGTGACCGTTGAGGCCCTGACCAACCATGCTGTGCGCATGTCCATCAAGGTCTGGACCAGCAACGCCAACTACTTCACCGTCATCGCTGTGTACCTGGAGAGCGCCAAGAAGGCACTGCAGGATGCCGGCATCACCATTCCGGTGTTCTACGAGCGCTGATTGTCCTCTGTGCTCTGCCCTGTGGGGCAGAGCACGGATCCCGGCCCGGAGCTTCCCTCCGGGCCTTTTTCATGGGCGTGTCATGATCAGAAGAGATCTCTGACAGCTGCTGGTTGACCTTCAAATGGCCTTCTGGAACTGATCTGAGCATCCGGGAAGCCCTTACTGCGGTTTGTAACTATTCACACCCCGGAAAAGTAGCAGATCTGCCCCCCGGATCTGTGGGGTG
>ERZ842401.313-NODE-313-length-69210-cov-7.081151_pt1 | contig 69210 bp, 76 predicted proteins | sample MGYA00521270_ERZ842401 | MGnify/ENA primary metagenome ERZ842401 (study PRJEB31892, sample SAMEA3878208) | bioreactor metagenome | biome: Moose rumen | place: Sweden | collected 2011-10 | study: EMG produced TPA metagenomics assembly of the PRJEB12797 data set...
TGGGTGCAGGTTCGGGCTGGTACTGGGAAACGGTGTACCGCACGAACGTGCAGACTGCCTACAATGTTGGCCGTGCAATGGGATTTGCCGAGGACAAGCCGCTTGCGCTTGAGCTTGTGATTATCGACGACTCGCGCACAAGCGACATCTGCCGGCAGTATGCGGGAAAGCGTTTCATCCTTCCGTATGATCATCCGTTCTGGCAGACTCACTGGCCGCCCTTTCACTTCAACTGCCGAACGACTATCCGTGCGATTTACGACGAGAGCGAGCTTCCTGAGAACTGGAGCAACCCGAAGGACATCGAGGACGCAAACAACGGATTCGGCGCATACCCATTGAGCAACGACAGCTGGTGGGAAGAGCTGGCTAGTCAGGTAGCGAGGGCGAAAGAGTACGGCGTACAGGGGGAGATTCTTGGGGCGAAGGTTGCGCTGAAAGTTGATAAGATCTCAGAGACACCAGCGGATACTACTGCAAAAGAAAGCATTGAAAAACTAAGTTTCTACTCCGAAGATTTAAAAGATGAAGATAAACCCCTATTCGATGCCGACTATAAAAAAGCGAGTAATGAAGCAAAGAATTTTATAAGCAGATACGGCAAGGGTATGCGTATGGATTGTTATGCAGATACAGGTGGATATTATTCACCAGCTGACAATAAAATACACTTCAACATAAACAAACCTAGGGCAGAATCTATTGATTTTGGATATAAGAAAAACATGGTCACTTTTTTTCATGAAACTGGACATTGGCTTGATTACAATGCACTCGGTGAAGGAAAAACGATTCGTGATGGATTGCCAAAATTAAAAGCTTTATTGGAAAAAGATGCCTTAGATTATGTCAATCTTTTTCAGGGCAAAAAAGGAACCATAAAAAACTTTTTGAGAAATAGCCAGCAAGAAAAAAAACTGATGACGGAAATTTCAAAGGATATTTGGAAAAATAGCTCGACAAATTCTAATATATCTGATATATTTGAAGGAGTGACGAACGGAAAAATTGTGGATGGATACGGACACGGGAAAGCCTATTGGAAGCGTTCTGGTCAGCTTGAAAAAGAAGCTGTTGCAGAAATGTTCGAAACTCTGGCGACTGGTGGAGTACGAAAGGAAGCTATGCAAAAGTATTTTCCTAATGCCTACAAATATTTTGAGTCATATATAAAGGAGTTATTGAAATGAAACCAAATTTTGATTTCCAAGAGAAATTCGGTCATATTGCTCATTTCATGCCTGATGATGATTTAATGTACGAGCAGAATTCATCAGGGAAGCTCTTTCGTATTCCAAGGAATATAAAAGAAAAGAGACTTGAATTCCTTATGGAGAAAAGCCTAACAGAAAACAAGGACTTTGTTTTTGAAATGGTTAAAGACCATGAATTTATTTTAGACAGAGCCGTTGATTATTAACCCACAGCCCCGGACATCCGGGGCTTTTTGTTGAAGAAATTATAATAAAAATTGACATTAAGTCGATAATATGGTATATTTTATGTATGCAACGCCTTGCTTTCTTGCAAGGATATGGCCGCTTTTTTAAGCGGCTTCTTTTTTTATAGGGGATTTCTGCATGAATAAAGTTTCATTCTATATTGACGGATTCAATTTTTACTATGGCCTTTCAACGGCTAGAAGACAGAATCCAGATTGGAAGAAATTCTATTGGATTGATATGGTGAAACTCTGCACTAGTTTTCTTGGAGAAAATCAGGAACTCTGCAAAGTGGTTTATTTTACAGCCTCTCCCTTGGATGCAGAAAAAAGTAGCCGTCAAAGTTCTTTTCTTAACGCTAATAAATTACTGAATGGTGAAAAGTTTGAAATTGTCCGCGGCAAATATATTGAGAAACCAATACGCTGCCCAAACTGTCACAATAATTTTATGCGCCCCGAAGAAAAGAAAACGGATGTAAATATTTCCGTAAGGATGATAGAAGACTGCATAAACGGAAATACAGATACCCTTGTGCTGGTCAGTGCGGATTCTGACCTTATTCCTCCTTTAGAATCAATAAAGAGAAATTTTCCTGAAAAGAGCATAAAAGTATACTTCCCACCAAGTCGCTACAGTAGGGATATAAAAGATTTCCTATACTTGCAGAGAAAAAAACCAACATTGTTAGAAAAGAATATAAACAGATTTGAGGCAGCCGTTATGCCCGATATCATTGAGAAAGACGGCAAGCGATATACAATCCCTGAAAAATGGAAGATATGTTAGATAACTTACCGCCCCGAACTTCCAGGGGCTTTTTTATTGTTAATTATAATAAAATTGCCTCCCCGTGGACTTTTCTAACAAAAAATGATATATTTTCACTGCTTTTTTCCCGAAAATCTGAATGTTGTGGTATAATTAGGTGAAGGAGTTTCTAAATGACAATGGCATTGAAGGACTGCAAGAATCGCAAAGATGTGGATGCCGTTTTTAAGGCAAAAGGGACTTCTTTGGATAACTACGAGGCAAAAAACGCGATGCTCCTCGATGTTATGGGCAATCCCCAGATGTTCTGCTCTATCGGCAATCCTACCGATGAACAAAAATACGAAATGATTCTCATCTCTTTTCTTGGCGGCAAGTGGAAATATGCGGAGGCACTGTCCAAAGTATCTTATGGAAAGCTGAATATCTCATAGCGGATTTTTCATTCCATCCTCACCACCACAAAAAGCCGCTCTTTTTCTTCTCCACAGCCGTGAATGAAGGCTCAGGATCTGCAGCGCACTCACGCCATGCGCACACGCAGAGCATTGCCGCGCTCGCGCCGTCTCCGTGCCTTTTCCCCTTTGAGTCGCGGTCGGTCGTGCGCACTGCTGGAATCGTGGGGATTCCGTTTTTAAGAACAACAAGCGAAAAATCAGCCTTGATTGTCTCGTCATCAGGAACGGTAAAGTCTCCGCTTTCCATAAGGCCGTGCAAATCAGTTCCGTACTTTGCGTACCATGCATTGGTTTCCATAACCTGAATAGAAGAGCCCGGATGCCTGAGCATGGCATGTTCTCCAATCTGCTGGCCGTTACCCCGACTGTCTATTGCAAGCCCGCCGAATATCTTCCGCTCCTCAAGGAAATTTGTAACAAGGTCATTGAAAAGCTGCTGCTGCTCAAAGGGAGCGTTCTTAATCTCCACAATCAGCCGCACCGCAAGGGAAGTCTTTGCCACCTCCTCGCTGAACCAGTAGGTAGTAAGGTCTCCCGACCGTCCGAAGTCGTTTCCGCCATATACCAGGCTTTCAAGCGAGCCGAGCACCGGACGCACCTCCTGACTGAAAAACTTCTCAATCTCCCGGTTCTTGTGTCCCTCGCTCTTGTGAAGGAAACTGTCGGAACACTCCAGCCGCCTTATGTCATATCCGCTTTCGTCAGCTGTGGCATGATCCAAAAGCCCCCTGTTGAAGTAACGGCTTCCGCTCGCCCTCGGAATTACATCAAGCTCCTCATCTGGATTGTCGCTGTAAATCCTGTAAATCTGCTCGACGAACAGCCTTTCGCTTTCTTCGCTCCATTGCTTGCCCTGGGTAAGGCAGATTCGTTTGTACAGCCCCTGCGAAATTGCCTCGCGGAAGGTAATGCGGTGCAGGCTCCATTCCTTTTCCTTGCCGGAACGGATATTTTTAATCAGAGTGTTAAAGGGGTTGTCTTCGCCGTTATGCGTTGAAATCAGCCTTATCCGTCCGCCCCAAATCACAAGGGCTTTTGCCGCCTGCAGGACGCTGTCCAGGTCATCGAAGAAGGCCGCCTCGTCAATCACGACATTTCCCTGCTTTGAGCGGAGCGAGCGGGCAACGCCAGGAAGCCCCACAATTTCAGCCCCGGACGCAAAGGTAATCCTGAATGTAGTGATGGACTTGTCGGGATCATCAAGAAGCGGCTCTTCTATTTCTTCCAGTTTGCTTACGGCCTCCCCCAGTTTCTTGGCCCAATCCCCGGCATCCTCGATGTACTGGCGGCAGTTGTCCTTGTTAAAACTTATGTAATAGGTATTAGTCCAGCCATGGCAGGGTGCGGCATCAAGCACGGCATCGGCAGAATCTGTCCATGAGATACCGCACCGTCTTGTTTTTTCACAGACTTTAAGAGGACTTTTGTCTTCAAGCCATTCCCTCTGATATGGAAGGAGAAGGTCTAACGAGATGTCGCTATTGCTTATTGTCTTCATAAGTTACCTTCAGGCCGAGAATCTTAGCCTTGACGAACTCAACCCGCTCGTCGCTCCATCCGGCCTTCTTTCCCTCTGCCTCTACGGTCTTCGCCGCCTCGAAGAGCCCCTTCTTGTAGCCTCTCTCATACTCCAGCTTCACCCGTGCAATCTTTGCCTGCGCATCAGTATTTCTTGCAACGGCCTTCAGAAGCTCCTCTGGCGATATGGTGGAGAAGTTCTCGAACTTGTTCACTTCCTCAAGAAGCTTCGCCTGGACCATCTGAACGCTCGCCTCGGCGATGTTCAGCCCTGGAGTCTTACCCAGCTCGTTCACTATGGCAACGGCCTTTGCCGCGGAGTCCTTGTAAGCCTTCATCTGCGCCGCCTGGTCAACCAGAGTCCGACCAACTCCGCTCTTGGAGATGTCGTACCCCTCTGCTTTCAGGGTCTCCGTAATCTGCTTGTGGCTCATCTTGTCGTTAAAGTACATCTTGCATATGCGCTCCACAAGTCCCTGCATCTCAATCTTGTTTCTCTTAGGCATTTCTCGCACCCCTGTCTATCTTCGACTTGATGTCCTCAAGCGTGGACTTAATCCACCCCATGTCACCCGAAAGCGTCCGTAGCTGTACGGCTGTCTCAAGCTGGATGGTGTTCACCTTGGTTCCCAGTGCGTTGATGTCCTTCGCGTTGTGGTCAACATCCTTGCGCAGCTCCCGCATCTCCGCGTCAGCTTCTCCCTTGTCGCGCCCCATCCTGACGATGATTCCTACGACCCCGGCTATGGTTCCGACACCGCTTGCTATTGACACGACCAAAGTAAACACTTCCATAATTCCACCTCACTTACACATAATCCAGATTACCGTGCCCTCAGCCACCGCCGCCACTCCCAACACAATCGCTGTTGTCCTCCAGAAGGAAAGATTTTTTTTCTGCCTCATATAGGATTCGTTCAATTCGCTGAATTCCTTCTTCAATTCGGCAAGCGTGATCCGCAATATCTGAACTTGCTCCTGCAATTCTATCACTGACTGAGCCGAGTTCTCCGACATCTGTAATGCCTGATTCAATTTCTCTTCCAAGTCCCTGCATCTGCTCTTCCACAGCGTTGAGTCCGCTTTCCAGTCTTCCGACTGTTTCAATAGCAGATTCGTTTCTAGCCTCATAGAGTTCAGCTCGCTCCGTATCACGGTCAGATCCTCTAGAGGAATGACGACCGAGCCAGAATCCGACTGCGACTGAGCCCACCATGGCACAAAAGCAAATACAAACAATAGTAGCAATGCCCTTAATCTTACCTTCATCCATCAGCCTCCTCCTGTTCCAGATTTTTCTCTCCTGATTTTATGCCGAACTTCTTGTCGAGCCAGATTGAGCGGTACACGGGAGAATACGCCACGACGAAGAAAACTCCACTTGCAATAATTTCCCTCGCGTCAAGTCCAAAGGATGTTCCGCTCCAGATGACTGGGACAAATCCCTTGGCAAGAAAAAGAACCGCCACCCACACGGTCGCAAAGACAATCGCAAGAAGACTTATATTTTTTGCTTTCATTTTGCACCTGCCTTGCGCACAAGATGTGCCATCTTAAAATCCTTGTTACAGTGGCGGATTAAGGCCTTAAAATCTGCAAGAGGCATTTCAATATCGTTACCATTCTGATTAGCATATTCCGTGCGGTAATCTCCCCAGGAATCATCAAGAATAAAATGAGTAATGTTTCCGTCTTCATCAGCTTTATAACCCACACAGGCCACTACATGACCTATAGTCTTTTTACCTTCTGCAGTAAAAATGCCGGAAAGAACGGCAGCTCCGCCCTGAGTAAGGGTAAGCTGGATTTCTGCAAGGCTCCTGTTTTCACCCCATTCAACAGCAGACACTCCTTCCGCAAGAAGTCCGCACTGCCTCATGTAACGGTTTGTTCCGTAAGCAAGAACGGCATGCCATTCATTTGGAGCGTAACGACCAGGAGGATCTAATTTTCTCCAGAAAGTATCTACCGCTTTGTCTGCCAGAATAAAGTGCATGAGCGCATCTTCCGGCTGCGGATATTCCTTTGTAGAAAGTTTGCCTACATCCCATCCTGCTGCAGAAAGAGCTGCAATCATAGAAGTGACGTTACAGGCACCATTAGGCTTGAGTTTATTATTTCGCTGAGTGTAATAAGGTTTATTTTCAGAATTGTTCTTTTTCATTCTGCCATCCTCCGAGCTTTAGGATAGCAGACAAAAAAAATCCCCAGCGAGTGCTGGGGGGGAAGGTATTAGTCTTTCTTACCGATACTGTTTACATCAATATTTTTCAAAAAGTTTTTGCTTCTTCCGTCTCTTGATAAAATAATTCTAAACCAAACAGGATCCCGTTCTTGCGCATCTTTTAAAATCTTAAAACTTTCCTCTGTTAGCCAGCCATCCATAAGAGATATATTGTCGTATACAGTTTTTGACTCTATATGTTCTGCCTTCATTAATGTTACTGTTTTTTCATAATTTATATTTAGAACCTTAAATTCTCCTTGTACCGTATAATAATCTGGTAATCCGTCCGACTTAGGCTGCTTTCTAGGCTTTTTCATTTCATCAGCTATATTTTCAGCATCGCCAGTAGTTATTGGTTTATTATCAATAGCTATTTTTTCAGGAGCTGTTACTGCAAGTCCGTTTGCAAAACTTCTCATTCCCTCTATTGCGTCGTGTGTTATAGATTGAATAGAGGTCAAATACTCCTTATCTTTTTCAGTTTTTGCAAGTTCTATCTTTGTATCAAGTTCCTTTCGTTTTGTTTTAAATGCATTTGCAATTGCAGGGGCAACAATTCCTTTTATAGCCCACGCACCTGCAACGATACCTGTAACTGCTATTATTGTTTTAGAAAGTTCTTGTCCTGTCATATTGTTTACCACCTCTGGTATTATATCTTTTACAAAACCAATAACGGCTTCTGTACATCCTGGCTTAATTTCAACTTTTATCTCTAAAGCCCTAAGTTCTTCATCTGTCAACTGTTTATTAGATGAAGGTCCATATTTTTGAGTACGATAAACATGATATACTTTATCCTGATAATCAGCTAATGCTTTTATAAGACTTCCGGTAAGAGAAGAATTAAATTTATCACCTTCAATCTTCATTGAAACAGAAAGTCTATCTGCTTTCAAAACCGCTGACGTTAAATACTCTTCATTATCAATGTTATTTAAGAAATTTATAAACTCTTCTTCATTAGATATTTTTATTTCATTTGCCATACTTAATTATAACACAAATTTGGCAAAATAATTAAAAATTATTTTGCTTTTTTTTGATTTAGGTATTGACATAATCAAACGGTTGTGCTATTATAGAATCATAAGGAGGACGACATGGCCAAGAAAAAAGAAAAGCCGAGTTGGTTAGACCTTGCAAATCTAATAATCAACTTCGGCTTGTTCGTAGTTGCGCTACTGGCTCTGATTCTTAAATAAGATTCAGAAGTAACCCAATAAAAGGTAAGGCTAGCCACCTTGCCTTTTATTAAAGTTTAGTCATTGTACGGAGGTTTGTCAATGATTACAAAAAGACTTGTAAATATTCTTTCAAACATATTCCGTTTTGCAGCACTTGCAATTCTGATTATTATTCTGGTGGTAAAATAATGGAACCCAAAAAATCCACCCACGGCGGAGCCCGAGAAGGTGCAGGACGTCCCGCTTCTGGAGACCCTACAAAGAAATTCTCCATGGCCGCCAAAACATCAGAGTATGAACTTATCAGCCAGGCAGCAAAAAAAGCCGGAAAAACCATAAGCCGCTACCTGGTAGATCTAGCCCTAAAAGACATCAACAGTTAGCACATCAGCCCCGCAACACCTTGCGGGGTCTTTTTATCCCTACATCCCCAATCTCGACACCACCCCTCGCACCAGGTACAGCGCGCGTAAATCTTCTTTTTTTACGTTGGTGTCGCCAGCGTAAGCCGGGTTAATAGACCGCAGAATAATGTATTCTTCCGTCTTGCCAGGATGTACAGTTTTTACAACGCGCCATGCATCTGTGATTACCAGGTAGATTTCGCCCCAGAGAATCTGGTCGCAGGTTACGGCCTGGCTTACGGCAATAACGTCGCCATTGGAGATTTTGGGCTCCATGCTCGAACCGTACACAGGGAAACACGCAATGCAGTCTTTGAAGCCCGGAATGGAAAGCACTCCCGCAGGCGTTTCTTCCTTGAGGTCCAGTGATTCCGCAATGTGCACCATAACGTCTATGTCGTAGAACGGAATGCAAGCTGTTTCTTCTCCTTCTGCAGGGATGATTTGCAGGGGTGAAGCTGCTGCAACATCCGTGATGAACATTTCGCCCTCACCAGTTAGAAGCCAGTTGATGTTGATTCCTGATTCTGCAAATTTACGATAGTTTTCAGCATCAATCGTAGTCTTTAATTGCCCGCTTAAATACCTTGCCAAATTTGCATAGGCAAATCCAAGTTTCTCTGCAAACTCTTTTTTGCTTGCAACCATCTTTCTTTTCGTCATTTCCTCATAAAGAGATTCAAGTCTTGTCATAATTTCCTCAAAAGTCGTAAATATTACGATTATTTTCGTAATATTTACTTGACAATCATCATATTTAAGATATAATCGTAATTGTGATGAAAAGTTGACAAATCAACTTGCTAATTCTCCACGGAAACAATGCAGATTTATTTGTCAACTAATCAGAATATCGACAGAAAAGGAGGAAAAGAAGAGTGAAAAACCAGAAGCCAATGACAGATGAAGAACTCAGAGAATTCATCGCACAGAAAATGGCAGAGAATAAAGCCAAAGCCCTTGCTCGTGCATCAAAGAAAATCACACCCGAACAGGGCTTGTACATCAAGTACAGATTGAAGTGCGTGGGAACATCAAGCGCAGACATAGCGTTGGAACTCGGTTGTTCAAAACAGAATGTTTGCAACGTTCTTTCCGGCAAATCACACAGCCAGCGCATAGAACGTGCGGTTGCATCCCGTCTCGGCTACAAAAGCTGGAACGACATGGTAACGGAGCTGAGGGAGAAGGCAGCATGATGTGCGATGAAAATGATCTGCCGCGTAAGATTGCGGTCTTCAACGCAATGGCACGGTGCATCTCGGAGAACTGGCCGGAATGTGAGCTGGTCGCCAATGTCCCCGGATACGGAGCGGTGCCGAGTGCCGAGGTGCCCATCGAGAACGTGGGCATCTACCGATCGGGAAAACTCCTTGCCCACAGGCTGCTTTCCACAAGCGGAACTGCGGCAAGGATGATGAAGGAAATCTGCGGGGCATTCTGTCTCGCCCTGGAACAGGAGGAAAAACATGTTCAGAAAAAGAATTGAGCAACCCTGCATTGCGGACACAGGCGTCGGCGCACCCTATGTGGCAAACCCGGAGTCCATCGTCCGTAAAAGCGCGCACATGCTCTGCACCCTGCCGGAAGCAAGTCCGCTCCGTGCATTCTGGAAAAACGCATACCGCCGCTCGGTGGAGGAAGTCAACATCAGAAGCGTGATGAGGGAGGAAGCCATGGGACTTTGGAAAAACGGAAGGAAGCCGCCATTCATGGAAAGCGGCAGCAAGGAGGACCTCACGGCAGAGCGCATACCGTATGCGGTGGCCGCCATGAGCTACGAGGGGCTCCAGTTCGCGGCGGCGGGATTCTTCATGCTTGCCAAAGACATGGGGCTTTCACCTTCGGACGCGGTGTGGCTCATAGACGTAAAGGGAAACAAAAGGGGAAACGTGACCGCACTCACAATTTCCCCCGCAAAAGAAAGTCCTGACGGCAATGATGCCGCCTAGACATAAAACATATTACCATAAGGAGAAAAAAATGGGAACAAGGTATAAGCCAGAAGGTTCAAAAGTTGAGAGTCTTGAAGATGTAGAACAGGCTCTCAACGAAATCAGGAATGCAGAAAGCGAAATCTTTAAGATTGATTCTGCCGCAGATGTTCAGATTGCCAAAATCCGTGAAAAGGCTGCAAAGGACGGAGAGAAATACCGCAACTCCATTCAGGCAGCTGTTGCAAAGGTTCAGTCATACGCAGACTACAACAAGGACGAGCTTTTCAAAAAAGCTAAATCCATTGAGCTTGAAAACGGTACATTCGGTTACCGCCAGAGCACAAAGGTAAGCGTTAAGAAAGTTACAGGCGAGCTTTTGCACAAGCTTATTGAGCGTAAGACTGAGGAAATGAAAGCAGAAGCAGACCGCGGTATTAAGGCTCAGCTCAAAGAAGAAATTGCAAAACTTGAAGTCTGTATCAAGGTTGAAGAAAAGCTTCAGAAAAAGGCAATCGGCGAACTTTCGGACGAAGCTCGTCTTGCAATTCAGGCACAGAAAATTACAGAAGATCAGTTCTTCTGTGAAACAAAAAAAGAAGAAGTCAATCAGGAGCTTCTCAAAGCAGCAGACTGAAATAATCGGGCTGGAGCTATCTGGATGTCAGCTCCAGCTGACAAAGGAGTTTTTTAAATGAACAGTCTAGTACAAAAAAACAGCGCACTTACACCAGAACAGGCTTTTCCTTTCCGCCGCGAAATTGATTCGTGGGATATGAACAGTGCGGTACAGGCCCTCAGGCCAAAAGTTGAACAGCTCAAAAGTGTAAGCCTGGATGTTGCCCGCGATCTTTGGATTGCACATGAAGCTCTTGCCCAGAGAGGAGGAGACCGCCGCAGTGAAGATGCACAGACCTTCGGCTTTTGCGACTTCCTGGAGCTTGTAGGGCTTTCAAAAAAGACAGCCTATCTTTGGCTCAAGCTTTATGATGCAGCAAACGACAGAGTTCTTACACCGGAAGAATATGCGCTTGAAAATGCAAAGAGTGCAAATCCGCAGCTGCCACAAGTAGATGCAGAGTTTGAACATCTTATTGCTCACGCAATGGCAACTGGAGAACGTCTTGCAGGCTGGACCAATGAGCACGAACGTGTTTACAAAATCCGCAAGGCAAATGAACGCGCTGCAGAACTTGCCCGCACTTGGGGAAAGAAGAAAATCCGCCTTAACTGGGGAGATGATGATTACTTTGCAAAAACTCTTCTTCACAACGGCAGACAGTACACAAAAATCAATCTTGAAAACCGCGACCAGTACGAAGCTCAGCTGAATATCTTTGGTGCTTTGGCAGATTTTCTTACAAGCATTGAAAATCCGGCAACCCGCCTTGCAGCTGTGTGTAACATCGGCTTGCGTGTTCGCGAGCTTGTAAACGAGATTGCAGAAACAGACAGAGAGCTTAATGCTTTTACGGGAGTTGATGCATGAGCGGAACTGTCAGAACCTTTGCACCTGTGACAGATAAAAAATATCCTCTGCGCGCCGCTGTGTACGATGCATTCCGCAAACGCAGTCCGCTTATCTCAAAGGCAAGAGCCTATGAGCAGATTGCAAATCAGTTCAACATTTCTGTTCCTACTGTTCAGCGTTATATCCGCAAAATGGAAAACGGTTCTATGTTTGCCCTTCCGGAAGGAAGACAGGGCCGCCATGTTTATGCATGGGATGACGAAGCACTGAGTTTCTTTACAAACTTTATGCTTGCCGCCATTCAGCAGGTAGGCGGATGTACTGTGCGTAATGCTTACAACAACACAAAGGCAGAAGCTCAACGACAGGGCTGGCAGATTGGAAGCGAAGCAAGTGCATACGTCCACGCCCGAAACATCAGCCCCGCAATGAAGCTTCTTGCAAAAGGCGGTCAGCGTGCTTTGGATAATATGTTCTACATCAGCCGCGACCTTTCTAAACTGTTACCTTTCCAGCTGATAGTCGGCGATCAGCACATCTTTGACTTCTGGTGTCTTAATCCAAATTCTACAGGCAAAAAGGATATGTACATCAGGGCAGAATGCTATCTCTGGCTTGATATGGCAACACGACTTGTGTACGGAATCAGCTTTGATATTGCTTATAACACTTATACCGTAACACGAGCCTTGCGAATGGGAATCAAAAGATTCGGTAAGTTTGAAAGCACCTACAACGATAACGGTTCAAGCGAAAAATCAAAGCTTGCAGACCAGATTGTAGAACGCCTGCAGAACTACGGAGTACGTTTCCTGGACGAAGCAGATTTGTACCACGCCGACAACGGACGCTACATTGTCGAAGACACAGAGGGGCTTGTTGTAGACGTAGTTCCAACAAAAGCTGAATGGGAAAAGCAGCACCGCAGAATCTTTGCCCGTGTAAAGAACGCAAAGACAAAACCAATCGAGCGATTCTTCAACACACTTGAACAGATTCTGCGTGACCAGTGTCTGCCGGGTCTTGTAAAAGGATTGGCAATTTCTGCACCAGAAGAAGAACAGGCAACAAAACGTCTGGAATGGCAAAAGCAGAACGGCTACATCCTTTCTTACGACGAGTTCATTCATCAGGTTGTTAAGGCAATCGACATCTACGAAAACCGCGTTCATTCTTCACTCGGCTGTTCACCAAAAGAAAAGCTTGAACAGTACAAGCGCGACGGCTGGATGCCTACCTTCATAGATCCTCGTGATGAAGCATACCTTTTCATGGAAAGCACAATGCGCCAGGTAAAAGGCGACAGAATCGAACTGAACGGAACAGAGTACATTGGTCCAGATTTAACACAGGAAATGATTCTGCAGAACCGCGGAACCCTTGTTGCTTACAACCGTCAGAAGATAGAAATCCGCTACGATCCGGAAAATCTTGACCTTGGTGTATTTGCAATTGAACCAGGAACAAATCACGCAATTGCGCTCCGTCCTGTAAAGAAGATTGACATGCTTGATGACCAGGAAATGCTCGAACAGCTCGAATGGAAAAAACGCAATATGCGGGCCGTTCAGGAAGCGTTTAAAACTGCCACACAAAACAAGAACGTGCGTGTTCTTTCTGAGCCGCAGAAGTTTACAGAACTTCACACTGCAGAAGAACTTGCAGAAAAAGCAATGCAGAATCAGCTTGAATATACAAAGCCGGAAACAGTAATTCCGACACCTGTTATAAAAAAAGCTGATGTGGAAAAAGAAGAAGTACGCGACATTCCACTTGCAGTAAGCAGACGGAAAGAAGATTTTGGAACAATGCCACAATCTTACAACCGTCGCGAAGAGAGCCTTTCACAGGAAGATTTCCTGGAAACTCTTGCTGCACGAATCGGAAACGAAAATGTACTTCGTGCCCACGGTAAACCGGTATTCTACACCGACCGCGAGCGTTATGAATACATCTTGAATCAGTTCTATTCAGGCGAACATTTAAGCCGAGAAGATTCTGATTTTAAGTTTGATTATGAAAGCAAAATGACACCCAACGAAGAAAATTATTTTGCCTCATACATCAAAGAAAAATTTCACAGATAACACATAGGAGAAGAAATTATGGATTTAAGGAATTGGATTGAAAACAACAGACTTTCCATGCAGGAAGCAGCCCGCATAATCGGCGTTGATAAATCTCAAATCGTCAAAATCTGCCAACATAACTACCCAAACTGGCAAGAAAAAGAACTTGAGTATATCGAGCGCCTCAAGAATGCGGGCTACACAAACAGTATACCACAAGGTATTGCAATTGATACAGACGTGCTGGTGCTTACGCCAAGCGTTTCACGCTTCAAAGCTCTTGCAGATGACCTGATTGCGCCGGAAGGAACGCTCTCAAGCTCTATCGGAATGGCAATCGGAACCGCCGAGCGCGGAAAAACACACTCAGCAAAATGGTACGTTCAGGAAAATCAGAATGCAGCTTATGTTCTATTTGTGGACGGCTCAACCAAAACACAACTCATGCGCGACATCTGCGAGGCCGTTGCACACACAAGGCCACACAGCTTTGGTGAATGCCTTACCGTACTTGAAGAAAACTGCAAGTACACAAGACGGCTTGTAATCATAGACGAGGCCGACAAGCTCCCTGTCCGCTATCTTGAGATTATCCGCGCCGTAAACGAACGCTGCCAGCTTCCGTTCCTTCTCGTAGGAGAGGAAGGGCTTAAAACAAAAACAGACAGAATCCCGCGCCTCAGAAGCAGAATCAGAAATCCTATAGTTCTCTTCGACCGCGCCCAGGCAGTAGATGTTGCCGCCTATTACCACGAAGCAGCCGGAATCGAAATCAACAAAGATACAGCCGACAGACTTGTGCGTCATGCTCAGGGAGGCTTCCGCTCAATTGTCAACGACTCAATCGCAATCAGCAAGATGGCAAAAGCTTCTGGACTTGCCACCATCACCGACAACATGCTCGACAAGCTTTGTGCATAGGAGGGTAAGATGGATAACCGTTCAAACAGAAGCCGCTTAATCAGCAAAATACACGCACAGAAAAACGCTGCAGGACTTGATGATGCAACCTACCGCATCATCATCTCCGGGGCCAGCGGAAAGCAGAGCTGCACCGAATGTTCCATGAAGGAGTTGAAGCAGATTTTTACAGACCTCAATTCCGTTCTTGAAAAACAGGGCAAGCAGACATTCCGCTATTATCCGCGATGGGAACAGCCAACGCTTAAAGATGCCGTAACCGCAAGAGCAAAGAAAATCCTTGGAGAAGACTGGCAGAACCGTTTAGACAGCTTCGCAAAATCCAAGTTCTCAAAGGAAAGCTACACTCAATGCGATGGCTCTGAACTTCGCCGCATCATGGCTTTCCTTACGGTAGAGGAGCGCAGGGAGCGTGGAGCAGAATGAAAGAATCCTGGCTGTTCTCTAAGGACGAAATGTCTCAACCCCCGCTGACAGAAGAGCAGAAAAAAAGCCTCATCCGCCGGATAATCGACAGCGCGCAGATGGGCTTTCAGTACATGTACAAGGTCAAGGAAGCCGCCGGACTACTCCATATTACCTACGACGAAATCCAGACATTGCTCAACTACTACAAGCTCGACTGCATCGTAATCCGCGACACAATCATCCGCATCCCCTGGTGGAGCCTTGCCGAATACCTCATAGACCCCGCTGAGGATGTCGAAGCAGCCTTTTACGCATACTTAAAAACACTTCCGCACAAAAAGCCGGAAGAAAAGAAAACTGCATAACGCAGAAGGAACCCAAATGAAAAATAATCTTGCAGATTTGAATAATCATCTTTTTGCAATGCTTGAAGAATTAGAAGATGACGAACTCGACCAGGACACACAGAAGCTTGAAAAAACACTGAAAAAAGCGAGGGCAATAAGCTCCATTTCTTCTCAGATTCTCAAAGTTGCAAATGTACAGATCCAGGCAATAAAGACAATGGAAAATTGCAATCTTTTAAATAAAGATATGCCAGCTCTCCTGGCAATTAAAGACAGTTCAACAGAATCAGCATCACGCCAGAAGCTTCTTGGAGGTGTGAAATGAAAGAAGAACGCTATCCACCACATATACGTAAATTCCTGATTGAAAATAACAAGGGTAAATCAGCCAGGGAAATCACAGAGCTTTTGAACACAACCTTTGGCAAAGATTACACAGTTGCAGGAATAAAAGGATTACGCGCCAGAATGCATCTAGTCTCAGGACTTACAGGACATTTTGAAAAAGGCCATGTTCCAGCCAACAAAGGAAAGAAAGGATATTGTTCTCCCGGATGTGAAAAAGGATGGTTCAAAAAAGGACATATTCCTCATAATTGTGTACCTGTAGGAACAGAAGCTATGACAACAGACGGATATTTAAAAATCAAAGTAGCGGAGCCGAATCAATGGCGTTTCAAGCACATAATGGAATGGGAAAAGCACAAGGGTAAAATTCCTGATGGCTACATGATTAGCTTTAAAGACGGCAATCATTACAACTTCAGTATTGAAAATCTGATGTGCATTTCCAGGAGTGAAAATGCAATTCTGAATCATCAGAAACTCAGATCCGAATCTGCAGAACAAACAGAAACCGCCGTTATCCTGGCTAAACTAAAACACAAAATCCAGCAGAAAAACAAAGGAGGACAGAGCAAATGACATTGAAATTTATAAGCAGCGATGACAAGGATTCCGTAGAATGCAAGGACTTGTGCTACGGAGAAATAATGGTTCTGATGTGCCGCATTTTGTGCGACGATAACTGGAAATACCAAGTTATCCCGGACAAAGAAGAGGAAAAGAAAAATGATGTTAGCCATAGTGGAGAGAAATTATCATGACAAAACCACAGAAACGAAACCGCACATTTGTCGAATGGTACGAAAACGCAGGCTGCGGACGACAAATTTGTATCGGAAAAACTGAAGAAGAAAAACTGGAAATTGCTTTTGTTGAGGGAATGAAAGTTGTTTTAACTTGTTTCGGACTTTGTAGGAAATCTACAAAAAAAATGCTTATGGCCAAGGAGAAATGAACAATGCTTAACTTTATACTCACAAATTACTGGTGGAATGAATATGAATCAGGAAGAAAAACACATGAATACCGCATCAGAAACGCTTATTGGGATCCAAGAGTCAGAAATGCGCTTATCCAAAAATTCGGTGAAGAAAAAGGATTCAACTTCTTTAGAAAGCTTACAACACCATCTTCGACAAAAGAAATCTCTGCCATAGAATTCCCCAAAAACTTAATCTTGCCCTGCCGATTCAGACGCGCTTACACATCAAAATTCGGCTTGGCAAGCATCCCTTCAATCTGCATCAAAAACGGAAAAGACACCGACTTAAAAGCAGATGATTGGGTATACGACTTTGAAATCAGTGACTTTTCATGCTTACCATTCTGAGCATAAATACAGGGAGGAAAAATGAACATAATCAGCGACAACGATATTGATGAAGACCTTGCAAAACAGTTCCTTTCAGCAACTTATGATGGCATAAATTTATTGCCCCAAGTTCCCGAAAGGTTAACAGAAAACCTTGTGGCGGCAATACTTAATGTTTCTGAACCCACCATAAAGCGAATGAAAGAGGATAAGCAAATTGAACTAACTAAGTCTTCTATCTTGTCTTATATTAGAGGTAATTTTTTAGCATGCCGGCCCCTTGATATGACCAGTTCGGCGAATAAAACCACCCCGAATAGCCCCATCTCCCCCCAGATGACCCCATAAAAAACATCACCTTTTCTTATAATTTTAAATCAAAATTTTTTGAAAGTGACAATTGCGGAACTCAAGGAAGGTTATCTTTCTGCTGTAATTCATCAGCTTACAAAACTCATGATTGAATACAATGCCATTGTCGTTATGGAAGATTTGAACTTTGGCTTTAAGCGAGGGCGATTCCATGTGGAAAAACAGGTTTATCAGAAGTTTGAACACATGCTTATTGATAAGCTTAACTATCTTGTGTTCAAAGACCGAGGTTTAACAGAAGCGGGCGGTGTTTTAAACGGCTATCAACTTGCGGGACAGTTTGAAAGCTTCCAGAAACTTGGAAAGCAGTCTGGCATGCTCTTTTATGTTCCTGCTGGATATACTTCAAAAATTGATCCGAAAACTGGTTTTGTAAGCATGATGAACTTTAAAGATTTGACGAATGTTCACAAAAAACGTGCGTTTTTCAGCAAGTTTGATGATATTCATTTTGATGATGCAACCGGCTCTTTTGTGTTCACATTCGACTATAAGAATTTTGATGGCAAAGGAAAGGAAGAAATGAAACAGACAAAATGGTCAGTGTATTCCAAAGACAAGAGAATTGTTTACATCTCCAAAACAAAATCTTATGAAGATGTTTTGCCTACTGAAAAATTAAAGACTCTGTTTGAAAATGCCAGACTTGAATATGCGTCGGGAAATAATCTTATTGATTCAATTATGGAAATTGGCGCGGATTTAAAAGACGGAGCAAAGCCTTCAAAAGAAATTGCAGATTTCTGGGATGGGCTTCTTTATAATTTCAAGTTGATTTTGCAGATGCGAAATTCAAATTCCAAAACAGGAGAGGATTACATTATCTCTCCAGTTATGGCAGATGATGGTACTTTCTTTGATTCACGTGAAGAATTCAAAAAAGGAGAGAATGCAAAACTTCCTGTTGATGCAGACGCAAACGGTGCATATCATATTGCGCTTAAGGGATTGTCGCTGATAAATAAGATAAATCTTGCAGATGAAGATGAACTTAAGAATCTAAAAATATCAATGAGTAATGCTGACTGGTTCAAGTTTGCGCAAGAGAAGGCTTATGAAAACTGACGAAGACAAATCCCTCCAGCAGATAAAGCTTTTTGAAGACAGTAAAATCCGCTCGGTTTGGGATGAAAAAGAAGAGCAGTGGTATTTTTCTGTGGTGGATGTGGTAGCCGTTCTTACGGAAAGCGTGAATCCCCGGGACTATTGGTTCAAGATGAAAAAGCGCGTCCATTCAGAAGATGGAATTGAGTTGTCGACAATTTGTCGACAACTGAAAATGCAGTCTCCTGATGGAAAAATGAGTGAAACTGACGCCGCAAATGTTAAGGCTCTTCCACGATGATTTGAACGGTGACCAGGATGGAACTCTACCTAAAAATCAGCTACCTGAATGATTTTATTTTCTGTCCTCTTTCCATTTACTATCATCAGTTGTACGGTGAACTTTCGGAGCGCATGTATTACGGAAGCGCGCAGTTAGACGGAAAGGCAGCACATTCTGCGATAGACGAACAGCGTTATTCAACTCACAAAAATATTTTGCAGGGAATGGACATTTATTCCAGCGAGTACAACCTGTGTGGCAAAATAGATTTGTTCGATACAGAAAAAGGACTTTTAACTGAACGCAAAAAACACATCGACACAATTTATGATGGCTATATTTTTCAACTCTATGCTCAATGTTTGTGTTTAAGAGAAATGGGCTACACGGTAAAGTCAATGCGTTTTTATTCCAGTGATAACAACAAAGTGTATCCTGTTGCACTTCCTGAAGAAAACAAAGAAATGCTTGAAAAATTCAAGGCGACAAACAAGGCAATGCAAAGTTTTTTGCCTGCTTCCTATGAGCCCGAAAATGAAGACAAGTGCCGTCATTGCATTTATAACGATTTTTGCGACAGGCCTCTTGCGCCAAAAGCCTATTGCGGCGGTTTTTAGCGGAGCAAGTTTATGATGAGTACGCGGGATTTTGAGTTCAAGCAGATTGCGTTTGTCTTTACCGATGAAGGAGAAAAAATTAGTTTTAAGAATGACAATCTTTTGATTACTGGCCCAGATGGAAAAGTAAAGCATCAGTCAACTTGCTACAGGCTCTTTTTGCTTTTTATCTGCGGCGATTACTGCCTTACAACGGGCTTGCTTGACCGTTCCAAAAAGTTCGGATTTACAATCGTCTTTATGACTCCAAATCTTCGGGTAACTGCAATGCTTCCTTCAAAAGCAGAAGGAAATGTTTTGCTCAGAAAAAAACAGTATGACTATAACAAAACTGATATTGCGGCACATGTCATTTCGAATAAGATTCATAATCAATGTTCACTTCTAAAGAAAAAACGAAAGAAAACAGAAGAGAAAAAGAAGTCATAAAAAAACTTGAACAGTTTGAAAAAGATGTCTTAAAGCCTGATTTGACCGGCCAGGAAATTATGGGAATAGAAGGAATCTGCGCAAAACTATATTTTAAATCTTTATTTGCAGAGTATGAATGGAAAAGCCGTCAACCCAGGACAAAATGCGACATGACAAATACGCTCATGGATATAGGTTACACAATTCTCTTTAACATTATAAATGCCCTGCTTGAAATGTATGGTTTTGATGTGTATGTGGGAATTCTGCATACTCAGTTTTTTCATCGTAAATCACTTGTCTGCGATTTGGAAGAACCCTTCCGCCCTATTGTGGATGCTGCAATTTTAAAGGCCTTGAATCTTGGGCAAGTGAGCGAAAATGATTTTTGGAAAAATCAGAACCAGTATATTCTGCCTTGGAAAAATTCAAAGAAATATGTTGGAGTAATTCTTAACGCACTTATGGAATACAAGAATGAAATTTTCATTTATCTGCAATCTTATTACCGCGCTTTTATAAGAGACAAATCTGCAGAAGAATTTCCTGTTTTTGATTTATTTGATGAGGAGGAATAAAAATGCTTTTGATTAGTTATGATATCAGCAACGATAAAGTACGAACTAAATTTTCGAAATATCTTTCAAAGTTTGGATTCCGCCTACAGTATTCCGTTTTTGAGATAACAAACAGTGATACTGTATTGAAAAATATTGAAGCGGAAATTCAAAATACTTACATGAAGACCTTTACAGAAGAGGATTCTATCATTATATTTAACTTGTCGGAAACATGCAAAAAAACATGCTACGGCTTTGCCAAAAACGAAGAAAAAGAAGTCTTTGTAATTGGCTAAAAGTTGCAAACCCTGGGTCTTACTGGAGTTTTTTATGAAAAAACAAGCATTTTCGTCAATTTTGACTGTAACAAATGCAAAAAACAGCAAGATACAGTACCGTTGTACATCGCGAAGGGTTTGAACTTCATATTAAATTTCTACTGTTGTAGATAGCATTGCCATTGTATCAGTATCAAGTTTGAACTTCATATTAAATTTCTACTGTTGTAGATTTGATTACGATTTCGTCCATGTCTTGTTTGAACTTCATATTAAATTTCTACTGTTGTAGATTCAATATCGCAATCGTCCACTCCCATGTTTGAACTTCATATTAAATTTCTACTGTTGTAGATCAACATCGTTGCGAGCGTGAGCTAATGTTTGAACTTCATATTAAATTTCTACTGTTGTAGATAGAGCGTCATACACGTCTTTCTTGTGTTTGAACTTCATATTAAATTTCTACTGTTGTAGATGAGGGTTTTTTGGTTCAGATGTAATGTTTGAACTTCATATTAAATTTCTACTGTTGTAGATTTAGACCTTCTTTTACTTGACATGCAGTTTGAACTTCATATTAAATTTCTACTGTTGTAGATAGATATACAACATCCTTTGGCTCAAAGTTTGAACTTCATATTAAATTTCTACTGTTGTAGATATAATCAAAATCTTGCTCATCAGAAGTTTGAACTTCATATTAAATTTCTACTGTTGTAGATCATACCGATTTACAGTTTCTTTCGTTGTTTGAACTTCATATTAAATTTCTACTGTTGTAGATTATGGCGGTTAAACCGTAAACTACAGAGTTTGAACTTCATATTAAATTTCTACTGTTGTAGATAAAATTGGCAGCCAGCGTTGAAGGTGGTTTGAACTTCATATTAAATTTCTACTGTTGTAGATGCTAAACAGTCTGAACAGTCCGCTAGTTTGAACTTCATATTAAATTTCTACTGTTGTAGATATAGAACAGGAAGTTATAAAATTGTAGTTTGAACTTCATATTAAATTTCTACTGTTGTAGATTATAAGGGAGGTATTTTGAAGTATACAGTTGAAGTAATAAGGGCGAAGGACGGCTTGAAAAAGTCCTGCATAACAAGCGACTGCACAACGGAAGAAGAACAAAAAAAATGTTTCAATTCCTATGACTTGTTTTACAGGGCTGGACAATTCAAGGCGTATAAAATCACTGATGAAAACGGACTTGTTGCCGTGAAAAAAGGCGACATCTGATTTTTAAATTTGCCCTTCGGTTTAAAGGCGGTTGCTATTTACGGCAACCGCCTTTTTTATTTTCTGCTATCCGAAATTCAGGAAAGGACAACTTGAAAAATGGCAATGGAAATTGCAAGGGAATTTACAGAAACGGAAGCCCCAGAATTGGTAAGGCTTCTTGATGACAGAACAGAAAGGGAAGTATACAAACTTCTTTCAGTATAGAATTTCATGCTTGCCGTATTGCTACATGAATTCTGGTGTTCGTACAAGTATACAGGACGCATTCCGGCATAAAGGCAGGCATAAAGCCTGCAAGGGGGTAATTATGGCAAGGTTAAAGGGCATGTACGCTACAAACGCACACATCTTTCTGATGATGGAAGGCTGGCACTTAGAGTTTGAACTTCATATTATTCTACTGTTGTAGATCTCCAGTTCCCTCGCCACAGGGCAAGGCTGAATCCCCAAGTGACCAGTGCAATGAAGATGATTACCAAGGGCATGAAGGCGATGTTGCCGCTGGGGAGGAAGCCGTACCAGTCGCAGCGAGAGGTGGCTTTGCCGTTTTCTAGGTGGAGCATGATGTTGGTGCAGTAGAAGACGGTATAAAGTAGCATGGGAACTGTACCCAAAAGCGTTAGGCGCAAGGGGATGTCTGGGGTGCGTTCAAAGAAGATGAATGTTACAATGCAAAGTACCGGTATTAAAAAATGCATGAAGAGGTTGCTGTTCAAAAAGAGAGAAAAATATCCGTTTGAGGATGTGGGGGCCAAAAAGAAAACAGTTACCATCACGGTTAGTGTTACGCCAGCTGTGGCTGCAAGCTTTAAAATGTAAAGCCAGCGGGGAAGCCCGACCGTATTTTCCTTTCTATGACAGAGGAAATAAACGAGGGCCACAAAAGAAACTATTCCAGCAAAGACATTTGAATCAACTGTAAAGTACTTGAATTCTGCAAAACCCATTGCGGTAAACTGGGAAGAGGGTCCCATAAAGCTGAATCCAACGAACATTGCCGTTGCAGAAAAAGTGGCAAGTGCAAAGATAAGCGCATTCAGTATGCAGGCTGTTTTTTGTCTTGCATTCACTTTAATATTACCTCGTTTGCATAGCGTTCCGCCCGTGAGGCGTCTTTTGTTGAGATATAGAAAAATTCTTTTGCCTGTTCCCTACTGTATCCTTTAAGCACAAGTTCGGCACGGCACAAAAACCTAAGGGCTGCTGTGGAAGAAAAAATATCCAAGTCCATCTGCCCCAGAGTTTCTTCCGCCATTTGTAGGGCAAGGGGTGCGTCTTCTTCTAGCATTTTTTGCAGGTCGCCAAGGGTTTCTTTCTTAAGCCAGGCAAACTGTTCCAAATAACTTTCCGCAGAATCATCATAAATTTCTGCGTTGCACAGTTTTGCAATCTGTTCAAGGAAAGAGCGCATATTCCTGCTGTAGCGCATGTATTCTCCAAGCGAAACGGAATCTATGCGGATGTCGTTTGCGTCATCATTCATTATTTTTGTGTGGACTTCTTCGGTATAGTTTGCAACGGTGTCTCGAATACGCATAAAGTGTTCATCTGCAATTTCAAGAAGTCCGGCTAGACGAGAAAAATCTCTTGAAACGGCACGAGGCACTCCAAACTTTGTCTTGTAGCCCAAATCGTGGTCCATTACCGCCCACACATGCTGCATAAGCGAGCACATTTGAACTTCAAATCGCTTGTTCAAAAGTTCCTTGGGAATGCTTCCGTCGTCCCTAAGCGAGCAGATGTAATGAACAGAAAGATAGCCAAATGAATTTATGTCTAGGATTTTTCTTTTGTCTATTGATTCTTTCCAGTCTACATCAAAAAGTTTTTCAACACTGTCTGCAACAGTATCCACATCATCAGAAAAATAACAGATTACCCTTATGCCAAGAATGTCTGTTATGTCGGAAAGAGAAGTGTACTTGTCGCCCTTTCGTTCAAGTTTTCCAGCAAGACTTTTTTCTGCCTTTATGCGGTGGTTTATTCCGTAGACAGGCACGCTGCTGCTCTTTACCGCCCCGGAAATTTTTTCTACAGCAATTTCTTCTATCTGTTCAAAAAGTGATTTTTGCGTGCGGTACTGCTCAAGTATTTCTTTGCCTTTGGAACTCATGGCTTTTTCCTACAGTATCTTTAAGAAAATATCCGCTCCGGTAACTTCAAAAACCTGACGGCAGAATTTGCTAGGACTTCTGATTATCATTTCCCTTCCTTCGCGCATGTTTTTTTGCGCCGACAAAAGTACTCTAACGCCTGCACTGGAAATGTATTCCAAGGCCTGCATGTCTAGCACCACAAGTTTTATCGCACCTAGGGAAAGATTATGTTCAAGTTCCTCCTCTAGTTTTTCCGCCGCATTTACATCAAGCCGACCAGAAAGGACCAGTTCTACAACATTGTTTTTTCTTGTTTCGGTAATTTGCATGGCAGATCCCCTACTTTATGTCAAGGATGTCCTTGAATCCAGTTATGTCAAAAATGTCCAGTATGCTGTCGCTTGCGTTGGTTACTGAAAGTCCGCCTTTCTTTACAAACTCTTTGTGTGTTGCAAGAAGCACGCGTAGTCCGGCAGAAGAAATGTATTCCAAATGTGAAAAGTCAATTACCAGTTCTTCCGCCTGCGAAACAGACTGAATCTCTTTTTCAAGTTCTGGTGCTGTAAGAGTGTCGAGCCTTCCTTCCACTAAGAGAGTCGCCTTGCTTCCGTTCAGATTCTTTGTAATAGTCATAAAACTCCTCGCATTGACTATAGCACAAATGCACAAAATGCGGAAGTGTCTTACTTTAAAATAAGGGTGAGCATGGTAAGGTCGTCAAACTGTTCCGCTCTGCCTACAAATTTGTCAATCTGACTGCGCACAAACTTAAGTGTTTCTGGTGCTGTTAGTTCTTCGGTACGGGACATTGATTCAAGCACTCTGTCGTCTCCAAAGAGCTGTTCTTCTTCGTCAGTGGCTTCGGTTACGCCATCAGTGTAGATGAAGATTCTGTCGCCTTTTTTAAGTATAACGGAGTGTTCCTCATAGGGAAAGTTTTCCATTCCTGCAAGGACAAAATTTGGCTTTGTCTTAAGGTAGGAAAATTCTCCGCCCTGATGCAGTACAGGATATGGATGACCTGCATTTACAAATTTAAGTTCGCCTGTGCTGAATGTAAGAATTGCAAGCCAGCATGTTACAAAATAGTTTTCCGTGTTGCGTTTGCACAACTGGTTATTTACTGTTTCAAAAATTTTCTTTGGGCTAAGTCCCTGCTGTGCGTAGGAGGCAATAAGGGTTTTTACAATGGCCATGATAAGGGCTGCAGGAATTCCTTTTCCGCTTACATCGCCTACAACTATCATTAGGTGGTCTGAATCTAGCAAGCGGTAGTCGTAAAAGTCTCCACCTACTTCCTTTGCAGGAGTCATTGTTGCCGCAAGATCAAAGTCTGTGCGGTCTGGAAAAGTGGGGTACCCTTTTGGAAGCATGCCGTACTGGATTTTTGTGGCAACACTAAGTTCCGTTCCTATGCGTTCTTTTTCTGCGGTTACTTGGGTAAGCTTTTCTATGTTGGTGCACACTTCGTCTTCCATCTGATGCACGGAATGAGCAAGAGTTCCTATTTCGTCACGGTTTTTTATTTTAAGCAAACTGTCGGAAGGCCGTCCTCCGTAAGATGCAAAGTGATCCGTTTCCCGAGTTATGAGGGTAAGGGGCTTTATGAATGCAAAGCGGATGTAGGAACTGAACAGAATGCCAAACAGGAGCGCAAAAATAAATTCAGACACGACAACCACATTTACATAGGTGTATCTGGCGTTTACAAATTCCTGAATGTTTTTTTGCGCACCAAGAACAGCCACAGCTTTTCCGCTTGAGTCGTAAACGGGAAGCATTGCCGTAATGTGGGAACCGCTTCTTGTCTTAAGAGTGTGCCTTACAACGGTTTCTCCTTTTTCAAGTGCATTTCTTGCAGAGGCATTGTATTCTGGTTCTTCGTATACTTCAAAGTATCCCAACTCAAATGGTTTCCACTTTCCGCCCTGTTTTACTGGATTGTAGATGTAGGTTATGTTGGTGTAGTTTTCTCCTTCAACATTAGAAACATAAAGAAGGTTAAGGTCAAACTTGTCAACAAAATCCTGCAGTATGTTAAAAACGGAATTGTAGGCTTCATCCGTTTCTTTTGTTTCAAGATAGCGTCCAAAGTCGTCTGGGTTAAGGCATTCCCTACTTGCTTCGGCAATGGAAAGTATGGTGCGGTCGTATTCGTTTTTAAACTGGTGAGTAAATGCAAGGTAGCCTACAGCAAAGACAAAACTGCACAGTATGAATGCAAAAATCATTACTCGTAAAACTATTTTTTTTGTTAGGACTGAATGCTTTCTTTTCATCTCTTACTCCAAAGCAGGCAGTATGCTTGCGTTCGTGCGGCAAAAATGTTTTCTACAAGAAGCCTTTTAACTTCTTCTTTAGTATACCACCTTGCCTGTATTTCTTCCAGTTCAGAATCGCTAGGTAAGATTTTTCCTTCTGCCGTACCCACAAGGACTACATTCTTTTCGTCCGAAAATCCCACTGCGGAATAGCTTTCCTTCCACACTTCGCTTATCTGCGTAAGGGTAAGTCCAGTTTCTTCCCTAAGCTCTCTGGCGGCGGCTTCTTCTACTGTTTCACCAGCGTCTATAAGTCCTGCAGGAAAATTGTACACCCACTCTCCTGGAGCCATTCTGAATTCCCTGCTTAAAAGGATTTTTTCTCCGCTTTTGTCGTGCATAATTATGACTACTGCATCGGCACCCTTGTTGTGAAGCTGGTCAAACTGAGTAATGTCCTTGCGGCGGCTTATCATTTCGTAAGTCTTTGTCTTTCCGCTTGCGGTTTCGTATTCAATGTTGTAGCGGGTTATGAATTTTCCCTCGTGGATTTTTTCTATTCCCTTGAACTTCATGCAGCCCTCCTCTACACAGCTCCTATTGTTTCGTAATGAATGCATTCGTGGGAACAGCTGCCCTCAAATGCTTCACCGCATATGGGCATTTTGCAGAGCATTTGTGCTTCGTCGTCAGTGCGACTTATGCGCTTTCTTACATATCCTATGTTTTCAAAGTTTGACTCTTTGCCTTTTTGCAGTGCGGCGCAGGTGTTTATCCAGACAACATTGCAGTCATCGTGAGCACACAAGTCAAAGGAACGCAAAAAGTCGTAGGAACCAGTGGAAAAAGACGGCACGATTATGAGCGTAAGTTTAAAGCAGCGCATGAGCTGTTCCATATATTTTGTGGTAAGAAAATCTTTACAGATTAAAATTGCAATCCGTCCTATGCCTTCGAAATGAAATATGTTCACCACAAAACTTGATTTGATTCCTTCCAAATAGCCCTTTCCATTAATGTCTGCGCGGAAGGGATTCTGTTTTGCCTGCCTGCATATTATGTTTCCAAACTTGTCCAGTATGGTAACGGTATTGCGATCCTTTTCCCAGTAAGACGGAAGAATGATGAGTGAAGGTATGTCCTGCTTTTCTTCGTAAGACAGTGACTTTAAACGGGTGCATATGTCTTCCTCCATGTAGGGATTTCCTAGCATTTCAGGGAACACCACTATATCACTTCTGCTAGTGGCGGCATCGCATATTTTTTTCCAAACCAGATTGTTGTAAAAAGTATAGTCCGATTCAGGATATGTGACTTTAAAATACTGCACCTTGTCCTCGTCGTAGGGAATGACTTTAAAATTCCGTTCCAAACAGAATGGAGTTGCAGCAATTTTTAGGGAATGAGTTTCCGTAAAGTTTGTAAACAGATTTTTCTTTATGAAAAAATGCTTGTCTATCAGTTCGCCAAGAATTGAGTTTTCCAAAAGCAGAAGGTTGAACAAAAAATTGTCCAGCCGATTGTAGCTGTGGCTTAGCCTGTGCTTTCGTTCCCACACGCAGGAGCAACGGGGCAAAAGTCCTATGCCAGTTTTTTCGCGGTTTGAGTTAAGCACGACAGAAAAATCATCTTCCTGAAATTCCCTTATCTTTTCCTTAAGGAGGCTTCCCATGTTTTCGTCAAGAATTTGAAGGAGTCCTACCATTGCAAAATAGTCATTCTCTTTTTTTAGGGAGCAGACAAATTCTTCCAACGAGGAATAAAATGAGTCTGTAAGGTTATGTTCGGTAAAAGGCTCAATGCCCAAAGTTTGCACAAGTTTACTTACCCTTTCTTTTTCTCCGTCGGAAATGCAACTGTACTTTACAAAAAAATCTTCGGAGCAGGAACTGATTATGTAGGAGCAGAGTTCTGCAATTATGTTATATATCTTCACCTTTACCGCTTCCTTCTGTTATGGAAAGCCCCTGAGACCTGCATTCAATAAAGGCAAGCAGAATTATTACCATAGAAAACCATCTGATGCCCGAGTTGAATCCCGCGAAGTAGTTGTATATTCCGTGAAGTATCACTGCAAAAATAAAGGGCGTAAGTTTTGCCTTTGTGTTGCGCACGCTCCAGACAAAAAGTCCTCCCAGCCCCGCACAGGCAGTATGTAGCATAACGGCGGTAACAAGACGAAGCCCTATGTTTTCGTAACCGCTTACCAGATAGATGACTGACTCAAAGCAGCCTAGTGCAAGACCACTCAGCATGGCGCAGAAGAGGAATTTCCAGATGTCATATTTTTTTGCTGGCAGAAAAAACAGAAGGCACATCTTTATGCTTTCTTCTATCAGTCCGTTTATGACAAGAGAATGAATTAAAACCGATGCAAGTGTTTCTGCAGAAAAAAATGAAATGTGGTCCACCGCCATTTGAAGGGCCGCAATGGGAATTACTGCCAGCAGACCTAGAAGAGCCGAAAGCAGAATGTGCCTTATCTTTAGTCCCTTTATTAAAAGCGCAAGGCAAATGGAAACTGCAACGAGGGGAATAAAACATACTGCAACTGAAGCATAGATGTTCATAAGTCTCTCCTTTTACTTTATGCTGTTGACCACAAACACAATGCTGTTTCTAAGGTCATCAAGATTTGTTTTTGAAAGAAGCGACATGTTGAATATGGCTCCTTCTAGAAGACTGTAAATGACTGCATTAATTTTCTTTACGCTCTGCTTTTTAAATTCACCGCTCTGCATTCCACGGATGATGACGGTGCTCATAAGGTGTTCAAGTTTTACCGTACGCCTTCTTATTCTTTTTCCGCAGTCAACTCCTGTTTTCTTTAACTGCATAAGATAGTCAAGAAGAACATTAAAGAGCTTGTGGTTTTTTTCGCATTCATCTATGACTTCAAAGCACATTTTTGTAAGGCATTCTGATGCGGAAAGCGTTTGGTCTGAAAGGGTTTCGTTTAGTTCGGTTTCTATTGCGTCAGTAAGCTGCTTAAGGCTCCAGATAAAAATTTCTCGCTTGTTTTTAAAATAGATGTAAAGCGTGGTTCGGGTAATTCCGCAGCGGTCAGCTATTTTTTGGTATGTTACATCCTGATAGCCTTCTTCTACAAAAAGGGTAAGAGCGTTTTCTAGAATTTCATGCTTGCGTTTGTCGTGTTCTACTAAAACTGCCATATCTTTTCCTACAGGGAATCGAACATGTAAAACTGTGTGTCTAGGTTTCCAGCTTTAATGGCCTTTACTTTGCTGGCCTTGTGTCCTAGATTCTCTTCAAAGCTTTTCTGACTGGTAATTACGCCCATCTTCCAGTTTGCAAAATGGTCAAACAGCAATCCCATGTCGAAGTAAAGTTTTTTTGCTTCAGCCTCATCTCCAAGTCTTTCTCCGTAAGGGGGATTGCACAAAAGAAGTCCCGTTTCGTAAGAAGGTGTTAGATCTTCAAAACTGCTTACGGTAAATTCTGGACGCTGAATCTTTGCATCGCTTCCTATCATCTGGAGGGCTCGGCCAGCAGCAACACATGCATATTCTGCATTCTGTTTTGCACGCTCTACTGCAGCAGGATCTATGTCGCTTCCTGCAATGCGGCATTCAACATCAGTACGGATTTTTGACGCCTCTTCCCTGCGGATTTCGTGAAAGCGCTTTCTGTTAAAATTTGCAAATCCTTCAAAGGCAAATCCCCTTCCAAGGCCGGATGCTATGTCGTGGGCATAAAGGGCCGCCTCTATGACTATTGTACCACTTCCGCAGAAAGGATCATGCAGTGGAAGTTTTCTTCGCCACATCATTTCCTGAAGAAGTACCGCCGCCGTGGTTTCTCTTAGAGGTGCGGTTCCTCCGTCTGTACGGTAACCCCTCTTGTGCAGAGCTTCTCCGCTTGTGTCTAGCATTATGCTTACAGTGTCTTCGTCCAGATAAACGCGAATGTCAAAACGGTCGCCTGTTTCGGGAAAGTTTGAAATGCGCCAGATGTCTCCCAGTTTCGTGTAGATTGATTTCTGAATCATGGACTGTATGGTGTGCTCGCTGTTAAGTTTGCTTTTATGCACTCTAACCTTATCAACTACTACATAGGAATCTTTCTTTAAATAATCCTGCCAAGAGATTTTATATGAACCGTCAAACAGGTCGTCAAAATTGTCTGCTCGGTATTTGGCCAGTTCGATGTACACGCGGTCAGCCGTCCTAAGGCAGATGTTTGAGCGGTAAAGGGCGTCTTCGTCGGCAACAAAACGCACTCTTCCGGGAGCATTGCCGTCTAGCTTGTAGCCCAAGTGCTTGAGTTCGTTACCAAGTATTTTTTCTGCGCCTATGGCACACAGCGCTACATAAGTAATCATAATGACATTTTAACACAATGTGTCATTTTTAGCAATTGACAGCAGGCACTTTGCCCTTTAGAATACAGGAATGGATTTGCTAGTGCTAAGATCTGCCACCCCAGATGATGCCGCCAGTCTGCTGACCATTTATGCCCCCTACATTAGGGACACGGCCGTTACTTACGAGTACGACATTCCCTCGGAAGAAGAATTTAGAAAGCGGATAGAAAAAACCCTTTTACACTTTCCCTACATTGTTGCAGAATATGACGGAACCATTTGCGGTTACGCCTATGCCAATCCTCTTCACGAGCGAAAGGCCTTCATGTTCAGCACGGAAATTTCCATCTACATTGCAAAGGATCTTCGGGGAAGACACATTGGAAAGGCCCTGTATGAAGAACTGGAAAGTCAGATTAAAGCAAGGGGATTCAAAGCCGTTTACGCACTGATTGCCGCCACTCGCAGAAGTCCAGACGCCCACCTTACAGACGCAAGCATAAAATTCCACACAAAGATGGGATTTAACCAAGTTGCATACCTTACTAATTGCGCATACAAGTTTGGAAAATGGTACGACCTTGTCTACATGGAAAAGCATATCGCTCCCCTTGAAGAAAGCCCGTCATTTTAGTAACGCCCTGCTCTGTCTGTCTCTTCCCTTAAAAAGTTCCAGTCCGCATTTGAAAGTTCTTTCTCTGTTGCGCGCCACTTCCAGTTTGATCCCAGCGTTGAAGGTGTGTTCATTCTTGCAGAACCGTCAAGTTCAAGCACATCCTGCATGGTAAGGATGCAGGTGTTAGACACGCTATCCAGTGCCGCCTTCATCATGCATCGGGGAAGACGCTTCCTGTCTTCAATGCCAAAGTATTTCAAAGCCGTTTCTACATCTTCTGGGCGAGAACCTTCCGTCCAGCCAATAAGAGTGTCGTTGTCATGGGTTCCTGTATAAACCACTGAGTTTTCCTCATAATGCTCAGGAAGGTAGTCGTTTTCTTCACGAGAATCAAAGGCAAACTGCAACACCTTCATGCCGGGAAATCCAGAGGTCTTCCTCATTTCGTGAACTTCTCTTGTTAAAAAGCCAAGGTCTTCTGCTATAACGCTCATGTCTCCGTTCTGTTCCTTTAACAGATTGAACAGTTCTATGCCGGGACCCTTCTTCCACACTCCGTTACGGGCAGTTCTGTCGCCGTAGGGAATGCAGTAATAGGATTCAAATCCGCGGAAGTGGTCTATGCGAAGGACATCGTATATTTTAAAACTGTGAGAAAGCCTTACGAGCCACCAGCGGTAGTTTTGTGCGCGAAGGGATGTCCAGTTGTACACAGGGTTTCCCCAAAGCTGACCATCTGCCGCAAATCCGTCGGGAGGACAGCCTGCAACTTCTATAGGATATCCGTTTTCGTTAAGATAAAATATGTTGGGGCTTGCCCATACATCGGCACTGTCTGAAGAAACATAAATCGGTATGTCGCCTATGATTTTAATTCCGTTTTTGTTAGCATAGTCTTTTAGGTTTTTCCACTGCGCAAAAAAAAGATACTGTAGCATTTTGTAAAAGCGTATTTCTTTTTCGCACCTTTTCTTCCATGCGGTAAGAGCCTGACTTTTACGAAGGCGAATATCATCTTCCCAGTTAAGGAATGTCTCTCCACCGTGGGCATCCTTTATTGCCATGAAGAGGGCATAGTCTTCCAGCCAGAATGCATTTTCTTTGCAGAAGGTGTCAAAGTCTACAGGAGGATTTTTTTCAAACTGATTCTGCACGATGCGGAATACTTTGTACCGTTCGGTATACAGTAGCCCGTAGTCTACACTTTTTTCATCACTGCACCAGACAATGTTCCTCCAGTCTGAAGGGGAAAGGTATCCCTCTTTTTCCAGAAGCTCCAGATCTATGAAGTAGGGGTTTCCCGCATAAGTTGAAAAACTCTGATAGGGGGAATCTCCGTAACTGGTGGGACAAATGGGAAGAATCTGCCAGTAAGTCTGATGTGCCTTTCTAAGACTGTCAACAAAAGAATATGCCGCAGAACCAAGCGTGCCTATTCCGCCCTCGCTCGGTAGAGAAGAAATGTGCATCAGTATTCCCGACGCACGGCTGTTAAGAATGTTCATTTTAAGCGTTCCTTATTTTTACTTTTTACAAACGCTTTCACCTGCAACAAATTCAAATGGAATCACCTGATGACTGCACGGCTTATTGCGTTCAATGTTGTCAAGCAAAGCATCCAGTCCGCGTTCCGCAAGTTCGTCTATCAGCTGTTTTATTGTAGTAAGTCTGGGACACATGTATCCGGCAATTTCCAAACCGTCAAATCCAGTAACAGAAATGTCTTCTGGCACCTTGTAGCCTAAATCGGTAAGGCGCCTTATTGCTCCTATTGCCATTATGTCGGACATGGTAAAGATGGCTGTCATGCCGGGGTTCTGTTTTATTAACTTTTCTGCGGCATCGGCACCTTCCTTTGCAGAGAACTTTGCAACCGCATACTGCTTTTCTTTGTCAAAGGAAATGCCGTACTTTTGCAGTACCGAAATGAATCCCTGGTAACGGCGGCCCGAAAGCCCTTCCGAGGCAAAGCCTCCTCCGATTACGCCTATGTTTTTATGTCCGTTTGCAACAAGATGTTCCGCCATAAAAGCGGCTGCCGCTATGTCGTCAGTGCTTACACTTGAAAGCCTAGAATTCTGCACATCATTTGCCTGGTTGGTTATGATGACGCAGGGTGTTTGAATTTTTGCGAAGTCCTCTTTGTAAGAGTCTGGGTTTCCGCCTGCAAAGATAAGTCCTAGTGGGCGGTGCTTTTGACATACTTCGTATGCCTGCTTTGCTTCGTTATCGTATTCATCAAGCACAACTACATTTGTGGTGTAGGGCAGCTGTTCTAGCCGCTTCTGTATCCGTTCCGCAAGGGAATTAAGTAGTATGCTTGAAGTTCCTTTCATTAAAATGGCAATGGTCTTATTGTCCTGAGAGCGCAACATTCTTGCACTCTGATTGGAGACGAATCCGTATTTGTCTACTACGGCAAGAACACGCTCACGCATCTGGTCACTTACATCCGGGTGATTGTTAAGCACTCGGGAAACTGTTCCCACTCCGCAGCCGCACTCCCTTGCAATATCCTTTATTGTCATTTCTTTATCCCTTAACTGCTCCAGAAATAACTCCCTTAATAATGTACTTCTGTGAAGCCAGATAGAAAATTATTATAGGAATGATGGCCAGAACAAGCATTGCCATAAATCCGCCGTAGTCGGTTGCACCATAGGCACCCTGCATTGCAATCTGAATTGCTACAGGAATCGTCTTGTTGTCGGTACCCAGTACAAGGTAAGGCAGAAGGTAGTCGTTCCAAATCCACATGGCGTTAAGTATTGCTACCGTTATTGCCGTGGGTTTAAGTACGGGAAACACGACCAAAAAGAAAGTCTGCAGGGGATTACATCCGTCTATTTCCGCAGCTTCCTCTAGGTCCAGAGGTATCGCCTTTACGAATCCGCTGAACATAAACACTGCCAGTCCCGCGCCAAAGCCAAGGTACACTAGGTTGATTCCTATGACATTGTCAAAGTTAAGCCTGTTGACTATAAAAGTCATTGTGTACATGACCATCTGGAATGGTACAATCATACTGAATGTAAACAAATAATACAAGCCTTTGGTAAGCCTGTTCTTTACTCGCACTATGAACCAAGCCGTCATAGAGGTGCACACAAGGATGAGCATTACCGAAACAACGGTTATAAAGACGGAGCGCAGGAAGGAAACAAAAAATCCTGATGTCCTGAGTCCGTTCAAATAGTTTTCAAAGCCCACATAGGTTTCTTCCGTGGGAAGTGAAAATGGTGCACTGGAAATGTAGAGCCGCGACTTAAAGGAATTTATTACCACCAGCAGAATGGGAATAAGGAACACGGCTGCAAGAAGAACCAAAATTACAAAAATGATTCTGTCGCTCGCCTGTTTTGCAGTTAAAGATTTCATTGCTCCACCTCCTTTGCCGATGTAAGCTTGAGTTGAACGAAGGCGATTACCGCAACAATGATAAAGAACATGACAGCCTTTGCCTGTCCAACACCCTGCCATCCTACGCGTCCGTAGAAGGTGTTATAAATGTTAAGAGCAAGCATTTCTGTCGTGTTTTCAGGAGCGCCAGCGGTAAGAGCAAGGTTCTGGTCAAACATTTTGAATGTATTTGAAAGCGTAAGGAACATACAAATTGTTATGGAGGGCATTACCATGGGAATCTTTATGCGGAACAAAACCGTTGCAGGAGAGGCACCGTCTATTTGTGCGGCTTCTATTATGTCTCCCGGTATGTTCTGCAAACCAGCAATGTAAATTACCATCATGTAGCCTATGAGCTGCCAGTTTGTAAGCACCACAAGTCCCCAGAATCCGTATTCCGTCTTATAAGAAATATCTACACCAAAGGGAGCAAGCACTCCGTTTATGAGTAGGTTCCAGATGTAGCCCAGAACAATTCCTCCAATAAGGTTCGGAAGAAAGAAGATTGAACGGAAGATGTTAGTTCCCTTAAGACCTCTTGTAAGCATGAGCGCAAAGGAAAACGCAAGGACATTTACGGTAAGCATGGAAATTATTGTAAACAGAGTTGTAAATCCCAGTGCGTGAATAAACTCGTTGTCAAAGGTAAAAGCCTTTATGTAGTTTTCCAGGCCTACCCACTTTGCATTTGTAACTACGGTGAATTTTGTAAACGACAGTCCTATGCCCATTACAAATGGAACCACAAAGAAAAGCGTAAACGCAGCTAGCGTCGGCAGTACAAAAATAGCAAAATATCGCGATATAGATTTTCTCATAGTGTTTTGCCCTGTAAAAAAGGCTGAATCCGTCTTTTGATTTAGGCGAACTCAGCCCCGATTGTTTTATGCGGTCAGAAAAGTTTCTTACTCGCTTGCAGAACTTTCCTTTTCCCAACTGGAAACAACATCAGAAGCGACTGCTGACCATTCTTTTGTACCCTGTGCATACTTAAGAAGTGAGGCGCCAAAGTCGTCCTTGAATTTCTGTGACGGGAAGAGAGTAAAGTTCCATGCAACAGAAGTAATTCCTGGCTTGCTCATCCAAACTGCAATTTCCTTTGCAAGAGGATCTGTAGGACGCTCGCTGTCTGCAAATGTGTCAAAGGGTGCTATAAAGCCCAGTTTGTTTGTAACATAGTCCTTTCCAGTTGCGCTTGAGTAGAGCCAGTAGATGAAGTCTGCTGTTGCCTTCTGGTCTGCGGCAGATGCCTGAGAGTTGATGCAGTAGAAGTTTTCAGTTCCAATGCAGAGACCCTGTGCCTCTTCGCCAGCAACACCTGTGTAGATGGGAAGGTACTTTACATTTTCTGCCTTAACCTTGTTTCCGCTTACGCCGTCAATCTGTCCCCAAGCCCAGTTTCCGTTCTGAACCATTACGCACTTTTCAAGGGCAAATTCTGACATGGAATCTACAACAGTCTTTGTTCCAAGAGTTTTGCGGTCAACGGTAGAGTTGTTGATGTAAAGATCAAAGATGTTTTTGAAGTTGTTTCCGTAGTTAAAGCTGATTTTCTTTGTGGCATCGGAAGCAAGGTCAACATTTCCGTTCTTAAATTCGTAGTAGACAGGAAGGTTTGCAAGGTGAGTCTGCCAGCGCCAGTCTTCTCCTGCCTTAAGTGATGTTGAGGCAAACACGCCGTCAATTCCCAAAGCAGACTTATTCTTCTGCATGTCTTCTACAAGAGCCTTGAGTTTGTCAAAGGAGTTGATTTCGTCCATGCTGGTGTAGGGAGTCGCCTTTGAAGAAAGAGCAAAGTATTTGTCAGTAAGAGCCTTGTTGTAAATGATTCCGTAGCCTTCTACAACATAGGGAACTCCATAAGCCTTTCCGTTTGCAGTAACTGCAAGAGATTTGTCGGAAAGATGCTTGTACAGGTCAGTGTCTGACAAGTCGGCACAGTAGTCGGCCCAGCGAGCGTATCCACGGGGTCCGTTAATCTGGAACAGGGTTGGAGCCTCTTTTGTGGCCATTTTTGACATAAGGGTAGACTCGTAAGAGTTGTTTGCGGCTGTTTCCACAATAACCTTTACTCCGGTCTCCTTTTCGTAGGCAGCGGCAAGTTCCTGATACACTTCTGCAACTTCTGGCTTGAAGTTAAGATAGCGTACTGTGGCACTTGTTTTCTTGCTTCCGCATGATGCAAACAGACAGGCAGCGGCAACAACGGCTACTGCAACTCCTTTAAGACTGTTCTTCAACTTTTTCATAAGAATTCCTCCTCGTTTTTGTTCGGAAAGCCTCCAGCATCGCAACAGGAAACGATACTGGAAGCGTTTCCAACATATTTTTATTATCACATGACTTTTTTCATTTGTCAAGAAAAATTTTTGAATTTTTGTAAATTTTTTTACTTCCCAAGCAGGACTATTCTAAATATGCCCAAAATTACAAGATGAAGGGGGTAAAATGCGTAAAATCCGTAGTGCAGCAGCTTTTTTGCATGGGGACTAAGCTCTGCCCGACTTTCCTTTTCGCTGTAGAGAAAGCAAACAAGAATCATGGAAAGTAGGACTCCAAAGACATACAGGACCACAAAAAGAGCATTTTTTGCTATAGCATATTTCACTGATCCAAAAATAGCCATGCAAAAGAGGAAGGCCGCAAGGGTTGCTTTTTTTGACCCGTATGCATACCAGAAAACTACCGTAAAGAGGGGCGCCATAAAGGACCAGTCGCAGAAGAGGCTTGCCAAGACGATAAGGGCTGTTCCAAAAATGGTAAGGGCCTTATCCTGAACCTTAGCCAGCAGATGGCACAGAAGGAAGCACAGGCTTAGGCTGAACATCATGTTTCCCGGAAGCAAGCTTAAAATACCGTTGGAAGTAAAGGCAAGGCAAAAGGGAATCTGGGAAGCAAGGGCAAAAACTGCAAGGCGCATGAAGTAGCGTTTTTTGGAAGAAGTAAAGTGGTAGCCCTCCACCAGAAAATAGCACATGGTGGGAGCGGTACAGTAACCAACACCTCTCAGAAGTTCTGCCGCAAGTGTTCCTGGTGTAAGAAAAATCTGAGAGATGTGGTTCAGAAGCATGGCGGTAAGCACAATGCACTTTACCATGTTTCTGGTTAAAGGTTTCTGCATCTAGATGCCGTTAAAGTGGGTGCGGGTCTTTTCCAGAGCGTACTCTTTAAACTCCTCAAGACCGAATGTCCTCTGGGGAATCTGGCTTGAAAAGCGGAAGCGGCATGTTACGGTATTTTCTTCCTGTTCCTTTGCACCAACAACAAGAATATAGGGCGTCTTGTGTTCGGAAGAAATCACCTTAATTTTTGCCTTCATATTGTCGTCATCGGTGTAGGCGTTTACGCGAAGTCCCACAGCCTTTAATTCTGATGCGACCTTTTCAGCATAGGCGTTAAAGTCTGGAGAAACGGGAACAACTGCTGCCTGTTCAAAGTGGAGCCATGCAGGGAATGCACCAGCATAGTTTTCTATGAGGATTCCCATAAAGCGCTCCAGAGAACCAAGAACCGCACGGTGCAACATTACTGGATGATGCTTCTGGTTGTCGCTTCCAATGTATTCTGCGTTAAGGCGGTCTGCACTGGGAAGCTGATAGTCAAGCTGAATTGTTCCGCACTGCCACTGTCGGCCAAGGGCGTCAATCAGGGTAAACTCAAGCTTTGGTCCGTAGAAGGCTCCTTCTCCTGGCTGAATTTCGTATTCCATTCCGGCACTCTTACACGCGGCGGCAAGAGCGGCTTCTGCATGCTGCCAGGTTTTTTCGTCGCCAACATGGTCTTCGGGCATTGTGCTCAACTTTACAAGAAGATTTTTATCAAAACCAAAGTCCTTGTATACATCAAGCAAAAGCCTACAGAATTTGCTTACTTCTGCCTCTATCTGCTCTTCGGTACAGATAATGTGGGCATCGTCCTGAACAAATCCGCGAACACGCATTATTCCGTGCAAAGTTCCACTGGGTTCGTTGCGTACACAGTGGCCAAATTCTGCAAGGCGCAGGGGCAAATCTTTGTAGCTTCTTGTGCGGCTCTTAAAGATTTCCAGAGCACCAGGACAGTTCATGGGCTTTACGGCAAAGAGCCTCTTTTCGCTTTCGGTAACAAACATGTTCTTCTGGTAGTGTCCCCAGTGTCCACTCCTTTCCCAAAGAGTGCGTGGCATTATTGCAGGAGTGTTTACCTCAAGATAACCGTCGGCAACAACCTTCTGCCTCATGTAGTCCTGCAGAGTAACATACATCTGCCATCCGTTGGGGTGCCAGAAAATCTGACCGGGATCTTCAGGGTCAAGATGGAAAAGGTCCAACTGCTGTCCAATCTTTCTATGGTCACGCTTTTCCGCTTCTTCCAACATTTTGAGGTAGTCTTTTAAGTCGTTGGGCTTTGCATAACATACGGCATAAACGCGGCTTAACATGGGACGGCTGGAATCTCCCCTCCAGTATGCACCTGCCATTTTGGTAAGCTTAAAGCTCTGAGCGTTTATTTCCTTTGTGCTTGCAACATGAGGTCCGCGGCAAAGGTCTGTAAAAGTGTCCTGAGTATATGTGGTAATTGTTTCGCCTTCGGGAAGATCGTTAATCAGCTCGATTTTGTAGGGCTGGTCGGCAAACAACTTAAGAGCTTCCGCCTTAGAAACTTCCTTGCGTACAAATTCGTGGTTACCCGCAAGAATCCGGCGCATTTCTTTTTCTACAGACGGAAAGTCGGCCTCGGTAAGTTTGTGGTCCTCGGGAAATTCAAAGTCATAGTAAAACCCGTTGTCAATAGCAGGACCGATGGCAATTTTTGTACCCGGAAACAAGTTGAGTACAGCCTGTGCCATTACATGCGCACAAGAGTGACGCGCTTTCTGTAAATTTTCATCAATAGCCATTAGAGTATTCCTTATGTGGTTTAGAATACCCCTTTTTTAGGCTAAATGCAATACATGAACCCTAGTTGATTCCCCTTGCCCACTCGTAAGTGCTAAGGTATGGATCAGGCTTAATGGCTCCCTGAGTTGCCCAGATTTCGTCAATAAGTCCTGTTTCGTTAATCTGACCAATTCGTACCTGCTTGTAAAGGTGCTGATTTGAACCGTCTATTGTTACCGTACCTTCTGGAGCAGTAAAACTTAATCCCTTTGAAGCCATGCGCACACTTTCCACATCAAAGGACCCCGCCTTTTCGCATGCCGCCGCCCACATGTACACAGCAATGTATCCGGCCTCTATTGGGTCGCCTGTAACACGGTCGCTTCCGTACTCAGATTTGTAGTCTGAAACAAACTTTTCGTTCATGGGAGTTTCCGTGGTCTCGTAGTAGTTCCATGCAACATAGTTACCGATAAGGTTCTGCACTCCTATGCCAGCAACTTCTTCTTCGGAAATAGAAAAGCTCATTACTGGAATGACCGTAGAATCTATTCCAGCCTTATTAAGTTGTTCAAAGAAGTAAATGTTGGAATCTCCGTTAAGGGTGTTCAAAATTACATCAGGCTTTTCTTCAAGAATCTCCTGTATAATCAGTTCAAAGTCCTGATGACCCATAGGCACATAGGATTCTCCTACACACTCGCCTTCAAGCTGGGCAAGTTGGGCCTTTATGATTCTGTTTGCCGTTCGCGGAAATATGTAGTCGCTTCCAACAAGGTACATTCTCTTGCCGAATTTTTCTGCACAGTAGTCAACCGCTGGAACAACCTGCTGGTTTGGAGACGCACCCATGTACATGATGTTGGGGCTTGCTTCCATTCCCTCGTACTGAATAGGATACCAAAGGAGTCCAAACAGTTCTTCAACAACGGGCTTAACTGCCTTTCGACTTGCAGATGTCCAGCATCCAAAAATAGTGCTTACCTGATCTTCTTCCAAAAGTTTTCGTGCCTTTACTGCAAATGTAGAAGGATCGCTTTCGCCGTCTTCCACAATGGGCTTTATCTGCCTGCCCAAAACTCCGCCGGCTTCATTTATTTCCTTTATTGCCAAAAGCTCAGAATCCCTAACGGGTGTTTCGCTCATGGACATGGTTCCGCTTAAAGAATGAAGAAGTCCAACCTTAACATAGGTGTCTTCTTTTTTTCCGCATGCAGTAAGAATGGCTGCGCATAGAACTGCAAGTGTGCAGGCTCCTGCAAACAGTCTTGATGTTTTCATATGCATATTCCTCCAAATGTGTTACAAAATGTCGTAGGTCGTCATAAGACCCTTTCCTTTTATGTTGCATTCTACGCTTTCGCTGAATGTAAAGTCCTTGTCTTTAAGTCGCTGGTACACTGTATCAGAAACTCGTATGCCACCAGGGTTTGCTGCTGTTTCCATTCGGCTGGCCACATTAACCGTATTACCCCAGACATCGTAAATGAATTTTGTCCTTCCTATGACGCCTGCAGTAACAGGGCCACTGTTAAGTCCTATGCGGATTTTAAATGGAATCTTTGCCGTTGCGTTGTATGCCGCCAGGTCTTCCAGCATACCCTTTGCAAACTCCGCCATAATTTGAGCATGGTTTTCGTTAGGACTTGGAACTCCGCATGCCGCCATGTATGCGTCTCCTATAGTCTTTATCTTTTCCACACCACTCCTCTGAGCACGCTTGTCAAAAAGTGTAAACAGTTCGTTCAGTGCGTCTACAATTTCCGCCGCCGTGTGACCGCTTGAGGTTTTTGTAAATTCAACAATGTCCGAAAACAGAATGGTAACATCGTCAAAGTCCTGACCTATGGAATGCACTCCGTCCCTAAGCTCGTTCGCAATCTGGTCTGGAAGAATAGCATGCAGAAGTTCGTCCGACTTCATTTTTTCCAGATTAAGTTCCGCTGTCCTTTGCTGAACCATTCGTTCCAGTCTAAAGTTTTCCCTGCGCATTGACTGTTGCTTGTGGTAGAAGAGCAGGAATATCGAACCCAGTACAAGGATGACCAGCAGAACCCAGAACACCGGCATCTGATAAAAATAGGGCTTCTGTACAAAAAGGACAGTTTCTGCCTGAGTTGAATAAAAGCCCTCGCTGTTGATTGCATTCAGATAAAAAGTATACTTCCCGGGACGAAGGTTTGTGTAGGACATGGTGCGCGCCGTTGTAGGCGTACAGAAGTCATCTTCAAAGTTGGAAAGCTTGTAGGTAAAGGTAAGGCGCTCTGGAGACTCGAAGCTTATTCCCGAGTAAGTAATGACTACTTTTTTTGTACCCGGCTTAAGAAAAATTTCTTCTGCCTCTGAAGAATACAGGGTGTTGTCTAGGAGGGTAACATTGTCTACGCTTATGCTTTCTATCTTTACCAGAGGCATAACTGGATCTTCGTATACCTTTATCGGATCAAATATCGCTATGCCGTCTACCATGGTAAACCAAATGCGTCCGTGCCTGTCTATGGTGCTCTTTGCCGTAGAAGTAGGACCGTCAGAATCAAGGCCATCGTTCTTGTTGTAGAATTTTACGGAAACAGTTTTCTGTCTGCCCGAAGCCACATCAAGGAATTCAGAAAAATCAGCAGAAGAAATTCCGTGGTTGCTGGTCATCCATAGTGAATTGGAACTGTCTGCAAGAATCTGAAAGACAGAGTCAGTCTGTATGCCATTGTCAGAATTAATGTTTTCAAATTCCTTTGGTATGCCACTCTTCGAGTCAAAGTTGGGACACCTAGTTATTCCACTTCCACTGCAAATCCAGAAGGAGCCGTCCAGTTCCTGAGTGATTTTAAAAATTACATTACCAGCAAGTCCGTCATCAGAAGTAAAATGCGCTATGATGTTTTCGTCATGCAAAAGATATATTCCGCCACCGTCTGTTCCTACCCAGACAACATCATTCGTATCCTGATAGATTGCCATTACATATTCGTTTTCAAGTCCGTCTTTCTGTTTGAAGTTTTTTATGCTTCCGTCTGCATGTATTATGCTTAGGCCAGTAGTTGTTCCCACATACAGTTCGTTTTGCCTTGTTTCTATGGCAACACGCACCTTGTTTCCTGCAAGGCCTTCGTCTGTGGTCCAGCTTTTTATTGTGCTTCCGTCGTAGCGTAACTGGGCGGGCTTTGTGTAGCAGCTTACCAGTATTTCGCCATTCTTTGTAGCCTGAACATCCCTTATGCGCAAACCTGCTGTTGCTTCGGTAAGCTTGTTGGTAACTTCTACATCGTTTTCGTAACAGCGAACTCCTGTGTCGGTTCCGGCCCACACCCTGCCAAAGCGGTCTTCGGTTATGCTGTTTACCGTCGTGCCCAGTTTTATTATTTTAAACTTTCCCTTGGTCAGCTTTCCAATTCCGTTACGGTCGGTGGCAATCCAAATGTTGTCTTCCCTGTCGCAGATTATTTTGTTTATTTTTGCAGTGCTTAAAATTGAATCAGTGTATTCATGAAAATCACCGTTGCTGTAAACAACAAGCCCCTTTTCTGTGCCTAGCCAGATTGCCCCGTCCTTTGCAACATAAATTGCGGTTGTAGGAAGGGAATCAAGAATTGTTTTAGTATGCAGAGGCTCTACCTTTTTGTCCTTTACGCGGATAAGTCCGTTGTCTCCAAGACCAATCCAAAAGTTTCCTTCCAAATCTTCGCCTACTGCTGTTGCAAAATAAATTCCGTAGCTTTCAAGTTCTGGTCTTGTCCTGAACACTCCGTCGTTAAACAGAAAAAGTCCCCTTTCGTTTGCAGTAAGAAGCCAGACCCTTCCCCTGCTGTCACAAAAAAGTTGTGTTGAAATTATTCCCTTTGAAACAGTTCCAGCCTCAAACTGAGGAGTTATCATATGTCCCTGGGGAGTAAAGTAAACAACTCCTCCAGCAGTTCCTATCCATACATTTCCGGCATGGTCTTCGCAGATTGTTCTTATTGAATTGTTGGGAAGTCCGTTCTGAGTGGTGTATGTTTTTTTTCCGTCGTGCGTTATAAGCTGAAGTCCTTCGTCGTTCGAGCCAAGCCAAAGGTTTCCCTTGGAATCTTCAAGGAGCGCCCTTACCGAAACAAATGTCAGATCGTTTTCTGAAGTGCGCTTGTGTGTGGTAAAAGTAACGCCGTCAAAGCGTGCAAGTCCTTCGTATGTTCCTATGTTGATGTATCCGTCTGATGTCTGGAGAATGTCTGTCGCAGTAGTTCCGTTTAGTGAACCAAATGCATTCCAGCTCTGGTAGACATAATTGTCAAAAAAAGACTGCTGTGCAAAAGCCGTGTGAAAAATCAGAAGACCGAGTGCCAGTATGCTTATTTTCTTCATACAGACATTATATTTCAGAATCAGGTAATTTGCAAACTGTTTTTACTATTATAAAAATAGACCGCCAATACTAGACTGACGGTCTATTTTTCTAAAAAGTAAAAGACTTAGCCTCTACTCCAAACTACCGTACACACAGCCGTAGCAAGGGCGTGCGGCTGTGCCGGGTAACAGTTTCTAAAAAGTAAAAGACTTAGCCTCTACTCCAAACTACCGTACATAAAGTACCAGTATCCGTAGGGTGAGTGCCAAGTATTCTTAAGGTTTGTCTTCTGAAGCCAGAAGTCGTTGTAGTAGGCAACTGGAGCCATAGCGGCATCGTTAAGAAGAACCTGTTCAGCCTGATGCAGATAGTCGTAGTGCTGAGCAACATCTGTAGCGCTGCGTGCAAGGTCAACAAACTTGTCAAACTGTACTGAAGAATACTTACCGTCGTTATTACCGTTGTTTGTTTCAAGAAGGTTAATCATGTTTGAAGGATCGTCCCAGTCATAAACCCATCCGTTTCTTGCAACATCAAAGTTTCCAGTGCGGCGGTCTGCAGTAACAGTCTTCCATTCCTGAATGTTTACAGTCATTGTAAGTCCAAGCTCGGCATATACTCCCTGAAGATATTCTGCAACAGCCTTGTGGTAACCTGAATCGTTTGTAAGGTATTCAAATGCGGGGAATCCCTTTCCTTCAGGATATCCAGCCTCTGCAAGAAGAGCCTTTGCCTTTGCAAGGTCAGCTTCATAGTTTGCAGTGTTAAAGTGGTCGCCGTACTTTGTGCGAGTTACTTCTTCAAAAGAAGAGCCGTCAGCAGCGTCAGAAATTCCAGGTCCTACAAAGTTCTTTGCAGGAGAGTATGTTCCCTGCATGATTACATTTGCCACATAGTTGCGGTCAATGGCAAGAGAAAGTGCCTCGCGAACTTTTGCATTGTCAAAGGGAGCCTTCTTTGTGTTGAATGTAACATAGTAAGTTCCCATGATAGGATCCATATAGAATTCGTTTCCGCCACGAAGAGCAGGAATTTCTTCTGTAGGAACATCCTTAATCATCTGAATGTTACCCTGATTGTATGCTGTGTAAGCGGTGTTTGCGTCTTCAATAAGGTGCCATACGATGGAATCAAATGTAATGTTCTTTGCATCCCAGTAGTTGGGGTTCTTCTTGAATACGATGCGTGAACCATCGGTAAATTCTGTCATGTAGTAGGGGCCATTTGTAACATAAGTGTTGGGGTTAACGGTCCAAGCCTCTCCGTTCTGTTCGATTGTCGCCTTCTGAACAGGAACAAGAACTGCAAAGGCTGCAATCTTGTCAAAGTAAATACAGGGGCTGACAAGGTGAACTACGAATGTGTTTGCATCAGGAGCCTCAACGCCAAGCTTGTCTACATCACCAGCAGAAGCCTCTTCGTAACCTACAACAAGGTTGAGCAAATCGTATCCGTAGGGAGCAGCTGTCAAAGGATCGGCAACGCGTTTCCATGCGTAAACAAAGTCTTCTGCTGTAAGGGCAGAACCGTCAGACCATTTAAGTCCGTTGCGAAGATGGAATGTCCATGTAAGACCATCAGAGGACTGTTCCCATTTTTCTGCACAACCTGCAACAATGTTGTTGTCGCGGTCAAATTTAAGGAGTCCCTCAAATGCATGAATAATCATGTTTGCACCGTCAACTGCGCTATTAAGAGCAGGATCGATTGTCTCTGGTGAAGGACCAACCTGAACATGTAATACAGAACCATCATTTGCCTGTGCGTTCTTTTTTCCGCCGCATGAGACAAACAAAAGTCCAACCGCTGCAACAACTGCAATCAATGCTGTCAGTTGTCTTTTCATATTTTTTTCCTCCTTGGGCAAGTCTAAAAAAACTTTAGACCCCCATTAAAAAAATTCTAGTTTAACTTATTAAGGTGATGGCAGGCCGCAAAATGTTCAGAACCTACTTCCTTAAACTCTGGACACTTTTCCGCACACATGGCATCGGCATAGGGACACCGAGTTCTAAAGGGACAGCCTGACGGCGGATTAACCGGAGACGGAACATCACCCTCAAGAATAATTCGCTTTGAAGCACGAGCAGTCTTAGGGTCGGCAATGGGAACCGCACTGATTAGCGATCGCGTATAAGGATGAACCGAATGAAAAATCAGTTCGTCGGCAGTTGCAAGTTCCACAAGATGACCCAAATACATTACGCCTATCCTGCTTGAAATGTGATTAACTACGGAAAGGTCGTGGGCAATGAACAGATATGTTAGCCCCATCTGTTGCTGCAGGTCTTCAAACATGTTTACAACCTGTGCCTGAATAGAAACATCCAGTGCAGAAACAGGTTCGTCGCACACTATAAATTCCGGGTTAACCGCAAGAGCGCGTGCTATACCAATTCTCTGCCTTTGGCCACCAGAAAACTCGTGGGGATAACGGTTTGCATGTTCACTGTTAAGGCCCACAGTTGCAAGAAGAGAAAGAATTCTTTCCCTTCGTTCCTGCTTGCTGCCATACAACTTGTGAATGTCCAAAGCCTCGCCAATAATGTCAGAAATTGTCATGCGAGGATCAAGGGATGCATAGGGATCCTGAAATACAATTTGCATCTTTCTGCGAAAGGGAAGCATGTCTAGCTTTACCCCGTTCTCGCTGTCAAATATGACCGTTCCGTTGTAAGTAATTTTTCCTGCGGTAGGTTCAGTCAGCCTAAGGATTGAACGACCGGTAGTTGTCTTACCGCATCCAGATTCTCCTACCAAACCAAAGGTTTCGCCCTTCTTTATAAAAAAACTTACATCGTCAACAGCCTTTACAACTTTTCCTCCGCCTGCAGGAAAGTACTGCTTCAAGTGTTCTATTTCCAGAAGTTTCTTTTCGTCACCCATCACTTGCCCTCCTCTGCATTCTTTCTCTCAGGTACAACTGCATCGGCACTACCCAGCATTTCTGCCTTCTGCTCAAGCCAGCACCGTCCGTAGTGCACATTTTCTCCCACTGTAGCACCGCCCAAACTTTCGTATTCGTTACGGACAGGTTTCTGTTCCAGACAAATTTTCATGCAGTTGGAACATCTTGGAGCAAATCCGCATCCCTTGGGAGGATTAAGCAGATCTACTGGCTGACCTTCAATAGGCACCAGTTTTGAATAATCCTTTTCGTGGAACTTTGGAATTGAGCGCAAAAGTCCCCTAGTGTACTCGTGCTGAGGATTATAAAAAATATCGTCAGTGGTTCCGTACTCAACAATCTCGCCAGCATACATGACTGCAATATGGTCGCACATGGAAGCTACAACACCAAGGTCGTGAGTTATCATAATGATTCCCATGCCCAACTTCTTTTTTAAGTCCTGCATAAGCTCAAGAATCTGAGCCTGAATGGTAACATCAAGAGCCGTAGTAGGTTCATCCGCAATAAGTAGTTTTGGCTCGCATGCAAGGGCAATGGCAATCATGACACGCTGCCTCATTCCCCCCGAAAGCTCATGGGGATACTGCTTAAGGCGTTTGTCTGGTTCGTTTATTCCTACAAGCGTAAGAAGTTCCCTTGCCCTAGCCTTTGCCTCCTTGCCCTTCTTGTTGGTGTGCAGTTTTATTGCTTCCTCTATCTGATTTCCGATTGTCCAAACCGGATTAAGTGAAGTCATTGGATCCTGAAAGATTATGCTCACTTCCTTACCGCGGATTTTCCTCAGTTCTTTTTCTGACATCTGATCTATGCGGTGTCCGTTGAACATTACTGAGCCACCGGTAATTTTTCCGTTGTCTGCAGTAAGCCCCATTACAGAATAAGCCGTAACAGATTTTCCTGAGCCAGACTCTCCTACAATGCCCAGAACCTCACCCTCCTGCATATGAAGGGTAACATCGTTCAGCGCTTTTACTTCGCCAGCCGGAGTAAAGAAAGAAAGTTTTTCGTGCTGAATTTCTACAAGATATTCCTGTTCTGCCATTTCTTAACTCCTACTGCTTAAGTTTGGGATCAAACGCATCACGAAGACCGTCGCCCAAAAGGTTAAAGCTTAATATGATAATGAAAATAAGAGCCGCTGGAGCAAACAGTTTTTCTGGGAATGTCTGGAATCCGTTTAAAGCCGAAGAGGCAAGAGAACCAAGTGACGGCATTGGAGCCTGAACACCCAGTCCCAAGAAAGACAGGAAAGACTCTGTAAAAATAGAAGACGGAATCTGAAGAGTTGTGGTAACAATCAGAGTTCCTATACAGTTTGTTATCAAGTGCTTTCCGATAATTCTGCTTCCCTTTGCACCCAAAGCCTTTGCCGCAGTAACATATTCATTCTGTTTAAGAACCATAATCTGCGAGCGGATGATTCGCGCCATGCCCACCCAGTAGAGCAGTGCAAAAACTATAAACATTGAAACCATGTTTGGCCCAAGCTTCTGAATCCATCCAAAACCAGGTGCCTCCCCCAAAGTCTTAAGTGGATACTTTAAAGTCTGTGCAAGCAAAATGATAATCAATACATCGGGTACAGTATAGATAATGTCTACAATGCGCATCATGACCAAATCCACAGTGCCACCCAAATAGCCAGCAATGGCACCATAAAGAGAACCAATTATCAGGATAAGGATTGAAGCCACAATACCTACCATCATAGAAACTCTTCCGCCAACCATTACCCTTATGGCATAGTCTCGTCCGTTCTGGTCAGTACCAAGAATGTGAGGGAACACCTTTTCGCCTGCTTCCTTTTGTGCAAGTTCCTGAGCCGAATACTGCATGGGAGAAAGCCTTTCGCTACCCTTTATCTGCTGCTCATACTTGTAGGGATAAAACAGCGGAACAATAAAGCAGAGTATTACAATAAGCAGAACTATGGAAAGCGCCGCCATTGCAATTTTATTTTTTCTAAAGCGCCTTATTCCGTCCTTCCAGAAACCAACGGACTCGCGCATTACCACAAGGGAATCTTTTTCTTCTGCAGAAGCGGGAACAAAATCATCAACATTTAACTGAAAGCTCAAGGGATTTTTTTTCATAACCGACTCCTACTTTAACTTAATGCGAGGATCAACAATCGCATAAGTTATGTCAACAATTACATTCATTGCAATTACAAACACAGCAAGGAAGATTGTCGTTCCCATAATCATGGGGTAGTCGCGGCTTGTAATAGCACCCACAAATTCTGAACCCAAACCGGGTATGTTAAAAATCTTTTCGATGATGAAGCTTCCCGTCATGAGCGATGCAACAAGGGGTCCAAGATATGTAATGACTGGAAGAATTGCGTTCCTCAATGCATGCTTAAAAATGGACATGAAGGGAGTAACTCCCTTTGCACGGGCAGTGCGCATATAATCCTGACCTATAACATCTAGCATGGAAGAGCGCATGAGGCGTGCAATATAAAATGTAGGATACAGGGCAAGTGCCATTACGGGCATTATGTAGCTCTGGGGAGTTTCCAGTCCCAGCGACGGAAGCAGTTTTAGCTTTGTAGAAAAAATGTACATAAGAAGCGTGGAAGACAAAAAGCTTGGAATAGCTATGCCAGCGGTAGACATGACTACAAGAATGTTGTCCACTGCCTTTCCCCTTTTAAATGCGGCAACGGCTCCAAGGGGAACACCCACGAACACCGCAACCAAAATTGCAAATCCGCCCAGCTTTGCAGAAACAGGAAATTTCGTGGTGATTATTTCTCCAACAGTACGACCCCTCTTTTTAATTGAAAGACCAAAGTCTCCGTGAAGAATTCCTCCCATGTAGGTAAGATACTGCTGACCCAAGGGCTTATCCAATCCGTACTTTGCCTCCATGGCAGCCTGTGCCTGAGGAGTAACAGCTTTTTCTGCAAGAAAGGGACCGCCTGGAACCATGTTCATAATAAAGAAGGTGAGGGTTGCCACAAGAAAGGCGGTAACAATGGCCGTGGCAATTCTTTTTAAGATGTATTTTACCATTCAGAACCTCTAGGTTGAAAGGGAATAAAAAAAGACGCACAACCTCGACGGGTACTGCGTCTTTGCAATCTTATTTACTATATAGTATACACTAGCATTATGCAATTCCTAGTCAAACAACAAGCCTAACTGCTTACTCGGAAATTTCTGTCGGTAAGGATTCGGGCAAAAATCAGTCCCAAAGAAAGAGAGCACACAACCATGACGGCTTTGGTTATCCACAGCATGCCTGTGGAAAGATCTTCCAGGGCAACATAATAAATTCCCTTGTACATAAACATTCCCGGCACCATAATAACAATGGAAGGAACAGTAACCGTAAGCCGAGGATATCCGTTAACACGCTTGGTGGCAGAAGCAAGAAGTCCTGCTATAAGGGCTGCCAAAAATGCGGCAAGAGTGGCAGGCACCGGAGTAAAATCCAAAAGTTCCAGACGCAAAACATTGGCAAACATTCCTATGAATCCTGCTGTTACCGCCATACGGGCTGTACTGTTGAACATGAGCGAAAATCCGTATACCGCAAAAAAACTGGCAATCATCCTAAACAAAATCGTCTGCCACAAAGCATACTCGTACTCAATAAAGTCAGCAGGGGCAAACTTGAACACAAAGGCGCACAACCAACCGGTAATTGTTGCCACAAAAATAATCAGCAAGGAATACAGAATCCTTTCAAATCCAGAACGCAAATCCAGTTTGGCAAGGTCTATGCCTCCAGTAATAAGAGGAAATCCCGGAATAATAAAGAGCATGGAACAGATGTATCCAGCCTGATGTGCTTCCGAAACGCCAAAGAAAAATTCTGCAGCCTTTAAAAGCCCAATGTAGGCAAAGCAGGCACAGGCTACGCTTAGGGCAACATTTGCATACAGGGTAACATGCCTTTCCAACAGTTTTCGGCGTACAAAATTTCCTATTCCTGCACCAAAAAAAGCGCATCCCATTTCTACAGGTCCGCCCCCCAAAAGAAATGTAAAGGCTGCACAGGCTACTGCAGAGGCAAACCCCAGTTGAAGAGCATTGTAACGATTAAGGGAATGCTCTATTTCGTCCAGAATGTCAAAGAACTGCTTTACAGAATATCGTTCTGCATTGGCAGAAAAGTCATCGGCAAAAGCCCTAAGGTGATGCAGTTTGTCAGTATTTACTCCGGTAGTGTTTATGGAAATAGCGTTAGTGTAGGTCTCGCCTCCGTCCACACAGGTGTATTCTATCGAAAGAAGACCTATGTCGGCATTACAAGCTATCCCCATCCCTCGGGAAACCTTGTTCATTGCTGCCCTAACACGCCAAGCTCCAGCGCCTACAGACAGCATCATAAGGCCAACCCGTCCCACAAGAGCGGATTTTTCGTTAAGGGGTGCATTTTTTGCTGATTTATGGCTTTCTACATCAATAAGGTTGTCCCAGTCTATGGACATGTGTTGCTTTCTTAGTTTGCTCATACTAAAATCATTATACAAAATAGAAGTATCCTTGTCCATAAAAAATGAATTGCTTTTTATGAAAATGCAGTTTATAATGTGGGGTTATGGAGAAGTTCCCCTTTACCATAGATACAGAAAGTAAAGTCAAACGCTACTATCAGCTCTACACATTTTTTGCGGAATGCATTGCAGAAGGAAAAATTCCTGCAGGCGAAAAACTTCCGTCAATCCGTACTATAGCCGAAGAGCTTAACATTGGGCGAAATACCGTGGTAAAGGCTTACGAACTTTTGGAAGAGGAAGGCTTTATTTTTTCCTACGAAAAGAGCGGATTTTTTGTGCGAGACAAAAACGCAACTGCCTTCATCCATCAGAATCTTCAGAGACCCGGAGAGGATACAGTTCCTACTGTTGATTCCATATTCAAGCAGCGTAAGGGTACAGATTTAAAGTCGGGACTTAAAGAACTGCCCCTTTCTGAATTTACCACGCTGATTGCAGAAACAAGCCGTCAGCAGGTACAGAATGAGGTACAGACTGTATCCCAAAAGGAACTAGACAAGCTCTTGGGAGAAGATAACAGATCCACAACAAAATCTGACCCCATAAAGGCTGAACAAACCAAGAAGGTAAAGGAATCTGTAGACGAAAAAGTTGCCTCCATAATGAAGCAGATACAGTGGGAATCAGAAGACGATGAATCCCAGACCCTTACCCAGACGGAACTAGATGCTGTCCTTAATTCTGGTGCGGTACAAACTGTACCCATTGAAGACACATCTGTACCCGTTTTGGACAAGCAACTTGCGGATATTATGGACGACATAAGGCACGAAGAAACAGACGACGGTTCCCAAACCCTTTCCCAGACGGAACTGGATGCGGTATTCAAGTCGGCTGTTGTAGAGCCAGAGCCAGAAGTTCTAATGCAGACGGACATGTCTTCCGCCATAGACTTGGGTACAGAAGAGGATTTTGAAAAGGAGAATTTAAATATGACTGATGCAGATTCACCCTTCGGACAGGAACACTTTCGTTCTACACTTACTGAATTTCTTTCCCTCCATAAAAGAATTAAATGTACGCCAAAACAGCTTGTTGCAGGCGCAAACATAGAAGAACTTATTGCAAACACCCTCCTTACCATACGAGAAGTTAATAATGCAAAGCCAAAGGTTGAACGGCCCAAGGGTCTCTTAAAACTTGCAAAACTGGCCGAAGCAGGAGAACTCCATCTTGCCCAGAAAGAACAAAAGGAGCTTATTGCAATTCCGTCAAACGGTGCAGAAAGCCTTCAATTTCTTAAGGATGTGGGCTTTGAAGTTACGGAACTTTTCTGCGACATACACGGAGTAACCCCTTCGGAACTTGAGTCGTCGGGAGCAAGCACTCTGGTCATAACTTCCACCAGTGCCTCTGCAAAGCGCAGGAAGGAACTTTTAGACTGGGTTTTGGCAGATGAAAGCCGTTACATTATTGAATACGACAAAGAAGCAAACGGAGCCATTCCAGCCCTGCAAGGAGAGGACACTAGCGGCAGGGTAATTTTTGCAGGAAGCGCTTCAGACATGCTGCCAAGATTCCACTCATGCTGGGCACTCCTTCCCAATTCCCTCCTGGACACCTACGAAGCCCAGTTTGGTGATGAAGAACTGGAACTTTCGGATCAGGAACAGAACAAGCTGGTTGAATTTATAGAAAGTGGGGAACTTGACCAGTATCTTTCTGCAAGAGAGTTTTAAATGACATCGGAACAGTGGGAAGCCTTCTGCAATTTTAGGATACAGATGAAAGATTTGTGCCAAAACTGGCTTATTCTGGCCCCAAAACTGGCCCCATTGCAGCAGGAGGCCTCTAAAAAAGATACACCTCCCTACCCCCTGCAAACAGCAGTAGTCTACAACACGGCTTATGATTCTGTAACCATAAATGACCAAATTCGCCTTATAGTTATTGGTGACAACCCTGGAAAGGAAGAGCAGTTGGAAAAAAACCGCAAGTATCTTGTAGGTCAGAGCGGACGCATTGCCGAAGGATTTTTTAAAAGGCACCCGGAATTTAACATTGACTTTCGAAAAAACGCCATCATCGTAAACAAAACTCCCATCCATACGGCAAAGACGGCCCATCTGCGGTATCTTGCAAAAAACGGTGACTCCTCCGTTAGGGAACTTCTTGTGGACTCCCAGCTAAAAATGGCCCGCCTTACTGCAGAACTTCATCAAAAAATGATAGAGGGTACAGATTGCCCAGAAAATGCCCCCCAGTTGTGGCTTGTTGGTTACACAGAACTAAAAGACAGGGGAATTTTTGTGCCCTACAGGGAAGAGCTTAAGGCCTCTTACCTTCCCAAAAATACTAATGCTTGGAGCAGAGTGTTTGTATTCCAGCACTTTTCCATGAATTGCTTTACCAAAGATTTGGGCAAAAGACAGGCCGAAACTGGCTCCAACAATCTAGTTCAGCTTGTAAAAGACATTGGAACTGACCATAAAAACGAAATTTTCAGCATTTAACGACCGTTCGTTAGTAAATTTTTAGCAACCATTGGTCTAAATTCTCAAAAACTCGCCCTTTAACAAACGACGGTTTGTTATTTTGAAGAAAAGAAGCACAATAAAACACTTGGGACACAGTTTTTCCTATTTTGCCGGGAAGCATTTTTATGCTACCAATAACCGCTTGGGACAAAAAAGTCATGCCCACAAGGATTCCGCTCCGTTCAAGACCACTACAAAGAGAACCCAGGGTTATGCGCCAGGAACCCAAATAAAACAGAACCTTTCCTTCTGGCCTAAGCAAAGAAAGAATCACCACAGAAAGGGTAACAAGAGTGGAAGGCAGAACCTTTACAGGCTTTTGTTTCCGCACGCAGGCCATGATAAAGAAAATCAGAACAAGGGACCACTGAACATAGAGATTTCGCACAAGAAGAAACAGGACCAATAGACCTATGCAGAGTACAAAAAAGATCCTGTCTTTTCTGGGAAGACCCTTTTCATCACCAGTAAGGGAAGATACTTCATACAGAGAAGGAAGTGTCTGGGGGCTAAGCCTTTTATACCATTCTGAACGGTTTTCAAAAGCGAGTACAAAAGCTCCTAGGGCACAACCGGTTATCAGGCCAAAACAGAGGAGCAGGGGAGCAACATAAGTTACAGATGAGCCAAACAAAATAAACCGAGAGCAGACTAGTTGGGCGGCATTGTTAGCAAGGGAACCGGCCACAGTTAGGCCAAAGTCAGAAAAGGCGTTGGGCATTAACTTTGCTAAAAGAATCATTACAAGGACGCTAGCAAAAGTTCCAACAAGACTAAAGACAAGAACATAGCTAAAGAGGGTTCCGCTTACCAGAGCCTGAACAAGAACTTTTAGCAAGGCCAAAAAAAGAATATCCTTTACGGAAAATTTTCTTATGGAAAGTATTATGGGAAGATTTGCAAGCCCCAACCGTAAAAAGGGAAACGGTTTAGGAATGGCATACTCTAGGGAAGAAAGAATAAGGCATAGGGCTGCAAGAAAAGAAGTCTGCGACATGGCATAAAAAAGGGGCTTCTAAAACCGAATAGCTCAGCCTTAGAAAGCCCCTGCTGTTTTTATCTTGCGCTTACAAGTTCCAAATCAAAGGCGATGTAGGCGTTACCCGGAATAACACCTGGGTATCCTCCTGCACCGTAACCATATTCAGGGGGAAGAACAATTGTTCGCTTTTCTCCAACCTTCATGTCCTGAACCATAAGATCAAATCCCTTTATCATCTTGTCGGCATCGGTAACAAATTCAAGGGGTGAACGACCTGCTGAAGAATCAAATACGGTTCCGTCTACAAGGTATCCCCTGTAGTGAATGGCCACAGACTTGCCCTTTCCGCATTTTTCTCCGCTGCCTTCCTTTGTAATCTTGTAGCGGATTCCAGTTGAATCAATTGTGTATCCGGGGAAGGCCTTTTCTAAGGTTTCCATTAATGCTTTCATCTTGCGCTTGTTCGCCGCATCGTTTTCTCTGTTCCAGTCGGCCTGGGTTGCAGTAAAGGCTTCTGCCTCGGCACCCTTGCGCACAATGGTAATCTTGGTCATCTTGTCGCCCTGTACCACGGAATTAACAACCTTCTGACTTTCGGAATCAACAACCTTTCCAAAAATCGTATATCCTCCATTAAGATATGTTGTAGGAACAATCGTAATAAAGAACTGGCTTCCGTTTGTGTCTTCTCCAGCATTTGCCATTGCAAGCATTCCTGCCTTGCTAAAGTCCAGACCGTCAACAATTTCGTTTACAAACTGGTATCCCGGTCCGCCTGTTCCGTTGCCCTTAGGGTCACCGCCCTGAATCATAAAATCCTGGCTGTCGCGGTTTGCCCTGCTTATTACGCGGTGGAACTTAAGTCCGTCGTAAAAGGGCTTTCCTTTTGCCGCATCAAGGGTTCCTTCTGCAAGACCCACAAAATTTGTTACGGTAAGGGGCGCCTGCTTGTAGAACAACTCAAGGATAATTTCTCCCTTGGGTGTTTCAATTACTGCAAAGAGTCCTTCTTTTCCTTCAAGAACTTTTTCGCTTCTAGACATACATCCTCCAAATGAAAGCAGAACGCAACTAAAAAGCAGCATTCCAATCAATCTTTTTATTTTCACTTTTATTCCTCCAGTTAGAACTGAGCTACAAACCACATGTAAATTGCTTCAAGCCTTCCGCGGAAAGAATCGTTCATTTTGTTTTCTATGATGGAAAGGGCAGGAAACCTTGCCTGAACAAGCATGTAAACTACAAAACTGTCTCCACAGTCCGTTATGGAAAGACTGATGCGAAGGTTGTCTGTGTTTACGGCTTTTACAAATCCTATGTAGACAGGACTTACATTTATAAAGGCCGCGCTTGTTTCCTTATCCTGCTGATGGTACTCCAGCCGATAGTTTGTTTTTCCAAACGAACAGTCGTTTTGCATGCAGTACATTACCTTGCCTTCGGCACTGCCTTCCGTATCATCAGGAACGCGGGTTCTGTCATCGGGGCCTGCAATGCAGTAACATTCCTTGTAAAGGGTTTTTACCTTTTTGTCGGAATATGAATAGTACTGCATACCTTCCATCTTGCTTACCGAACGAATTATCTTAGAAACATAATCTGTATCCATTTTGGAGACATTTCCGTCACCCAACTCTGACTTTTTAAGCAGATAAAGGTTTTCCATAATGAATACAGGAGCTTCTGCTTCCTTAGGCCATAAAACAGTGGTCTGCTCTCCAAGAGGAGTCTTTGGAACCAGTTTTAGAGTAGGATCTCCGTTCTTGTAAAACCTGTTCTGAACAAAACCACTGGCCTTTAATTCTTCAAGAACTGAAGGTTCCACAATCTGGTCAACGGTGTAAGCAGAAAGGGCAAATACGGCACCAAAAGATATTACCGCGCACAAAATGGCCTTTTTAAGTATTTTCATTTGTCCGCTCCTTAAAGGTTCATTTTTGGTTAGCGTACACCCTTGTAGATGACGCGCACCTGCTTATATAAACCATCACCCTCGCTTTTGGTTTCAACATCGGGAATATCGTTAAGGGTTGTATGGATAAGACGGCGTTCAAAGGGATTCATCGGCTCAAGCAGAATGGAAGAGCGTGTTGCACGAACCTTGTCGGCAGTGTTGTATGCAAGGCGAACAAGGCTTTCTTCACGGCGAATGCGGTAGTTTTCGCTATCGAGGATTATGCGTACATCTTCCCTTCCAAGGTGACCAGCGTAAACATTTGCAAGAAGCTGCATTGCGTCAAGGTTCTTTCCCTTTCTTCCAATAAGGATTGATGAACTTGAGCTAGAAAGTTTAAGTCCAATTTTTCTGTCTTCACGGAACATTATTTCTACCGTAACATCGTAGCCCATTTTCTGAACCATCTGAGTTACAAAGTCTATAAGCTTCTGCTCAAATTCGTCCTGAGGAAGAGGATTTGCAACTATTTTAGGATTGTTTGCCCTCTTTGTAGCGTTGGGAACAGAGCCGTCAAATTCTGACGAAACATGTCCTGCGGCATCAAGCGTGTGTACCCGGATTTTTACATATCCGTTTTTAAAGAGAGACTTTTTCTGAGACTCAAGAATTTCTACATCAAACTGATCCTTTTCAAGTCCAAGTTCTGCGGCCGCCTTTTCTATGGCCTCTTTTTCTGTTTTTGCTTCGTACTCGTAAACCATATATATACCTCCAAAGTTAGCGTGTTTTCTTTTTGCCGGATTTGAATTTTTCATCAAACTTGTTTACCGGCTTTTTGCTTTTTGCAAGTTCCTGCTTCTTGTTTTTCGTAATTTTATTGATTACAAGCTGCTGTCCCATCTGCAGAATGTTGCTTACCGTCCAGTACAGAACCAGACCACTAGCCACATTGTAAAGGATGAAGAAGAACATTATGGGCATGCCATACATGAGGAGCGCCATTTGGGTCTTACTCTGACCGCTGCCTGCTCCACCGTACTGAGTTATCATTCCGTTGAACAACTGGGAAAGAGTGTAGACGAAAGGCAGTATGCGAAGATTGTTCTGTGTAAAACTTGAAATTAGAGGAATGTTCTTTTCCCAAGTCCAAATGCTGTCGCCTACAGAAAGGTCGTCTATCCATCCCTTAATAAAACTCGCACCGCGGAATTCAAAGTAATTGTTGAACACATTGTACATGGCAAACAGAATAATCATCTGTATAATCATTGGAAGACATCCGCTTGCAGGATTGTATCCCGCTGCCTTGTAAAGTTTGGAACTTTCCTCCTGCATCTTTTGGGGATTGTCCTTGTACTTTTCCTGAATTGCCTGCATCTGAGGCTGAAGTTCCTGCATCTTAAGGGTACCAATGGCACTCTTTCTGTTAAGGGGGAAGAGTATAATTTTAAGAAGGAAGGTAAGCACGATGATTGCAACTCCCCAGTTGTGCACCAGCCGGTAAATCATTTCAAGGGCCCACTTAAGAACTTTTTCTACGGGAGAAAGGAATCCACTTGTCTGAAGGGCAAGGTTAAGTTTTGCATTGTACAGATCCCAACCGTTGTTTTCGCGAGAGTTGTATCTTACCAAATCGTTTTCGTTTCTTGGTCCTATGTAAACATAGAATGTATCGGTGCAGAGGGAAGAAGTAATTGCATTTCTTGTAAGAAGAATCTGGGCATTGGAATAGTCGTTGGGACTTTCAGTAACGCATCTGACAGAATCCTTCATGATTGAGGAGTCAGCCGGCTTTACAAGTATGGTAAAGTATTTTCCTGCCACGCCAGCCCATTCGTAGGACTTGTTGTAGTATCTGTTGTCTATATTCTTCTTTGTCTTCTTGGAACCGTTGTATGCAACATACTGTCTTACTTCGTAACGGTCTTTCTTGTTGTAGTGGGGTCCAATCTGAGGTGATGTCCTTATCGTGTAGGAAACTCCGTCTACATTAAGTCCGCTTGTTCCTTCCAGTCCGTTTACAGTAATGTCTAGGCGGAACATGTATTCATCATCCTTGAATGTATAAAGCTTTCCAAGGCGGAATTTCTGAATGTTTCCGTTACTGTCGGTGTATTCGTAGTCCCTGTAAAATCCTATTGTATAGTCGTTGATTTTCTTTACATTGAATACTTCGTTCACTGGTGTAGCCGTTGCATCTCCTATTGCCAGAGAAAAAGCTCTGTTAAGTTCGGTTATGTTGTCGGCCATTTCTACACCGCTTCCTGTATCCTTGTCATTATGTTCAAGAAGTTTGTAGCTTATTATGTCGCCACCTCGATTTGTAAAGGTAGCCTGAATTCTGTTTGTCTTAATAACAAAGCTTTCTTCGCCTTCTTCAACTTCTGTTTCCTCTACGGCAACAAGTTGACGGTTTGAAAGTTCTTCCTGTCTTGCAGCTTCTTCCTGCTTAAGTTCAATATTTTGTTTTTCTGCGGCCGCTTGCTGCTTTGGAATAATAACTTTTATTTCCACTATAGCAGAAGCAACAATCACTAATGCCGACAGAACGATTGCCCAAACAGTGTTTTTATCCATGGCACATTCCTCTTTGTATTTTTTTCATCCAGACTGTCGGGAACGGGGTCATAGCCGCCTTTACAGTAAGGATTGCATTTTATTATTCTTTTAACTGAAAGCAAAAAACCCTTTGCAGGTCCATGCAGACGCACTGCATCCAAGGCATACTGGGAGCATGTCGGAGTATACCTGCAACATGCAGGAAACAAAGGTGAGACAAATACTTGATAAAATCGTATTCCAAGAACAAGGAATTTTGTAAAAAAAGACCTTATTCCTGTAATAAACCAGCCTTTTGGCATAATGTCTTAAATTGTTCGCACCGCGAGTGGAACGAGTCATTTCCGGGATACACCAAAAGAAGCATATCATACCCGGTGTTCAGGTGCGCTTTAAAAAAACGATATGTTTCACGGCTAAAACGCTTGGACTTGTTTCTTTCCACAGCATTTCCATAACCGCGGGGAAGAGGAAATCCGATTCGATTTATGTTTCGGTCATTCAGCATATAGAAGAGCTTTGCTCCGGCAATGCTGACTCTCTTCCCTGTTTTAAAAAGTTTCTGGAAGTCTCCGGGACGCTTTATGTGTTCTTCTTTACAAAAACGCCCCGTCTTTAGCAAGTCTGTCTCCATCCCTTGGGTTTACATCTTTGCTGTCTGATTCTTTCCGTTCTGGTAAGGTTTCTTTTCGTCAGATACAGTCAGCTTCCAGCGACCCTTTGCTCTGCGGCGGGAAAGAACCATGCGACCACCCTTTGTCTTCATGCGTGCACGGAAACCGAATTTTCTATTGCGTTTCACTTTGCTTGGTTGATATGTGCGTAACATAATGAACGACTCCTTAAATGAAATTCTTGAATGTAGTAGTAAAAGATAATACCATTATTCCTTAGAGTTGGTCAACATGTTTTGCCTTAAATTCTCGAACAAATTGGATAATTCCGGGGGAAGTTCATTCTTTTGTTCCTCATTTTTTATCTGAATTCCGCTTTTTTCAAGAATTTTTTCGTCCCTTTCAAACCTTTTTTCTCTTTCCTCTATGTTTCTTTTTGTCCTTTCCTCTTCTGATTCAGCCTTTCCGTGAAGTCTTGCACTGCTTCCTTCAATTCGGAACACTATGTTTCCCACTTCAAGTGAAGGAATCTTTTTTTGTAGTCCCGTAAGAATGTACTTCTTGTGCATCTGGAAAAGTTCTATCCAACCGGGATGGTCGGTTTCTACAAGAAGAGTTTTGTTCTTAAGGTCAACAATGTGACTGTGGTCCAACATATTTCTTCCCTCATAGGAATTTGAAGACTTTATTGAGAGGAGAATTTCTTTCCATGCGTTTTCCATCTCGTAAGATTTTTCTACATCCTCAGCACTTATGTTAGTGAATATTTTGTTTATAAGTTGGGCTACAGGCTTTATTTCTTCCATCAGCCTTTTACCTCCTCCCACATTCCGTTTCTTATTTCGTATACTCTTGTTGAATTTTTTCTGTACCTTTCATAAGGTTCTCCGGGAAGGAAAGTACAGAAGAGCTGGTCATATTCGGGAAGAAGTTCCGTCATTCGCTGCCTTTTGTCAGGATCAAGCTCAAGAAGAACATCATCCATAAGTAGGACGGGTTTTTTTCCGGTAACTTGAGTGTAGTAGAAGGCCTGAGCTGTTCTTAGAACAAGGGCCACAAGACGCCTCTGACCGGTAGATGCAGTAGGAACAAATGGCAGTCCATCTTTTACAAAAATAATTTTATCACGGTGAGGTCCTGTCATTGTTGTCTGAAGAATTTTTTCTGATTCCCTCTTTGACTTTATAAGGGTTTCCACTTCATCAAGTTCGGGCAACATATTTTCGTTCTGACGGTTTTTCCATGAAGGAACATATTTTATGCTTACATTTTCTATTCCAGTTACCTGTTCGTAAAGTTTTCCAAATATCATGTTAAACTGAAATACCGCACCATATCTTTTTTTCTGAATTTCAAGACCATTCATTATAAGTTGAATATCATAAGTATCTAGAAGTTCGTAGTTCTGCTCCTTAAGGCAGAGGTTTCTGTTTTTTAAAATTCTTTTGTATTTTCTAAGTACATCAATGTAAAGAATATCATACATGCTAAGGCTCTGGTCTATAAAAAACCTTCTTCTTTCAGGTTCTCCTATTGCAAAATCCAGATCATCGTGATTGTAGAGGACGCAGGGCATTGTGTTTACAAGTTCTTTTCTGTCCCTTAAAATTTTACCGTCCCTTTCTATTTTTTTATTTCCCTTTTCTATTGAAATTACGGTAGTGTGTGTGCTGCCGTTTTCCTCCTTATACATGGAATGAAGAGACATTTCGTCATGACCATTTTTTATTATTTCTGAATCGTTGCGAGTTCTAAATGACGAGCCGTAAGAGGAATAGTACAATCCTTCAATTATGTTGCTTTTTCCCTGACCATTAAGTCCGGTAAAAAAGACCTCCTTTGAAAGAAGGTCTATGTTACCGTCACTGAGGTTTCTAAAGTTGTAAGGTTTTAGATACAAGAAAGGCACTTCTAAAAGTTCTATTCTTTCTGCATCGGCATGATTATGTGGAAGTAATCTTCTGCGGGCTCCGGCTTAAGGGTAACCGCCTTCATTTCTTCGGTAAATTCAAACTTAATTCTTTCGGCCTGAATTACGCGGAGAGGTTCTTCTACATAGCGGTAGTTAAGGGCAAGAGAGTAGGGCTGTCCTGCATATTCACAAGGAATTTCTTCATCAGCACTTCCCATTTCAGAAACCTGAGAAGTAATCTTTAAGATTCCATCGCTTATGTTAAAGAAAAGCCTTCCTGCTTTCTTGTCCACCATAAGGGCAACACGCTTTAGGGCGTTTATAAGGTCGTTTTTGTTAACCTGGAAACTATAAGCCTGATTTTCTGGAATTACTCTTTCGTAGTTGGGAAACTGTCCTTCAAGAAGAACAGAACCAAACTTGTAGTTACCAAAGCGGAAGAAAATCATTTTTTCTACAACAGCAATAGAAATATTTCCCTCTGAAGGAGAGTGCTTTAATATTGTGGTAAGAATTTTTGGATGAACTATTGCAGAAGGAAAATCACTAACTCCGTCAAGAATGTTCTTTGAAGCATAGCTTAATCGTCTGCCGTCTGTAGCAACAAGAATAAGGTTAGATCCTTTCTTTTCAAAGTATACACCGTTCATAAAGTAACGAGTTTCGTCCTCACTAACAGCAAAGGAAGTCTGACTTATCATTTCCTTAATGTCTTTTGATGGAACTTCAAAGTAAGGAACATTTTCTGCAGCATCAAAGTCAGGAAATTTTTCCTGAGACATGCTCTTCATCTGGAACTTAATTTTCTTTGCAACAGGCTTTATTACAACTGTTACTCCCTGATCATCTCCTTCTGAAGACTGATTAAATTCAATTTCTCCATCGGGAAGTGAATTAAGGATTCCCATGAATTTGTCACAGTAAACAGTTGTGGAACCTTCTTCTTCAACCTGAAACGGAATATGGGTTTCAAAATTTACTTTTATGTCCGTTGCTTTTATTGTAAGAGCATTGTTATGGGCAGAAAGAAGAACATTAGACAAAATGGAACCAACATTCTTTGTTGAAATGATTTCCTGCGCAATTGAAATTTCTTTAATCATTGCATCACGGTCAAATGTAAATTTCATAAAAACTCCTTTTATTCACATTTCCTATTTTTTATTAAATTTATAAATTTAATAATAGTTATAATAGGTGTTGTGAATTTGTGGAAAAGCCGTTTATTTTGTTGTATTAGTAATAATTGTGAACTGAATAAGTTTTGAATTTGAGTTCACAAGATTTCCACTTTTACCCAAAATAAAAAGATATCCACCTTTTATTAACATTATTGTATCACATTATGAACAAGTTGTCTATTTTTTATAGTCCTTTATGTCCCTTATTAGTGACTGAATAGTTGTGCCCAGTGAAGAATCGGTTTTTAAGTCTGATTCTATTTTTTCGTAACTGTGCATTATGGTAGTATGGTCCCTTCCTCCAAATTCATTGCCCAAATCTGGGTAGGAAAGTTCTGTAAGCTCACGGGAAAGGTAAATTGCAATCTGGCGTGGAACTATAAACTGCCTGTTCCTCTTTTTACCCTTTATGTCGCTTACTGAAATGTTGTAATGGTCGGCAACAACCTTTATAACTGTATCCACAGAAATTGAGCCGTTTGCAACTTGAGAAACAGTGTCCCTAAGAAGATCTATAGCAACATCCAGGGTAACTGTTTTTCCCGTAAGGTCTGAATATCCTACTATTTTTGTAATTCCAGATTCTATGTCCCTAACATTTGACTCTATTTTTTTTGCAATATAGTCCACCACATCTCCAGAAACAGACTTTCCCATTATGGAAAGCTTCTTCTGAATTATGGCCATTCTTGTTTCGTAATTAGGAGCCTTCATATCTACAGACATTCCCCTTGTAAACCTACTCCTAAGCCTGTCCTGAATTCCTTTTACATCAGTCATGGGGCGGTCGCAAGTAAAGACCATTTGCTTTTTGTTGTTAAAAAGAGATTCAAAAGTATAGAAAAGTTCTTCCTGCAGGGCTTCCTTTCCTTCAAGAAACTGAATGTCGTCAAGAAGAAGGACATCAAGTTTTCTGTATTTATTCTTAAATTTTTCGATAGTTTTGTTGTTGGGATTTTTATCACGGATTGCAGTAGTAAATTCGTTCATGAAATTTTCAGTACTTACATAGCAGATTTTTGCGCTTTCCTCTGAATTGTTCCAGATGTAGTTTCCTATAGCCTGCATAAGGTGGGTTTTTCCCAGACCAACTCCTCCGTAAAGAAGAAGAGGATTGTAAGTTGTTCCCGGATTTTTTGAAACAGCTAAAGATGCGTTGTAAGCAAAGGCATTGTTGTCTCCCGAAACAAAAGACTCAAAAGTGTAGTCTTCGTTAAGCTGAGGATGTTTCTGACCTTGTTTTTCTTCTGACTTTTGAACTACAGGCTTATAAATTTCTTTTTCTGGTTCAGGTTCACTTTCTTCCGTTTTGGCAGGAGAAAAGTTTTCGTTTATTACATACTTTGAAATTTTTATGTTAAGTCCGCCAAGAGAATTTATTTTGTTTTCAAGTTTTTCTATGTTTCCGCGAGAGACAATCTGATCCCACATGAATTTTGAAGGAACAGAAACAGTAATTTCGTCCTGATTGTCTTCAACATACTCCATGTTGAACCACAGGTTAAAGTCTACTTCCTTTCCGTCTTTTTTATATTCTTCCCTAAGTTGAGCAAAGGCCTCTTCCCAAAAAGCCTTATAATTTTGATTTCCCATAAAGTCCATTATAACCTACCTTTACTTTTTTCTTCAATACAGGTATACTTAAATTCTAGAATTTTCTATATATGGGCTTAATGCGAGCGCTTAATCCCGTATATTTTGAGGAAAAAAATGTCAGAAGAAAACTCTCAGTATTCCGCAAGCAGCATTCAGGTTTTAAAGGGTTTGGAGGCTGTTCGCAAACGCCCAGGCATGTACATTGGCTCCACCGGTCCAAACGGTCTGCATCATCTTGTATATGAAGTAGTAGACAACTCCATAGACGAGGCAATGGCTGGTCACTGCGATACCATTACAGTTGCTCTAGAAAAGGACGACATCTGCCGAGTAGAAGACAATGGACGCGGAATTCCTGTTGACATGCATCCTACAGAAAAAATTTCCGCATTGGAACTTGTTCTTACTCGTCTTCATGCAGGAGGAAAATTTGACAAGTCAAACTATAAGGTTTCGGGAGGTCTTCACGGTGTAGGCGTAAGTTGTGTAAACGCACTTTCTGTCTGGATGGAAGCATTTGTAAATCGTGAGGGAAAACGCTACGAGCAGAAATATGCCGAAGGAAAACCCAAAACAAAAGTAGAGTGTCTTGGAGAAACCAATCTCCACGGAACCACAATCCGTTGGAAGGCAGACAAGACTATTTTTACCGAAACAACAACATACAACTTTGATGTACTTTCAAACCGTCTTAGGGAACTTGCATTTCTTAATCCTGGAATAACAATCATCTTTAGGGACGAACGACTTGAAACTCCAAAAGAAGTAGTTTACAAATTCGAAGGGGGAATAAAGCACTTTACCACATTCCTTAACGAAGGAAAAACCGTAGTTCCTGCAGAACCCATTTATATTTCTGGCGAAACAAACGATGTCATCATGGAAGTGGCCATGCAGTACAACGATGGCTACAACGAGAACATATACTCCTATGTAAACGACATTAACACCCACGAAGGCGGAACCCACCTTGACGGATTTAAAATAGCCCTTACCGTAGTGCTTAACAAATTTCTTGAAGCCGACATGCCTGCCCGTGAAAAGTTGCGAAAGAAGCTTGTGGATAAGGATCCAAAGTCTCCCGAAAAACTTACAGGTGATGATGTTCGTGCTGGTCTTACTGCTGTTCTTTCTGTAAAAGTTCCTGAACCCCAGTTTGAAGGACAGACAAAGACAAAACTTGGAAACTCAGAAGTCCGAGGATATGTAGACTCTTTGGTAAAGGAAAAGTTTACCCTCTGGTGCGAACAGAATCCTCAGATAGTAGACTCCATTCTAGAAAAGGCAGTAGCAGAAGCTACAGCCCGCATTGCCGCAAGAAAAGCAAAAGACAGCGCTCGCAAAAAGACGCTGGGCGACAGTTTTGGTCTTCCGGGAAAACTTTCAGACTGTTCCAGCAAGGATCCTAAGATTTGCGAAGTGTACATAGTCGAGGGTGATTCTGCAGGCGGTTCTGCAAAGAAAGGAAGGGATGCAAAAACCCAGGCTATTCTTCCTCTTTGGGGAAAAATGCTTAATGTCGAAAAAAGCCGCATAGAAAAAGTCATCAACAATGACAAACTGGAACCAGTCATAGCATCTCTTGGAACAGGAATAGGAAAGAACTTTGACATAAGCAAGTTGCGCTACCATAAAATCATAATAATGGCTGATGCTGATGTTGACGGAAGCCATATTCGCACTCTGTTGCTTACATTCTTCTTCCGCTACATGCCTCAACTTATAGAAGAAGGCTATGTCTATCTTGCAATGCCACCTCTCTTTAAAATTCAGTTGGGAAAGCAAAAGCCCATCTATGTATATTCCGATGCAGAACGGGATGCGGAGCTTGAAAAGCTTGGAGAAAATCGAGCAAAGGCAAATGTCCAGCGCTACAAAGGTCTAGGTGAAATGGACGGAACTCAGCTGTGGGAAACTACAATGAATCCTGCGGTGCGCAAGATGATGAAGGTAACCATACCCGATGCCATTGCCGCCGATCAGATTTTTAGTGTCTGCATGGGAGAGGCTGTAGAACCTCGCCGTAAGTTTATAGAAGAAAACGCAGTATACGCGACATTGGATGTATAAGGAACTTTAAGGAAAAACTATGGAAGAAATTACAACCCCAGAAGGCGGAACTTTAATAATTCAGCCTATAGAGCAGGAAATCCGAAAGGCATACATAGACTACTCAATGTCCGTTATAGTAAGCCGTGCCCTTCCAGATGTGCGTGACGGTCTTAAACCTGTTCACCGACGCATTTTGTATTCCATGAATGAATTGGGACTGCACAATAATGTTGCAACCCGTAAGTGTGCTACAATCGTAGGTCATGTGCTGGGTCACTATCACCCCCACGGAGACGCTTCCGTTTACGACGCTCTTGTCCGTCTTGGTCAGGACTTTTCAGAACGGTATCCTGTTGTTTTCCCTGGCGGAAACTTCGGTACAATAGCAGGAGACCCTCCGGCAGCATACCGTTACACCGAAGCAAAAATGGAAAAGTTGGCGGACGAAATGGTTGCCGACATCCAGAAGGATACGGTAGACTTTATTCCAAACTTTGACGAAACTACAAAAGAGCCTACAGTTCTTCCTGGAAAATTCCCCTTCCTTCTTGCAAACGGTTCAAACGGAATTGCAGTCGGTATGGCCACAAACATGCCTCCCCACAACCTTAGAGAGATTTCTGCTGCTGTTTCGGCCTACATAGACAATCCTGAACTTTCCATAGACGAGCTTATGACCCACATAAAGGGACCAGATTTTCCAACCGGCGGAATTATCTTTGGCAAACAGGGAATAAAGGACGCCTACAGGACAGGTCGCGGAAAAATCCTCATCCGTGGACGCTTTACGATTGATGTAGACAAAAACGGTAGGGAATCCATTATCTTTACAGAAGTACCCTATCAGGTAAATACAAAAGTCCTCTGCGAAAAAATTGCGGAACTTGCAAGAGACAAAGTTATTGACGGAATCAGCGGAGTAAACGACGAATCTTCTGACCGAACAGGCATGCGCATTGTAATAGACCTTAAGCGCGGTGCCATGACAAAAGTCGTTCTTAACCAACTCTTTTCAAAGACAGCCCTACAGTCTAGCTTTGGTGTCATAAACTTGGCCCTAGTAAAAGGAAGACCACAGACACTAAACCTTAAGCAACTCATCCAGTGCTTTGTGGAACACCGGGACGAAGTTATTACTCGCCGAACCCAGTTTGACTTAAGGGAAGCAAAAAAGCGTGAGCATATCCTTGAAGCCCTTATTACGGCCGTAGACTGTATAGATGAAGTAATAAAAATCATCCGCGGAAGCCGAGACGAAAAAGAAGCAAAAGTTGGCCTTATGCACAGGTTCAACTTTGACGACGAACAAGCCCAAGCAATTGTAGACATGAGGCTAGGTCGCCTTACCAATCTGCGCATTGACGAACTCCGTAAAGAAATGGCCGAAGTTAAGGCTCTTATTGCCCACTTGGAAGATTTGCTTGCCCATCACGAAAAGATTCTTGCCATTATCAAAACAGAAACAGCCGAACTTGCGGAAAAATACGGTGACGACAGAAAGACCGACATTGTGGCCGGTGAAGTTGAAGAAATCAATGTGGAAGACATGATAAAGGAAGAGGACATGGCTATCCTCATTTCTAAACTGGGCTACATAAAGCGAGTTCCCGTAAGCCAGTACAAGAGTCAGGGCAGGGGTGGAAAGGGAACAATCAGCGCAAAACTTGTAGAAGAAGACTACATAAACCAGCTGTTTATAGCGTCTACTCATGATTACCTTATGTTTATTACAAATGAAGGAAAAGCGTACTGGATTAAGGTTCACGAGATTCCCGAAGCATCCAAGACAAGCCGAGGTTCCCACATAAAGAGCCTTCTTCAGGTAAGCGCCAATGAGGAAATAACAACAACGGTAAGTCTTAAGGAATTTAGCGAAACTCAGTACCTGTTTATGGCAACTGCAAATGGTGTGGTTAAAAAGACACCAACATTTGAGTTCCGCAACGCAAAGTCCCGAGGAATTCAGGCTGTTCGTTTGGATGACGGTGACAAGTTGGTAAGCGCAATTCTTTCTTCTGGAAACGACGAACTTCTTCTTGTAAGCCGAAGGGGTCAAGCCCTCCGCATAAAGGAAGAGGAAGTTCGTTCCATGGGAAGGGCAGGTCGCGGTGTAGCAGGAATGAAACTTGCTGAAGGTGATGAATTGTGCGGTGCTATTCATGTAGAGCCTGATGCAAAGATTCTTGTTGTTACCGAAAAGGGAATTGGAAAGCGAGTTGACTTTGAAGAATTTAGTGCCCACGGTCGCGGAACAGGCGGACAGAAGGTTTTTGGCAATGTAGAAGACAAGGGCGAAATTATTGGGGCACTTACCGTTAAGGACAGTGATTCCGTCATGTGTATTACAAGCCAGGGAACAAGCATCCGTGTAGAGGCAGATAGCATAAGCAAGCAAGGAAGGAGTAGCAGCGGAGTAAAAGTTGCCGACATTTCTAGCCCAGATTATGTTGTAGGCATAGACAGGATTGCAAATTCTGACGAAAAAGAGGCGTAATTCTTTGTAATATAAGAAATTACAAGTACTACAACCGTCAGAAGGCAAAAAAATTGTGTTTTTTTCTAAAAAACAGTAGACAAAACACTAAATATAGCGTATAATGCTTACCATGTGCAGCCAATGAACTTGAATGTAGTAAGACTGCGCAGATAAAAAGATTTGTACAAACACATTGTTCTCCCGACAATGCGGCAAATCAGAACCCATCAGACACCGGACAGGCTTTTTCCCAGGTCTGCCCGGATTTTTTTTGCCCTTTTTGTAATAAGCAACCGCCTTTTCTACAGCATATTCTCACCAATCTTTTTTTCAGATATCTTCTTTCTCTTGATACGAACACATGCCATTAAGAGCAGTAACCTCCCTCCGAGCACAATCCACCCCCAAGTGTTTCACGTGAAACACACGACCGTAGCAGGGGCGTGCGGTCGTGCCCGAACGAAGAGAGGGACGAATCAAGCAGGGGCGTGCGGTCGTGCCCGAACGAAGAGAGGGACGAATCAAGCAGGGGCG
>ERZ842401.314-NODE-314-length-69059-cov-11.645470_pt1 | contig 69059 bp, 60 predicted proteins | sample MGYA00521270_ERZ842401 | MGnify/ENA primary metagenome ERZ842401 (study PRJEB31892, sample SAMEA3878208) | bioreactor metagenome | biome: Moose rumen | place: Sweden | collected 2011-10 | study: EMG produced TPA metagenomics assembly of the PRJEB12797 data set...
CTTTATTTGTATCGGTTGTGGCAGGAAGCACAAGATTTGAAATTGTATCATCGTTTGCCTTTGAAGCCTTGGCATCCGAGCAGATACAGATTGGGTAAATGTTCTGTTTGCACTGGGCTGACCACTCTTTCAAAGTCTGGCTTAAAAGCGCAATTGACGGAACGAGGAACAAAACAAGATGGCTGTCGCGTGCAAGTCCTTCTGCAATGCGAAGTGAAGTGAAAGTTTTTCCTGTTCCGCAAGCCATAATCAGCTTGCCGCGTTCGTGATTGTCAAAATATTTGACAGTAGAGTCATACGCTTTTCTCTGATGTTCCCGCAAATCGTATTTTACAGAAGAAGCCTTATCTCCATAAAGACCTGCATCAATTTTTTCCCAGTCAACGCTGTCATTCTGCAAGTCAATCAAACCGAGTCTGGCAACATGGAGCTTGTCGATTGCATTCTGTGCCTCTAAGTTAAAGCCGTTTATTGTTGTATCAATCCAGATGCGGTGGAAGAAAGTTTTTTGCTCGCCATCAATGATGAATGGGAATTGCGAAGTCGTAATGAACGTGCTGACCGTTGCAAGGTCAACTTTCTTGTTTTCCTGATAGCACTTGCACTGAACCGCCCAATATTCGCCGTCATACGTTCTGCAAACGATGTCGATTCCAGTGTCCTTCCCGCCCGTTCCGAACTGGTCTTTGTATGGAAAGTCTGACCAAAGCCATACGTCCGAAAGCTGTGTTTTATATTCTGGCTTTGTCAAAAGATAGGCTTTTATGAGTTTTTCAAAACGGTCACCCTTGTCCCGCTCGGAAAATGATTCTGTGCGGTATTTGCTGATAACTGAATCGAAAGCACTCTGAACTGTGGACGGCATAAAAACTCCAAAAAAAATGTCCTTTATTATATCATAAATTTTGGATTTATGTAATTATGCAAGGTCAGTCTAAACAAGGGGTCTTTTCAGGTTCTTACCCGCAATGCCCTGATGGCATTCAGTATGGCAAGAATCATGACTCCTACATCTGCAAAAATTGCCAGCCACATGTTTGCTATTCCCAGTGCACCAAGGATAAGGCATGAAACTTTGATTCCGATGGCAAACACGATGTTCTGGTAGACGATTCCTATGCATTTCTTTGAAATGCCGATTGCTTTTGCAATTTTTGCAGGATTGTCATCCATAAGGACGATGTCTGCGGCTTCTATTGCGGCATCGCTTCCTTTTGCCCCCATGGCAATGCCAATGTCTGCACGGGAAAGTACCGGTGCATCATTTACTCCGTCACCGACAAATGCCAGTGTCCTGTTTGGCTGCAGCAGCTTTTCAACTTCATGCACTTTATCTTCTGGAAGCAGTTCACTGACCGCCACGTCTATGTCCAGCTGCTGGGCAACGGAGTCTGCCACTGCTTTTATGTCTCCTGTGAGCATGACAGTTTTGTCTATTCCTGTCTTTTTCAGCGCCTTTATGGCTTCCTTTGCATTGCCTTTTACCCTGTCAGAAATGACTATGTGACCTGCATATTCCCTGTTTATCGCCACATGGACAATGGTTCCTACGGAATGACACGTGCAGTACGGAATGCCTAGCATCTGCATCAGCTTTTCGTTTCCTGCGGCAATGCCTGTGCCGTCTACCACTGCCGTGATGCCCTTGCCTCCCAGTTCCTGTATGTCCGTTACCCGTGAAAGGTCAATCGTGCCGTTGTAGGCATCCTTTATGCTCCTGCTGATGGGGTGGTTGGATGCACATTCTGCAAGGGCTACGTATTCCAACAGTTTTCTGTCTTCAAGAGGGGAATGATGTATGGATACTACTTCAAACACTCCTTCCGTAAGGGTTCCTGTCTTGTCGAACACAACTGTCTTTACTTTTGACAGTGTTTCCAGATAGTTTGAGCCTTTGACAAGGATTCCTTCATGGCTTGCGCCGCCGATTCCTGCAAAAAATGACAGGGGAATGCTGATGACCAGTGCACACGGACAGCTTATGACTAGGAATGTAAGTGAGCGGTAAATCCAGTTGCCCCACAGTGGCGATGCATTCATGAACAGAATGCGGCATAGCGGCGGCACAATTGCCAGGATCAGTGCACTGTAGCAGACGATTGGTGTGTATACTTTTGCAAACTTGGAAATGAAGTGCTCCGATTTTGACTTTCGCGATGTAGCATTTTCCACCAGTTCGAGTATTTTAGAAACGGTTGATTCACCAAACAGTTTTGTCGTGCGGATTTTGAGGAGTCCACTCATATTGATGCTACCGCTTATGACTTCGGTTCCCGAAGAAACGCTTTGGGGCATGCTTTCCCCCGTAAGGGACTTTACATCGAGCGTTGATGTTCCTTCTATTATAATGCCGTCTATGGGGATTTTTTCTCCTGGTTGAACGACAATGATGCTTCCGACAGGTACTTCATCGGGGCTTACTTGTTCCAATTTGCCGTCTTTTTCTGTGTTAGCATAGTCGGGGCGTATGTCCATGAGGGCGCTGATGTTTTTGCGGCTTTTGCCCACGGCTATTCCCTGAAACAGTTCTCCAATCTGGTAAAAAAGCATGACTGCAATGGCTTCTACATAGTCTCTGCTTTTCGAATAGATTGCAAGGGCGAATGCGCCCAGCGTCGCCACTGCCATTAAAAAGTTTTCGTCAAACAGCTGACGGTTCAGAATGCCCTTGAAAGCCTTTTTGAGGATGTCTCCTCCGATGATGATGTACACGCCGAGATAGAGCAGGAGCTGTGGTATTCCCGAAAGAATGTCTTTACCCTGAAGTCCGCCTGCAAGCGTCATTCTTGATGCTATTGAAAGTATAACCAGTGCTGCCGAAGCAACTACTATGCGCTTCAGCATTTTTTTCTGTTTCTTTGTCATGCCATATCCTGTGGACTAGAATTCAATTTCGCAGTCTGATTCCACCTTTTTGCAGGCTTTCAGCACTGCTTTCATTACGTTCTTTTCATCTGCATCATCTGCAAATTCTACTTCCATTTTTTGTGTCATGAAATTGACGGATGCATTCTTGACACCTTCTGTCTTTTTTGTTGCTTCTTCCATTTTGTTTGCACAGTTTGCGCAGTCAACTTCAATCTTGTATGTCTTTTTCATGGTGTACTCCTTTGGTTTGATTCTTTATACTATCATTTAAGCACAGGTTTAATGGATCGTGCAAGTTTTTTTTGAAAACTATTGCTTTTTGGGATAAAATAATTTCTGAATGGAACAAGGCACCGTGCATTGCAACACACAGTGGCCGTGCATTGCAAGTCACAGTGACCGTGCATTACAATGCACAATGACCGTGCATTGCAAGTCACAGTGACCGTGCATTGTAATGTTTGCTCGGCGTGCGTTCCAATTTTTCTGGAGGGTTTGAATGTCAAGTTCTAATTTCAAGATTGATTTTTTGCAGAAGGAACTTTCGCAGGAAGAAATGTTCCAGGATGTCTCGCGAATATTTTCGCTTTTGTCAGATTCTACCCGCCTCAAGGTTTTCTGGCTTTTGTGCCATGCACAGGAATGTGTCAATGACATTGCGCAGATGATGGATATGACGATGCCTGCCGTGTCGCATCACTTGAAAATCTTAAAGGATGCCGGCATGATTGAAAGCTATCGCGACGGTAAGGAAGTGTTCTACAGTGCACCGGGGACGGAAAAAAATAAAATGCTTCACGAGATGATGGAAAAACTCATGGAAATCTCCTGCCCCGATTTTGAGGGCAACCATGAGCAGATAAATGAAAATTCCAAGTATCTTGAAAATCAGGTTGAGGCAATAAAGAAAGTGCACGAACGCCTTACGGAAAATCTTTCGCGGCGCATTACAATCGAGGAGCTTGCCCATGAATTCTATATGAATCCGACTACATTGAAAACGGTCTTTAAGGATGTATACGGTACGTCTGTTGCTGCTCACATAAAAAAGCACCGCATGGAAAAGGCTGCCGAACTGCTTGTTTCAACAGATTTGTCTGTCAATGAAATTGCACGGCTTGTGGGCTATGAAAGTCAGAGCAAGTTTTCTGCGACATTCAAAGATTTTTACGCCGTCACCCCGAACGAATATAAAAAGAGCTGTACAAAGAAAAATGGCTTGCAAAACAGCTAGTCTCGCTGTATGATATTATCAAATATAATTAATATAAATCAATGTATATTGATAAGGTTGAAGCTATGTCTGCATTGAAGTCATTGCACGTTTTTTCTTTATTGGGAGTTTTTTTTTCTTTGTTTGAGGTTATGTCGTGCTCTGGAAAACAGAATCAGGTGTTCAGAAAACCTCTTGAGACGGATTTTTTTGAGAACACCCTGAAAAGGGATTCTTTGTCTGATGAAGTGTCTGAGTATGCTCCGGTAAAGCAGGACGCTGCAGTATCAGACTTTATCAGCCAAAAATATGCACGGACATTGCAGGCTACATGGAAATGTCATGATCCAAAGCTGTTTCAGGATCCTGAGTCTCATGTCTATTACGTGTATTCTACTGGGTGGACAGATGGTGTTCAGGTACGCTCTTCCACGGACGGCATCCATTGGGCCAAGCACAGGCAGAGTGCACTGTGGAATCCTCGGGATGTTTCCCTCAAGTACCGGCACATGGAGTGGGACGATGACTTTTTAAAGTGGGTGGGCTACACGGTGAACAACGGTACAGCGTACAGTACAAAATGGTACTCTGCAAACAAGCATCCAAACAGTTGGGCACCGACGGTTGTCTATCAGAACGGAAAGTATTACATGTTCCACGGCATCATTACGGACTGTCTTTCGCTTTCGAACGGTACGGTGCATCCTGCTGCGTGCATAACGCTTGCCATTGCAGACCGTCCTGAAGGTCCCTTTATTCCTGCCTCCCGCTATGATCCGTCTACCTACACCAATTCCAGTCTCGTTCGCTATGTATGGTCAACGAAAGATACCCAGAACTCCCAGATTGGCTATGAATTCTGCACGAATTCTGCCGGTGGAGACTGGGAGCATGGATTTGGAGCAATTGACCCCGAATTTGTCTTTGACATTGCAACGGGGGCACTGAAGGAATTTAAAATAGGCAGGACTGTGTGCTATGCACTGACGTATGGGTCGTGGAAAGGGGGCATTGCCCTTGTATATGTTGATTCGCGCACATTTAAGCCTGTAAACCAAAAAACGGGCAAAGTCATGGAAGCTCCGCTTGACAGCATCGATGGAAATGCAGGCATTTGCATTGCAGGCGGCATGGGTGCTGCCTATGAAGGCTCCCAGCTTTTGTTTAACAGCGAAACGGGCTATTATTACCTGTTTGTATCGATGGGCGATTTGAATGTACAGTATCGTGTTGGTGTCGGACGCAGCAAGAAAATAGAAGGCCCGTATCTGGATACTTCCGGTCAGAACATGACGTTTGAAACGACATCCTCTGCGAGCGGCTACCATGCGGTGGGAGGAAAGTTGATTGGAGCATACCAGTTTGGCGATGGCTACGGCTTTTCTTCTCCTGGAGGGCAGTCTATCTTGCGCGATGCCAGCGGACGCATTCTGTTTGCCTGCCATTCTCGGACTACGTTCCTGCCTGCATCTGATTTTACGTTGCAGATACGGCAGATGTATTTCAACAAAGACGGATGGCCTGTACTGGACATGAATGAATATTACGGCGAACAGATGCAGCCGAATCAGCATGAACTTGTTGACATTGCAGGGGATTACGAGGTGATTGTCACCCGACGAAGCCGCATCCCCCGCATAGATGGTACGGCAACTCCCTCTGAAATCATGCACATTGCACCTGATGGTACGGTGAGCGGAGCCTATGCAGGTCATGTAGTTCTTGCCGATGACGGCTGTTCCGTTACCTTTACGTTCCCTGAAGAAGGCGTGTTCAGCGGCTTTGTATTTGACAGTACCGACTGGACGCTGAAAGATGTGCCCGATGCACAGCGGGCAACCGTTTCATTTTCTGCAGTGAACAGCAGTTCTGGCTCTAAGAAAGGTGAATATTTCTTTGGCAACCGTTTGCGATGATTGTCAGGATGTCCTGAGGCGTGTTTGCCATGATGGTTGCACCGTTTTGGATGAGGAATTCCTTTGAGCGAAAGCCCCATGTAACGCTTATGCATGGAATTCCTGCATTTCGTGCAGTGGCAATGTCTACGTCGGAATCTCCCACATAGACTGCGTGTTCTGGTGCCGTGTTCAGGATTTCCATGACTTTCAGTGTGGAATCGGGAGCCGGCTTTCTTCTGATGCCGTTGCGTTCCTGTTCACCTATTGCAGTCTGGCTGTTGATGTATGGCGAAAAATAGAGGTGTGCCAGTTCCTTTACCTGTGCATCGGGTTTGTTTGACACGATTCCCGTATGAATGCCGTTTTCGTTCAATTGCCGGATGAGATCCGTGATGCCATCGTACGGTTTGGTTTTTATTTGTGAATGGGTTGCATACGTTGTGCGCAGGTAATCCAGTGCCTGACTGTAAAGAGGGTTTGCCTTGCCGTTTGGAATGGCTTTTTCGGCCAGTACGCCAAGTCCGTTTCCCACGAACTGCCGAACCTCATCTATGGTTCGCAGTGGAAAATTGAAATGCTGCAGCATGATGTTGCAGCTGTCGGCAAGGTCATCGAGTGTGTTGAGGAGTGTTCCGTCTAAATCGAATATGACGGTGTGTATGGAATCTTTCATTGTCAAAGAATATACCATGGTTTTTGTAATTTTACTATAAGTTCATTTACATTATGGTGAGTATTTGCTAATATAAAAAGATAAATTTTCTAAAAGTTATCTGTCAAGGAGAGTTGTATGTCCGCAGCTGCACAGAACAATAACGATGTTTTTGAAAATCTTTCAAAAGGGATAAGCGATGATGAACGGCATAATCTTTTGGAAAAAGTTAAGGCTCAGGCTTCAGAGAAAGATGAGCTTGTAACTGAAAAACTGACCCGTTTTGATGAGGATTATGAATTTGAGTTTAGGGAAGCTCTAAAGAAGCAGTCTTTATTGCAGCGGATCCTCATGTTCCTGTGGGCAGGTCTAACCAATACTTCTGTAAAGAGTGTGTTGAATAAAAATTTGCTTGCAGGATATGCAAAAAAAATTCACATTCAGTTTCCGGGGCTGATTATCTATGAACGCAAAGTTGTGGGAAACTTGTTTTATGAAAAGCTGAGGCAGCTGAACGGTGCTGTAAAATTCTTTGCACCGTACATGAGCAATTACCCAGAAGCCGCGGGAGACTATTTTTTTCTTATTGGACATCAGGCTATCAGTGAGCTTGAAAAAAAAGTGTACGAAGAAACGGATCCGTACCAGTTTCCGCTGACACATCACATTTCTGATGTCGATAAAATGAAACTGAAGGAGTTGATGAAGAAAAGCCTGTCGTCAATGTCGGCAGATGAAAAGAAACACATGAGCGATGTCATTCAGATGCTTGAATGGCTCCGCCAGCTTTCTTGTGTAGCGATTGACCGCATTCTGACGATGTTTTCGAATGATGAAAACGGGTACAATGAATGTCTGTTTGCCTTTCTTCGCTCCGATTTGGACACTTTGATTGAAATAATGTATAACAGTGTGCCGCTGGACGACCGCATCATTGATTTTTTCTGTCTGCTTGCAAGTCGCCATGACATTGATATGAATGCATTTCGCAATGAAGCTTTATCAAGTCTGTCTACCATTGAAAATTTTGCAGACAATTTGCCGCTCGAAGATATTGCACGCATCGTAAAGCAAAAGGCGTTTTATTCCATTCCGATGCGTACATTTTCAGTAAAGTGGTACGATGCATTCTATAAAAAATGGCAGTCGGTGTTTGAAGACCGTTTTGCAGCATGGACAAAAGATTTCTGCAGGGAGCAGATAAAGGTAAAGATTCATACATATTTTGGGTTGGATGATTTTCCTCCGTTGCCTTCTCGCCCATGGGCAGAACTGGGCGAAGAATTTGGCTTCCCGTATGAACTTACGTTCAGTCTGCTTCATTTCTTTATGAAAAAGTACTTTCCTTCCTATAACAAGTCATTTCAGACTATTTCGGTGAAGGGAGAGTTTGCCTCGAAGGAAAATCTGCATGAATTCAATGCAGCCATAGATTCTTTCATTAAGATTCATGATGAAATAAAGATTCTTGAGAATTTGTTTGGTGAAGATGGCGATTACTACGAGGAATTTAGAATTTATCATAGTCTTACCAATAAAACTGCCAACTCTACCAAGCGCGTGCATATGATTCTTGATAATGTTGGTCAGGAGCTGGTGGATATGCAGGAACGCTTTACTGTCATGTGCCTGCAGATGATAAACATTCTGGAAGGTTGTTTGTCTGACAAGCGGACGGGAAAATACTGTTCCCTGTTGAATTTAAACCGGCTGGTCGAAGATGGCGTTGATTTTAAGGATATAATAAAAAAGGATATTCAGGGACTCAAGAATATGCATGAAGTGATTAAGGATGTGGGGATTCTTGAAATATGATTCAATTAGTTGCTTTTTTGGGAAATTATGGGCATGAATATGCTCATACCCGCCATAATGTGGCATGGCTTTTTGAAGAAAGTCTGCCTGTCAGTTCACGAATTTCATGGTCAAGCAAGTACAAGTCTGATTTTTTTTCAGTGGATTATGATGTATACGTTTCGTGGCTGTGTGATGCAGGTTTGCTCAAGCATCATGCTGACGGTTCTTTGCCTGTTCCTGCTGAATGTCCGAAGAAACTGTATTTCATGAAGCCTTTGACTTACATGAATTTGAGTGGTGATGCAATCGGCGAAGCAGCGCGCTTTTTTAAGATACCGTCGTCGGATATCCTTATAGTTCATGATGAAATTGAGTTGCCGCTTGGCACGGTAAGCCTGAAATGGTCTGGCGGATTAGGCGGACATAATGGGTTGCGTTCTGCAAAGGCTGTGCTTGGAACTGCTGATTTCTGGAGGCTTCGCTTTGGTGTTGGAAAGCCAGCCAATGGTGCTGTAGCAGACTATGTGCTCGGCAACTTTACGGCAGACGAATCAATTTCCCTTGCACAGGTGTTCTGCCAGACGGCAGTTTTGTATGCAAAGCTTCTGACTTCTGCAAATCCGCAAAAGTTTGTGGCAGAGTGGGGCAAGAAAAAGCTTCTTGCTGATGTAAAATAATGAAGCACCTTGCACCAGAGGAAATGCTGGAGATGATTCGCGAGCCTGCAAAGGATTTTTCGGGTGCTTGCGAGCGTCTTTTGCATCTGATACAGTTGCTTCGGTCTCCCGACGGCTGCCCGTGGGATAAAGTGCAGACTCCACAGTCAATGCGTCCTTGCCTTATTGAGGAATTGTTTGAGGTGGTTGATGCCGTTACCAAAGATGATGTTTCCAATGCTCGCGAAGAATTGGGAGACTTGCTTTTCAATACGCTCCTTACTGCATATATGTACGAACAGCATGGTGATTTTTCCGTTGCAGACGTGTTGAATGAGGTGACTGACAAGCTCATTCGGCGGCATCCCCATGTATTTTCTGGCACGGAATTTGGTTCGGGGCTGTGGGATTCCATAAAGAATGACACAGAGGGGCGAAAAAAGGATTCGGTGCTTGATGAAGTTCCAAAGGGGTTTCCTCCTTTATTGAAGGCGTACAAGTATTTGAAAAAGGCTGCAAAGCAGCATTTTGACTGGACTGATGGTGCGGATGTCCGTAAAAAGATTCTTGAAGAATTATCGGAAGTGGATGAAGCTGAAGCCGCTTGCGATGCAGACCATCTTGAAGAAGAAATGGGCGATCTGCTTCTGTCTGTTGTCAATTTAAGCCGTTTTTACGGCATAGACCCTTCCTGTGCACTTGCCAGGGCAAATGGCAAATTCTATCAACGGTTTACGCATGTTGAAAAAGCAATGAAAGAACATTCCTTTCCCATGACAAAAGAGCATCTCGCCGACATGGAACGTTTTTGGCAGGAAGCAAAAAATCATAATAAAAGTGGACATTAACCTGTTTTTTTAGTAAAATGAGACAATCACGTTATTTGTTGGAGTAAAAATGACTAATTCATTTATGAACGTAAGATGTGAAGATGAAGATACTGATGAAAAGAAGAAGAATGATTCTCCTGATCCTCTTGCTGAAAAGTTCTTGAAGACACGTCAGATTCTTTTAAGTGGTGAAATTAATGAAGATAATGCAGAAAAAGTAATCCGCCAGATTCTTATCCTTGAAGCAGATAGTGATAAACCAATATACATTTACATTGATTCTCCTGGAGGGGATGTTGACGCTGGTTTTGCAATCTTTGATGCAATCCGTTTTGTAAATGCTCCTGTATATACTATAGGAATGGGGCTTATTGCGAGTGCGGCAGCTCTTATCTTGCTTGCAGCTCCTAAGGAGCGTCGCCTTGGCCTGCCTCACAGTCATTATCTTATTCATCAGCCTTCAAGTGGCATGAAGGGTGTCGCAACCGATATTGAGATTCATGCGGCTGAAATTGCAAAAACAAAGGCAAAACTCAATGACATCATAGCTTTTGAGACTGGTACACCGTTGGACAAGGTTTCTCGGGATACAGACCGTGATTACTGGTTGGATGCAAATGAGTCTGTTGAATATGGCCTCATAAGCAGGGTTATTTCAAAGCGTTCAGATTTGAACTGATGGCAGTTTATGACTTTTGACCTTACTGATTCACTTGTAGACGATATTCTTTTTGCTATGGAGGATCAGCAGAAAACGAGTGCAGTTGATGCATCGCGGGGGGCTGTCGTTTCTTCTGAATCTCTTGTGGTTGATGAAGTCAATTATTATGCACTGCCGGTCTGGTCAAGTGGAGACGGGTACTCCGTTTTGCAGGAGTTTACCAATAATTTACATTCACCGCTGGCTCGTGAAGAATTGAGACGGGTTTTGACAGGTGGAAGGGGGGTTTTTAGAAAATTTAAAGATGTAATAAAATCGTACCCTGAAGTTGAACGAAAATGGCATTTTTTCAAGAATGCACGCATGAAAAAGCGTTTGAATGAATGGTACGGCTCGCTCCGTGAATCATGGGGACTGGAACAGCTCGAATATTCTGAAGATGAATGCATTGATGAAACAGAAGAGCTTGTTCGCAGTGATTTTGTTTTTAATACGTACGATTCTGGCAGGGACAGGAATGGTATTTCTCATGGATGTGAGCTGATAAAAGAAGAATACAGGAAACAGTTTCCTTTTGAAGTGGGTGATGCTGTTGGATTTTTGTGGCAAAGACTGTCGTCTTTTGCTGATTTTAATCAGAAGTCTGGTTTTGTCTGCTATACCCAGTCAGAAGAATTCGCTGGATGTCTGCTTTATTCTTCATGTTTGTCCTCTTCAAAAAAAACAGCTGTCGTAACTGATTTTTTTGTTGTGCAGAATTACCGGGGGCTTGGCATTGGTAAGGAGCTTCTTGGTAAGACTCTTGACGGGCTGAAAGACCGCGGAATTCAATGGGTTTTAGTTTTTAATGCTGTCATCACAGATGCGATGGAGTCTTTGCTGATTCAAAATGGATTTAAAAAGCTTGGCTCTGGCTATCTGGCAGATTTGTTAAAGGACAGTGATTAGGGAAGCTCTGGTTTCATCAATTGTGCATGAGACGGACGGTTTACTTCCCGTTTTAGTAAGGAGATTTTTTGAATGTATAATAACAATCCGAATGAAGAACAGATTATTTCTTTTTTAAAAGATGCTGTAGAAAATGTAAAAAATGCAAGTGAACCTGATATTCAGCTGTTTGATGCCATAAAAAAGCTGTATGCAAAGAATGTTCCTTTTTCAAAAAGAAAGTATGTTGCTGCTTACCTTGTAAAGCAGGCTCTTTCCGGTGGTCGTGGTCGCTTTAGCCATGATCGCTCAGATAGATTTGACAAGTTTTCAAGAGATCGAAATGCAGACCGCTCTTCTTCTCGCAAGAGTGGTTCTTCTGAACGTATTGAACATGCAGATCGTGCTGAGCGAGCAGACCGCACGGAACGTCCTGAACGTGCTCCTCGCGTTCAGATTGACGAAGCTGTAGCTTCAACTATTTTTGTAGGCATTGGCCGCAATCGTCGTGTGTATCCTCGTGACTTGGTAGGTCTGCTTGTGAGCGTTTGTGGTCTTGATAGAGAAAGGATTGGAGATATTCGTGTTCTTGCCAATTACTCGTTCATCCAGCTCTTTACAGAAGACTGTGAAAAAGTCATTAGTTCGTTGAATGGATATGAGTATCGTGGAAGAAAACTGAGTGTAAGCTATTCTAAGCAGAAAGATGGAGATTCTGCTGCAGAATCTGCTGCAGTTACTGCTGAATCTCCAGTAGCAGATGACAATGCTGACGATATTACAATTCCTGAGAATGTAACAAATGAATCTCACGGACTTGCAGATACTTCTGAGACAGCAAAGATTTCTGAAGCACAGACTGCGTTTGCCCAGCAGCAGACGAAAATTTCTTCTGGTGAGTCAGGTGTAGGTCAGAAGCCCTATTCCGAAACGACAGATGATGGTCAGGTCAAGTCTCATTTCGGTTCTGGTGCTGCATATTAATTGCATCAAAGAGCTTTTTATCAAGTGAAATATACTATATCTGTATTGCATACGGGTCCCTTTGGCGTGAATACATATATTGTTCCGCTCGAGGGAAATCGTGTGTTTATTGTTGATCCTGCATGCTGTGAGTATTGTCATGATTCACAGCTTGTGACTGATTTTATTATAAAAAACGAATTGGAACCTGTTGCTGTAGTCCTGACTCATGGTCATTTCGATCATGTTGCGGGATTACCAGCCTTGCTTTGTGATTTTCCATCTCTTGCCATTTACATTCATCCCTTAGATGCTCAATATATTGGAAAAGAAAGTGGTGCTGCCCATAAAGAAGTTCTGATGAACATGGGGTTTGACGCTTTTATGCCGTCTGTATGCAATCTTCCTGAAGCGACTAACTTTATGAATGAGGGTGATGTTTTGTTTTCTTCATGGAATGTACTGCATACTCCCGGACATACGAAAGGAAGTTGTTGTCTGTACAATGAAGAACAGAGAGTTCTGTTGTCTGGCGATACTGTTTTTTACGGATCATACGGAAGAACAGACTTGCCAGGGGGAGCTGACCGAGAAATGATGGACAGCCTCAGACGATTGCATTCAGAATTATCCGAGGATGTCCGTGTGTATCCTGGGCATGGGGAATCGGGCTTTCTTTTACCACAGGCCGGAAAATTCTGGGGCGTATAGGTGGCTTTTTGTGCCAGAAACTTCATAGAACATGAAGCTGAAGTTTGACGTATTCTTTTTGATGTTCAAGACTGCATAGCAGGGTAATTGCCTGTCGCGTGGCCGTGAACAGCTTCCTGGATTCAGTGTGAGCATGCCGTTGCTTTTTTCTCCTACTGCTACGTGTGTATGTCCGTACAGTACGGCTTCTGCACTTTCTGCTTTAGCAGCCGTTACGAGCGGTTTTGTTCCATCGTAGAGGCAAAATCGATGTCCGTGCGTTATGAAAAGCTTGTGCCCACATGCAGTTATTGTTTGTGTAAGAGGTGCCTTGATGCGCCCTTCCTGCGCCCTAAGCAGGTAGGATCCTGAATCGTTGTTCCCCTGCACAATGGCAATGACTGGTGGTAGGGTTTGACGGATTTCATCATCATACAATGCCTGTGAAAGGATGCTGGCTACGTCTCCGATTCCATCGCCGCAGAATACAAATGCATCCGAGTATGCCCCACGTTCATTCAATATGGACTTTACGGTGTCTTTTGCTCCATGGGAGTCAGAAACAATAAGCAGTGTTGCCGCATCTTTCTGTGCCAGTACATCTATGTCCTGGTGGCTTCCTATTAACAGAGATTCGTCTTGCGTAAGAGCGTTCATAAAGCTTCCTACTGTTCAATTACAAAGTGGTTTATTGCCTGTATTCCTGTCTCTGGATCTGTATATCGGCGTACTTTCTTTGCTCCGACAATTGCCTGTACATGTTCTCGCAATTCTGTTGTGGGCTGCAGGGGCAACGGATTTTCCTCAATATAGCGGACGGCGCGGATTACGATATTTTCAGCTGTTTCTGCCAACTGAGGAGTAATTGAAATTTCATTTTCAATGTCTGTATCCGCAGAATTCCGTTCATACTCAAGAATAAAATCGCAGGTCGATTCCTGCCCCAAAATATCATCTTGCGGCATCAGAGAAAAAATTGCATTTGAATAAGGAGGTTCCTCGTCTTCGCTTGGTTTTGAACGCAGCCGGTACAATGCTTTGTGTGTACCTTCGGGAGCCCCTAATAGAATGATGCCCTTAATTTTATGCTCTGTAATGACATCGTAGAAATTGGAGATTCTGGACTTTACATCATCAGGATATTTTATGGGCAGTATGATGCCGCCTTCGTCTTTTAGACCGTATTTATCTGCCAGTTTGTTTATTGCATCATTATAAAATGATTCTGTTGTAAAATCTTCTCCAAACAATATGCAGATAAGACCGTCTTCTGGGTTGTATTTTATTTCCTCTGCAATAGGCTCTGTTTCGGTTTCCTTTACTGGTTGCGATGGATTTTTGCTTTGCAGTTTTTCACATGAAGAAACCATTGTGATGATGCATAGACTGCATATAATAGTAGAAAAAAAGGTGAAATTTTTAATCATGCCAGTATTATAATATATTAAAGGCATTTTGCAAATACTTAGCTTGTCTGTGAATGTAAAGTTTTGGGCAATAAAAAGGACTGCCGGTTATGGCAGTCCTTATGATTGTTTACTACTGATGAAGCATTAACCTACTGTGGCTGTAACGTAAACGTCTTTTGCATTTGCACTTGCGGCAACAACAGTTCCGTTTACTTTTGCATGTGCAGAATCTGTAAGGGTAAGCACGACATTTCCTGTATTGTTGTTGTTTACTACAGTAATGTGATATGTTGTTCCCCTAAATTTTCTGATGAATTCAGCATTCTTTACGTGTGCAGGCAGACGTGGTTCAATGCGGAGACCTTCGTAAGTAGGCTGCAGTCCGCAAATGTACTGGGAAAGTGCAACAAAGTTCCATGCTGCCGTTCCTGTAAGCCAGCTGTTCTTTGCTTCGCCAAAACGTCTTGCGGTTTTGCCAGCTATCATCTGTGCGTATACATACGGTTCAGTCCTATGGATGTCACTGATTTCTTCAAGATATGCAGGTGCAATCTTTGTGTAGTGAACCCATGCATCATCAGGACGACCTGTCTTGATTTCTCCTATGATGACCCATGGATTGTTGTGGCAGAAGATTCCTCCATTTTCCTTGTATCCTGGTGGATAAGAAGAAACTTCACCCAGTTCTACATGATACTCCTGATATGGAGGATCTACGATTACAATGCCGTACTTTGAATCAAGGTATTTCTTTGTGCTGTCCAATGCTTTTGCCGGGTATCCTTTGTCTGCTCCAACCTGTGCCATTGTTCCGAAACCTTGTGTTTCAATAAAGATTTTTCCATCTTTGCACTCTTTGCTTCCGATTTTATTTCCAAAATCATCGTAGGCACGGACATACCATTCTCCGTCCCATCCTGCAGTGCAGATGGCTTCTTCCATCTTTTTGCACAGGGCTTCAGCTTTCTTTGCTTCTTCTTCTTCGCCCATCAAACGGCACATTGCTGCATAGTCAGGTGTTACGAATACGAACATCTGTGCAATCATGACCGATTCTGCATTTTTGCCTTCTTTGTTTGTACATGTCTGGAATGAATCGTTTGGATTTGTTGAAAAACAGTTGAGGTTGAGACAGTCGTTCCAGTCAGCACGTCCAATAAGAGGCAGTCCGTGAGGACCCATGTGGTTTGGAATGTAGTTGTAAGAGCGCTTCAAGTGCTCGAACATGGTTGCCTTATTAGTTTCTCTGTTGTCAAACGGTACATCGACTTTGAGGAAGTCTGTGTCGCCGGTTTCCCTGATGTAGTTTCCTACGCCGAGTACAAGCCAGAGTGGATCGTCATTAAAGTTTGAACCGATGTCTGCATTTCCGCGCTTTGTGAGTGGCTGGAACTGGTGGTAGGCAGAACCGTCTTCGAACTGTGTTGCTGCTACATCATACAGGCGTTCACGTATTCTTGATTTTGGCATCTGGTGTGCTGCACCGAGCATGTCCTGTGATGTATCACGGAAACCGAGTCCCCGGCCAATGCCGCTTTCAAAGTATGATGCGGAACGTGCAAAGTTGTATGTAACGACACACTGGTACTGGTTCCATACACTCATGCGGTCAAGCTTTTCATCTCCTGTCTTGATGACAAAGTGAGAAAGCGTTTCGTCCCAAAATGCTTTCAATGTGTCATAGGCTGCCTGTACTTTTTCAGGTGTATTGAATTTTTCCTGCAGTGCATACGCTTTTTCCTTGTTGATTATGCCGCTTGCCGTGTTCGTGCGGAGCAAACCTGCCGGAGCTTTTTCTGCAGGAATGAACTTTTTGTCATCATCATTCTCGATGTATCCGAGTACGAATATGTATGTTTTGCTGTCTCCCGGTTTAAGCGTGCATTCCAGTCTATGGCTTGCAATTGGAGACCAACCGTCGGCAACAGAATTGCTGCTTTTTCCTGCAAGAATGGTGTCAGGTGTTGCAAGGTCATTGTGCAGTCCCATGAACGATTCTCTGTCTGTATCAAAGCCTGCAATCGGTTCGTTTACGCTATAAAAGGTAAAGTGGTTTCTGCGCTCACGGTATTCTGTCTTGTGGTAGATTGCACTGCCTTCAATTTCAACTTCGCCTGTTGAAAAGTTTCTCTGAAAATTCTGGCAGTCGTCTGAAGCATTGTACAGGCACCATTCAACAAAAGATGTAACGGAAATTGACTTTATGTCATTGCTGTTGTTTTTTATGGTGAGCATTTCAACTTCGCAGTTTTCTCCGTTAGGAACCATGTACAGTACGTCTGCAGAAAGATTGTTCTTTGAAGAAGAAATTTTCGTATATCCAAAACCGTGGCGGCATTCATAGGAATCAAGCTTTGTTTTCATTGGCTTGTAGCCGGGGTTCCATATTGTGTCTCCGTCTTTTATGTACAGGTATCGTCCGTTTGTGTCTAACGGAATGTCATTGTATCGGTAGCGGGTGAGTCGGCGGAGGCGGGCATCGGTAAAGAATGCATATCCTCCTGAGGTGTTGGAAATAAGTGAAAAGAACTTTTCATTTCCAAGATAGTTGATCCATGGATAAGGTGTGAGCGGGGTATTAATGACGTATTCTCTGTTCACATCATCGAAATTACCGAATTTCATAGTTTCCTCCTAATTGGAATGTCCGCTGTGTTGATTAATCGTGTAGTAGATTTAACTGCTACGAAAACGTTGTAGTTAGCTTTATTCTAACATGAAACGTTTTAGCTGTAAAGCTGATTTTTGTTTGATTCTTGTATTTTAGCGTACTGGAGCAAAATGCATGAGCTAAAAAACTTCAAAAATTTCTCTTGCAAAAAAAAATAACTGGCTTATAATAAGTTATGCTAAGTTGTTTACTTAAGGTAAATGTTTGCTTAATTTATTGTTTTTTTTAGGTTATATGGAGGAAAGAATGAAAAAAATGATGAAAGCTATGGCAATGGGCGCAGCTGCTGCAGCATTACTGCTTGCAGGTTGCAGCAAATCTTCGGAAAAGGCTTCTGACTCAGGTAGTTCGACAGGAGCAAAGGATGGATTTTCCGGCACGATAGAGTTGATGCATTATTCTACATCGGAGGAATCATTGGGTAACGGTGGTTCTGATGGTTTCCGTACCATGATTGCAGAGTGGATTAAGGCAAATCCGAACATAAAGCTGAATCAGAATGTTCTTGCAAACGATGAATATAAAACGCAGATTGCAACAATGGCATCTGCTGGAGATTTGCCTGACGTGTTCCTTCTTCAGGGTATGAACACGAAATCATGGGCAAAACAGGGGCTTATAATGGATATGACGGACATTATAAAGGCTTCGCCATATTATGCAGATTACAATACGTCTTATTTTACACCGTTTAAGGATGGAGACAAGGTGTATGCACTGCCATGTCTGACGGGCGGTACGTGTACTGTTGTCATTTATGACAAAGCCTTGTGGAAGGAAGCTGGATTTGATTCATTCCCTGCAACGTGGGAAGATGTAAAGAAAGCGAACGATTACTTTAAAAAGCATGGAAAGGAATATGCCATAGCATTCGGCAACGGAGGTCAGTGGCAGGCAAACTCAGACTTCCTGAGTACTCTTGGAGACCGCTATACTGGTTCCGATTGGTTCCAGTCAATTATAAACAAAGGTGGGGCAAAATTTACGGATGAGCCATTCGTAAAGGCTCTGGATTATACGGCAAAACTGTTTCAGAGTGGCATTTTCAACAAAGACTTTAACAGCGTAACGAATGAAGATGCACGCGAATACTTTATTGCTGGTGATGCACCTGCATTCATAGGAGGCAACTGGGATGAATCCTACATTGCTGCAACCTTGAAAGAAGACAATCCTGAAAAATACAACAACATTGCATTTGCTGTCCTGCCACAGCCTGCTGATGCAACATATAATCCTAAGGGACAGAACATAGGACTTGGATATGGTATTGCATTTAATGCAAAGCTTGCCAATGATCCAGAAAAGCTTAAGGCCTGCATTGATCTTGCCTACAAACTGACAGGACCTGATTTCGCCAACTTTGTTGCATCAAAGTATGCTCTTGGCGGTTTGACCAGAGTTGCTTCTGTTGACCTGAGCAAGTTTGACCGTGTCGATCAGGATTTCTACAAATATTCTTATGTAGATACAACTCCTTGCGAAATATATGATTCGTATGTTGATCCTGCGGTATGGTCTGTGTGCAATACTGAACTTCAGTCATTGCTCAATGGTTCTGGCACTGCAAAACAGGTTGCTGCCGATATCCAGAAAGCGTATGAAGAAAACTATTTGAACAAATAACAGCAGCGTTCAGTTGTTTTCAGACAGTTTGTGTTAGACATTTTGTCATATCTCTAGAAATGCTCCTTGTGGGTGTTTCTAGAGGTTTCTTTTAAATGATAGAGGTCAATCTATGCGTAATTCAATAAAACCTCCTAAGTGGCTTATTGCTGCTTTTCTTGTAGTTCCTGTTGCCTGGTATGTCTTTTCGGTATTCATCCCGTTGATAGCGGCCCTTTTTTACAGTTTTTTCAACTGGAAGGGTGGTCCATCCAAGACCTTTGCCGGCGTAGAAAATTATGTCCGCTTGTTTTTGGATACTACATTCTGGCAGTCATTTGTGCATAATATTTACATTGTCGTTGTCTGTATCGTTGGTCAGGTTGGCATTGCATTTGTGCTTGTCTTGATGGTCAATTCTAGGCAGGCTCGCTTTAAGGAAATCCACAGAACGTTTGGCTTTTTCCCGAGTACCATTTCTGCTGTTTACATTGGTCTCATCTGGACTATGATTTTTGACTATAAGAGAGGAATCCTTAACTATATACTGAATGCCATTGGGCGTAATGATGCAACGCAGGTTTGGCTGAACAATCCTGATAAGGTCTTGCAGTTTGTATCCATACCGTTGGTGTGGCAGTTTATTGGATATTACATGGTCATCCTTATGTCTGCCATTGCAGCCATCGACCCAGAGATTTTCGATGAAGCTGAGCTGGATGGAGCAAATGCCTTTCAGCGGGCTGTCCACATTGTACTTCCCCTCATAAAGAACACTCTGCTGGTTTGCATTACGCTCTGTGTTGCAGGAAACATGAAGGTGTTTGACCATATCTACACGATGACTGCGGGTGGTCCGGGAACTTCTTCTATGGTTATGGCTTTGTACGGCTACAAGGTGTCCTTTGAACAGGGAAACATGGGGTATGGAAGTGCCATTTCCGTTGCCATTTTTGTTGTCAGCCTTGTTGTCATAGGCGTAATCCGAGGCTTGATAAATTATATCATGAAAGATAAGGAGGCTTACTGATGACTCGTGAAGAACAGATGCAGCAGCGGGCTGGAAAAAATAACATTGCATTGAATAGTGCCATTGCCATTGTCGTTAATTTTTTACTGGCGGTGTTTTCCCTTTCCTGCATATATCCTCTTGTTTGGATGTTTTATTCCTCGTTAAAGCTTAAGCGGCAGTTTAATGCAGACATTATCGGGCTGCCTAAGGCACCTACTTTTGAAAACTACATAAAGGTTCTGACTAACAAGGATTATCACCTCGGCAGCTCCATGGTGAACAGTTGCCGTGTTACGATACTTTCACTCATTTTCATCGTCATGTTTGGGTTTATAGTGGGGTACATTCTTTCCAGAATCAAGTTCAAGCTGAACCGCCCTCTGTACCTTATTTTTTTGATGGGGCTTTTGATTCCGGTACATTCTCTGCTGGTTCCTATTTATGTTGTATTCAATGCAGTAAACATGACGAACAAATGGTACACGCTCATTGTTCCCTATGTAGCATTCGGACTTCCGATTTCCGTTTTCCTTGTAGAGGGATACGTTAAAACGATTCCTCAGGATTTGGAAGAAGCCGCCGCCATCGATGGCTGCTCTTTTGTTCGGACAATGTTTACTATTATCATGCCGCTCACTAAGCCGATACTTGTAACGATTGCAATTATCCAGACATTTTCTTGCTGGAATGAATTTTCTTTTGCTTTGGTTTTGTGCAGCAAAAAGGTTGCTTTGCAAACCGTTCCGCTTGCAATGACCAATTTTAAGGGGCAGTTTGCATCAGATTATCCAAAAATCATGGCTGGAATGCTGATAACCATGCTCCCTATTTTGATTTTGTACTTTACATTCAGCAAAAAGATTATTGAAGGCATGGTTGCAGGTGCCGTTAAGGGATAGTCTTGACAACCGCGGTGATTGCATTGCAAAGTCCGCGGTAATTGTGCTGCAATGTACTTGCGGCGGGTGTTGCCATTTCAAGGCTGTCATACAAAGAGGTTGCATAAGATGAATACAGTTAATCTTGCAGGAGCATGGATTCTTTCAAATAATTCAGGGAAGAATATAGATTCTGTTCCTATGTCTGTCCCAGGTGATACGATTTCCGCTTTGTTGAGTGCAGGAATAATCAAAGATCCGTATTATGAATTTAATGAACGCGATGTTCAGTGGATCGGAAAAGACAAGTGGTCTATTGAAAGGACTTTTGAATATTCCTTTCGTGAACACACGAAAGCTTATCTTCACATGGAAATGGTTGATACCGTTTTTACACTGTTCATAAATGGTAAACTGGCAGGTTCAGGCCACAATTTTTTTAGAATCTGGGATTTTGACATTACTCCTTTTGTTACGGATGGAACAAACGCAATCCGTTTGGAATTTGATTCCCCTGAAGCGTATGCACTTGAATGTGCAAAAAAAAGTGACTATCCAATTCCATGCAGTACCTATGATGTGTATTCTCCCCATCGGAATCTTGTCCGAAAAATTCAGTGCCATGCCGGATGGGATTGGGGACCATGCCTCATGGTCAGTGGCATTTACGGTGCGGTTTGCATAAAGACTGTTCGGCAGGGGTTCATAAAAAGTGTATCGGTACACACGGAACCTGCAAGAAAAGATGGTGCAGATGATATCTGGAACGTTTTTGTAACCGTTCATTACAAATCTGAAGATGCATGTAAAACGCACTTTCTGGTGGAACTGACAGGAAATGGAAAAAGCATTGCCTGTACCACGAGAAAAGATGTCATTGCCGGTAGCAATGATATAACGGTTTCTTTTGAAGTAAAGAATCCTGTGCTGTGGAAATCGGCAGATGAACTGAAGGAATGTGGCAAAATAGGTAACGATTTGTACACGTTGAAAGTGTCGTTGCTTTCTTCTGATCTAAAGACAGAAGAAGATATCGTTGCAAAACAGGTCGGTTTTAGAACCCTTTCACTGACGGCAAAAAAAGATGATACGGGATGTGCCCTTTTCTATGAACTGAATGGCCGAGCTGTGTTTGCAAAAGGTTCAAACTGGATTCCTCTGGATGCACTTCCCTCCCGATGGACAAAAGAACGATATGAATATTTCCTTCAGTCTGCAGTAGATGCCAACATGAATAGTATGCGTGTTTGGGGTGGCGGCATGTATGAAACGGACGTATTCTATGATATATGCGACAGGCTTGGACTTATTGTTTGGCAGGATTGTACATTTGCCTGTTCCTTGTATCCTTCTGATCCATATTTTCTGCATGATGTCGAGCGTGAACTTGAAGATAACGTGCTGAGATTGCAAAGCCATCCAAGCCTTGCCGTCTGGTGTGGAAACAATGAAAATTTAGGAGCTCTTGCATGGTACGAAGAGAGCAGGGCAAACAGAGACAGATATCTTATTGATTATGATCGGTTGAACTACGGCACGGTAGAAAAAACTGTCAGGCACTGTGATCCGTACCGTTCATGGTGGCCAAGTTCTCCGTGTGGTGGTCCTGATGCATTCGGTGACAACTGGCACAAAGACAGCGAAGGTGACATGCATTTTTGGAGTGTATGGCACGGAAGGGAAGACATGGAAAAATACATGTCAATCAAGCCTCGGTTCGTCAGTGAATTCGGGTATGAAAGTTTTCCTTCCATGGAAGAGGTACTGACGTTTACAACAAAAGACCATACAAACCTTACGGATCCTGTCATGGAATATCATCAGCGTTCTCCTATTGGCAACAGCATCATTTTGGAAAATTTTACCCGCTATTTCCGTTTTCCACAGGGAACGGAAAACATGCTGTACTTGAGTCAAGTGCAGCAGGCATTGGCCATAAAGACTGCTGTCCAGTACTGGAGAAGTTTGCGCCCCCACTGCATGGGCGCAAGCTATTGGCAGTTGAATGATGTATGGCCAGTGACTTCATGGTCTTCAATAGAATACTCTGGAAGATGGAAACTTTTGCATTATGCGGCAAAAAAATTCTTTTCACCTTTGGCTTTGTCCGTGTTCAAGAAAGATGGCGCTGCGTATGCGTATGTCGTGAATGAAACGACAACCGTACAACATGTTTGTGTTACAATTTCTTTCATGAACTTTGCAGGCGCAAAGATAAAGGACGATGTGCTTATTCAAAAGGATGTTCCGAGTGATACGGCTTTCTGCGTATGGCAGCTGCTTTTGTCCGATATGTCAGTTCCTTTGGACACCATGTTTATATATGCACGCATGGAGTGCGAATCCTATGCTACGGATGATACATTGTTTACTGCAACGTGGAAAAAATGCAATCTGGAAATAGCTCATGTTCAGTACGCAGTGGAAGAACGGGACGGAGTGCTTCATCTGTTGCTTTCTACAGATAAGCCTGCCTTTTATGTTTCAATTGAAACGCGAGGTTTAAGAGGACATCTGTCTCAGAATATGATGACGCTGTTGCCGGGAATGAAAACGGACATTACGTTTAAAACAAGTTCTTTTGGGCTGCAGGACGAAAAAAAAATTGTGACAGGCGAGGATTTTTTTCGTTCCATCAAAATTACATCCTTGAATGATGTTGCTTTCGTAAAGGAAATGGGTGAATAAGCAGCGGCTGAAGGAGTTTTTATGAAGTTTACAAATGGGTTTTGGCTTACACGAAAGGAGTATGAAGCAGAATATGCAAAGGAAATGTATGCTTGGACTGCATCAAAAGAAAGTCTGACGCTCTTTGCTCCTCATAAAGCAATACGTTCCCGTGGTGATACACTCAATTTGGGGCTAACGACAATAGATGTTACGGCACCAATGAAAAATGTCTTGAAAATCCGTCTTACGGGACATTGTGGTTCCGTAAAGAAAGGTCCTTTTTTTGACTTGGAATCGTTGCCTCCGTATGAAGGAGTGTGTGTGACGGCAACAGAAAAAGAAGCGTCCTTTACCGCAGGAGCTCTTTCTCTAAAAGTCCAAAAGGAATGCCCCTTTTTAGTTTTTTTGAAAGATGGTCTGCCTCTTACTCGAACAGGATCGAAGGGAATAGCCAGAATAAAACGGAAAGACGATGGCAGTGTGTTTACAGCAGTTTCCCTTATGCTTGATGTGGGAGAGCACGTATATGGACTTGGAGAACGATTTACTCCGTATGTAAAAAACGGTCAAGTTGTTGACTGTTGGAATGAAGATGGAGGAACGGCAAGTGAAATTTCCTATAAAAATATTCCGTTCTACATGACTGACCGCAACTACGGAGTGTTTGTAAATCATCCTGGAAAGGTCAGCTTTGAAGTAGCAAGTGAAAAAGTTGAAGACGTTCAGTTTTCCGTAAAGGATGAATCCCTTGAATTTTTCATTATTGCCGGTGAATCTCAAAAGGATGTCCTTTCGACATATACACTTTTGACTGGTCGTGCTCCTTTATTGCCGATGTGGAGTTTTGGACTATGGCTTACCACTTCGTTTACGACAAACTATAATGAAGAAACGGTGACTTCGTTTGTGGACGGTATGGCTCAGCGAAACATTCCATTGAGGGTGTTCCACTTTGACTGTTTTTGGATGAAGGAATTTGAATGGTGCAATTTTACATGGGACAAGGACATGTTCCCAGATCCGAAAGGAATGCTCAAACGGTTGCATGACAAGGGACTTAAAATATGTGTATGGATAAATCCTTATATTGCCCAGAAATCGCCGCTGTTCAATGAGGCTGCGGAGCTTGGATATCTTGTAAAGAATATCGATGGAACTGTCTGGCAATGGGACATGTGGCAGGCTGGAATGGGGCTTGTTGATTTTACAAATGAAAAGGCTTGTCATTGGTATCAAAGCAAACTGAAGGCATTGATGGATATGGGGGTTGACTGCTTTAAAACTGATTTTGGAGAAAGAATTCCATCGGCAGAAGACGGGTTTGCCATTCAGTGGAAATCTAACCTTAATGATGAAAAGATGCACAATTACTATACCTATCTGTACAATAAATGTGTATTTGACTGCATAAAGGCTGAAAAAGGAGAAGGAGAGGCAATTCTTTTTGCCAGAAGTGCAACTGCAGGTTCTCAAAAGTTTCCTGTCCATTGGGGTGGCGACAGTACCAGTCAGTATGTTTCCATGGCAGAAAGCTTGAGGGCTGGATTATCTCTGATGGATTCGGGCTTTGCCTTCTGGAGTCATGACATTGGGGGCTTTGAAGATACTGGCTCGGCCGATTTGTACAAGAGATGGTGTGCATTCGGTCTGTTTTCGACACACAGCCGTCTGCATGGTTCTTCCAGTTATCGTGTACCATGGGTGTATGATGAAGAAGCATCTGATGTATTACGCTTTTTTGTGCAGACAAAATGCAAGCTGATGCCGTATATATATAGTTGTGCTGTTGAGGCTCACTATACGGGTATTCCTGTCATGCGTCCGATGCATTTGGAATTTCCAGATGACATGAACTGTGCCGTTTTGGACAGGCAATATATGCTTGGTGACAGTATTCTTGTCGCACCTGTCTTTACGCCTTCGCATCAATGTGCCGATGGTACGGCACGAGCAAAAGCTTCCTGCTATTTGCCGAAAGGAACTTGGACTCACTTGCTGTCAGGCAAAAAAGTCTCAGGGGAAACGTGGTACACGGATGAGTATGATTATTACAGCTTGCCAGTCTTTGTAAGGGAAGGCTCTGTCATTCCATTTGGAACAATTGATGATAAACCTGACTACGATTATAAAAGCAACCTTGAATGGCACGTGTATCCGTCTGTTACCGGAAATCAAAGGGAGGGAAAACTTTTGGCAGCGGATGGAACTGTTGCTGCACGACTTTCCGTTTCTGTGCAAAAAGATGGCACCGTTCAGACAGCAGGAAACGAAACTGCTTCTGTTGTAATTGTTGGCTAAGTTTTCTTTCTGCTCATAAAAAAAGACCTGAGTTTTTTGAACTCAGGTCTTTAAAATCGGTTTTGTTTTATCTTTATTCTATTGTAAACACGAATGTAGAGCCGCCGGTAACAGTAACTGCTTCTGGTAGTTCAATGTCATCTTTTCCTAGATTGGCAAATCCAAACGGTGCGTTTGCTGTTCCTGATTCACCTTCTGCTGCGGCCAATGTTCCTGTTCCGCTGCCAGGATTTGTCAATTCTTCTTTTTCGCGGATTACAGGATTTGCATAAGTTCCTGTGCGAGGATCCAAATGAATTTTTTCTCCTGCATATACAGGCATTCCGCTTGAGCTACCTCCGACATTGTATGTAGATGTGAATACGGAAACTTTTTTATCTGGAGCTATGAAATATTCTTCGCGTTTTGCACTGGTATTGAAAGAAGCCCGTGAGCCACCTTCTGATGCGGCTACCAAACCTTCTGTTGTTTCAATTGTGCCGTCTGCATAAAGTGTAAACTCAGTTCCACGCACAGAAGCCGTTGATGCAGGGGAATGTGCCTTAAAGTCATTCAGCTTCTTGGAGCTAGAATTTACCTTAAATGTTGCTTTTCCTGTGTCAATGTATACAGACGTCTTTGTTACAGTTTTGCCAGAATCCTGAGAAACTTCTTTCTGAGCCAACTGTTCAAGGGAGAGCCGTGTTAGAGGTTGCAGTGTACATACAGAACCTTCGATATTTAAAGTTGCATTGGAATTGAACCCTGTGGTAATGATTGTTCCTTCTTCAATCATATCTCCAATCTTTGCGTCTTTCCAGTTTTCTTCACCCTTATGTAAGGTCTGAACTTTGCCTGTAACAGCTGTTATTTTTGCCGTTAACCCTGCGTTTGCTGCAAAAGCAGAACATCCTGCTGCAATCATAAAGGCTGCAGCTGCAATTAGTTTTGAAATTTTTCTCATAAAGTTCCTCCGTTTAAGCTAGAATGCAAGGACAAGCTTTAAGGTTGCCCCACCATTGTCTCTTATTGAATCATTACTATAATAGCGATACTCTGTCAGAGAGAGAGAGAGATCGCTTGTACATTGAAGTTTTGCTGTAGCATACCACTGCCATCCGTCATGATTTATGTCATTTTCAGGGCACAGGAAAACAACGTCTGCTCCAAATGCTGTATATAAGACAGGAAGTGGTTTTAAGGCTATTGACGTTCCAATCTTTGCAAGTCCCGAATATTCTGGCGCATCAAGTGCAAAAGTTGCTGATGAACTTGTGAATGCACGGAAATGGCTGAATGGACCATTTCCATCTCCAGATGCATAGACTCCATTGAGTGAGATTACGCCGTTTTTATAGCCAGTATGGTAGGTAAATGTCAGTTGCGATAAATTTCCAAGATGATTGAATTTCTCGGTAAACATTGTCGTTGCAATAGAATATGATACTTTCGGTGCAAGTGGTCCTGAAAAACTCAGCGTTGCATAGTAGCGGTTGTATTCTAAGGCCGTGTCGTAAGCTGGACCTTTTGCTCCAAAATAACTGGAAACTTCAAAGGCAACCGTCTGGTTCAGGAACAGGTATGGAAAAGACATTGAAAACGATGTTGTTACATACGGATCTGCCCATTCGTACAGGTGTTCATACCACTTGAGGTCTTCGTCTATCTTGCGGTAGTTGTCGCCGTCTTCATTCAGAATTTTGACATTTTGCTGGTTCAAGAGACCTGTGTAGCCTCCATACAGACCGAGTTTGACTTTTGGGGAATCAAACTTGAGGAGTATACCATCATTTTTTTGTGAAAAAACAACATTTGTAAGGTGCGTATATGCAAAACGTCCGAATGATATGGAACTTGTTGAGTTTGAACCTGTTTTTTCAAGATAGGTGATTTTGAAAAGATCCAAATCGATTCCAATTTTTGTTTGCTTTTTTTCCTGATACTTCTGAAGATATTCGGTGGAAATCGTTGCCTGTCCTGCAAAAGAAAGTTTTTCGTCTTTTGTTATGGGGAATTTAAGCCATCCTGTCAAATCTTCACGTGCTTTTGTGTTGAGATTTGTTTTTTTAGAAGCTTCGATGCTGTCTCCTTCTGCAGAAAGAGTCGAAGTTGATAGACCTCCATATTCTGCATTTATTGCAAAGGCGCAGGAAAGTAAAGCAAAAAAGAATGTACACGTGATTGTTTTTAAGCACTTCATGTCTTAGTTTCTCCCCGTTGCATCGAATTTTTCAAGACAAAGTGTCATTATGTTCATCATTTCCTGACCTGATAATATTCTGTTGGGATAATAGGTTGATGGAATGACTCCCGCTGCTTTCAGCTGCTTGAACGCATAGCGGGGATGTCCCGTAATGCGGTAGAATATGCTGTTGTTTACATTCCATGATTTGCTAATCATGTCTGCAAAGTTTTTTGCAGTAATTGCATCTTTCAATGATGGATTGCCTTGTATCATGTTTTCATTTTTCAATACATCGAAGCAACGTTCATAGGAATCTGCATCGGAAGCCATTCCTGCTGCCACTGCTGCCAAATAACTTGCCTGACCATACGTTGCTTGTTCTGTATTTATTATCTGAGTTATTTTTCCTGCGACTTGGGCATGTATTTGTACTGCAATCATACATACTGCCAAAAATATGAATAAGCGCTTCATGTTCGGACTCCTTTTTTACTTTCTGCACCTTTCTGATTAATTTTACGGGCAAAAACATGTTCTGTCAACAAAACTGGGATAAACGTCACTTTTTAGGGATGAACGTCATCGATGTGTTGCAGCCATGCCTTTTTAACTTCTTTATGTCAGAAAAATGTCATCGTTTTGATTGTTTGCGATAGCTTTTTACTCTGCTATCCATTATAATATCATATTAGGGGTTTTATGTCATGAAAAAAGGTGTAAAAAGAGAGTTTTTATTAAAGAATTTAGATGGTCTGATACTCGTCATTATCTTTGCTTTGTGTTCATTAGGCGCTTATTTTGGCATATTTACAAAAATAGATTATCGTATCTACGACTTTTTGCTGGGAAGAGGTCATTCAATAGAAGAAAATCAAAACGTAATGCTCATTGACATCGATGATTTGTCTTTGGACGACATTGGTGTATGGCCTTGGAACAGGGATATAATTGCTGACATGCTGTTGCGTGCAAAGGAATTTGGAGCCTATAACGTTGTTTTCGATATTGAGTACCTTCAGAAGTCTGTCAAGGCTCTTGTTCCCGATGCCCAACAAGAAGTTGACGAAACTGTCAATTCTGTAAAGGTAAACATAGAAAGTGTTGTAAATCAGTTTGCAGAAGCTGCTGTTTCTGGTTCTTATTCTGCAGAAGAGTTGCAGGGCTTTTCCCAAATGCTTGTTGCTGACTACATCAATCCTTCAATCGATGAAATCAGAACTTCAACGGAGTCTCTTTCTCGCGATAATGATGACTATTTTGCAAGAGCTTTGCAGTTCTTTGGCAATTCATGGATGACAGTGAATATGGGCATGCCCCATGAGCTTGATTCTTACGAAGATTTCGATGATGAATCTTCTGTTTCTGAGGAACAGGTTCAGTTTATGAAGTCCCGTGACTATGCGGCGAAACGTTTTTTGCTTTCTAATGTAAAGGATGACGGTGGTTTCATTGAAAAGGGAAATGCTCTTTCTCAAAGAGAACAGGATTCTTATCGGGGATTTTATCCTGTACGTCTGGACTTCTTAAAAGTTTCATCTGGTATTGGCGTAACAAATGTTATTGTAGATAAAGACGGAACCCGAAGGCGTGTAGAACTGCTTTCTCATCCTGCCCCCGACAGAAAATTTCTGTGGGTGCTTGACAATGGTGCCTATACAGCTCAGAAGATGGACGAAAAACTGTATGCCCCTCAGCTTTCTTTTGCACCACTTCTCGCATATCTTGATGTCCATGAAGTAGAGCGTGAAAAGAATTGCCTTGTTTTAAAGAATGCCCAGCTTCCGAATAAGATAAAGCGCATTGACATTCGGATTCCTCTTGATTCAAATGGGTGCATGTATGTCAACTGGCTAAAAAAGAATTATATCAACAGTTTTAGGGATCATGTTTCATTTGCATACATTTATGAACTTGACAGAGCCGAAGAACGGATTGCAAGAAATCTTTCAAACATAACGAAATACCGGATGGTAGATGAAGAGGGCTACGATTTGCCGTACTATCAGTATGCGGTGGAGTTGCTTTCTGAATACGAGCAGATAAAGGCTTCTCTTGCAGCAATGCTGGCCGTGTGCAATGGATATGATGAGTATGGTACGGTCATAAAAGCATCTCTTTCTGATGATGTATTCCGCAATGTGCCTGCCCACATGCAGGATGTAATTATGGATTCTGTGTCAGATGGAACTCTTTCTGCTGCTGCGTATGATGCATATTTTTCAATGAGGAATACGTTTTATTCAGATTTGAAGTCATACGTTGAAGCTTCTTTTAAGGAGCCGTTGCTGCAGAGATTTGCGTTGCATGATGATGGTGAAAACTCTGACATGATTCGTGAAATTCAAGATGAAATAGCCAGCTTCTTTGATGGATTGTCTTCAGATTACACTCTGTTTACGGATTATTATGGCATGTTGAAAAAAAAGCTTGAAGGTTCTTTCTGTATTTTGGGAAACACGGCAACGGCCAGTACAGATTTGGGTGTAACTCCTTTTGAGCGGCGTTACCCAAACCTTGGAACTCATGCAAATGTCGTGAACACTATTTTGCAGCAGGACTTTATTCGACCATTGCCTTTGTGGCTGGATCTTGTGTTTGCATTTGTGCTTGCATTTGTTTCTGTCATTTTGACAAAAAAGCTTCCGAATGGAAAGCGAAACATGCTGGCTCTTTGCTATCTTGTCATTCCCGTTGCCATTCCCGTTCTCTTGATGATACTGTTTTACATCTATATTCCGATGTTTAGTACCATCGTATTCGTTGTTTTTGCGTATGTTGCTAATCTTGTCATAAATTTTATTGCCGTAGAAAAAGACCGTAGTACACTTCGCCGAGGTTTTGATGCGTATGTTGCACCTGAAGTTGTCAGCCAGATTATGAAAGATCCTTCTCGACTTAGCTTGGGTGGTGAAAACAAGAACATTACAGCCTTGTTTAGTGATGTACGAAAATTTTCTGGTTTTACAGAAATGATAAACAACGAGGAAGGTGAAAAAAATGGAGCTGTCCGCCTTGTTGCCATTTTGAATGAATACTTGGGAAAACTGAGTGATGCCATTATGGAAAACAAAGGAACAATCGACAAATACGTTGGTGATGAAATAGTCTCTTTCTTTGGAGCTCCTATTGATGATCCCTACAATGCATTTAATGCCTGCGTGGCAGGCATTCGCATGAAGCAGGTTGAAGACGAATATAATGCCAAACATTTTGACACCGACCATGATATTCCCATGAGACTTGAGTCTCGTGTAGGACTCAATACGGGAGATATGGTTGTTGGAAACATGGGAACCGAAAAGAAACTGAACTATACCATTATGGGCAACAACGTAAACCTTGCTTCCCGTCTGGAAGGTACAAACAAAGTATATGGTTCATGGATCATGTGTTCCGAAAGTACCTGGAAAGCTGCTGACAGTGGTGAAAAAGCAGGACTTCTTGTGGCACGAAACTTTGACTGTGTACAGGTTATCAACGTAAAAAAGCCTGTTCAGCTGTACAATATTCTCGGTTTGAAAAGTGAATTGCCTCCAGAGCAAATTGAGGCTGCGGAAATCTTCAATGCCGGAATCAACTTGTATTTGAATGGAAGGGACACCCCGAATGAAAAAAAAGATCTGGAAGATTTGCGCAAGGCTTATAACTATTTTGAACAGGCATACAAATGCTATCCCAAGGATGAGTCTTCAAAGGTCTTTATGGATCGCTGCAGGCAGTTTATTACACAGGGGCTTCCTTCTGTATGGGACGGAGTGTATGTCATGCAGTCAAAGTAATGGGGCATAGGGATTTTTGCTGTGGTATACATCATAAAAAAGACTGCTGTTTTATGCATAACGCTTTTTCTTGTTTCTCTTGCTGTCTTCTGTGCGTTTCACATTATTCCTGGGGATCCTGCTATGCTCATTTTAGGAATAGAGGCTTCTCCTGAAAAATTGGATTTGTTGCGTGCTGAACTTGGAACTGACAAGCCTTTGTTGGTGCAGTATGCAACATGGATCCAAGGTGCATTTCATGGAAATTTTGGCATGTCCCTAAAGTATCAGAAAGCTGTGTCCGAGTTAATACAGGGACGACTTTCTGTAACGTTTTCGTTAGGGATGATTTCTTTTTGCCTTGTAATGCTGCTGGGATTTCCCCTTGGCATTTTGTCGGGCTACAAAAAAACTGGATTCATTCATCAAGCTACCATATTCCTTTCCCTGATAGGCATATCCATTCCTGGTTTTTTTTTAAGTGTTTTGATTATATGGATATTCGGCTTGACTTTTCACCTGTTTGTTCCGGGACACTATAAAGGTTTGCAGCTGCTGTTCCCGGCTTTTGCCATTGCTCTGCCTCAGGTTGCCGTGGTTGTAAAATATGTAAGTTCTTCCATCATAGAAGAATATTCAAAACCCTATGTTAGAACAGCTCGAAGCCGGGGAAACTCAGAAAGTCGGATATTGATGTGCCATGTATTAAAGAATTCCACGGTATCAGTCATTCCGTTGATAGGAATGATAACTGGCAGCATTTTTTCTGGCTCTATCATTGTTGAGCAGGTTTTTTCCATATCGGGTACAGGACGCCTATTGATTTCTTCTGTAACTTCACGGGATTTTCCCCTTACACAGACTATTGTCCTGTATATTGCTTCTACTATCGTTCTTGTGAATTTTTTAGTTGATGTTTTTATTCAGCTGATTGATCCAAGAATCAGATTGAAATACTAATGTGCACCATGAAAAACATTTCCTTTAATTTCCTTGTTGGCAGTACTTTGATTTTTATTGTATTCTTTCTAGCTTTTGTAAGTTTTTTTTATACGCCATATTCTATTTCTGCCATGGATGATCTTGCACGGAATTTGCCTCCAAGTAGACTTCATATTGCTGGAACAGATGCATTTGGACGTGATATCTTTAGTCGGCTTATGGTGGGTGCTCGTTTTACTTTGATTGTCGCCCTTGCAACCGTTGCAGTTAGTACAGTTGTCGGTAGTGTTATTGGTCTTGTGTCAGGGTATGTTGGAGGGGCTGCTGATGAAATAATAATGCGCTTTGCCGATGTGTTTTCCTCCTTTCCTGGAATTTTAATGGCGCTTGTGATTGTAACTGTTATGAATTATGGGCAGTATACGATTGTGATTGCCCTTTGCGTTATGTTTGTTCCAAGTTATGTAAGGATTGTGAGGGTGGGAACATTACAATGTAAAAAGTCTGAATTTGTTCAGAATTATCGAGTGTACGGAGCTTCTCATTTACGACTGATTGCTGTACACATTTATCCAAACGTATTCCCACTCATGTTTCCTTCTATAATAGTTGGTATTTCAAATGCCATCCTTGCAGAGTCCAGCATGAGTTATCTGGGACTTGGCATTCAGCCTCCTGTTCCGAGTTGGGGGTGGATGATGAATGAGGCTCAGAATTCTATATTTACGGCACCGTGGTATGCTGTGTGTACTGGGTTGATAATTGTTTTGACAATAATTGGTTTCAATTGTCTTGGTGAAGGACTCGAAAAATCCTATGGAAAATAGCATTCTTGATGTAAAAAAATTATCGGTGTACGTTACTGTGGGTGATAGAAAATTTCCTGCCGTGCGCAATGTCAGTTTTTCAGTATTGAAAGGTGAAATATTTGGCATTGTAGGGGAAAGTGGTTGTGGAAAAACGTTGACTGCGCTTTCTGTTCCTGAACTTTTGTCAGATGGGATTTTTCAATCGGAGTCCTCAGTCCTGTTTGATGGTGTTCCTGTTCATAATCTTCCAGCAAGGGAAAAAAGAAGTATATATGGCAAGGATATTTCCGTAATCTTTCAAGAACCGATGACCGCCCTTAATCCTCTCGTTTCAATTCATAAACAAGTTGAAGAATCGTTGCGTCTTCATACGAACATGTCAAAAATGCAGCGTCATGAACGAGTTAAGCAATGTCTTTTGGAAGTTGGAATTCGTAATGTAGAACAAGTAATGGAAATGTATCCTCATGAGCTTTCTGGTGGCATGAGGCAGAGGGTGATGATTGCATCTGCTGTAATATGTAGACCGAAACTTTTGATTGCAGATGAGCCAACGACTGCACTGGACATGACAACTCAAAATCAGGTGCTTGGATTGATGCGCAAGATAAACGCTTCATATGGAACGGCAATTCTGTTTATTTCTCATGATTTAAAAGTTGTAAGCAGCTTGTGCAATAGAATGGCCGTCATGTATGCAGGTTCTTTCGTGGAGCAGGGGAGCGTCCGTGATGTATTTACTAATCCTTGTCATGAATATACAAAAGGGCTATTGAATTCCATCCCTTCTGCTGAAAAAAAAGGTACAAGACTTGAGTGTATTCAGGGCAAAGTACCTTCTGTTACTGAATCAAAAATGGCATGTGCATTTGCACCTCGCTGTAATAAGGCTGAGCAGCAGTGCTATATCCAGATTCCAGAAAAAAAAGTCATTTCGCAAGACCATTGTGCATGGTGTCATTTTTCATGTAAGGGGGAACTGTGATTATGACTGCACCAGATGAAATTCTTTCCTTGCACAACATAGCTTGTGGATATGAAAATCATGGGTTAGGCATTTTTAGGCACAGAAAAAAGCGTACTGTGCTGCATGATGTTGAACTTCATATCCTCAAAAATGAGTTTTTCGGACTTGTAGGAGAAAGTGGATGCGGAAAATCGACATTGGCAAAGGCAATTCTTGGAATTGTTCCTTTCTCGGGCAGAATGTGTTTTGATGGTCAGGAAATAAAGCCTGACCTCATAAAAGACAGAAAAACCATTGCAAGGCAAATTCAGGCTGTGTTTCAGGATCCGCTCAGTTCTCTTGATGTCCGTCGGACTGTTGGACAAACGTTGCAGGAGCCTTTATGCATTCAGAGAATTGGGACTAAAAAAGAACGGTATGAAAGAGCTGTTGCAATGCTGGAAACTGTAGGACTTGATGCCTCTTATATGAATCGCTTTCCCTCTGAATTAAGTGGTGGACAGCGACAACGTGTTTGCATTGGAGCTTCCCTCATACTGAATCCTCAGTTCCTTATTGCAGATGAAGCAATATCTGCCCTTGATGTCTCTGTTGGATCTCAAATTTTGAATCTGTTCGTGGAACTGCACGAGAAAATGGATTTTTCAATGCTTTTTATTTCCCACAATCTTGATGTCGTGCACTATCTATGCGATAGAGTCGCTGTTATTCATAATGGAACGATTGTTGAGACTGGCACTGCAGATGAAATATATTACAATCCCATGCATCCGTATACAAAGAAACTTATCGCATCTGCTAAATTCGGAATGTCCTAAATTGACACTTCTAGGCATAATCTCTATAATGTTGCAAAAAAAATAAAGGGAGCATGCCATGCAGCTTTTAAAAAAAATTTTCTTACAATTAACGATTTTATGTATTTCATTGTCATTTTTGGGATGTGGAAAAAAAACATCAGTACCGACTGCTTCGAACACATCAAAAAAAGACAGTCTTGTTTTTGGTTTTGCAACGGAATTGAACAATTTTGATCCTTTTTCGGTCATGACGGCAGATGCGCGATCTGTAAATTTCAATTTGTTTGATGGACTTGTAAACGTAACGACTGACGGTGGCTTTGCTCCCGCCATTGCAGAGTCATACTCTGTTTCTGATGATGCAAAAACCTATACGTTTGTTTTGCGCAAAGATGTTCAGTTTCATGATGGCAAAAAGGTGACGTCAGAAGATGTCATGTATTCTATCGAAAAGGCAAAGGAAGCATCTCTGTCGGGCTACAACAAGATAAGTGATTTTTACATGAGTGAAGACGGCTCTCTTGTTATAGAACTGTATGATGCGGATACAGGTTTTACAGCATATCTGACTACCCCTATTGTTGAGGTAAATGCAAAGAATCTTGCTCTTGCTCCTGTTGGTACAGGTCCGTACAAGTTGGCTGAATATGTAGAACAGGATCATATTACCCTTGAAAGAAATGAACACTATTGGGGACAAAAAGCGAATCTTAAAAAGATAACTCTGAAATTCCTTGACAGTCAGGCAAGCATGATTTTGAATTTCAAGGCAGGTAGCATAGATGGGTTCAGTGCAAATGCTGACACTGTTGAACAGTTGGGAAAAGCAGATGTTACAAAATATCAGCGAAACTCAAATTCCGTGCAGTTGCTTGCCTTGAATAATGCAGTTGCACCGTTTAATGATGTTCGGATTCGCAAAGCCTTGTGCTATCTTGTGGATGCAGATGAAATCATCAAGACGGTAAACTACGGATATGGAGTAAAAACAGGGAGTCCTTTGATTCCTGCCCTTGCCAAGTACTACAATAAATCTGTCGATGACTCGTATGATGTGAATGTAAAAAAAGCCCGTGATTTGCTGGCAGAAGCCGGTTATAAAGATGGCTTCAGTTTTACAATTACAGTACCTTCTTCATATACGGTACATGTCCGTACTGCAGAAGTCATTGTCAACCAGTTGGCCAAGGCTGGCATCAAGGCTTCCATAAAGCAGATTGACTGGGCTTCGTGGTTGCAGAATGTCTATACGAACAGACAGTATGAGTCTACAATCATATCTGTGGATGGTTCTCTTGCATATCCAACTGCATTTCTTTCACGATATTGTTCTTCTGCATCAAACAATTTTGTAAACTTTAAGTCTTCTGCCTATGATGACATGTACGCAAGGGCTGTAAATACTGTTAATGAAGAAGAAAAGATTTCATATTTTAAGGAAGCTCAAAGAATCTTGAGTGAAGAAGCTGCAAGTGTTTATATTGAAGATATTGCAACACTTACCGTATATACAAAGGCGTTTGCAGGAAATAAAGATTATCCGCTCTATGTTACGGATTTTTCTGCAATCTATGCAGTTGAATGAATTTAAAGAATTAGATCAGTGACGGTTGCTTCAGTGACCGCCACTAAATCAGAGGGAGCGATGATGATTTGTTCTCCTCGAACTCCTGCACTGATATAAACCTTTTCATGTTGCATGATGGAAGCATCAATGAATGTTCTGTATTTTCGTTTCATGCCGACGGGAGAGCACCCTCCACGCACATATCCTGTAAGGGTAAGCAATTCATTCGGTTTTACAGGAGAAACGTTGTTTGCACCTGCTGCAATTCGTGCTTTTTTTAGATTGATTTCATGGATGGCACTCTGACAGAATACAAGAATCTCCTTTGTGTCTGTCCGCATTACAATTGTTTTGTAGACACATTCAACAGGAATGCCAAGTTTCTTTGCTAATTCTTCTGCAGCACCCCGTTCAAGTTCGTGTTCTCCATCATCAGCGTATTCTTTTGTTTCATAAGGAATTTTTGCACTGTCAAGAATACGCATTGCATTTGTTTTTTTCATGCGAGAGCCTTAGTTTTCTTTTTTTACAGTAACAACATAGCTTCCAGCATTCTTAAACTGTGAAATGCCGTCAACTTTTGTCTTTGCCTTATCGGCTTCTGCCTTTGATGAATATGGACCGACCCTGACACGGTAATACATTGTTCCATCTTTTGTGTACGTAAAAACTTCGCACTGCAAGTTGCTGGAATCAAGAATCGAACGTGCTTCGTCTGCATTTTTCTTTGCAGAGTAGGAAGACACTTGAACCCAGTACTGAGTTGTTGCAGCAGTTTTTGCAGCAGGAGTTTTTGAAGTTGTTGTTGCTGCTTTAGGGGCTGATGTTGCTTCAGTCTTTTTTGTCGTCTCGGTCTTTTTCGGTGCTGGCTTCTGGGCAGTATTGGAAGTTGCTTTTGCAGTTGTTGCCTTTGCTTCTTCCATGGCTTTTTCTGCTGTTGCGTTTTGAGCAGTAACTGCAGTTGTCGAAACAGCTTCTGCTGCACTTGTGTTGCTGATGCTCAATGCTGGGGAAGCAGCCTGACCTTCGGTTGGCTGTGCCAAGGGAACGAGTGGTTCCTTTTCTTGTTTTGATTCTGACTGATTTGGCATATAAGTTCCTGAAACGGGATTTGAATTTTGAGAAACAGAAAGCTCCGGCTGCTTATCAGTCGTATTATCAGTTACATTGATTGTCGGGTATGATTGGGATTTCTTTGCAGGAGGCGGCGAAATCCAAAAACTGTCAGTTCCTTTTAGTGATATTGCATTGACATTGTTTTTTGCATTCTGAGACGAAATGAAAAGAGCTACTCCAAATACTGTAAGTAAAAATATTCCTGCAGACAACGAAATCCACAGTGCTTTCTTTTGTTCCATATTTTATCCCCTCGATCGACTCTCAGCCAAAAAGCAATCTATTTTCTTTTCAAGCTGTTCCCTAGAGCCGATGTTCCATACTCTTCTAGTATCGGCATTTGCTTTTTTGTATTTAGTAAAAAGATTGTGCTGCATTTTAAATCTGGCAAGTATGTGTATAGCCTTCATCCCGTCTCTTTTTTTTGCCCTCAGGAACCGCAGTACGGCAGGACTGTCAATGTAGAGAATTCTATCCATTTTGTGTATCAGTGGAACTTTATAGAGTACGGTGGCATTTATGACGACATTCGCATTGCCATGTTGCTGAATGAACTGTTCGAGCAGTCTGTTTATTTCTGGGTAGACAATGGATTCCTGCTTTTCAATCAGGGTCTTGTTGCTAAAGACTATCGATCCTAACGCCCTTCGGTTTATAGTGCCATCGGCAGTAAGCAGCTCGATTTTTTTTTCTTTTGCTATGCTTCCAAATGCCTGTACTATATCATCACGGGCATTGTCTACTGCTGCATGAGCCACTATGTCTGCATCTATTGCTGCAAATCCTTTGCTTTCCAGAATTTCGCTTGCTGCATTTTTCCCTGCGGCCATTGGCCCTGTTACGCAGAGTCGCATCAGTGGAATTCTCCCCAGTTAATGCCGCTTTCTATGCTTACTTTTAGAGGAACATTTAGTGCTACGGCATGTTCCATTTCAGTTTTGATGAGCTGTATCGTATTTGCTTTGATTGTTTCTTCATCGGGGCATTCAAAAATCAGTTCATCATGAACCTGCAGCAGCATTTTTGCTGGTGAATGGGATGTCTTTAAGGCTGCCTGCACTTGTATCATAGCTTTTTTTACAATATCTGCGGCACTTCCCTGTATTGGAGTGTTGATGGCAACTCTTTGAGCCCCCTGTTGTTCCAGCTTGTTTTTGCTGTTGATGCCAGGAATCATTCTCTTTCTGCCCATTATGGTCTGGGAATAGCCGTGTGCCTGCGCAAAAGCAATTGTTTCGTTGATGAAGCGCTTTACGTCAGCATACGTATCAAAATACTGGTCTATAAAGTTTTTTGCTTCTGTCCTTGAAATTCCCAGTTCGTTTGCAAGGCGGAATGCACTCATTCCGTACATGACTCCGAAGTTTACCGTCTTCGCAAAACGCCTCATGTCTGGAGTAACTGCATCTGGTGCAACATTGTAAATGAGGGCTGCTGTAGATTTGTGTACGTCTATGCCTTCCTTGAACGCCTTGCACAGGTTTTTGTCATTGCTCAAGTGGGCGAGCACAACCAATTCTATTTGTGCATAGTCTGCAGAAATCAATACAGTCCCCGGAACTGCGGTAAATGCAGCCCGTATCTTTCTTCCTGCATCGTCCCTGACAGGAATGTTTTGAAGGTTTGGATCACGTGAAGAAAGTCTGCCTGTGGCCGTTCCAGTCTGCAAGAATGATGTGTGAATCCTTCCTGTTTTATCTGCAAGAGTTGGAAGCGTTTCTACATAGGTGCTTTGCAGTTTTGTTGCAGAGCGGTATGCAAGAATCTCCTTTGGAAGAGGGTCAGTTGTCCGCTCTGACAACTCTTCAAGAACAGCTGTGTCTGTGCTGTAACCGTGTTTTGTTTTTTTACCAGGAATCAAACCTCTCTCTTCAAACAAAACTTGTTGCAATTGTTGCGTTGAAGCTATGTTGAATGTATGCCCCACCTGTTCATATATAATCTGCTTTTGCTTTTCAATGGCTTGCGCCAATTCCTTGCTGTAATCGTTCAAAGCCTGCTTGTCTAAATGTATGCCTTGAATTTCCATTTCTGTCAGTATTGGAAGAACGTTCATTTCCATGTTGTAAAAAAGGTCTTCCAGTTTTTCTTCGGCCAACTGATTCTTAAAAATCTGCCAGAGCTGCCAAGTAAAATCTGCATCTTCTGCTCCGTATGGAAAAGCTTTTTCCAACGGAACATCTGCAAATGTTTCACCTTTTTTGACAATATCATTAAATTCGGTGCCTTTAAGTCCAAGCTTTGTCTCTCCTAAATATTCCAGTCCGTACGGTGATTTTCCAAGGGCATCTGGATTTAAAAGCCATGCAGCAATCATTGTGTCCACTATTTTGCAGTCAGGCATTTTTCTGTATCCGTTTGCAAACAGCACTTCAAGATCAAATTTCCCATTGTGCATTATGATTGTTACATCTGTATTGTCCAAAAGCCGTGACAGCTGCTCGATGCAGTCCTTTTTGTCTATTGTTTTTTCTGAAAACATTCCTCCTGGCAATATGACGGGAACGTACAGAGCTTCGCCTGTCTTGCAGCATAAGCTGAATCCTACGAGATGTGCAGAATGAGCGTTTAAGGAATCTGTTTCCGAATCAAACGCGACGTTTTTTTCTTGGGATTGCAGCACGCTGTCAATAAAGCTTTTAAGTTCTTTGATGTCTGTACATGGGCGGTATGAAGCTTCATTTTTTCTGACTGTTTTTTCCTGTTCCTGCAAGACTTCAGTCGTGTCTGGTTCCGATGTCAGGAATGATTTTGCCACTGTGAATGCTCCGCATTCATGGAGCAGTTTGCCGGCAGCATAAAAATCAAGGCTCTGTGTGGAAAACTGTTCGAATGCAATGTCTATCGGCACATCGTTTCGCAAGCGAATTAAATTGCGTGAAAAAACGGCACTGTCTTTACCGTCTCGCACTTTGTTTCCAATTGCACCCTTGATTTCATCTGCATGAAAAAAGATTCCGTCTAAGTCTCCATATTCCGTAAGCAGTTTTAATGCTGTTTTGTCGCCTACACCCTTGATGCCGGGTATGTTGTCGGCACTGTCGCCTACGAGAGAAAGATAATCCAGTATTTTTTCGGGGGGAATGCCCCACTTTGTTATGACCTCATCAACGCCGTTTGTTTCCCAGCCGCCATTTGCCTTGTCAGGCTGCATTTCCTTGCATGTTTCGGTTACGAGCTGCAGCAAGTCTTTGTCACCGCTTAAAATGCGGCAGTCAAACCCTTCTTTTTTGCATTTCTCTGCAACCGTTGCAATGATGTCGTCGGCTTCAAAACCGTCAACACGCAATACTGGAATGTTCATTGCCGTCAGAATGTTCTCTATGATTGGTACCTGTGCATGCAGGTCTTCTGGTGTTTTTTGACGGGTAGCCTTGTATTCTGCATACATCTCGTGGCGGAATGTTGGCGTTCGCGAATCAAATGCAGCTGCAAGGAACTGAGGATTGTATTTTGAAAGCAAGGCCTTTAAATTTCTAAAGAATATGACAACAGCACTGATGTTTTGTCCTTTTCCATTTGTAAGGGGATGGTTCACCAGTGCAAAATAGGCACGATAGATGAGACCGTAAGAGTCTAATATGTATACTGTTTTTTTTGAAGTGTTTTCCATAGATGCAGATTGTAGCACATTTATGGAATTATGGACACCTCAAAAAAAAGTAGCGGAATAAATTCCTTCTATGCATCAATATGAACTAACGAACCTGTCTTTGCCTGTTCTGCATATACGGACTGATTGGATTTATATGGATTTTTTATGCTTAGAATCTCTTTCCTTAGTTCCACCATCCGCTTTTTAAGCAACTGCTGGTTCTTTTCATTCTGGGCAAGTACTTGTGTCCGCAAATTGGAAAGTTCTCCCTGCAATTTGACGATTGGTTCTGAATCTGCCGTTTTATAGGCATCTCCAGTCCTTGCATTGACGGATTCATAGAGCCGTTGCATGGGAACAATGACTTTTTGCAGAGAATTGATGCCAGAAACGATCTGTTCTTCAAGATTACTGTGAGCAACAATGGATGCTGTGTCTTCTTCGGTTATTTTGTTTTCCTGAAGTTCCAGCATGTTCAGGTATTCCTGAAATTTTTTCCTTTGTTGCTCAAGAAGTTCTCTGAATCGTTTGAGAATTGCTATTCTTTCGGCTAATTCTTCTTCTGAGATTTCTTTCTGCATAAAGCGAATTTAACCTGTAATGCTGAGCGATGGTACAGGAGAAGAAACATTGACTTCGGTATTTGCCATGCTGCTTGCAGCTACTGCCCAAGAATCACGCAAATCTGACAACATGGAAAGAACTTTTGAAAGATTTTCCTTGTCGTGTCTGATTGCATTGTCCAACAGCTGTTTATTGAAGAAAATATACAGGGACATCAAGTTTTGGGCGATTTCTCCGCCTTCATCCATGTTTAATGTTGCCTGTAATTCTGCAATGATGTCTGTTACTTTCTGGATGTGCCGTCCATATTTTTCCATATTGTTCGGCTCGATTTTTCCAGAATCCGTAATAAGTGAAATTGCATCTTTAAGATGCGAAACAGCTCCGTCATAGAGCATTACAACAAGAGAACCTCTGCTTGCTGTCTTTACACCTATTTCACGGTATGTGTTATATCCGTTTCTTGCATTATACCCCATATTTTCCCCCGCCATATTATACAATAAAATTTCAATACACCTTTTTGTGTTATCGGCAACTGAAAAATTTAGTTTAGGGAAAAATGCAAAGAATTTGATATTTTTTATAATTCATAAAAAGAGTGTAAAACCTATTTTACAAAAATGCAAAATGTGTCATACTGCAATCATGGCAGATATTTCGGGAATAATTAGGCGCAAGTCATTAAAAGCAAAGCAAAAGGCTGCAATCCGCACCATAAAACAGCAGACTAAAGAAAAGATACGGGAAATTAAGCTTCAAAATTCTGAAAATCCAGAAGAGGAAGCATTTCGACAGAAATCCCGCGAGATGAATCGTGCTCATCGTGCACAAAAACGCAATGCAATCATTGCGTATTCTGAGCGTCATCCACGAAACTATACCTTTGGAGAAAATGTTTTCAGTTCTGTCACCCATGGAGTAGGAGCAGCCCTCAGCGTTGCTGCCATCATTCTTTTGTGCATAAAGGCTTATTTTCATGCTCCTCAGAGTCAGTACGTGCTTTACATGGGCAGCTACGTCATTTTTGGAGCCTCCTTGTTCCTTATGAATATGATGGCAACCCTGTATCATGCACTTACGCCCTATACCGCACGCAAAGTCTTTTCCATTCTTACGCATGATTCCGTATACATTCTTATTGCAGGCACATACACTCCTTTTGTCCTTACAAAGATAGGCGGTTCTGCTGGATGGATTATCTTCTTTTTAATATGGGGATTGGCTGTTGTCTTCATTTCGCTTTACTCTGTTTTTGGCAGAAAGTTGCGTTCTCCTGCTACTTTGACTTATTTTCTGCTGGGCTGGATGTTTACAATACTGTTCGCAGTTGCTCCCCTTGAAGACTTTTTGTCAAATGTGAGCCGTGCAACTCTTTTTGCTGGTGGTGTTTCCTATACAGTGGGCTGTGGATTCTATCTGCTTGCACGGTATAAGTGGACATACTGCATATTCCACATATTTACATTGATGGGCTGTATTCTGCATTTTTTCAGCATTTATTTTTCCATGTAAAAAAACAGCTGTAAATGTATATCGTAAACACGGTTCCTTGTCAGACTCATAAAAGCCTGTGCGCACAATCGTTACGGTCAGTGCGCATCCTCGCAAAACCCAGTGCGTTTGCTTGCAAAATCCAGTGCGTTTGCTTGCAAAATTCAGTGCGTTTGCTTGCAAAACCCAGTGCGTTTGCTCGCAAAATTCAGTGCATTTGCTCGCAAAATTCAGTGTGCACAGTCACAAAATCCACTGTGCGGCATTTCATCAGCCAAATAGCGGCATTCTTATTGATGACTGCTGCTGCTTGCCATTTCATTGAATGAAAAGGATGAATAAAGGAGTTGGAGATCTTGATTCCGGACGGAGCTAAAGACAGTCGGTAAACGTCCTGGGAGTGATTAACGCCTGTCTTTCAATGTTTTGCTTCTGAAATTCAGTATTGCCATAAGGATTAGTCCTCCGGCAATCATGAGAAAGCACAGTATCTGGCCAGTGGAAATGTTCCCGAACGAAGTGTTCTTGTACAAGATCTTGCTGCCGTCTTTGGAAATGCGGTAGCCAAGGTCTGCATCGGGCTGGCGGAAATATTCAATGAAAAAACGTACAAATCCGTATCCTATGGTGTACAGTGCCCCAATAAATCCGTCAAACGGCTTGTGCTTCCGCAATGGAAACAGAATTAGGAATAGTACGATGCCCTCAAAAAAAGCTTCATACAACTGGCTTGGATGGCGCGGAAGGTTTACAAGATTTGTTCCTTCCTGCACGGTAAGGCCACACGCGTTCATAAACTCCTGCACCCATGGAAGGCTGGCGGAAAAGCTTTCCCTTTCTGCCTGAGGAAAAATCATTCCCCATGGCATTGTGGTGATTCTGCCGTACAGTTCACCGTTCAGAAAGTTGCCGATTCTTCCGAACGTGTAGCCCAGTGGAATGGCAATGCACATGGCATCAATCCACTTCCATAGAGGTTTTCTGTGAATTTTGCACCATGAAATCATTCCGATGAGACCACCGATGAATCCTCCGTGGTAGGACATTCCTGCGAGTCCGGTAAAGCGATGCGTTAGAGTGTCGAAAGGCCAGAAAATGAGCCAGGGCTTTCTCCAGTACTCGCCGCTTGTATCATATACGAGGGTGGAAAATATCCGTGCACCCAAGATGAGGAAGATGATGCCCCATGCAATAAAGCTGAATATATCGTCTTCGGTTGCCTTTTGTTCCTGACTGTCCAAAAGGCCTTCTTTTTGTTCTTTTTTGAGTATGTAAAATGCGGTGGTGAATGCACAGATGTACATGAGACCGTACCAGCGGATGAGTCCCAGAACGGGAACTCCCGGCAAGAGTTCTGGATGAATCCACGCAGGATAGTGAATGTATAGTGGTGTAAACATATTAAATCTTGAATCCTTGTTTTGCTGCCATGATGATTTTTTTCTTGAGCAGGTTGTTTTCGTTTTTTAATCTGGTAATTTCAAACTGCTGCTGCTTGATGAGTTCTGAAAGCTCTCCTGCCGACAGCGCCCCTGTACCGGCCAGTTCTTCTACATAGGCCATTTTTGCATTGAAGTCTTCGGCTGCTTCTTCGCTTGCAACGTTGAACGACTCGTCTGCCGACTGCGTTACATCGTAGGCCTCGTCGAATGCAAGGGTTTCCGACTGGATGATTTTGTCTGCAATTCTGTATAGTGCCTGTCCGATGATGGACTGCGGCTTGTAGACAATGACTGGCAGGCGAGAGGCAAGAGCCTTGTCCTGCGTTGAATCTCTGTATACGACACCCAGATGTTCAATGTCCAGACCCAAGTACTGCTGGCAGGAATGTCTGATTTTGATTGCCCTGTCGGCATCTTTCGGGTCGTCTATCATGTTCAGTACAAGGCGTGGATGAAATTTCTTCATGCGAGACATGAACAGGTCTGTGTTTTCAGGATCCCGTTTGTTCAGTTCTTCTACCAGGCGGGGAATGTACAGCCGCTGCAGCGAAGAAGAATCCCTTCTGAGCGATTCCAGATATTCATAGGCTTCGGAACCACGCTTGTAGGTGTTGTACATCATTCTGAATACGATGTTCTTTAGGAAAAGGTAACCGTTCAGTGTTGCCGTTACCGTTGGTGCCGTTACGATGATGCCCTGAGGAGAAAGAAGGAACATGTCCAGAATGGTAAGGTGTGTACCTGCACCAAGGTCGAGAATGAGGTAATCGGCCTGAATGTTGCAGAAATTGTGAATCAAATCATTTTTTTTGCTTGCCTTTAGGGAGGTAAGTCCCGGAATTTCAGAATCTCCCGCTATGAACGAAACGTTCTTGTAATCGGTAGGCATGATTAAGTCTTCGAATTGCGTCTGTCCGGTAAGATATGTTCCTATGCCTTTTTTTGGTGCTGACTGCCCAATGACAAGGTGAAGGTTCGATGCTCCTAAATCTAAATCGGCAAGAACGACTTTTTTTCCTGCCTGTCCAAGTGCGATTGCAAGGTTTGCACTCAAAAGGCTTTTTCCAACGCCGCCTTTGCCGCTGGCTACTGGTATAATCTGCATGGTAAGGATTATAACACATTCTTTAAACTCTTGCATAGACATAAAAAACAACGTATTATACAAGACATGGATAAAAAAACATTTTCGCTAAGAAAGTCTTTGTCTATGGCTTTCTGGGTGCTTGTTCTTGGTGTTTCGCAGTGTTTTGCACAGTCCCCGTCGGGAACTGCCGATTTGAAAAGCTCACGGAACAGGCAGTATCTGGAGATAATTAATTCTCTCTACTATTATATACAGCAAAATTATGTAGAAGAAGTAGATCCCGAAGTATTGTATCAGGGTGCATTGAAGGGCATGCTTGACAGTTTGAAAGATCCTCACTCTGCATATCTTTCCAAAGATGAGTGGAGGAATTTGTCCGATAAGACGGTAGGCTCTTTCGGTGGCGTAGGACTGTCCATCACAAAGCCCTCCGAGAATACTCCTGAAAAACCTGCGTACGTTTTGGTTGCGCAGCCTATAGACGGCTCTCCGGGGGAAAAGGCTGGCATTCTGGGCGGAGACAAAATCATAAAGATTGACGGTGTAGATACGTCTACTCTTACAATGAATGAGGTTCTTGACAGGCTCCGCGGCACGGTGGGAGAACCGGTGACGGTAACGATTCGCCGCGGAAAATCCATGGAATTTGACAGGACGCTCATTCGTGCCGTCATTGAAACTCAGTCGGTAAAATATGGCATGATTCGTTCAACCGGCTACATTAAGATTTCTGAGTTTTCCACAAATACTGCCACGGTCGTGCAGCAGGCATTGGATTCTTTTGAAGCGGAAAACTGCAATTCAATTGTCATTGACCTGCGCAACAACGGTGGCGGGCTTTTGAATGCTGCTGTTGCAGTGGTTGACAAATTTGTTGATGAAGGCACGATTGTTGCAACAAAGAGCCGCATTGCCTATGAAAACCAGGTGTTTACTGCTTCGGAAAAGAATACTGTCGTTGACGAAAACATTCCCGTGATTGTACTCATCAACCGCGCTTCTGCCAGTGCCAGCGAGATTGTTGCTGGTGCTCTGAAAGACACCCATCGGGCATACCTTGTGGGCGAACGTTCCTATGGAAAAGGCAGCGTTCAAATTCCTACTCCATTGATTGCCAATGACGGCTTTAAGATTACGGTGGCAAAGTATTATTCTCCGAGCGACGTTAATATTGACAAAATCGGCATTCCTGCTGATCGTTCCGTAGACTATCCTACGTTTACGGACGAAGAGGAAAAGGCGTACTCCGCCATCATGTCTGATGAAAAGATTGCAGAATATGTTGAAAAGCATCCTGGCATGACAGATGTTGACATTGGAGCGTATGCCGTTCAGCTTCAGAAAGACTATGCTCTGGATCTTCGCATTATCAGGAAAATTGTGCGCAATGAGGTGGAACGTACAAAAAAGCCTCGCCTGTATGATTTGGACTATGACTTGCAGCTCAATGCTGCACTTGATATGTTTGCAAATGAAGATGTCCGTGCGTTGTCTAAATCTGCAAAAACTCTGAAGGAAATTCAGGCAGAATCCGATATTAAAGCCGATGCAGAATCTGATGTGAAATAGGCATGTATGCGTCAGTTTGTTGCAGAAGTAATGCCAGATGCTCAGGGATGCATTGCTGTTTCCGGAAAAAAATTTCATTACGTAAGGTCTGTGCTTCGGATTGAAACAGGTGACATGATGTATGTTCGGCTTCCTGACGGGGCATTGCAGCAGATGACGGTGGCACGGATTGATGACGGCTCAAAGACTGCCATCCTTACGGTTGCTGGAGACGAGTCTTTTGCCCGAAGTGCTCCCGTTCATGATGTGTTGGAAAACGGATCGAAGGCACCTCCTGTGAATCAGAAGCCTCCTGTGAGCCTGTGGCTTTTTCAGTTTATTGCTAAGCCTCCGAAAATGGAATTGATAATCCGACAGGCTGTGGAATGCGGTGTGTCGGTCATCGTTCCTGTAATGGGGGAATTCTGTCAGAGCGGTTGCATTGAAAGTGCTCGTAAGCGTACGGCTGCTAGTGATACTCGCTGGCAGCGCATCATAACCGAAGCTCGGGAGCAAAGTGGTTCTCCGGTAGATACTCGCATTGCGGAGTGCGTTACGGTTGATGAAGCGTGCCGATTGTGGCAGAAACATGTTTCTTTAGAGGCTGAACGGTCTGATGGAATGCATCATGCCTTTGCTGCAGTGCTGTATGAGCAGTCTGCAAAGACGATGCTCTTTCACGAAGCATTTGGACGTACCTTGGAGTCAAATGTAGAGTGTAACGCTGCTGCCGTCATGGTTGGTGCAGAAGGAGGCATTTCTCCTTCGGAATTGGAACTCGTCAGTCAAAACGGTTTCGTGCCCGTGCACTTTAAGACGAATATCTTACGCTGCGAAACTGCAGCCCTGTATGGTCTGGCTGTTTTGCAGAATACAATAACGGAGTCTGCTGTATGGCAATTAAAAAAATAAAGCTTCTTGGTGTTCCTGTTGATGTGTGTCCTCCTCAGGATTTTGAAAAGACGATAATGGATTTGCTTGAAAAAGAAGGTTCCAAGCAAATTGTCTTTTTATCTGTTTGGGATTTGTTAAAGGCACGCAGAAAAAATTCCTATGCCGAGTGCGTTCGGAATGCAGATTTGGTCATTCCTGTTTCCAAGAGCATTATTTCAGGTGCCAAGTTTTTGAAAAAGGATGTACCGTATCGATGGAATCCGTTTGAAACAGTCATAAACATTATGACTGTGCTGGAAACTCATTATAAATCAATCTACTTGCTGGGTGGACGTAAAAAGCCCCTTATGGCTGCAGAAAAGAATGTTCGCAATACCTTTGGCAATCTTCAGATTGTGGGGCGCTACGTAGGATATTATCCAAAGTCTGTGGAGCATGATGTCATTTCTGCCATTTACAAGGCCTCTCCGTCTCTTGTACTGATGAGTGCGGGAGTGAGGGAAAGGGACTGCTGGTTTTATAACCACAGGGAAAACTTTGATCACAGCATTTTCCTGTATTTTAACGACGTCGTTGACATTTTCAGTGAAAGAAAAAAGCACGTGTCCAAGTCTGTCTTTGAAAAAGGAAATGAAATTTGGGGAGAAATTATGCGGAATCCGCTGAAAACCTTCTTGATTTTTCCTTTTATTTGGTATAGACTGCTTCTAGTTTGGTATAGACTCTTTGTAAAAGAATAGAAATGCAAAGAGATGGAATGTAGAAAAGTATTACTTATAACTGATAGCAAAGCACTTGAATCGTGGTGTACTGAAGAATTGTATGGCGATTTTTCGGTATCGGTAGTCTCGTTTGAAAAAATCCGTTTTTTGAGTTACTCTCATGTCCTTGGCGATTTGGATGCTGTACTGGTGGACTATTCTGTTGAGCAGGAACGTTTCATCATGGGATTGTACAGGTATGTTTGTGGTGCTACTTCGTATTCTCATGTAAAATGTATCATTTTGTATGATTCGTATTCTCACTCGCTTTCGCAGCTTCGCGAGACTTTTAGAAACGCAGATTTGTTCAATCTTATTTCTCCTGCTTTTTCGCTGAGAAAGCTTTTTGGGACTGATGGACAGCTTGAAATGCATGCTCCTCATTCGCTGTATGGTTCTCTGTACGGGCCTGTCATGTCAATGACAGATTTTGATGCCCGGCTAAAGATTGTGGCCAGTCACGATGAATGTGTGCTGCTTTTGGGCGAAAGCGGCAGTGGAAAGACATGGGCGGCAAAAAAGATTCATCAGTATTCAAACCGTTGCAAGGAAAAATTTCTCAGTGTTAATGTAGCAGAGTTCAATCCTAACCTAATCGAAGGAAACTTGTTTGGCATTACGGTCGGGGCATTTACCGGTGCTGTTGCCCAGAAAGGATGTTTTGAAGAGGCTGATGGGGGAACGCTGTTGCTGGATGAGATAGGGGAGCTGCCCGTGTTGTTGCAGGCAAAGCTTTTGAGCGTCATTGAAAACCGTTCCTATAAAAGAATCGGCAGCATCAAAGAATGTTCGTTTGATGAAAAGCTCATTTTTGCAACGAATAAGAATCTTGAAGAATGTGTTCAAAACCATACGTTCAGGAGCGATTTGTTTTACAGGATAAATTGTCTGACGCTTTATGTTCCTCCTCTGAGAAGCCACAAAAACGATATTCCGTCTTTGGCAAGACAATTTTCCTTAAAGCTCCAGAAAACGTTGTCGAGAACGGCGATTGAAAAACTGTGCAACTACTCATGGCCGGGAAACATTCGTGAACTTGAAAATGTCGTGAAACGTGCCTGCATCTTTTCCAAAAAGGAACAGGTTACTGCAGATGACATCATGTTTTCATGTTATGGCTAGCAAGGCCTGCTGCTTTGTTGAATGTTTTTTCAATGTATTGGGCTTCGCTTTCACTCAGGCTTGCCCGTGATAGTATTGTCCTCCAGAATTGTTCCATGTCAGGTCTGCCGGTTTTGCTGAAAAAACCTATGTTTTGAAGGCTGTCGGCAATTGTCGTGACAGTTTTGTCCAGACGTTCAAGCTGGATGGGTGTGTAGCCAGTAAGGTTTTTCTTTGTATGGCGGAACATGTGGTAGCACAATATTTGTACGGCATGGCTCAGATTTAACGATGCAAATTCTTCGCTCGAAGGGATTGTTACCCCTGTCGTGCATTCAAGCAGTTCTTCATCGGTCAGACCTGTCCGTTCATTTCCGAATACGATTGCTACTTTGCCATCGTTGTCTGTGGCATTTGATGCGATGTCTGCAAATTCCTCCGGCAGGTAGAGTTTGCCCTTTCTTTTTTTCCCACGCCGTCTCGTTGTACCTGCTGCACACACGCAGTCTTTGGTGGCTTCCGTTATGGATGTGTAAAATGTTGCTGCATCCCACAGGGGAGCGGCATGAATTGCCAGAATCCGTACCCGTTCATCATCAATCTGATTCCTGTCTCCGACTATTCTGAGTTCCTTGATGGAATTGTTTGCCATTGCCCTGCATACAGCACCAACATTGCGGCTTTCTTCTGGATGCGACAGTATTATCACTATGTTCTGTAAATTCATACCGCTACTATATCGTTTTTACATGATTTACGCTATAATGGTTGCATGGGTAATTCTTTTGTATGTGGAAAAATGGCTCTGATCATAGGAGGAACATCGGGCATAGGGCTTTGCGTGGCACAGATTCTTTCAGAAAAAGGAGCTGTTGTGCATGTAACTGGTACTCATGATCCGCAGTGCAATGGACTTCACGTTGTTCCCTGTAATTTTGAACGGAATGGACTTGCTGAGCTGGAACAGGAATCCATGCAGCATCTTCTGTCAGAATGTGATATTCTGTGTGTATGCTACGGTCCTTTTGTACAAAAGAAAATGCACGAAACTTTGATGGAAGACTGGAAGAAAATGGCGTTGCTGGACTATGCCCTTCCCGGAATTGCAGTGAGCATGGTGTTGCCCTCCATGATGAAAAAAAAATGCGGTTCCATTGTGCTTTTTGGCGGCACGCGAAGTGAATTGCCCCGTGCATGTGCAACGAATGCTGCCTATTTGGGGGCAAAGACAGGTCTTTCGGTTATTGCCCGCTCTGTTGCCCGCGAATACGGATCAATGGGAATCCGATGCAATGTCATTCTGCCGGGATTCACTGGCAATGCTCCACAAGGATTTCTTTCTGAGCCGATGCAGATTGCCGAAAAAGCCGTATATGTCATTGAACAGCGCGATGTGAATGGCGTTTTTTTAAATGTTGACTATGGCTGGATGTGATTTTATACTTAAATTCATGCATTTAATGGTTTTTGACGATAATTATACTGAAAAAAGATAGAAGGACGGATGATACAAAATGATAGACAATAATATTATTAAGGGGTTTGATGAAGATAAGGATGATAGCCTTAAATTTTATCTAGAAAAGGTTGAAGAGATAGATAAATGCATTATTGTCAATCTGAACGGTTATGTGGATACATACAACTCATCTTATTTTCAAAAGCAGATTGAAAAAATCGTAAATGCCGGATACATAAACATCATTCTGAGCTGCTATAATTTGAACTATGTTTCTTCGACCGGAATCGGATATTTTACAGAATTCTTAAAGTCCGTAAAATCATCTGGCGGCGATGTCATTATTGTAAACATTCAGCCAAAAGTGCTTGAAGTCTTTCAGCTTCTTGGCTTTTCCCAGTTTTTTACTTTCAAGGAAAACATAAAGGAAGCAACGCTGTTCCTTCAAAAGCAAATTGCACAGGGCAATACGGTATTTCCAAGGGTTGTCAGTTGTCCTGTCTGTTCAAACAGCCTGAAAGCTACAAAGGAAGGCAGGTTCAGATGCTCTGGCTGCAAGTCTATTATTGCTATCAACAGTAAAGGTGATGTAACCTTAGGCTAATAGATAGGGTTGCATATTGTTTTTTGCCGTGATTAATGGTATCTTAAAAAAATAATGAAGATAAAAGAAGATATAATAGAATCGCTGAAACTCATTTTTTATTATGCATGTATATGCATTTTCCTCTGTTTTTGCTCATCTGTGCTTTATATGATATATACGCTGTGCCAGAATCTTGTGGCGGGGCAGACACTTTCGTTCGACTTTAACCTCTTTATGGAAGGATTCCTTCTGTTTTCACCTGTCATCTTTATATTTGGGGCAATGCTGATGACGTTTTTCTTTATTCGTCATCCATGCCATGCCGTCCTTCCGTTGATATGTTATTGTGTCCTGTATGTGGCTTCGTGGCTGTTTGTCATTCCAGCTGTTTCAAAGGTGAATACTTCAACCTATGAAACGTACATTGAGGCTAAGACTAAGGACATGCCGTCTTCGGGGTATTTTCGAAGAAACAAAGATAAAATCGTATACTATTCGTATGTAAATGAAACGTATAATTCCGTTACCGGCATGTGCATAGACTCTAATCTTGCAGAAAACAACGTCTATACGTTCAGTTCTCTTACGATGTCCCACAAAAAGACGGCCTTTACAGATTCGTTGATTCAAAATTCCATTGACATGCCGCCTGTCATTGCCATTACAGCACAAAAAATACTTGAGTTGTCCCTTGTTCTGCGCAAGTGTGCAGAGCAGTCGTTCGGCAGTTTTCATGCATTTGCTTACTGGCTGTGCTTTGCCTCGATGGGACTTGCCCTGCTTGGAGTGATTGGATTGCGGCATGTTTCCCGGTGGCGGCTTGTGAACACGCTTTTTGTTGCAATGGTTACGTTGGGAATTCTTGTTGGAAATACAATGGGCTATGTCAATCCTGTCATGGTTGGCATAGAAAAGTCTTTTAATGACGTTTTTGCGAAAATTGGCATTTTTAAGCCGCTGTGTGCAGTGGGCAATCCGTTTATAGTATTCTGCAACATATTTGTCTTTATCATTCTGCTTTTCCTTTTCTTTTTCTTTGAAAAAAACAGCAGGAATTTGGAGGACTTGTAATTATGAAGAAAGTAATTGTAATTCTTTCAATATATACTCTTCTTGTTTTCCTGTGTTGCATAGGCGAAACGTACATCTACAGGTCTGTGCCAGAATTGGTTCCCGAATGCGTTTCCTCGTATCGATTCTACAGGGGAATCTCATGGTTCCTTTCATTGCTTCCTTCTATCCTAATCAGCGGTTTTTGCATTGCCTGCTCCATTCAATGGAAGCGAAATGCAACTGATTCCAGAAGGCGTTTTTCCCCGGCAATGATTGACCGCTATCGCTTCGTCATAATCATTTCCCTTGTCTTTGTATTCATACTGTCTTTTTCAGCAGAAATAGGCAGACCAATTGTGAACAGAAAGCTTGCTGCATTTGAAAATGGTCCTGTTGAACTGGAAAATGATTTGAAAACAGCAGAAACGTTCCTGGCCGAAGAAAAATATGATTTGGCATATATTTATGCTCGCAGGGCATCAGCTGTTGCTCCTCGGAACGCAGAAGCCCTTGGGATGCTTAAGAGAACCAAGGATGCCCTTGAAATATACAATGACAGGGCGATGAGTGATGATTCTTTCGTAACTGTAGACGAAGAAGAAAAACCTCTCTATGCTCAGGATCACAGTTATTCCGTAAAGGAACTCATTGCCCGCGCCCGAAAAGCCTATGAAGCAGAAGAATGGTTTAATGCCCACTATTGGGCAACGCTTGCCATTGATGCGTGCAAGGGTGTCGATACTAATCTTGATACAGCCCACGATATTGCAGACAAGGCATGGAATATTCTCCGTTCTCCTTCCAGGTACGAAAGTTCTGAACTGAATCTTATTTTTGCAAAAAAACAGAAGGGCTATTTTGCATTGTCTTCTGGAGACTATTTGCAGGCATATTATATTTTCCTTGAACTGCAAAAAAACATTATTGGTGCGGATCCCGATGTAGAACGTTTCTTCGCCCTTGCAAAGGAAGGCATGGAAAATCAATATTTCTTTATTGATGAAACCCAGAATATGGACTTGCTTTCCAATGGCCATAACGTATATTTTTCACTGAAAAACCCAGACGGTACAAAGAGTGTTTATTTTATAAAGAGCTTGATGGATTCAAAGGATAGCGGCAAGTCTGTACGCTACTTAAAGAATCTTACCATCGTAAAGTATGACCGAAAAGGCAATTTTATTAATTCAGTAAATGTTCCTATTGCAAAAGTTGTCAGTCAGTCTACATCGGTCTTTGATGATGATTCAAAAAAGATTTTGGGAATCGATAAAACATGGAAAACCGTTCCATATCTTATGATGCTCGCAGTTGACCGAAATACACAGGGGCTTGTAAGCCGGCCGTCGTATCGATATGCAGAAACAGGTCTTCCCCTTGAGATTATGGAAGAAGAAGAACTGGTAGGTCTTGCTGTGGATGTATCTAAGATTCCTCCTGCACAAGAAGTTTCTGATTATGCGCCTAATACGGCAATTCTTCCGATGCCGTATGCCGATTTTGCATCCATCAACATGGCATCTGAATCTGCATCGGCCATGACCATTTTTTCGTTGATGCATTTTATTCCAAATGCGGTGGAGTACGGCTTTTCTGCTGAAGTATTCAGGGAATCCCTTGTAAGCCGCCTTATGTATCCGCTGTTCATTTTAATTCTTTTTGTCTTTGCTGCATCTGCAGGCTGGAATTACCGCATAGAAAACAGTAGTCCTCATTTTAAGACAAGCTGGCTGTTCATTATATTGCTTTTTGGATTGATAATGTACCTTATTGTAGAAATGGCAGTCTACATGTTCAATATTGTAAACTATGTGCTGGTGGGTACTTTTAATCAAGCATCCCTTGTTGCTGCTGCTGTTGTCTACGTTACGTTGTTTGTTGGTGCATCGTTTTATTTTATGTCGCGAAAGGCCTAGTGTTTTAGGACGAGTTCATTTCGAACTCGTCCAAATGCTATTTAACTTCAACTCTTTCTATATGAGCGCCTAAAGCCTGCAATCGTTCGACAAGATTTTCGTAGCCGCGTTCAATCTGATATACATTGCTTATCTTGCTTTCTCCATGTGCCGCCATTGCTGCAATGACCATTGCCATGCCTGCCCGTACATCAGGGGAAACAAGGTGTTCTCCATGCAAGGCACTCGGCCCTGAAACGACAGCACGATGCGGATCACATAGTGTGATTCTTGCACCCATGCTTATCAGTTTGTCTACAAAGAACATTCTGCTTTCAAACATCTTTTCAAAGATAAGGACAGTTCCTTCTACCTGTGTGGCAATGACAACCATGATTGATGTCAAATCTGGTGGAAATCCCGGCCATGGAGCATCGTCTATTTTTGGAATCATGCCGCCCAAATCCGTGTTCACTTTCATTTCTTGATCAGATGATACGAACAGTGAATCACCTTCAATGTTCCAGCGGATGCCGAGTTTGCCAAAGGATATTTTCAACGGGCGCAGGTCTTTGGGATTGACACCTTTGATTTCTATAGAGCCGTGGGTCGTTGCTGCAAGTCCAATGAATGAGCCTATTTCCATGAAATCTGGTCCAATGGTAAAGTCTGTTCCGGACAGTTTTTTTACACCGTCAATGTGCAGGATGTTGCTGCCCACTCCAGTAATTTTTGCACCCATTGAATTGAGCATGTTGCACAAATCTTGAATGTGAGGTTCGCTTGCTGCATTTGTAATGTCAGTATGTCCTTCTGCAAGCACGCTTGCCATGATTGCATTTTCTGTTGCCGTTACAGATGCTTCGTCCAAAAAAATGTCTGCACCAACTAGTTTGTTTGTAGTAAATTCAAAGCGACCTTCTGTTGTAACGCGCGCACCAAGGTCTTGCAGTGCAAGAAAATGCGTGTCAAGTCGCCTTCGTCCAATGACATCTCCTCCTGGAGGCAGCATGATGGCTTTGCCCGTTCTGGCAATGAGGGGCCCTGCAAACAAGATTGATGCGCGAATCTTTTTGGATAGCTGTGCAGGAATCGTGCTTGAATTGATTTGTGCTGCATCGATTTTCCATGCGTGGCTTTCTATTTTTTCTATGCCGATGCCCAGCGATTCCAAAATCGACAGCATGACGTTTGTATCTTCTATGTCAGGTATGTTGCGGAGGATGACAGGTTCTTTTGTCAGCAGTGTGGCCGCAATGCATGGCAATGCTGCATTTTTGTTTCCGCTTGCCTGTACTGTTCCCTTTACAGGAAATCCGCCTTCTATGTGATATTCGTACATGGTATATCCCCTCATAACCAGCTCTGGGAGAGCTGTACTAAGATTTCTGCTGCACTGGTCATTTGGCTCAGGCTTGCCCATTCAAAGCGTGAATGATAGCTGTGACCACCCGTGAAAATGTTTGGAGTCGGAATTCCCATTTCCGTCAGGCGTGAACCGTCTGTGCCTCCCCGTATCGGCTTGAACACTGGTTCTACGCCTGCAGCTTTGTATGCCTGTACCAGCTTATCTACAATATGGGGATGTTCGTCTAGCTTTTCCTTCATGTTTACATACTGTTTCGTGTGCGTTACTTTTGCAGTACCACCGAAAGTTTCTGCTGTCATTTGTGCTACCAAGTCTACAATGTGCATTCGTTTTTTTATGCCATCGTCCGTAAAGTCCCTGAGGAGCAACAGTACGGATGACTGTTCTATTGAACCGCTCATTTCCAAGGGAGCATAAAAGCCCATGTAGCCGTCTGTTGTTTCCGGCATTTCGTGCCGCGGCAGGTTTGCAATGAATGACGCTGCCATGCAGACTGCATTTACCATGTCGGGACGTGCATCGCCAGTGTGCTTTGACTTGCCAGTAAAAACGATTTCGCTTTTGTATGCATTAAAACATTCCGTTTCAAGCTCACCGATGTGTCCTCCATCTACCGTGTAGCACATTTTGGAACGTATCATGTTCAGATTGATTCTGTCCATGCCATGTCCCGTTTCTTCGTCTGGCGAAAACAGCACTTCTATGTCGCCGTGCTTGACGTCTGGATGCTGTACCAGATATTCCACGGCAGTCATTATTTCTGCAACGCCCGCTTTGTCATCTGCACCAAGAAGGGTTGATCCATCGCTTGTTATGATTGTGTCATTCTGCCGACCTGCTTGGGCAAGGCATTCGTCTGAGTCTGGATTAAGCGTAATGCCATATGGCAGGCTAATGGGAGTGCCGTCATAATTCTTGTGGACAATAGGCTTTACATCTTTGCCTGTCACTTCGTCCACGGTGTCAATGTGTGCAATCAGGCAGAATGAGGGAACATCCTCGCACCCCTGCGTGGCCTTGAGCAGTCCATATGTGTAGCAGTTTTCGTCCGTGTGCACATTCTCGAGCCCCAACTGCTGCAATTCGTTGCACACCAGTTCTGCCATTTTCCATTGCTGGGGTGTACTTGGCATGATGCCGCTGTCAGCTTTTGCGGAATCGCTTTCGCTGAATGTTTTTACGTAATTGATGAAACGATTTAAAAGATTATCAGAATCTATTCTGGTCATAATCTATAGCATATCGCATTTTGTTTTGCTTGACAACTTAACCGTTCGGCTTTAGGATATAATGGTCAACACGAGTTGATTTTCTGAAAGGATGATAAAATGGAAGAAGATAAAAAAACGGTTACACAATATGATGTGGCAAAGGCTGCCGGCGTAACGCGAAGCATGGTGAGCTATGTCATCAGCGGCAACACGGAACGTTCAGTTGCTCCAGAAACCCGCAGGAAAATCCTTGAAGCAATCGAAACGCTGGGCTATAGGCCAAACAAGGCTGCTCAGGCTTTGCAGCAGGGAGATGTTGCTCTTGCATTTCGTCGCATAGGGATTATCATCCATGCACCCGATGTATTCCGCCGTCCATATTATGCAGAAATTATTGAAGGAATATACACGTTTGCATACAAGAACAATTTTGAAATTGCCTTTATCCGTTTTTTTTATGAATTTGAAAATCCTGTCCTGTTCAACAAGCTCATCCATGAAGAAGAAATAGGTTCTCTTATTCTTATTGCATTGGAAAAGGATGTTCAGAATTCTGGCGATAAGCTCATTCTTAAAATGAAAGAGCGCATCAAAAAGATTGTCTGTGTCGAATGGAAATTTTCCGGTCTTTCCAGTGTGTATTTTGATCGAAAGGCTGCCGGCAAAAAGGATACTGAGTATCTCATTGCATGCGGGTACTATGACATTTCCTACATTGGAGAGCGGGATGAACGCATTGATGGCGTAAAGGAAGCTCTTGCTGAACATTCTTTGCAAAACGGTTCTGCATCTGATATTGTCGTCGGTGCTGCGTTCGACATAAATAGTGGATATGCTGCCATAAAAAAGCTGCATGAGCAGAATAGGCTTTCCCGAGCAATCGTGTGCGGTTCGGATGAAGTTGCTATGGGTGTTTTGTGCTACCTGAACGAGTTTGACATAGCCGTTCCCAAGCGGGTGGCTGTCATAAGCATTGACAATATAGACATGTCTGGCTATACGAGTCCTCCGCTAACAACGCTGAATATTCAAAAGACGGAAATGGGCGCAATGGCTGTGGAATTGATTGTCAGTGACCGTGCCGGACAGGATGAGCATGCTGTGGAAATGACATTGCCTACAGTTATTGTCGAGCGAAAGTCCTGCTGTAACTAATGATTCTTGGCTCTGTTTTACTTTTGGGAAGTTCGATAAATTCCACTTTTTTCGAGTTTTCCTTTTGTAATCGAAGCAGTTCTTACTGTTTGTCTAGGAGTTGTATGATGAAAAATTGTGTAATTGCGTTTGCGTTTTCCCTGTTGTTTTGCAGTATTTCCTTTGCACAGGGCTTTTTTGTTTCCAGTGAAACGGTGTCTTCAGAAAATTCAAAGACGCTGTATGTTACAGATGGCTTGAATTATGACATTAAGAAAGTGTCCGTGGAAAATGACGGGTTTTCATTAATCATTTCCATTTTCTTTAACGGTTTACCTGTCATAAACAAAAAGGATCGCATTGTCGTGTTGATAGACGATGCTTCTCTTGGTGGAAAAGTTCCTACTGAATATCGTGATCGCAATGGTCGTTCTCCTGCAACATATACAAAGGTGAATGCAAGTGTTGAATTTTATGGGTTCCACAGCCCCGATACGCAGTCAAAAGGCTCTGCGTGGAAATGTTCTGACAACTGGGTGGCAAAGGGATCTTCGTATACACTTTCTTCCGATTCCATTACCTATACTATTCCGCTTGACTACATTACCGATGGAAAGCGTAAGGCATCCGCTACGGATACGTTCAGAATTGTTACATTCATTTCTGACTTTTGGGAAGGCAAGGAAGATCCGTTGGACAACGGTACGATGCATGTAAAGGATGTTGTTCCTGCAAATGGTGTCGCTTTGGGCAAAAACAGGGCTGACAATGATACTGTTGTAGTGAACTTTTCAAATTGTCTGACACTTGCAGGAAAAAATTAGATTTAATGCAAATGCGTAGCTCTAAAACTTCAGTTTGCGAAAGTTCATAAATATAATTTACACGTGTTGACAACTTCTTGTCTATTTGCCATTATGAAGGCAAGAGGTTATCCATGCACTATTCTTTTGACAGCAAGAGTCTTTTACGACACGACAGCGATGGCTGCCACCGTGTGTTTCCCATTATGGGAGAAATCCATTATTCACGCTATCCTGATTCTGACTGGAAGCAGGAACTTTTGAAAATGAAAGCTGGAGGGGTCACTGTTGTCAGTTCGTATGTAATATGGATTCATCATGAAGAGATCGAAGGTGAATGGGATTTTTCTGGATGGCGGAATCTGAGAAAGTTTGTGGAAACAGTTCAGGACTGTTCCCTTCAGATGATGCTTCGGATTGGACCGTGGGTACATGCAGAAGTTCGTAATGGTGGTTTTCCCGACTGGCTGTTGAAAAAATGTCCTGAAAACCGATGCAACAATGAAGACTATTTTTCAGAAGTACAGAAATTCTATGCAAAAACGTATGAACAGGTAAAAGGACTTCTTTTAAAAGACGGAGGTCCTATTATTGGCATTCAAATAGAAAATGAATTTGGACATTGCGGCGGTCTTTCCGGTGCAGAAGGTGAATGGCACATGCAGAGACTGACGCAGATTGCAAAGGATGTCGGGTTTGATGTGCCGCTCTATACAGCAACGGGATGGGGTGGTGCTGTTACTGCAGGTCTTTTGCCTGTCATGGGTGGCTATTGCGAAGCTCCTTGGGATCCCCGCGTTACGGAAATAGAACCAAGCGGAAACTATCTGTTTACATATCAGCGCAATGATCATGCGATTGGCAGTGATTTTGGAATGGATGATGGCATTACGTTTGACCCAAAGAAGGTTCCGTATTTGACGGCAGAATTGGGTGGAGGCCTGCAAGTGACCCAAAAGCGTCGTCCTGTTGCCAGACCAGAAGATATTGGCGCAATGAGCCTTGCCAAACTGGGAAGTGGATGCAATCTATTGGGCTATTACATGTACCACGGAGGCATGAACCCAGAAGGCAAATTGACAACGTTGGAAGAAAACACGGCAAGCGGCTCCTTAAATGACATGTCGGTAAAAAACTACGATTTCCGTGCACCGTTAGGAGAATATGGACAGGTAAACGGCTCATACAAGGAAATCAGGCTTCTGTCGATGTTCTTGAATGAGTATGGTGAGCGTTTGTGTGCAATGGATGCAGACATTCCCGACGATAATGCAAAAAATGCTGATGATTATGCTTCTCTGCGCTACAGCTGGCGCTATAATGGGGAGCATCTTGATGACGGAGGATTTTTGTTTGTAAACAATTTTCAACGTCGCAGGGATCTTGCAGAACATGATGGCGTACAGTTCCAAATGCCAAAAGCTCTTGCCTCTCTATCTGGCAAAACGGTGTTGCCTGCACTGGACATTTATAATGGAGACTATTATGTACTGCCTGTACATCTTTCTCTGGGAAAAGCCGTTCTGGAGACTTCTGCATGCATGCCGCTGTGTGTCCTGCATGATACTGATCGGAACGGAAAAAATACGTATGTATTTTCAACGGCAGCTCATATTGCAGGGCTTTCAAAAGGTGATGCCCTGTATAGTTCTTCTTTTTTTACTCCGATTTCACAGGCTGAAAATCTGCATACCGGGTCTCTGTACTCTATTGATGCAAATGACAGTCATGATGAACTTTTGACGCTTTCTCGAAGTGATGCGTTGAACGCCATAAAAGTAACGGTTAATGGATGTGAACACATCATCATTTCTGAAAGTCTTGTGTACAGCGACAATGATACTGTATGCGTGCAGGACTGCAAAAAGCCTGTTCTGAAGGTATACCCTGAATTTAACAGTATTCCTGAAGGTTTTGCGTTGAAAGATGTTTCCAACGGATTTTTTATCTATGAATATGCTTTTGATCTGCCAAAATCATATCTCGTTACGCTTGAAAAAAAAGCAGAAGGATGTTATGAGCTTTCTGTACCATCGTGGAAAGACAGCGGTTTGGACGAATTGTATGTTTCTATTGCATACAGGGGAGACGGCATACGCTTGTATGAAAAGGAAAAGCTTCTTGATGATGCATTGTTTATAGGATCAGATTCTGAATGGACGATAGGATTAAAGCGGTTCGGCATGGAAAGCCATGTGTTTACACTGAAAGTAGACGCACTTCAAAGAAATGCGTCTGTGTTCATAGAAAACTGGCCGGAGTTTACGGACGGTGACACGCTGTGCAGCATTGACAGCGTGAAAACATCTGGCTATATTTCTATTCGTCTATGATTGTAATTTCAACGCGCCTGTTTTTGGCGCGGTTAGCCTGAGTATCATTCGGAGCTATCGGCTTTTTGTCGCCATAGCCCTGGGTGAATATGTGGTACTGGTCTTTTACGCCCAACTGTATCAGGTAATCTGCTACGGACTGTGCACGCAGTTCGCTGAGCTTTTGAGGATCTGCTCCTCCGGGTGCATAGGCCGTATGGCCTGTAATCAATATGTCATTGTTTGGATATGCTTCCAGAATTTTTGCAAGCTGGTTGATTTTTTCCTTTTCGGAATCGAGAAGTACTGCACTTTCAGGTTTGAACTGAATGTTTTCAATGGAAAGTGTGAGACCTTTTTCACTTTTCTTGACTGTAACGTTCTCAATCCCCAGCTGATCAACTTTGTTCTGAATGTCTTCGACATTTTCATCTGTTGCAGTCCTGATGAATTCTGTAATTTCTGCATGGGCTGTTCCCCTGAATTCCAGAATGTTTCCGAATGCTGTTTCCATGATGATTCTGAAATTTTCCGTATAGTGGTCAATGGCTCCCTTGTCGTTATCCCAGTAAATGAGTTCGTCACTGTAGCCCATCATCATGACTGGATAGTCGCTATAGATGGCATTTGCATCGGGACTCGGCGTTTCCGTGTACAGATTGTACTTTACATTGATGACGTGAAGGGTGTTGCTTTCCTTTACGGAAGTCTGATTGTTTTTTTCCTTTGTTGCACTGGCAGCTGCGTAGCTCATTGTCTTTACTTCTGTCTTTTCACGGTTGACTGTGCCAAGATAGGTGTATGTTGCCGTAAAGGGAACTTTGTACGGTGTGTGCAGGTTAAATTGCCGCCGCAGGTCATGGGCTTCATGTCCCTGTGCCGTCCATGATTCTCCGGGGCTGACAGCTTTGTCAGGAAATGAAGGCACATCGCGAACTGTTGGCATGAAATATTTGTCTTCAATTGAATAGATGCCGTTCCTGTCGCGGTCAAAAATGCTGTGGTATTCCTCGCCCCACGTAAACTTTGCCCCCGTTTTGGAACCAGTGGAGTCTTCTGTCGTCATGAATGTAGATTTATGTGTTCCAGTTCCGTCTTCACTGACACCTGTGATGGTGTTTGAGATTCTGTTGACTATAACGGCATGGTGATCAAGCCTGCGATTGATGTATACGTCTTCGTTTACTGTGGAAAGGATGCGGGAATTGTCACCTTCTTTGTATTTGAATTCAAATTGTATTAGACCACCGTTTATGTTGTATTGTTCTGGGCGTGACTGCTGTGCAAAAATGGTTGTACATGGCAGTGCCGTTACATAGAGTACAAAAAGTGCACATGCATACTGCCTCACGGAATGACGTTTTATTTGGAACATAAAAATACCTCCATTATTACTTTCTTAAACACATCAATTGCTGTAATATTACAACATGCTGACCGATATTTTGTCCGATTTTCGAATGTTTGTTACCGTTTTATGTGCAATGCTGCTGGTGTTTCTTGTTATTGGTATTATTATCGGCCGCATTATGCAGCGTACAAAGGACATGTTTTTAATCAAAAAGGAGAGGGAAGATGCTGTACGCAGGAGCAGGGCTGTCTTGGGCGGTCAGTTTGGAGAGCAACTTGCTCCGTATCTGCCTGACTTTCCATGCAATCCTGGTGATGTCCAGTTTATTGGTAAACCTGTGGATTTTATAGCTTTTCCCGGAAGTGCAGAGGGCAAGCCCATAAAGGACATTGTATTAATAGAAGTAAAGTCCGGCAACAGTACGCTTTCTGAGCGAGAGCGTGAAGTAAAGGCTGCTGTAAGGAGCGGTCGGGTGCACTACGTTGAATATCGGTTGCCTTACTGAGAAATCCTTTAGAGTTGTGCTGTCAGTTCTTCGAGCCGTGCATTCTGGCGGCGAAGCTGTTGTTCCGTTTCTTTTTCCTTTGCAATGTTAGTCATGCAGATGGCAACTGAACCGTCTCCAAGAGCAGAAGCTGTAATCTTAAGATAGGTTTTTGCCACAATGGAATAGAAGTTTTTTTCAGAACTTTCATGCAGGCTTTGTGCTGCAAATGCCAGCCAGTCGATGTCTGGAGTAAGGCTGTCTTTTATGGTGGAAAACAGGCAGTCTTTTTGGATTGTTTTTTTTGTCAATGCAAGGAACTGTTTGTTCACTGCATCTACGTGAATGTCTGTCAATGCTTTTTCATTGTTGTACAATGGCGTGAAGATTGCTGCTGGCAGCGGCAGGTTTTCGAATAGTGTCTTATAGTCTATTTGTACTGGCATTGTATCCCCTTGTTTTAATGTATCGGTATGTGGTAACCTGTGGTTTAAGAAAAGATGGTTTCCTGCCACGGTTTTACTTTCATTTGGAACAGAATTGTTTTTAACTGCGTTTCTATCCACTTCATGGTCTGATAAATGACGTATATAGAGTAAGGGGGCAAAGAGCCGCAAATCATGGTATATTTCAACAAAAAGTAATAGGTTCAGATAAAATGCAAAGTTTACATAGTGCCTGCAAAAAAGAGACTTTTTCAGCAGGCACTATGTAAACATTATACAAAAATATGGAAATGAATATATTGGTAAACTTATGACAGAAACAGAAATATTATTTTTTATAGAAGATTAATAAATTTGAATATTTACAAATATAAGTGTTTTCTGCGTCCAACTCTGCATGCCCCATGCAATGACAAATCGCCATTTGCATGGCCAAGGAGCGGAATTTCGAGTAGCTTTATTGAAGCAGGTTTAAGAAACTGCCGTAAATGTTCACTGCAAACACGGCTCATTGCATGCCTCATAAAATCCAGTGCGCACAATCATTGCAGCCACTGCACATAATCATTGCGGCCAGTGCGCACAATCATTACGACCAGTGCACGTAATCATTATGGCCACTGTGCACAATCATTACGGCCACTGCATTTTGTCGCAAAATCCAGTGCGTTTCGTCGCAAAATCCAGTGCGTTTCATTGCAAAATCCAGTGCATTTCGTCACAAAATCCACTGCGTTTCGTCACAAAATCCAGTGCGTTTCGTCACAAAATCCAGTGCGTTTCGTCACAAAATCCAGTGCGTTTTGTCGCAAAATCCAGCGTGCATGTTCACGAAGTCCGCGAGCTGCATTTCTGCCTGCCAATGACTGCATTGACAAAAGGCAAGGCACTCAACGACTGCAACTTTATGGAACTGTTCCTTTCCGCAAAAGAGACGGAAGGCTGCTCCATAAGGACTTCAAAATACTACAGAAGCGTGCTGGAGTCCTTTGTAGAGTACTGCGGACAGATGGACTTGGGGCTTGCCGATGCCGACTACATCCGCTCATATCTTGCGGAGTACAGGGGCAGGTACGGATGCGGCAGTGTTACGCTGGACGTCCTTGCAAGCTTCTATGGATGGCTCGAATCCGAGGACAGGATAGTAAAGAATCCGGCAAGGAGGATACATAAGATAAAGGTTCCCTTAGAAAACAAGAAGGTCTTTTCTGAAAACGAAATCGAGGAGTTGAGGACGGCATGTTCCGGCAACCTGCGCGACACTGCAATTCTGGAACTGTGCCTGTCGTCGGGCATCCGCGTAGGCGAGCTTGTGTTAGAGTTCGACGATTTCAACCACACCTAAGTCCAGCAAAAATCGCCAATATCTAGTTCAAATAAAAAAGCCATTATCAAATTAAATAAAACTCTCTAAACTGAATAGTAACCAGAAACTCAGTTAGGGAGAAATATGAAAAATGATAATGACTTCAAAGTCAGTTTAGCACAAGCGCTCCAAGATATGAAGACTGAACAAGGCGAAAATTTTGACCTTTCGAAAGTTAATCTTGCAGAGCTAAAACGGAGATGCGGTATCAGCCGAGCAAAACTCCGAAGATTAAAATCCAATAATTTCAAAGAAACACCTCATGCACTTACGGGAAGAAAAGCTTCTAAGACCGTAATGACAGGCTATGAGTCCGTTGCGAACAATCTGCTCCGCCAGGGTATAAAAAACACGTCTGTCATATATGACCGTCTGAAAGAAGTCGGCTACAAAGGAAGTCTCAGCGGAGTTAAACGCTATGTAATTGCAAACAAAAGTTTGATTCCTGCAGCAAGACATATAGTCGAACCTCAAGGCAGTCGTGGCCTCAGATATTTTACAACCCCTGGGGAAGCATTCCAGATGGACTGGGGCTTTGTAAAAGTTCGAGATTATTCAGGACTTGAATATCAGGCTGCCTGCTTCGCGATGATTTGCCATCACTGTGGAATGAAGTACATAGAATTCTTTCCAAATGCAAAGCAGGAGAATCTTTTCATAGGTATGATTCATGCATTCCAGTATATGGGTATACCCCAGAAGGTTCTTACGGACAACATGAAATCCGTTGTCATTAAAAGAGATTTTGAAGGCCGCCCTGTATGGAATCACGACTACGAAGCGTTCATGAAAGCTGTTGGTTTTGAGACAAAACTTTGTAAACCGCGTCATCCTTATACCAAAGGCAAAGTTGAAAGACTCGTCCGATTCGTAAAGGAGAACTTTATCGCTGGACGTCAGTTCGTGAACGTTACATACCTTAACGAACAGGCTCTGCAATGGTGTTATGACAAGAACAGTCTTTACAGAAAAGAAATCGAAGGCTTTCCCGTCGTGACTCATCAGGACAACTGTCGTAAAGTCTGTCAGCCTCTGCTGGAGGACCCGGTAATTCTGCTTTATCTGTTTCTGGAACGAAAAATCAGCTTTGATGGTTTCGTAACTTACGAAGGTCGGCGCTTCGGAGTTCCGTATTCATATGGGCAGAGCATCGTAAGGGTAAACAGAACAGCCAGACTTCTGTCAATATATTCAGATGACATGAGTAAATGCCTTGTCACTTACAATGTGACTTGGAGCAGAAGAGATTCTTTCTGTCTGGACCAGTACGCAAATATGGAGCAGCCGGAGGAATATCCTACTGCTCCTGTAAAAGCAATCGTGCAGCAGGCTCTTGAAGATGATGCTACTGACGGATTTAACAAATTTAATTTCGAGTGATGATATTATGGATGATACAAAACTAAACCTTATAATGCGCTACTTTGACAGCCTAAAAGTAAAGATGACGGAAGAAGAACTTTCATTCTTGATAATGATTTTTCAAACACGGACATTGATGCAACATTGAGAATGTTTACATTCCTTGAGAAACGTAACAACGAAGCATCTATTCAGATGATGCTTCGCCTCAGTAAACTGCCTTTGAAATCACCAAAGACATTTGCGAACTTTGATTTCAGTCAGGTTCATGGAAAGAATGTAAGTCAGCTGGAAGGATTGCAGTCACTTTCTACGTTATATTCACACAAAAATGTCGCGCTGATTGGACCTGCAGGTACTGGAAAGACGCACATTGCCATGGCTTATGGTTATGAATGCTGCCAGCATAAGCTTAAAACTTATTTCATAAAGATGTCAGAACTAAACGACATGTTTACACAGGCTAGGTCTTATGGTCGCAGTGGCAGAGTCATCTCAAACCTTGTGAAACCGTCTTGTCTGATCATTGATGAAGTTGGACATTGTGTCTTCGATAAGGAAAATACAAGGATGTTCTTTGATCTCGTCGACCGCCGTTACAATAAGGAAGGCCCGTACACAATGATTTTCACCAGCAACAAGCAGCCCTCTCAGTGGAAGCAGAACTTCAATGAAGACGACTCGCTGCTTTGTGCACTGGATAGGATCTTTGATGATGCCATGATTTTCAATCTTCGTGGCAACAGTTACCGCGGGAAGGAATGTGAATCTTATTCCCTGACAACTCTCAGGGGAAAAGCGACAAACGCCATATTACCGGCAACAAACTAAATTAAGTTCTAAAAGACTGAGTTTCTGGTTATTTCTCTTGAACGAATTTTTGGTTTTTCTAATTGAACTATCTGTGGCTAATTCAGGCGAGCTCTAATACTTGTAAGGCTCAACAGGACGGACATAGACCTGCAGAACAGGAGCGGCAAGGTGATGGGAAAGGGCAGCAAGGATCGAGAATTCTATTTTGATATCAAGACGATGAGGGCCATAAGGAAATACCTGGAATCAAGAACCGACGACAACCCCGCACTGTTCGTGTCGCGTAGGGAATACTGATAAAAACGACTCTACTTTAATATTGCTTTAATAAAACTGGTAAAAAATCATGCCCCTATACCGACAAATATTCATTTGTCATTGTATGAAACAGTGCAGTTTGATATATAAAATAGAAGTTTTAATATCTTAAAATACTTCTGCCTACAAATATTATTGTTACTATATAATACCAATATGCCATCCTGTAAAAGATTATCTAATAAAATCTATCCAATATCGATAAATTTTAAGTTCTGATGCAGTACAAGTTACATAAAAATAATGATGGGCGCAAATGGCATTGTATGCAACGTATATGTCCACATAGTAGAGGTTGCTTTTAGGTAATGCATCATACGGTGCTTCAACAAAACCTATGGTATTTACTGTATATTCTATGCACTGTCCTGTCACCTTATATATTTTTTCCAGTACATCAAAAAAATCCGTGTTAGTCGCGGCATTATATGACAATAGCTTATATCCCTTAAAAAAATCATCTTGTGAATAAAAAGATATTGTGTTATCCAAGAAAAAACAGCCAACGCTTTCTCGTTTTTCCGCACAGGCGCCATAGAATTCCTGCAAAAACTGTTCGATTTGAACGCGCTTTTCTCCTTCGACTTCTGTTACCTGGTTTTTCCTATTTAGGTCTTTTACGGCAAAACTCATAAAAGACACTACAAAAACTATGAAGACTATACAAAATATAAAAAAACTAATCAGCTTTTTTTTCATAGTCATAGCATTCCTGTCCAAAATGTTAAAAAGTGCTTTTTAAAATCTGCGAACCGTGGTATAATTCAATAAGAAACAAAACCACACCACA
>ERZ842401.315-NODE-315-length-68957-cov-16.868959_pt1 | contig 68957 bp, 61 predicted proteins | sample MGYA00521270_ERZ842401 | MGnify/ENA primary metagenome ERZ842401 (study PRJEB31892, sample SAMEA3878208) | bioreactor metagenome | biome: Moose rumen | place: Sweden | collected 2011-10 | study: EMG produced TPA metagenomics assembly of the PRJEB12797 data set...
TTCCCGCTGGGAGCTTGTTTCTGCAACTACGGTATGCATAAACTCGACATTCGCCCGGGACAACTTCTCGGACGAATGTCGAGTTTATGCGTCAATTATGCGCTCAAATCTTGCTGAGGGCGTTTCCGATGTCGGCGAGCAGGTCGTTCACGTTCTCAAGGCCGACCGACAAGCGAATCAAATCGGAAGGAACGCCGGCCGCGACAAGCTCCTCCTCGCTCATCTGCCTGTGTGTGGAAGAAGCCGGGTGGAGGCAGCAGGTGCGCGCGTCCGCCACGTGTGTCGCAATCATTCCGAGCTTCAACTCGGCCATGAACTTCTCCGCGGCTTTCCTTCCGCCTTTCACTCCGAAGCTGATGACGCCGCAAGTTCCGTTCGGCATGTATTTCTTTGCGCGCTCGTAGTATTTGTTTCCAGGGAGCGACGGATGGTTCACCCAAGAGACTTTGTCCGATTGCTCAAGGAATTGTGCGATTTTGAGCGCGTTGGAGCAGTGCCTCTCCATCCTGACAGGGAGCGACTCAAGACCCAAATTCAGCATGTAGGCGTTCATCGGGGACTGGACGCAGCCGAAGTCTCGCATGAGCTGGGCGGTCGCCTTCGTGATGAACGCGCCCTCGTTCCCGAACTGCGTCGCGTATGTGATTCCGTGGTAGCTCTCGTCTGGCGTGCAGAGGCCTGGGAATTTCTCCTTGTGCGCCATCCAGTCGAACTTTCCGTGGTCTACGATGCAGCCGCCGAGCGTCGCGTCGTGGCCGTCCATGTACTTGGTCGTGGAATGCACTACGATGTCGGCTCCGAACTCGAACGGGCGGCAGTTGACTGGGGTCGCGAACGTGTTGTCGATGATGAGCGGGACTCCGTGCGAGTGCGCGGCTTTCGCGAAACGCTCGATGTCGAACACGATGAGGGCCGGGTTCGCGATTGTCTCTCCGAAGACGGCTTTCGTGTTCGGCTTGAATGCCGCCTCAAGCTCCTCGTCCGTGCAGTCCGGGTCCACGAAAGAGAAATCGATGCCCATCTTCCTCATCGTGACGCTGAAAAGGTTGAAGCTGCCTCCGTAAATCGTGGAGCTGGCGACGACGTGGTCGCCGGCGTTGGCGAGGTTGAACACCGCCAGGAAGCTCGCCGCCTGCCCGGAGCCTGTGAGCATTGCCGCGCTTCCGCCTTCCATGGCCGCGATTTTCGCCGCCACCATGTCGCATGTGGGGTTCTGCAGCCTTGAGTAGAAGTAGCCCGAAGCCTTCAAGTCGAAAAGCTCACCCATCTTCTCGGACGTGTCGTACTTGAACGTGGTGCTCTGGATGATTGGAATCATCCTCGGCTCTCCGTTCTTCGGTTCGTAGCCCGCGTGAAGACATTTTGTCTCGATTTCCATAAAAACACCTCTTTTTTGTTTGTGGAATGTAAAAAATTTATCGGCATAGTTTATTTTTCAATTCTTCATACCATTCTTTTGGTGCCAAAGAATTCTCAAAGTGACTGTGAAATATTTTGTATATTTCTGCATATTTTTTTCCTGATTTCAGAATTGAGACTAGAACGTCTGTTTCTATGGGATTTATCATCATTCCTGGTACGTTCTTTGAGCCATCGGAATTGTAAAAAGGAATGGATTTTCTTCCTCTAAAATCGGAAATGACATTAATATTCAAATTATTCGTGACAAAAACACAATACGCCTCATGCTCTTGATTTTCGAGCAAATAGTTTCCGAGGTGGCGAGAAACGGGTTCCATTTCCATTTTTCTTTGGTTTGTTGAATCTGCCAAAGTTGCTTCTATTAGCAAGTTGTGTTTTGGAAAATCTTTCGTTTGCTCATATTTCCAAACTATATCTGCTTCTCCGCCACCTGCATGAGTTTTTGGAAGTAAATCTGCTTCAAGTGACAAATTCATGAACGAAAGGATATTCCCCTTTCTCTCGCAAATTTTGTACCAAGCGATTGCAAGTATATATTCGAAAATCGTTGGGCCATCAGCTTCGTCTGTAACGATGTCCTGAATTTTCTTATCATCAATTGGCGATGTTCGCTTTTTAAAAAGCTCAAGAATTGTTATAAGTTTTTCGTCTGTGAATTTTTCATCAATAAGTTTATTGAATCGTTCAAGTCTTTCATCTTGAACAAATTTCTTTATTTCTCCGATTTGCCTGAATGCAGTTTTATAGTCGTTGTTAATTGCTTTTAATAAATTTGCCTCATTGAATTTTAAAAATGGCGATATTTCTTCTAGTGTTTTTAGACTGCAAAGATTTTCTGATTTTTTAAATGCCAGCCCATAAAATGAATCTGGTAATAATGAAAAATAATACTTTGGAATTACATCAAATTTCACTTGATTGTCTGAAAATAAGAGCGTGTCGGATATTTTCAAATAACGACGATTCAGGTCGAAATAATCTTCCAATGTTCGCTTTATTTTTATCAGATGCATCGTTTTAAAAAATATGGTTTTAAAATCGGCTTCGGTATTGCAGTTACTGAACATATTTGTTTGTTCAAAATTTTCCAAAGGAGATTTTCTTATTGAAGCAGCTGAAGTTGTTTTGAAAAGAAATTTTCGCCAATGTGCTGATACATTTCCTATTCCAGATGCTTCATAGACTTTTAAAATTGTTGCTGCATTAATTTCGTTTTCGAGATAGACAGTTTTCAAGGCATTGTAAAATTTGAAATACGGTTTATCAAAATCTTTGCTTTTTCTGTTCAGCCCAATTTTGCAAAATGTTTCTTCTGTCAAATCTTTTTCTTTTAGAAAAAAAATCAGAGAATCTCTGTAATTATCATTTTGCATAAAAATGTTTGTGATTATCGAATCAACACTTTCCTTTGTTCGGTTTTGAGAAAGTCTCGTTTCTATGTAGTTGGTAACGTCTTCATTTATGCATAGAGGAAAAAGATAAGTGAATTCGTATTGGTGGAGATAGCCGAATTTTCGCAATAATCTTGCAAGAACGATAAATGGTCTAACTCCATTTTCTGAATTTACTTGCAAATATGTTTTTAAGAGTTGCTGGAAATATATGAAACTGTCTTTTGGAATTTGAAGAAAATTGTCACTTGTGAAATCGTTTGATTTCGAAAGTTCTAACAACCTCTTTCCAACTTCTGTGAGTTTTCTATCATCTGTTATTAATCCAATATCGCGCATTCCAGAGGTTTTCTGTCTTGCATCTTTCGCTTTTCTTGGAGCATCGCCTTCTATAAAATTATTTTTTTTCAAAAAGTCGTAGTATGCTTCTTGAATTTTTTCATTTGCTTCCCAGCTTTCATTCTGATTCTCGCTTAACTTCCAAAATTCATTTAATAAATCAAGTTGTTGCTCAATTTTTTTGTTGAAGTTCTGCATGCGAAAACTTGTAGTTCCTAAACTGTAATAAAATGATTTGAAAGAGATTTCCTGCGACATGTTTCTTCCCTTGATTAATAATTTGTAATCAAAACTTCATCAGTTTTAGCGACATGCTTTTTATGATAATTCGAGTTTTTGTATGAAAAATCCAAATGATGACAATTATAATTCCTCTCGCTCAGCCAAGTTTGTAGAATTGTATTTGTCTTGTTGTCTGTGAACAAGACATTAGAAAGTGCAAAATGGATATTATTGTCTGAAAGCTCGTCTAAATAGGAAAGTAGCTTTTTTTCCTCTTCTTCATTCCAAGATTTCTCATTGTATGTCGCGCATGTAATGAGATAGGGCGGGTCCGCATAAACAAAATCGTTTTTTCCAAGCGATGAAACTTTTATGTCTGAAAAATCACAATTTGAAAATGATACATCTTTTGCTTCTAGTGCAGAAAGAAAGTTTTTGAGTTTGCTTTGCATTCGTGCATTGAAATCACGTTTTCCGACAGGAAGATTGAACTTTCCGGCAGAATTGAATCGAATTTGATTGTTGAAAGCATACACAACCAAAATGTACAGATACAGATAATAGTTCGCATCGTCTTTTGAAATAGCGTTGAAAGTTTCGCGAAGACTTAAGAATCCAGTTCTATTGAAGTTCCCCAATCCAGAGGCGGAATTGCAATTATAAAATGAATAACCGTTTTTTTCAGAGTCTGACAAATTGAAACACTTGATGGCTTCTTGAATTTTCGGAAGCAAAGAGTTGTATGATTTGCCTTTAAAAAACGAAAACAAGCCTATTAAATTGGAATCAATGTCATTGCAAATAATTTTTTCAGCAGCTGTGTTTATGCCGACATTGCAACCGCCACAAAAAAGGTCTACGAAGGTAGAAATATTTTTAGGAAAAAGAGGAATGATTTGCGGAAGCAACTTGTATTTTCCGCCTGTAAAGTTGAGAGGTGATTTTACTATTTCCATTTTGGGTTTTAATTGCATTTGCAGACGAAAAGCCTCTCTTCATTATCAAGATGTTCCGATTTTCCCGTGGTAAATGCTTTAAACTCTTCTGAATATGTTTTTACCTTTCCTTTTGATTCCAGTGTCTCTAAAATCTGTGTGTCAGAAATTCGAGCGTTTGAACGGTCGTTTCCCTTGTTTGCCATGTTGTTGTAGGAAACTACAATGTATTTCGCATGCAGATTTTTTATCAAATCTTCAAAAGCGGCTGGAGCTGAACGTGTGCAGTATTTGCTTTTCAATGCTGTTCTGTCCATCTTTTTTGCAACTCCAAAGACTTCCGGCTTCTCCCAACGGGCAATATTTTCTATCAGGTGGTATGCATCGCAATACTGTCTTGAATTGTACGGAGGGTCAATGTACACAACATCTGCTGAAATGTTTTTCACAAGTTCGTTGGTGTCTTCGTTATAACAATGATTATGCTTCAAGTTTGTGTTGGGCTCTGGAACACACATTGTAAAAGATTCGGGAAATTCAACGCCCTTTCGGTATGCGTCATAATGTCCGCAAGTGTTTGCGATTTTATCGATGCCGTAAAGCAATGAAGTTACGAGCATGGCTTTTTCTCGCATGTTTATTTTTCCTGCGGCGAATTCACTTTCGATATTTTCACGGATGAAACCAATTTTCGAGCAGTTTTTCTTTGAAAAATATGTATCGGAAAAATTCTCTGTCATGTAGTTCTCTTCAAAAGGCAAATCCGAATTATAAAAATCTATATATTTTTCTATTTTGCTTGAATCAAATTTTTCATCCGAAAACCAAGTCAAATGGCAAAGATAATTGCTGTAGAGAATGTCATTTGTATAAAGAACTTTATCTGTATAAGCGGAAGAAACAGCCCCTGTACCGGCAAATATATCAGCGAATGTATCAAAATCTCCGCACTCTTTTGAAATTATTTTTGTAATGAATGGGAGCAACTTGTATTTGTTTCCAAGATAGCGACGGTTGTTGATTTTTGTGGTTTGCATTCATCATTCCTTACTAATCATTCTTTGCATCATAAACTTAGCCGAAAAATGTATTTTTGGCAAAATCCCCAAAAACGCCGACTTTTTCCGTCTGCCCTAAAACAAATCACGCTATTCTGATAAAATGGGGGCGAGGTACAAAAATGGAAAAAGTTTCCTACAAGACAAGCGGAACTTGCGCCCGCATGATTACGTTCGAGCGGGACGACGACGATAGAATCCACAACATCGCGTTCGAGGGCGGATGCAACGGGAACCTGAAGGCGATTTCGCGCCTTTGCGAGGGGATGAAGGCGGAGGAGATATTCGGGAAACTTGCCGGGAACCTTTGCGGGAGCAAGGGCACAAGCTGCGCTGACCAGCTCGCGAAAGCGGTGATGCGGCGGTGACTTTTTTGGGGAATGAATCGTATGTTTGAAGTTCGGGTGAACACTGATTTTGCGGCCGCGCATTTTCTGCGCGACTATCACGGAAAGTGCGAGAATCTGCACGGCCACAACTACAAAGTTTATGCTCATGTGCGCGGAAAGAATCTGAACGAGGGGGGGATGCTCCTCGACTTTACGGAGCTGAAAGCCGCGCTCAAATCCGTCTGCAAAAAGATGGACCACACAAATCTCAACGACATGGAGGTTTTCGACCAGAATCCGAGCGCGGAGCGAATTGCGAAATTCATCTTCGACTCGATTCTGGAGATGATTCCGTCCCTTGCGAAAAAGAACGACGACGACGCTTTCCTGTACGCAATCGATGTCTTCGAGACGGACACGAACAGGGCGCGCTACATCGCCGACTGAAAATCTGCATTCAAAAACACACGAAACACAAGGGAAAGATTATGAAGAAGATAGACATTTTGGATTCCACTTTGCGCGACGGTTCGCAGGGGGAGGGCATCAGCTATTCCGTCCAGGACAAAATCAACATCGTCAAGGCTCTGGACGAGCTTGGCGTGGCGTTCATTGAGGCCGGAAATCCCGGCAGCAACCCGAAGGACATGGAATTCTTCCAGGAGGCGAAGAAGCTTTCGTTGAAGAATTCGAAAATCGTGGCTTTCGGTTCCACGAGGCGCAAGGACTTGAAGTGCTCGGAGGACGCGAACCTGCAGAGCCTCCTCTCCGCCGAGACCGAAGTCGTCTGCATTTTCGGAAAGACCTGGGACTTCCAGGTGACTGAAATTCTGCACGCGACACTCGAAGAGAACCTTGAGATGATTCGCGACACCTGCGACTACCTCACAAAGAAGGGAAAGACCGTCATTTTCGACGCCGAGCATTTCTTCACAGGTTTCGCCGCCAACAAGGACTACGCCATGAAGGCTCTTTCGGCGGCGGTTGAGGGTGGCGCCACTTGCCTCTCCCTCTGCGAGACAAAGGGCGGCGCCATGCCGATGGAGTGCTACAACGCCACGAAGGCGGTCGTCGAAAAATTCTGTGATTCAGCAAAAAATGTCTCCATCGGAATCCACACGCACAACGATTCAGGTCTGGCCGTCGCCAATTCCCTTCTTGCAGTTGAGGCCGGCGCGACCCACGTTCAGGGCGTTCTTTTGGGCTTCGGCGAGAGGACAGGAAACGCGAACCTTTCTACGATAATCGCAGATTTGCAGCTCAAGCTGGACTGCCAGTGCATAAGCGGGAACCTTGAGAACCTCACGCCAATCTGCAAGCGTGTCGCCGAAATCACGAACATCGCTCTCGATACTGGAATGCCGTATGTCGGTGCGAGCGCGTTCGCCCACAAGGCCGGGATGCACATCGACGCCGTGATAAAGAATCCGTTCGCCTACGAGCACGTCACGCCCGAATCGGTCGGGAACGAGCGCGTCTTCCTGATGAGCGAGGTCGCGGGAAAGAGCATGATTGTGGAGAAAGTGCAGAAGTTCGACAAGACGCTCACGAAGTCAAGCCCTGTCGTGGCCGAAATCGTGGCGAAGGTGAAGGAGCTGGAGCACGACGGCTACCAGTTCGAGGGCGCCGACGCCAGCTTCGAGATTCTCGTCCGCAAGGTCATCGGAAAGTACCAGCCGTTCTTCAATCTGCACTACTACAAGACGAGCGGGGAATTTCCGCGCTTCGCCGACGACCAGAGCGCGTTCGCCCAGGTGAAGCTCGACGTGGACGGAAAGTCCGTCGTGACGGCGGGGGAGGGCGACGGTCCCGTGAACGCGATGGACGTCGCGCTCAGAAAGGCTCTTGAGGAATTCTACCCGGCCGTCTCGCAGATTCACCTGACGGACTACAAGGTGCGCGTCCTCGATGGAAAGTCCGCAACCGCTTCCAAAGTCCGCGTATTGATTGAGTCGAGCGACGGAAACGATTCATGGGCGACGATGGGCGTGTCTTCCGATGTGATGGAGGCCAGCTACATCGCCCTCGTCGATTCGTTCGAGTACAAGCTCATAAAGGACTTGGAGAAGAAATTCGCCAAGCTTCTGTAGCTTTCAGGGGAACGCGGCGTCCTAGAACGTGTTCCCGTTGAAAAGCAGATTGTGGCGCGTCCTCCACGCTTTCATCACGTCCGCGTCTTTTCCGGCCTGACTTGAATTGTAGTCGGCGCGCTGCTGCTTTACCTCCTGCAGGTTGGAGGCCGCCTCGTTTTCAGCTTCCGTATCGGGTCGTACTCGATTTTTCCTTCTGGAATGGGGAGGAGGATTGGAGTGAAGTCGAGCAGCATGTCGCTGTCGGCCCTTTTCTCTATCTCGCGCCGTACTCGGCGTAGTACTTGTCGATTTCGGCCTTGATTTCGTCGGTGATGATTTTCCTGTCGCCGTTCGTGTAGAGCGCGTCGATTACGTCGCTCATCGTGACGATTGCCTTGGCCGGGAATCCGTACTTCTCGGAAATCACGTCGAGAGCTGCCTTTGTCGAGTCTGGGGCTTTCTCCATTCTGTTGAGGGAGACTATTTCTCCCACGATTTTGATTCCGCCGGGCACCGTCTCCTGCGCCTTGATTTTCGGGTAGGTCTCTTCGATTGATTTACCGGAAGTCGTAACGTCCTCGATTATCACGACCCTGTCGCCGTCCTTGATGTTGTAGCCGAGGAGACCGCCCTTGTCGGCTCCGTGGTCCTTGGCCTCTTTCCTGTCGGAGCAGTACTTGATTTCCTTGCCGTAGAGGCTTGAGTAGGCGACAGCTGTGACCACGGCGAGCGGGATTCCCTTGTAGGCCGGGCCGAAGAAGACGTCGATGTCGTCTCCGAAATTGTCGTGGATGGCCTTCGCGTAGAATTCTCCGAGACGTTTGAGCTGGCTTCCGGTCACATACGCCCCTGCGTTCATGAAGAAGGGCGACTGCCTTCCAGATTTGAGCGTGAACGAGCCGAATTTCAAGACCTGGCACTCTACCATGAAATCGATGAATTCTTTCTTGTAATCTTCCATAAAAAAACTCCTAAGTAATTTCTCAACATTTTAGAAACAGAACCCTTTCAAAATCAAGTTTTCCGGGAAATATCTGCTATAATTTTTCGTATGCGGCTATTCGAACAGTCTTTACGCAGGCTTTTTTTTGCGCTTGCGCTTCTCGCTTTTTTCACTTTCTCTGTTTTTTCGGAGGACAACGGAATCATTTCGCTTGACGAGCCGTCTTCGGGCGCGACCATTTCCCACACGGTCATGCATGTCGCTCCGCTTGTGAACCTCGATGGCAACTGGGGATTCGAGGCCGACTTCCACGTGCGGTTCGACATCGGTTTCTTCTATATGGGATTCGGGCTTCTGCCGAAATTCGAGGAGCTTTCGGAATACTCGAATTTCAAGGCGTACCCGGAAGGCTTCATCGGGGGAGGGCTTTTCAAGGAATTCAGCGGCTCTCCCGTGAGCGTGTACGCCTTGGCTTCGGTCGGAGTCCTGCACAGGGAGGGGAACCTCTTCAAGTCCATTTTTGCGAGCGTCGTCGAATACGCCCTCAACTCGCTTCTTGACAGCCGTGAGGACGAGTGGATTCGCACCAAGTCGTTCTCGAAATTCAACGCCGACTTGAGGGGCGCGTTCGGTCTTGAGTACGACGTGTCCGAGGAATACAGGGGCTTCTGCCAGGTGAATTTCGATTTGGTACTGAACTGGGACGGCGCTGTCGGTGTGAACAAGACGCTCGCCGTGGGAATCGCGATGAACCTTTGAAAACTATAGAGTTTTTCGAGGTACCCTTCATTGTTAACAATCTCTCAAAATGCTAAAGTTAAGCCATTCTATTTGAAGCGAATTTTTTTTAACAGGAGTTTTAATAAAATGGAAAAGACAATCGCCTTGATTCCCGGTGACGGAATCGGTCCCGATGTTGTTGCTGAGGCTGTGAATGTTCTCGACGCAATCGCGAAGAAATACGGACACAAATGGAACTACACCAAGGTCATAGCCGGTGGTTCGGCAATCGACCAGTTCGGACACCCGCTTCCGAAGGAGCAGCTCCAGATTGCTCTTGATTCTGACGCTGCCCTGCTCGGTGCTGTCGGCGGCCCGAAATGGGACAACCTCGCTTCCGAAATCCGCCCTGAGAAAGCCTTGCTCGGCCTCCGCGGCGGCATGAAGGTCTTCGCGAACCTCCGCCCGGCTCTGATGTTCAAGCAGCTCAAGGACGCCTGCCCGCTCAAGAACGAAATCGTCGGCGACGGACTCGACATCCTCATCGTGCGCGAGTTGACTGGCGGAATCTACTTCGGCGAGCGCGGAACGAGCGAGGACGGAAACACCGCTTGGGATACCGAGAAATACACACGCCCTGAAATCGAGCGCATCGTCCGCATGGGATTCGAGTACGCGCAGAACAGGCAGAAGAGGCTCTGCGTCGTCGACAAGGCGAACATCCTGAACTCTTCCCAGCTCTGGAGGCGCGTCGCCGAGGACGTGAAGAAGGACTATCCAGACGTGACCCTCTCTTACCTCTACATCGACAACGCTTCAATGCAGATGGTCAGGAACCCGAGACAGTTCGACGTAATCGCTACGAGCAACATGTTCGGCGACATCCTCTCCGACGAGGCTTCCCAGATTACAGGCTCAATCGGAATGCTCGCGTCAGCCTCTTTGGGCGACGGAACAGGCCCTGGCCTCTACGAGCCAATCCACGGTTCTGCTCCTGACATCGCCGGAAAAGACCTGGCGAACCCTCTCGCCACGATTCTTTCCGCCGCGATGCTCCTCCGCTACTCTTTCAAGCTTGAGAAGGAGGCCAAGGAAATCGAGAACGCCGTGAACAAGGTCTTGGACGACGGCTGGAGGACAGGCGACATCGCAGGCTCCCACCTCGACGAAGTGAAGGCCGCCGGCAAGCTCGTCGGAACGAAGAAGATGGGCCAGCTCGTCGTGGAGTACCTCAACAAATAGATTTCGACTTGTAGAGTCTAAAAAGAGCAAGAGCATCTTTTTGAAAAAAAAGGTGCTCTTTTTTTCTTTGATTGCTGTTTGGGTGTTTGCCACATCTTTTCATGTAGTTTAGAATTAACCGATATGGAAAAGGAAAATTCGTTCGACAGTCTAGTGTCGATAATGACAAGGGAAGAGCGCCAGCAGATGTTGGAGAAGATGCACGAAGCGGCGCCTGTTTACGAGAGTGAGAGTTTTGTGCCTGTGGAAGAGCCTCCAGAGGGCGGCGGGGTGTCGCTTGAGGAGCAGTTGAAGAAGGAGTCGCTCCCGTTCAGGATTATCTTGTGGCTAAAATCTATTTTCACGAACACGAATCAGATAGTTCTCTTCAACGAGATGAAAATCTCCGAAATAAACAGAAGCCTCCAGCGCAATTATCCAGGGCTTGTGGACTCGAAGAAGGGGCTTCTTCTTCCGCTGTTCTACGACAAGGTCGCGGAGCTGAAGAGCGCGGCTGATTTTTTGCGTCCGTACATCGCGGCGATAGAGAAGGACGAGGGCGGATTCTACGTTTTCCTCGGTTCGATAATCATGCCAGAGGTGGACGAGGACATGTCGACGAACGCGAATCCGTTTTCCGTGCCTGTCTCCACAAACATAAAGCCAGAACTGCGCGTGGAGCTGCTGCACAACATGGACGAAATTTTCCAGAACATTCCTGTCGATTCGAAGCAGAAGATGTACGAGGCCGTGAAATCCGTGGAATGGCTGAGGCAGTTTTCGAAAATCCCTTTCATAAAGCTCCTCAGTTCCTTCACGGAGGTTTCGAGTACTGTGCACACTTGCGCGTTCAGCATAATCGGGAATGAATTCACCTCGTTCGCGAAGCTGATGAGCAACGGTTTTCTCTTGTCCGACAGCCTCTTGGAATCCCTCTACCTGTTTTCCGTCAGGAAGTCGCGCCGCTTCTCCGAGGACGTGAGCGGAGACGACCGTGCCGCCGTCAATTTCATGAACAACGCCCGTTCGAACTCGTCCGTCATACACATGTTCATGAGTTCCGTTCCGATGTGCTCCGTGACGCGCGTCGTTTTTGGGGATTCCAACTGGTTGCCTGAGAAATTCTACGGCGGCGAGGACTGGTTCGCGAAGTTCAAGAGCCAGTGGAAGAGGATTTTCGACTTCAGGTGGGATTCCTGGGTCGTCGAATGCAAGAAGGAAAGCCTGCGCCTGGGCTTGAACGGAAATTTCGGATTGGAGAAATTCCCCCTGCTTCCGTACAGGCCTTGGACTTCCGATTCAGATTTCTCATACCGCTACGAGCTTACGATAGGCTTCCTCTGCTGGTATTTCGGAGAAAGATTTCCGCAGTCCTACGAGATTGCGCTCAAGACCGTGATGATTGAGGGGGCTTTCAAGAAAAAGGAGAATCAGGTCTCGTACACGGAGGCGTTCAACGAACTGGTGAAGATTGCCGTGGCGATGAACATCCTCTGCGACAAACTCAAACCCGTCGGAGAGTACGGTGTCGTGTTCGCGAAGAGCACGAAGGACGAGAACGGAATGCGGTCGCTGCAGGAGCAGAACAATCTGGAGAAGACTATGCGCGACATCGAGTCCGATTCACAGTCGATTCTCCACCGTTTCGGGGACGCTGTGAGGGAGATGGTCTCGCTTTTGGACGGAATCCTCGGATTCGTGAAGAATTCCAAGTACGACACGCTTTCGAATTTGGCGAGAATCCAGGGGCGCGAGAACGCCGTTTTCCAGGCGACGCTCAGGGACGCGAAAAATTCTTTCGAGGCAGCCCTCAACCTTGTGCGCGAGCTTGAGAGTGTCGATACTCCGAAAATGCTCGAAGAGAATTGAGCATGAAATTGATATCAATTGCATCTGGAGGCGGGCTTTTTTCCGCCACGCCCGATTCTGAATTCGTGAAGGTTCCTTTCTTCTTCCATGGAGAGCCTGTGGCTTCCGCATTTTGGGGAATGTCGCTCTTGAAGGCCGGCTCAATGCGCTTTAGATGGAACGAGGAGAACCCGAACCGTAAAAAAATCGAAAGCTATATCCAGAAAGTCTCGACGCACTCGTGTTCGGGAAGCTGCGTCGGAGAGAAGCGCGTCTGCGACTGCAAAAAGTCCGTCGTTCCGGTGGAGCTTGTCCATTCGAAAATCGTCGTGGAAGCCAAGACGAAGGACGACACGCTCGGATTGAAGGCCGACGGAATCGTGACGAAGAACCGCTTCCTCGTTCCCTGTGTGACCGTGGCGGACTGCGTTCCGCTTTTCCTCTACGACACAAAGACCGGTGCGTTCGGTGCCTTCCATTCAGGCTGGAAGGGAACCGGCATAATAGGCGAGGGGGTGAGAAAAATGGCGGAGCTTTACGGTTCCAAGCCAGAGGACATCGCCGCGGCAATCGGCCCCCACATCGGTTCCTGCTGCTATTTTGTGGACGGGGAGAGGGCTGAATATTTCAGGGAGAATTTTACGGAAGATTGCGTTGAAGAGGATTCGTCGAAAATGGGCGAGAAACTCCGGTTCAGGCTTTCGCTCACCAAGGCCAATCTTGCAGTTTTGGAGAGGAGCGGAGTCCTTGAAGAGAACATTGTCGTCTCCACGGACTGCACTTGCTGTTCCAAGTTCGGTGATGAAAAGTCTGGAGACAGAAAAAATGTCTTCGGAAGCTTCCGAAGACAGGCCGCGTTCCTGGATTTGCCAAACGACGAGAAGTCGAAATCAATGACCGTGCAGGCCGCCTTCTGCTTCGTCGAATGAAAAAAAGCCGCTGCCCGTTTTTGTGCTTTGATGTGCACTTCACTTGGCAGCGGCTTTTTCGTCATGAGGCTGTTTTCTTAATCACGAAGCTATCAAATTGAATTCGTTGTACGCGAGGATGAACGGCCCCACGCCCTTCGCGTCGTCCTGGACAATCGGCTCGCTCATGTAGTACTCGAAACTGCCGTCGCGCCTCGGCGACTTTTCAGGGCCGAGTCCCGCCACGAGGCAGATTCCGCCGAGCCCGAGCTTTCCGTCGTCTGTCGTCAGGTATTTGTCGCAGATGCCGCGGAATGCTTTCACGCCAGCGCCCTGCAGTTCCGGCGCGTCCAAAATCTGCGTGCGGTAGCCTTTGAGCAGCGAGTATGCGAAAATCGCCGTTCCCGAAGTCTCAAGGTAGTTCTTTCCTTCGCCAGGTCTGTTCGGAACCTGGTACCACATTCCGCTTGCGTCCTGGAATTTTAGCATTGAGAACTGCAAGTCCGTGAACATCTGCTTGAGGTGGTTCCAGTGCTCGCTTCCCCTGTCCGGAGCCTTGTTGAGCGTGTCGAGCATCGCCATGCTGAACCAGCCGAGCGAGCGGAGCCAGAAGTTGCGGCTCAAGCCAGTCTTCTTGTCCGCCCAGAACATCTTCTTCTCGCTGTCGTATCCGTGGTAGTAGAGGCCCGTGACCGAATCCTTCATCAATTTCTCCACGTTGAAGAACTGGTGGTAGATGTCCTCGATGTTCTTCGAGTTGTTGAACGTGGCCTCGTATTCCATGTAGAACGGCTGACCCATGTAGAGTCCGTCCAGCCAGACCTGGTTCGGGTAGATTTTCTTGTGCCAGAAGTTTCCCTCCTTCGTCCTCGGCTGCTTCACAACCTGGTCGTAGAGGTTTTCGAGAGCCTTCCTGTATTTTTCCTTTTTTGTGAGCTCATAGAGCGTGAAGAGGTTTTTGCCACCGTTGATGTTGTCGATGTTCCACTCGTCCTTGTCGTAGCCGTCTATTTTTCCGTCGTCGTCGATTCTGAAATCTTCGTAGTAGTCGGCGAATTTGAGGAATTTCTTGTCCTTGCTCGTCTCGTAGAGTTCGAGAAGGGCCATTATCATGCATCCGTCGATGTAGTCCCAGCCGGATTTCGTTCCAGCCCTCGCTTTTTCGATATTCCAAACGGGAATCTCGGCCGTAGATTTGTTCATCAAGTCGTCGATGTATTGGTCTATTACAGTTGTGTCCAGCTTAGCCACGTGACTAACTCCTTTACTAGTAAAATGAGGTGTGATTTTTTATAATAATAGAAAAAAAGCCCAAAGTATAGAATGGAGTCGTTTGGAAATTGTCGTTTTCAGACAACCCAACCGCCCAAAGCAAGGAAAACAACATGTCTGACTCAAAAATCGAATTCAAAAATCTTGTAGTCTCCGCCGTGGAGATGTTCAAAAAAGAGAAGGGTGTCGAAATCGATGCAACACTTTTCGAGAAAGCCGCCGTCGTGAATCCTCCGAAATCTGAGATGGGCGACCTCGGTGTTCCGATGTTTGTCTTCGCAAAATCCTTCGGCAGCAATCCTGCCGCCGTCGCGTCGGAGATTGTGAAGGTGATTTCATCTGATTCAGAACTCTCGAAAGCGGCTTCTTCAATCGGAGATGTTTTGGCGGTAGGCCCCTATGTGAACGTGAAGCTCGACAAATCCGCTTCCGCTTCCTCAATCCTTTCAAAAATCGAATCCGAGGGCGACAAATTCGGCACTCTCGGCTCTGACGGAAAGCCTTTCTTGGACGGCAGGAAAGTGATGATAGAATTCTCCTCCCCGAACACGAACAAGCCGCTCCATCTCGGCCACTTGAGGAACGACGCCCTCGGAGAGTCCGTGTCAAGAATCCTCAAAAAAGCCGGCGCGGAAGTCTTCAAGGTGGACCTCATCAACAACCGCGGAATCCACATCTGCAAGTCCATGCTCGCCTACAAGCTCTTCCACGAGAAGAACGGCGACACCCCGGAAAGCCTTGGCATGAAGGGCGACCACTTCGTCGGTCAGTGCTACGTCGAATTCGACAAGTACTTGAAGGGCGAGAAGGGAAAGCCCGAGACCGCCCACCCGGAGGCGCAGGAGATGGCGGAGGAGATGCTCAGAAAATGGGAGGCCGGCGACGAGGAGACGAGAAAGCTCTGGGAGATGATGAACAAGTGGACGTTCGACGGAGTGAAGGTCACATACGACAGGACGGGCGTTTCGTTCGACAAGTTCTATTTCGAGAGCGAGACCTACTTGAAGGGCAAGGACGAGATTTTGAAGGGGCTTGAGAAGGGCGTGTTCTTCAAGGCCGAGGACGGCTCCGTGCGCGTGGACGTTACGGAGGCCGTTGGCAAGGGCAAGGACGGCGAGGACCACGAGAAGGTTCTTTTGAGGAAGGACGGAACGAGCGTCTACATCACGCAGGACATCGGAACCGCTATTTCAAGGCACAAGGACTGGGCTTTCAACCAGTTGGTCTACGTCGTGGCCAGCGAGCAGATTTTCCACTTCAAGGTCCTCTTCTACATTTTGAAGAAGCTAGGATTCGACTGGGCGGAGAAGCTCTACCACTTGAGCTACGGTCTCGTGAACCTTCCGAACGGCCGCATGAAGAGCCGCGAGGGAACTGTCGTTGACGCAGACGATTTGATTGATTCACTCCGCGATGACGCTTTGAAGGCCATAAAAGAGAAGGGGCGAGAGGGGGACGTTGGCGATGCGAACGAGGTTGCGGAAAAAGTTGCGCTTGCCGCCTTGCACTACTATCTCCTCCAGGTCTCTCCTGTGAAGGACATGATTTTCAACCCGGAAGAATCGCTTTCGTTCAACGGAAACACGGGACCGTACCTGCAGTACATGGGCGCGCGCATCGCCTCGATTCTCCGCAAGGCGGAAGAGGCCGGCGTGAAGGCCATGTCTCCGGCTGACGCCGCCAAGCTTCTTTGCGCGGAAGAGGAGTGGGAGCTTTTGAAAAAGCTCGGCGAGTACCCGGAGACAATCCGCCGCTCCGCCGAGAATTTCGACGCGTCCGTGATAGCGGTCTACATCTACGACGTGGCGAAGCTCTTCTCCAAGTTCTACCAGGAGTGCCCGATTCTCGGAAGCGACGACGAGAACTTGAAGAGGGCTAGGCTCACACTGGCTTCGGCGACCCTCCGCGTCCTCAAGGAAGCGATGGGTCTTGTTCTGGTGCCGTATTTGGACAGGATGTAATCTCCGATTTTGCTGAAAAAAATCCTCCAGCCGTTCCGTGCTTTTCATTGCGCGGTACGCTGGAGGTTAGTTTGCATTTTTCGCTTTATTTTGCGTTGCGCGCGATGCGGAAGCCGAGGCCTGTCAATTTCTTTGATGGAGGCTCGTCGTTGTAAGCCGTTATCTTGCACGCTGCGGCGGAAGTCGTGTAGGCTCCTCCACGGATGATGCGCTCGTTGTCGTCGCCTACATCATAGACCCACTCGTAGACGTTTCCGCTCATGTCGTAAGCGCCGATGGCGTTCGCGCCTTTCTTGCCGACTTCGTGAGAGCAGAAGCCTGGAACTCCTTTTTCGCCTTTCGTGCTCGAAGTCTTTCCGCCCGGGTTGTATGCGTACCAGCCGACTTTGTCCAAGTCCGCGCTAGTTGCGGCCTTGCCGTCGTATGACGGAGAGGCCGCGCCGCTGAACGAATAAGCGAAATCTTTTTTTGCGGGGTCGCCGCCTCGGCAGGCAAGTTCCCATTCTTCCTCGGAAGGAAGACGGAAGCCGTTCGCTTTCTTGTTCCATGAAACATCAGCGTCCATTATGTGGCCGCCTTCTTCTTTCTTTACCTTGATTGTGTAGGCTTCCTGCAGCCCCTCTGCCTTGCTCAAAATGTTGCAGAAGTTGAGCGCGTCGTACCAGGTGACGGAATCCACAGGGCGTCTTTCCTGCGTCTCGCCTTTTACGAGCGTGTCCTTGCGGTTGCCGGAAGGTTCTTTGTCGAATGTGTTCTTCTGGCTGCCGATGACTGCCGCGTAGAATTCCTGCGTGACCTCGTATTTTCCGATGTAGTACGGAGCAATGTTCGCGCCCTCGTCGATGAGGCCCATCTCTCCGAACTCGGCTCCTTTTCCCTTTATGTTTCCGCCCTGAACTAACGTCATCGCGGAATTGCGGATTAACCTGCCAGTGACGAAAAATGAGGCATTGGCTTCGGTTGCCTGACTTGAATTCCCGCTGTTCTTTCCGGTTTCTTTTTTCCACTCTTCGTATAGGCTTCCGTAAAAGGTGCTGGGGGCTTTTCCGTTCTTTGCATCTCTGAAACCAATCTGCACACCCTCTTTGAAATTGTTCCCTCTATGCTGTTCTGACTTTACAACATCGAAGAACCCATTGATATCCGCTTCGGTTAATTCCGTAGGCTTTACACCGGTTGTAAAGTCTCCTGAGCCGAACTTGTAGCCAAACTCGTAGCCAGCAGAGGCGGAAATATCTGCATTTGGAAATTCACTGCTAGAGATTGTGCTTCCTTTCCCGCCTCCTCTTGACGCTCTCTGCGCGGGAATCGTGGAAACGAAACCCGCCCCAAAAAGCGTGGCGAGCGCAATGACCATAATTTTTTTCATAGAATTCTCCTTGGCAGTTTCTCTTCTTGCCGGAAGTTTTATTTACAGACTCGTTGAAAGTTCAGAAGTCTGTCATTTTTTCAGCTTCTTTATGTCAATGCTATTCAGTTTTGACTTGGAAGAAGCGATTGTCACTTTGATTTCGCTCGATGTGGCGAGCTTCTTTTTGTTCGCGTCGGACACGGTGTACGAGAACGAGCCGGCTTTTGCGAACGAAACTGTGAGCGTGTAGGTCGTCGCGCCGTTCGAGGTCGAGCCTTTTGTGACGCTCTGGATTTTCGCGCCGCAGGTGTTGGTCGCGAGCGCGATGTTCGATGTGGAAACTGAAAGATTCCCTTTCACGGTGAACGTCGTCTCTGCTGTGGTGCCGGACATTTTCGCGGAACTGTCGCAAGTCACCGTCACCGCAGAGGAGGATGCGAAGGCCGAAGTCAAGCCTGAAGACTGCAAAGCGATTCTGTTCCCCCGCAAATCGTTCAAGCTTTGGACTTTCAGCTTGTCTTTGAGAGGCTTCCTGTAATCCTCGCGGATGTTGCGGATCCAGCCCTTCCTCTGGATGTGGTCCACGAGGTAGTCGTCGATGTTCTGAATCATCTGGTCGGCGATTGGCGTGATTCCGAGTTCCACCATCTGCAGCTTGTTGTCGGAATCGATGTAGATTTGCGCCGGAACGTCCATGTTGTAACTGCCGAACGGTCTGTTTCCGATGTTCGAGAGAATCTTGTCGTGGTAGTCTCCCAAAAGTTCGCATGCAGGACTGTTGTTGCCGTTCTGCTTCGCCGAGTAGACGAATTTTATGTCGTCTGCCGCTCCGAGCTGGTTTTTCGCCTGCGACACTTGGTCTTTTGAAGCTCCTCCTATGTCGATGATATAGAAATCGATGTTGCGGCTTTTCAAATCCGCCCATGAGGCGACTATGTTTCGCAATTCTTCGACATGATATGGAAGGTAGGCGAAATAGAGGACTTTGTGTTTGCCGTTCGACGCGTGGTTGTTTACAGAAGAATTGTCGGTGGCTGTGAGATTCACTTTTCCGACATTCGTGTATTCAAGACCCGCCACATTCTTTTGTGTGTCGTAGAGTCGGGATTGGATGAATGCCTGTCTCACTTTTGCGTCGGCAAACGTGGCTGTGGAAGTCATCGGCTTGTGCTGGGCGTTCACCTGCGCGATTTGGTTCTGGTACTGGTACGACGGAGAATTTTCCACAGTATAATAGAAGATACCTTTTCCGCCCGCGAACACGATGACCTCCGATGTTGAATTCGGCGTTATCTGCACATCCTTTCCGCTTTGTACGCTCGTGTCTTTTCCATCTGCCCTGATTTTCACGGATGTTGACGACGGGAACGTGAAGTTGAAAGTGTAGCTCTGTCCCTTTTTGAGGGCGTTCGCCATCGGCATTTTCTTCACCTTCAATCCTGTTTTAATCTGCTCTTCGGCACCGGAGTAGAAGCTTGGCGCCCATGCCTTGCTGTGGGTGAGCAGGAAGTCGTACAATTCGTTTCCGTCTATGCCGAATCCCGTCAAAATTGGGGAAATGCGCGGCATCATCTTGAATTTTTCAAGAGAAACCGACTGTGGAAGGAATGTCATGAGTTCATTGCGCGGCATGTGGCTTGAAAGCATCATCACCGGGTTCACATCGAACCAAGTGTCCATGGAGTTTGTGGTCGATGCCCATGTCGCGTCCAGAAGAATGTGCTTGCCTCCCGTATGCACGACAATCCATCCGTGTTTTTTTGATTCAAGGGCTGTGCCGTTGCTTGGCGTGTAGGTGTAGTCATTTGACTTTGAGTATCCAGTGCAGTATTCGGCGTTCAATCCCACGCAGCGCGCGAGCTTTATGAAAAGCTCTGAATATCCCTGGCACACGCCCGTGCGCCGTGACCAAGTGGAATCAGCCATATAGGCGTCGGGCTCCGTGAAGTCATAGTCGTATGTGAAGTTCGTCGCAAGCCAATAGTAGATTGCCCGCGCCTTTTCGATGTCGTTCCTGGCATTTTGGCAGATTTTCTTCGCCGCGCTTTCGTAGCTCATGTCGGTGGTGATTGAGAGCGACTTCACATAGTTGTCGATTGCGCTGTAGTCGGCGACCGTCCCCGCGCTCTTCGTCGCCTGGAACATTAAGTCGCTGTTCGACTGGGAAAACGCGCTTTCCGCCGCCATAAAAAACGCCGACGCGACAAGAACCGCCCTGGCAGATTTAAAAATCTTCTTCATAAAATATCCTTGTGTGCTTTTGAAAACTGCCATTGCAGAACTCGATTCTGAATCAAGTACTGCAAATAGCAGGTGTGTCTTATTTGTACGGGTTGGAGAACTTCGGAGCCACTGCTGATTTGCCGTCCTGCGCAGCCTTCAAGCCTTTCTCTCCGCCTTTCTTGAAGCGTTCGATTTCCGCGCTGTCAGTGTAGCCGCTGTTCTGCGCCAGTTTTGTGTAGTTGATTTTTGGGGTCACCTTCTTCTTTGCCGCGGCCGCTTCCTTCTTCAGCTTCGTGTACTCGTCGTGGCAGATTTTGTAGCCGTTCGCTTCGGCCTTGTTGAGCCTTCCCGTCTTGACACCTTCCATGTAGTCGCCCTCAAGCGCGCTTGTGTATCCGAGTTCGCTCGATTTTGCCGAAGCACGACTTCTGTAGTTCGACTCTTTTTCGCCCACCGCTGATTTGAATCCGTCCTCGTAGCCTGCGTATTTTGCCTGCTTTATTTCAGCACTGCTCGGAGACTGCTCTGGACGCTGCGGTATTCCGTCGCTCATTGGCTCTTCCTCGTACACTTCCATTGTCGCGACTTTGCCGGTTGTTCCGTTGAATGTGATAGGCACGTAATTCGCGTCATTGTCCGCAAGCCAGAATTTCAAATTGCCGCGAGCGGAAGTCAAAGTGAATTTTGCGTTGTATGTGTTTGCTGGAACAATACACTTTGTAACGCTTGTGATTTTCACGCCAGCAGTATTCTCCTCAAATCGGAAACTGTTGACTGTCGGGACAAATCCGCCTTTTGTAACAGTAATTGAAATTGTTTGGCTAGTAGGAAGTCCTAACTGCACAGTAACTGCATTTTTTGTGCTTGCAGATTCACCCTCTACCCCTCTGTTCCTTGTCGTCTGGTCGCCGCGCTGTGCCACCGCCGTTCCCGCGCACGCCACGAAAATCGCCGCGCCTGCAAGGATTGCCCTTGCCATACTAAAAATTCTCTTCATTTTTTCTCCTTGGCATTTTCACTTCTTGCCGGAAGTTTTTTTTAGTTTTGTTCAAAATCGATGATTGATTCGATTAGGCTGTTCAGGTTCTGGTACTGTTCTCGGAGCCAGAGCCGTTCGTTCCGCGCGATGTTCGGGCTGTAGGTGTTTCCGCTGTATTCGTACAGTCCCCAAAGACCCGCGCTTTTCACTTTCGCGTCTTCTTCCGCGCTTATGGAAGTGAATTCCACGTCGGGCGTGTTTTTCAGAAGGTTTTTCAGAACACGCGCCTTCACTTTCGCGCTCCCGAAGTCGACTATGAGCCGTCCGCTTCCGTCTGTGGATTTTTCGATTGCAGGATTCGCCGTTTTAAGTTTTTCCTCAAGTTCGTCCAGGTTGTCTATGATTTTTGCGGTCATGTCGTAGCGTTTCGCAAAATAGGAGCTTCCGCCGTTCTTTTCCATTTTGATGTCCGTCGCTTTCTTCAAAACGTCGTCGAAGAGCGCGGAGAAGTTCGGGTAGTTGTCGCGGAGCCACACTTTTTCGTTCCAATGCGGAGTTGAGTATGAGACAAGCCCGAAGTAGTCGGAATCCGCAAGCTCTGCCGCCGAATCTTTTGCCGTGAAAATCAAGTCCGTGTCGTAGCCGTTGTAGTCGTAGATTTTGACGGAAAGCCGCTGCCCTCCGATTGAAAGCACGATGTCGCTTCCATCTTCTTCCACGTTCGCGTCGGAACTGGAGGGGAGGGCGGATTCCAGTTTGTCCATCATCTTGATTATTTCGCGGTCGGGGTACGCTTCCTTGAAATAGTCCTTTGTAAGCTCGTCGTAGGCGCAATATTTGTTGTCCGGCGTGTAGAATTCGAGAGCGTAGTGGAATTTGTGGCTCGCGTAGTCGTGCGCGTCTGCCTTGCGCCTGTCGTAGTCGTCCTTAGTCTTCTTTTGCGCGCTTTTGAATGTCGTTCCGCCGGCAGGAATGTCCACTTCCGCCACGAAGAACGAGCCGTCTGTCGAGTCCTCGCTGTAGTATTTCCAGCCGCTGTCCCAGGTATATTTCACGTTCAGCCAAAGTTCTCCGGCCTCAAAATCGTCGGGGGACTGGTAGTCGTCTGCGTAGGAGCCTGATTTGTCGGGAGCCTTGTAGTATTCTCCCGACGACGGTTTTTCCATGTAGAAGTAGTTTCCTTTGACGAGCTTGTTTCCGCTTGAGTCCGAGCCGACGAAATAGCCTTTCGTTCCAAGAAGTTCGATTTTTGCGCAGTCCCAGCTTCCGACGCTGCCGGAAACTTCCTCGTTCTCGAAAAGTCCGTAGAGTCTGAAATAGCTTTCGGTGCGCGCCTGTTCGATGTCGGCCTCGATGTCGCCTTTCACGTTGTCGAGAGCCGTTCCGCACGAAGAAATCGCTGTGATGAGAGCTGCCGCAACGAAAACCGCAGGTGCGAGCGCAAAAATCTTCTTCATGTTCTTTCCTTATGCAGTTTTTCTTCCTGCCTGAAGTTTGTTGAGATAAAAAAAGCCCTGGACGGAACGACGACGGAAAAGACACCGAACCATTCAAGGACGTTTTTTGAGAGAAAAATCGAGAAAGTCGAGAATCAAAATTTTTGAAGAATGAAAAACCGAAAAGAAAAATATGAAAAGCGATTGTGATAAAGAAGAGAAGAGGAGCTAGAAGTGAATTTTTGTTTAGTGGGGAACTTTCACCCCCCCCGTTCATTTGTATAGCATTTTCTAGTCATCCATGACTCCTTCGCCAACCGCTCCTGGGCTTGGCATCTGATTGATGAGTATGTTAATCATGATAACATGGCATTGGCGGATTTCAAGAAAAAAATAAGCGAATCTTAAATAAAAATTTGTCATACCTTAAAAATGGGCTATGCCTTGTTTCCATACCTTCATGCGAATCTGTTTCTGCCGCTTGCACTGTAAAAACTTGGCTTTTGACCGTATAATTTCAGCATATGAACATCGAGGCTTTGCGCTAGTGGCTTGAACGGGAGGATTGAAAATGCTGAAAGAAGATGAGATTGATTTTGAAAGGATAAGGTTGGAAGTCGAGGAGAAAATGCGCTCCCTGCTTGATTCGCATCCGAGAAAGCCTGGGACGATTTTCGTGGTCGGCTGTTCGTCGAGCGAGATTGTCGGCGGGAGAATCGGCAAGGATTCGAGTGCGGAGGCCGGAAAGGTCGTATTCGAGACCGCAAGGAAAATCTGCGGAGAAAAAGGCCTTTTCCTAGCCTGCCAGTGCTGCGAGCACTTGAACCGCGCACTTGTCGTCGAATCCGCCTGCGCCGAAAAGTTCAACCTTGACGAGGTTTCGGTCGTTCCTTGGGCGCACGGAGGCGGTTCGTTGGCGACAGCGGCCTACAGTGGCTTTGAAAATCCCGTCGTCGTTGAAAAAGTCCGGGCGTCTGCCGGAATCGACATCGGCCTCACGATGATTGGAATGCATTTGAAAGAGGTCGCCGTGCCGGTGCATTTTGACGGCAAAGTCGGCGAGGCCACTGTCGTCGGCGCGTACTCACGACCGAAACTGATTGGCGGTGAGCGCGCGAGGTACAGCCTCGATTGATTGCGGTATACTGTTCTTCACTATGAAAATCCTAGTTCTTTCCGACATACACGGGAGCGCGGACTGTTTGGACACCGCTCTCTCTTCTTTTTCCTCTTTCGACGTTCTTCTGCTCTGCGGCGACTACCTGAACCACGGCCCAAGAAATCCGCTCCCTGACGGCTGGAACCCCAAGGGCGTCGCCTCGATTCTGAATCCGCTCGCCGAAAAGATAATCTCTGTGCGCGGCAACTGCGACAGCGAAGTTGACGAGATGGTTTTGACTTTCCCCTGCCTGAACGCCTACACGAACCTCTTTTTTCCGACCGCCGAAAGAAAACTGAACGGCCGGATTTTCGTCCACCACGGACACCTCTACGACCGCGAAAAACTCAAGTCCTGGCTTCCGAAGGGGACTCTCGTCGTCTCCGGCCACACACACGTCACGCTCATGGAAGAGGAGGGCGGTCTTTTCTTCTTCAATCCCGGCTCCATCTCCCTTCCAAAATGCGACGACGGGAAGACCTGCGGACTAATAGAGACGGACGATTGTGGACTGTCTAGAATATGCATCTATACAATAGAAGGAAAACTCATTCGTTCTTCCGATGGCGTTTTCAAAAAGTCGGGAATATAATGTTACACATGAAAAAAAATATTTTGCTTGCGGCCGCGTTTTTTTTCGCGAGTCTTTTGTTCGCCGAAAATTCTTTTTTCGACAGCTACGTCTATCAAAGCTGGAGTTCGTTCGGCGGAATAAGGGGAGCGACGGCGACCGACATCCTGCAGACTTCCGACGGATATTTGAACATCGGAACCTACGAGGGGCTTGTCAGATTCGATGGAATGCGGTTCAGCACCATAAAGAGGCGCAGCGACAACGATTTGAAATTCGCCTCTGTCCGTGTCGTTTTCGAGGACAGCCGCGGAAGATTGTGGATTGGCTCGAACGACGAAGGTCTGCAGAGGATGGGCAATGACGGAAAAGCTTGGTATTCGATGGAGAACGGGCTTCCGAACAATTCGATAAGGGCGATTGCCGAGGACAAGGACGGAAACATCTGGGTCGGGACCGCTTCGGGAGTCGTCTACATAACCCCGGAAGGGCATCTGATAAACGCGCAGTTCCAGCCGGGCACAGTCTCGAAAGGCGTGATAGCGACGAGCCTGTACTGCGACACCGCCGGAAGGATGTGGCTCACGACTTCCAACGAGCGCGGACTTTTCATGTATTCGGACGGACTTTTCAGGACAAGGCCGGAGCTTGACGTCTTCGGAAACTATCTCGTCTCCGTCATAGCGCAGGACTTGAAGGGAGACTTCTGGATTGGAATGGGGAACGACGGCCTTGTGAAAGTCCGAAACGGTCATGTCTCGAAGGTCTACACGGGAACTTTCCTTGACAATTCATCCACATGGTCGATTTTCGCCGACAAGAACGGAACAGTATGGTTCGGTTCGGAATCGGGCGTGGGGGTGTTGGACGGAGGCTCGTTCTACGAGAACAGGATGGAGGGGCTTTCCTCGTCAAAAATCAACAAAATCACGAAGGACAGGGAAGGAAACATCTGGCTCGCCACCGACAGGAACGGAATCGGAAAACTCACCCACGGAAAATTCAAGATGCGGAAGATGTCCTATCCCACGAATTCCATAGCCGAGGATTTGGACGGAAACGTCTGGGTCGGGACGGACAGGGGTGTTCTCTGCTTCGACAAAACGGACAACGAAGTCTCCAACGGGCTGACGGAATACACGCGGGGGCTTAGAATCAGGCACGTCGGAATCGCGAAAGACGGAGACATACTCGTCAGCTGCTACACGAAGCCCGGTCAGATTCGCTGGTCAAATGACGGGACCCTGCGCTGTTGGACTACGAACGACGGTCTTGCGGGAAACAAGGTGCGCGTCGCGATAGAGACCGCTCCGGGGGAGCTTTATGTCGGGACGACGACCGGACTCAGCATAATCCACCCCGACGGCTCGATAAAGAACTTGAAGCAGGCCAATGGGCTTGAGAACGAATACGTCATGGCTCTCTACAAGGACAACGGCGGAACCGTGTGGGTCGGGACGGACGGAAACGGAATCTACCTTGTCCGAAACGAGGAGATTGTCGCCCATGTGACGTCGAATGACGGACTCGTCGGAAACATCATCTTCAAGATAATGCAGGACAGCGACGGCTCGTTTTGGATTTGCACTGGAACAGGAATCACAAGGTGCCCTGCCGAGGGAATCAAGAAAGGAATCCCGACCGAGTTCCAGACTGTGAATTCCGAGTCCGGGCTTGGAACCGATTCTGTTTTCCAGATGATAGACGACAGGGGCGGAAATTTCTGGCTCACCAGCAACTACGGAGTCTCTTCGCTGAAAAGGGCTGAGCTTTTGGACGTCGCGGGCGGAAAAACCGGTCTTGTCAACACGAAATTTTTCAGCTACAACGACGGGCTTGATTCAGCTGGCCCCACGTCGACCGCCTCTGGAATGTGCGACAGCAAGGGGCGCGTCTGGTTCCCGATGGTGGACGGTTTCGCTGTGTACGACCCGGTGAACGTCCTCCACAGTTCTGTGAAACCTCTTGTGCACATCGAGAGCGTAATCATAGACAATGTTGAATACAAGAACACGACCGAGGGCTTCGTCCTGAAACCCGGCACGAAGCGAGTCGAAATCCGCTTCACCGGAATCAATTTCGACGCGCCTGAACGGATAAAATTCGCCCACAAACTCACGAATTTCGAGGACGACATGAGCGTTCCGAGCGACGCGAGGAGCGTCTCGTACACGAACCTGCGCCCTGGAAAGCACGTCTTCATGCTGACGGCGGTGAACAGCGACGGAATCGTCTCCGAGCGCGACGAGGCCATGCTGTTCGTCCAGAAACCGTACTTCTACCAGATGCCGATTTTCTGGCTCATCGTGGGGCCGCTTGTGCTGATTGCGATTTTCTCAGGCTTCCTCTACCGCCAGCGCGCAATGCAGCGCGAGAACATGAGGCTTGAGAAGATGGTGCAGATTAGGACGGAGGAACTCGCAGCGGAAAAGGACAAGTCCGACCAGCTCCTCCGAGCCATTCTTCCCGACAAAATCGCCGACGAGCTGAAATACGACATGCACTCGATCGGCGACAACTTCGAGGACGTGACTCTCCTGTTCTCCGACATCGTGAGCTTCACCAAGACTTCCCAGAAACATTCGGCGGGCGAAATCGTCGAGGCCTTGAACGATTTGTTCAGTCTGTTCGACGAGAGGGCCAAGCGAATGGGCGTGGAGAAAATCAAGACGATAGGCGACGCTTACATGGCGGCGTGCGGAATCCCGACTCCGAACGAGAACCATGCGCTGGTGATGGTGGAGTTCGCGAAGGGAATGTACGAGGACTTGGCTGTGTACAACGAGAAGGCCAAAATCCACTTCGACATGAGAATCGGCTTGAACTGCGGGCCTGTGACCGCCGGCGTCATCGGAAAGACAAAATTCATCTACGATGTCTGGGGCGACACCGTGAACACCGCCAGCAGGATGGAGAGCGCGTGCACTCCTGGCAGAATCCGCGTGACGGAGGCTGTGCGCGACCATCTTTTGGATTCGCCTGTTGAATTTTCAGAGGCCATCATGTGCGACATAAAAGGAAAGGGACTGATGACGACATACGAGGTCGTCTGACGGGGAGCGAATATGAAGATTAGTGTGGTTTTGCTTGCGGCGGCGTCCGTTTTGGCGTTCTCCGGCTGCAGGGAAAAAAAAGTCGAGGACACCGTGAAAGTCGGAATCCTCCATTCCATGACCGGGACGATGGCGATAAGCGAATGTCCTGTGATGGATTCCGAGCTTCTGGCCGTGAACGAGATAAACGAGAGTGGCGGAGTCCTTGGAAAAAAGATAGAGGTCGTTTTGGAGGACGGAGAAAGCGACGCGCAGAAGTTCGCGGAGAAGGCCAGGAAGCTGTTGTCGGAAGACGGCGTGGCGACAGTCTTCGGGTGCTGGACGAGTTCTGCGCGGAAGGCGGTGAAGCCTGTTTTCGAGGAGATGTACGGGCTTTTGTGGTATCCGCTCCAGTACGAGGGAATGGAGGCCAGCCCGAACATAATGTACATGGGCGCGGTCCCGAACCAGCAGATTGTCCCCGCGGTGGAGTATTGCGCGTCGAATTTCGGAAAGTCCATGTTCCTTGTCGGAAGCGACTACGTTTTTCCGAGAACGGCAAACGCGATAATAAAGGCGCAGCTCGACTCAATCGAAGGAAAATGCGTGGGGGAGGAGTATGAGGAGCTTGGCGGAACAGATTTTTCCTCGGTCGTGAAGAAAATCGTCGAGTCGAATCCGGACGTGATAATGAACACGCTGAACGGAGACTCGAACATCGCCTTCTTCGACGCGCTCTTGAAGGCCGGAATCACGGCGGAGAAAATCCCTGTGATGAGTTTTTCAATATCGGAAGAGGAATTCGCGAAGATGGATTTGAAGAACCTTTCCGGCAACCTGCTCTCGTGGAGCTACTACGGATCCACGAAAACTCCAGAGAACGATGTGTTCGTCCGCTCCTACAAGGCCACCTACGGCGACGACAGGAAGACGAGCGATCCTGTTGAGGCCGGCTACATCGCCGTGAAAATGTGGGCGGCCGCCTGCGAGAAAGCCGGCTCGTTCGATGTTGAAGCCGTCCGAATCGCATCCAAGGGGCTTTCGTTCCAGGCTCCGGAGGGCGTCGTCAAACTCGACGGCGGCAACCAGCACCTCTGCAAGTACGTCCGAATCGGCCGCATAAAAGGCGACGGTGCCGTTGAGGAAGTCCGGTCGACAGAAAGCCCCATAAGACCCGATCCGTACCTCAGCACATACTATTGGGCGAGGGGGCTGTAGAAATTTGAACTGAAACGGAACATCTTTCACGTCCGTGCGCGTCCGCGCCTCACAGCGCAGGCGCGCAGTTTCCCTTGTTCACGCCGGCTGGGTGCCTTGCGCATTTCCTTGCAGTGAGGCTCTGTATCGATGGTGCGCAGCAACCGCAGAATTTGCAGAAGTATTCGCTTTTCTCGCTTCCCTCGTAGAGAGCGCAGTTCCCCTTGTTCACGCCGAGCGGGTGCCGGACGCATCTTCTGGCGGTGAGCGACTGGATTGAGATGGCGTAAGTGCCGCAGTATTGGCAGTAGAATTTTGGCATTTTGGGGCTCCTTTTTTGTGTGTGGGGGGGGAATTAGGCTATGCTGTCAGCACCATTCCTTCATAAATACTTGAATCAATTTCTGTAGCTTTAAATGTTGCTTTTTCTATTTCATTATCATTGTCGTCGTACAAACCCGTATAAACCGTCCCGTACTCATTTTTATCCACTTTCTTCACAATGATTTTTTCTAGTTTTCGTCTTTTGAGATAATCTATGAGGGTTTTTGCAGAAAGCAAAAAAACTGTGATTACATTTACAATGGCTTTCCCTACTGCCAAACTGCCGACTAACCTCATTACTTGCGTAAATGCTAGACCGATGACTCCTGCATCATCTGTGAGACCGAGCACTGGAATGACATCTGGAATGACATCGAGAGGACTGACCGCATACAGAAGTGCGCCTATGATTATCGCCTTTGCGGAGGCTGGAGTGTCTGGCGACTTGAACGCTTCCCAAAGTCGAGTCACCTTTCCCCAGACTTTTTTCAAAGGTCCTCTGTTCATCTTGTCCAAATTGTCGCGCACATTATTTATGTCGCTTGCCGAAGCATTGCTACCGAATCTTTTAGCCATTTCCTCGGCTTTTTTTTCGTCATAGTCGTAAGCCATTTTATTCTCCTTAAAAAGGCATGGAGGTGTTTTGTTTTTTCTCCATGCCGATAGCGTTATTTGAGCACAATCATGTCTTTGTCGCCGAATGCGGCTTTCACCTCATCGGAGAGAGTTTTTGCTTTCCATGCCGTCGCTTTTTGCATGTCTGCGACTTGCTCTTTGCTTTTGTCGAAAATGCAGGCCACGACAATATGTCCGTCAGTTTTTTTGTCCATGATGGCCACCGCCATGAGGTTTGCGTTCGATTTGAGAATTTGCAGAATTTCGGGTTGCTTGAAGAACTTTATTATTTCCTCAAATTCGAGAATCTCAACGCTTTTTGGCGACAGCGACTTGAAGAGTGCAGCATTGATTGCCTTTGAGGCTTTTGTGGCTGGCTTTTTCTTCATTGCGGAGGCTGCCACAAGAACTGCGACCACTCCAAGAGCAACAAACAATATTGGCATACTCTTCTCCTATTTGAGCACAATCATGTCTTTGTCGCCGAATGCGCTTCTTGTTTGCTCATCGATGCCTGACGCTTCGATTCCCTGTGCGTTGGTTTCCATTTCGACGACCTGCTCTGTCGACTTGTCGAACAGACAGTTGACGAGATTGTAATTTCCATTACCAAGATTCTCTTTTATGGTGGTTGCCATTATGTCAGAGTCGTTCTTGAGGGTTCTTAGACGATTAGGATTTTTGAAGAAATTTACGATGTGGTCTCCGAAGTTTAGGATTCCGACGATTATGTGCTTTATGAAATTCCAAATTGTGTGGAGCAGTTCTATGAAAAAACTTACAATCATTTTTTTCTCCTATTTCACGACAATCATGTCTTTGTCGCCGAACGCATTTGCCAAATCGTCCGATACTGAGTCGCACCTGACTATGAGATGCTTGCTTTCGTTGTCTCTCAGCGGCTGGCCGTCTTTTCCCATGTAGCATACTTTGAGAGTGAGCTTCTTCTCGCTTTTCGCGTCGTTTTTCTTTCTGAAAATTATCGCTCCTCCGTGTATCTGCGGATTGAGGTACGACTTGATCCATTTGATGCAATCCTCGAAAGAAATAGTGTCGACGACTTTCTCCTCCACGTTTCTCGCATACTCGAACAGGCCTTTCCAACCGCCGAGTTCGTCCAAAGATGTTTTGAATTCATTGAAATATTCAACAAATTCTTTGCCCATTTCCAATGCCTTCTTTTTCAGAAGTATTGAAAACTCGTCGAGAAGAGTGTCCTTGTCGTTCATGAAACTACTCATAGTTGTTCTCCTTCTTTTTTATTTTCATTTTCTGCTTCGTCGGCAGAAATGATTTGCTCGTTTCCGTTTTCGTCGATTTTCTTGACGTTGAAATTCTTGTCTTCCAGATTCTTTTTTACCTTTGCGGATAGCTTTTCCTTGCGCTCTTTCTCTTTGCGCTTCAAAGAATCCATTTCCTCTTTTTTCTTTGCGAATGTTTCTGTGAGGATTTTTTCTGTCACGAGTGGCGGCTCTGCTGCAGAAGCTGCAACGAGCGATTCAAGGACACAGTTCTTTATCTCTCTGCCGGAGAAACCCTCTATTGTTTCCGCGAGTTTTGTCAAAAGCGTGTCGTCAAACGTACCGTTCTCTGTGCGCACCTCGGCCGAGTAGGGGGCGTTTTTGGGAAGTTTGCCTTTTATGATGAATTTTCTCGCTTCGGCATTAGGAAGCTTGAATTCAATGTGCTTCAATATTCTGCTCTCAAAAGCCCTGTCGTAGTTTTCGTGAAGGTTCGTCGCGAAAAACACGATTCCCTTGAATTCTTCCAGCTTCATCAGCATTTGGCTTCTGAGGGAATTTATCGCTTGTTCGCTTCCAGAATCCACATTGGTTATTCTTTTTCCAAGAAACGAATCTGCTTCGTCGAAAAAGACAACGGCATCCTCTTTTTCCGCCATGTCGAATGCGGCTACGAGATTCTTTGGCGCGTCTCCAACATATTTTGACTCGATGTCCGCATAGTTGAGGACGAGGATTTTTTTGCCCATTTCCTTTGCGATTGCGTGGACTGTCATGGTCTTTCCCGTTCCCGGCGGGCCCCATAGGTTCACGATTGAGCGTGGGGAAGCGTCAATGTCGATGAAGCCCCATTCGTAGTAAATCTTGCTCATGTTCTTTAGCAGGAGGACGACTTTTTCTATTTCGCTTTTCACATCGTCGGGAAGGACAACCTGCGAAAGCGCATATTTTGGTTCGACAGGAGAGACGTTGAGGCGTGGAGTGCTTTCTTGTGTGCTGCTTTTCTTTTCGGAAAAAGTCTTTTTCACTTGCTCGTCGGAAAATCCGACGTAGACGATGAATCGTACTTTTCCTTTCAGGCTTGCGCAGAAATCCCTTGCAACCGTATCGATGGAAGCGTGGAGCATTTCCTTCTGCACACCGCCAGCAAGCTTGTTCGGGATTTCCTTTTCGAATACGAACTTGTAGACATCTTCCGTGTCCGATTTCTCGGCGACGATTCGGACTGGAATGTTGTTCTTCTTCTGCCATTTCTCGGCATTTTCGCAAAGACGCTTTTCAATTTCCTTGCCAATTTGCATTCCTGACAAGTTCGTGAATGTTGCATCACTCATATTTCCTCCATTCGTTCCTCGATTCTACTCTCCGCCACTATCATTTCCCGATTGCGGAAAAAAACTTTTTGCAAAAAGTCGCGTTTCGGCAACTCATATTTGCGCAAACTCGGCATTTGTCTTACTTCTTTTTGCGTATGTCTAATTCTAATCTTTCTAAAGTGGTAATTCAAGGAAAAATTTACGCAGATAGAAGTAACCTTACGTCATGGCGTTCAGGGAAAATTTGAAGAGCGAGTTGGAATTCAAGAACATGAAGGTGAAGGAGCTTTCGGAGAAGACGGGGATAAGCCGGAGGACAATCGACCAGTACCTTTCGGCGGCCGCGAAGATGCCGTCGGCGGAAAATGCCGTCAAGATTGCGCAGGCTCTTGGGGTGAGCGTGGAATACCTTGTCACTGGAAAGCCGTCGGCAGTCTCGGACGCCGACATCGCGCGCGAAATCCAGCTCTTCCAGAAATACCGTCCGCTCATCGCGAAGATGGAGACGCTTCCGAAGAACGCCCAGGAATGCCTGGACTTTTTCGTGGACAAGATGGGTGAGTAGGGTTGTTTTTTTGTTTCTTAAATAAAAAAATTTTGCTTTTCGTCACGACATGCCGCAGCCGGATTTTTGTTCTTCCGGGTGGGCGACTTCAAAGCCGCAGTTCGCTTCCATGTTCAGTTCGCGGAGTTCCTTGATTCCGTCGATGTAAAGCTGATAGTTGATTCCCGTGGATTCGTAGCCGCAGCCAACGTCGTAGTCGTCTCCCAGCGACTCCTGCACAATCTGCTCTCGCTGTTCGCGGGTCGTGTCTTTTATCAAAATACTTGCCATAAAAATTCCTTCCGATGGATTTTAGCATGGGGCGGAAATTTGTTCACTGCCTCAAACTTCCGCGCCCGACTTCGAGTCTCCCGATGAGATGGTCGTGCGTTTTTATGGAACGCTTTTCCCAAACAGAATATAATGGATTCTATGGAAGAACGATTTTTGCCGATTGGCATTCAGGATTTTGAGGATTTGAGAAGGCGAGGCTGCGTCTATGTGGACAAGACCTCTTACGTCTACGACCTTGCCCGAGAGGGAAAAGCTTATTTTTTGAGCCGTCCGCGCCGATTCGGAAAAAGCCTTTTGCTTTCCACGATGGAAGCATATTTCTTGGGCAAAAAAGAACTGTTCCGCGGCCTTGCGCTTGAAAAGCTTGAAAAAAAATGGGAAGTTTGCCCGGTAATTAAAATCAGCTTTGGCGGCGACAACTACACGGACACGGAGATTATGAAATCTTCCCTTAATTTCATTCTTTCAAAATACGAGAAAGCCTACGAGATTGAGGTTTCCGACCCGCGTCTTTCCATACGATTGAGCAAGATTATAACGACCGCCTACGAAAAGACCGGCAAGCAGGTCGCCATCATCATCGACGAGTACGACAAGCCGGTGCTCGACGCGCTCTACTCCGAATACGAGGAGAAAAACCGGGCGGAACTCCGTGCGTTCTACAGCCCATTGAAGGAACTCGACCAATACATCCGCTTTTTGTTCATCACGGGAATCACGAAAATCAGCCACATGAATATTTTCAGCGGTTTGAACCAGCTTGACGATATAAGTCTTGTGTCAAAGTATTCTTCGATTTGCGGAATTTCCGAGTCCGAGCTGAACGCGTACTTTGTGCCGGAAATCGAAGAACTTGCGAAACGGTTCGGCATGACGGTGGAGGCGGCGAAAGAGAAGCTCAAAACAATGTATGACGGCTATCATTTTTCGTTCAACGTGGAGGGCGTTTACAACCCGTTCTGCCTTTTGAAATGCTTCAAGGACTGTGATTTCGGCTCGTACTGGTTCCAAAGCGGAACTCCGTCGATGCTCGTGAAGGCGTTGCAGAACCAGCCGCTGGAGCTTGAGACGCTCGTCAACGGACGCGAGGTCGACGAGATTTCATTCCGAGAGTACGACCCGAACACAAAGAACATGCTCCCTGTCATCTATCAAAGCGGCTACCTCACGATTAAGGGCTTCGACGCCGAGGACAGGATGTTCTGGCTGGACTTCCCGAACCGCGAGGTCGAGCAGTCGTTCTTGAAAATCCTTTTGGCAAAATACGTCTCCGTGCCCTACGACGACATGGGGCTTGAAATCAGCAATCTGCGGAACGCGCTCAGGAACAAGGACGTTGACCGCGTTTGCTCGATGATAAAGGCTGCGGTTTCGGACTTGCCCACAATCGTGAAGAAGGACATCTGCGAGAATTACTACGAGTCGGTGACGCACTTGATGTTCCGTCTGAGCGGAATGCGCGTCGTCTCCGAGCTTCAGAACGTGAACGGACGGAGCGATGTCGTCGTCACAACAAAGGACGCGGTTTTCATTTTTGAGCTAAAAATGGACAAAGGCAAAGACGTTGATGAAGTCGCAAAGACCGCCCTCGCCCAGATTGACGCTAACGGCTATGCGGAGCGATTCGCCGTGAGCGGAAAGCAGATGTTCAAGGTTGCGCTCGTGTTCTCAAGCGACGGAAAAGGGCTTTTGCTCTGGAAAGTGATGTAGAATCACTTTCGTTGACAAAAAGTTTCCATAATATGGATAGCGAATTTGATAAAACAGAGGGAGCTTTGTCAAAAATGAGATGTTTGTTCTTCTTGTTTGCATTTCCTTGAGCAAGTGCAAAAACATCTCAATCACGAACAACACGTTCACCCAGTTCACCGGGGAATTTCTTGGCTGCCTGCTGTATTACTCACTTTCAAAAGCCTACAGCAGGAACGTCGAATTAAAAGGCAACATTTTCAATAATATCGATGAAGAGGTCGATGGAGAAGGAGAGTAGGGGCGGTGGCGAGCACGGCTTACGCATGAAAAAGGCTAGTTGCCGTTTTTCACGCCGCGCCGAAAATGGCGTTCTCTGTTTCCCTGACCCTCTCTTCAAGGATTTTGCAGAGGATGTCCTTTTTTTCAGACAGGTGTCTGTTCTTCTCTAGTAGATTTTCCGCCCAGGCTGAAATATCCGAGAGAGATTCGAAACGCAAGTCTCTGCAATATTCTTTGCACTGCAGTTTTTCCAATTGTTCCAGGTGTCTTTTTGCGAATGGCTTTGAGCTTGCGTTTTTTGAAATGCACGCTGCCGTGTTTTTCAAGTCGTATGCGGACACGTCGTGGAAAAGCGAAGTTCCCGAGTCGAAGACAGGGGCGAGGCCTTGCCAGTCAAGAGTGGCAGCGTCCCTGACGAATCCGAAATTGTTGAAATGCCTGTCAGAATTTGCGATTATGCAGTCCACGGTGAACATTTGGCAGAGCTGCTTTTTGATGCTTTCCATGTTTTTTATCCCCACCGCCTCGCAGCATCGTAAAAAGTGCGCGTACTCCGATTCGCTTTTTCCCTTTGGCAGTGCGTTTTTGATGTGCCACGCGCTGACCAATTCCGTGTCGCCTGTGATGAAATCCTTGCAGGCGGAATAGTATCGTCCGTCATGCTCCGCCACAGAATATTCCACATGGGAAACTTTCAGCCTCCTGCAGATTTCGCTTGCAATCGCTTCGTTGAAAGGTTCCTGCTGCTCCGTTCCGCTCCCGCCTTTCAGGAGCACCCGCTCGCCGTTGTCCATAATCCACTTCTTTTTGAGCCATCCGTCCGACGTGTTGTCCGGGGAAAGAAGGCTCAGGCTCGAAATGTCGGCGATGTCGAGGGTGCCGAAAAGAGCCTTCCCGACGTCGTCGGAGAAATCATTCTCGAAGAAATTGACGTCCTTCCATGTTAGAGGGCTGTCGACCGGCTTCGCCCAATATTGGTCCGAGAGACTCAACCCGAACGATTTTGCGGCGAGCTGCTCCGTCGTGATGTTGCCGAGCATCTCCAGCGCATCCCTAAGATTCTGACGGCTTGCGGGAATCGCGCGGCTCCTCCACCATGAACGGAACTGCTGCTTTTTCGACACCCCCTTCTCAAAATCTTTGAACACCCCTACAGGAAGGTGCTTTTCGTCCAAGATTGAAATCACATCGGAAACTTCGTCGTCTTCCATTTTGAATTCGAGGACCTGTATGTCTTTGTGGCATAGCGTGTAAACCATTCAGCGTGCGCTCCTATGCAAAAATGATAGCGCATTGTCCATGAAGCAAAAAGGGAGTGAAAACGGCATTTTCTGGAATGAAAGCTGGAGAACTCTCTACATGTCTTCCATCGACAATCCCTCAAGTGAAATTGCGTAGCCGGGGATGTTGTTTGAGAATTGGCGTGCTTTTTCTCCCAGCAGTTCCATGTCGATTTTCTTTGCCTGCCGTTTCACTTCATAGATGCAGCAAGTCTTCTCAAGGGCGTTTATCGCGATGATGTCGATTTCATTCTGGGACTTCCTGTCCCACCAGCCGCCGATTGAAGTCAGTTTCCGCTCCTCCTGGATTTTCGAGGTGAAATACTGTTCGAGTGACTTGCCGGAAAAAGTCTCGTAATCCCTGAGCACTATCTCTTTGAGAGTGTCGTATTGGCCGAATTCGATGAGGGACTGGTTTGAGTAGACGAACCTGAAGAAGAACCTGAGATAGCAGTCTGTTATCTGGTAGCGTGCGTTTCGGCTTGCAGGTTTTGAGAAAAGCGGACGCATTGGCTTTATCACTCCGAAATTCTCCTCAAGATTCTTGAGATATGTGCCTGTGTTTTTCTGAATCACCGAGTCGATTTCGCTTTGGCAAGTAAGGCCTTCCGAAATAAGGCGCAGTACCGAAAAGTAAATTCCGTAATCCTTGCCAATTTCGCTTACAAGTATTTCCTTTCCGTCGATTAGGAATGGAGAAGTTTCACCCAGCGCATAAGAAAGCATGGTGTCTTTTGAAAAAGCGCCGGCATACATCAAGAGAAAAATGTATTTTGGGACTCCGCCAGAAAGCATGTAAAGACAGAGCAAATCTTCCGGCATGTAATTCGGGTTGAAATCCGCAAGTATTTCTTTTATGACGGACGGAGTGAACGGCTTTATGTTCATTTTATGCGTGGCCCTGCCGAAAAGAGGTTCCTTCTGCCCCTCAAAGATTTTTGTCATCATCGAGTATACAGACCCGGAGACAATCAGGTTGATTTTCGATTCGCCTTTCGCGCTGTCCCAAAGATTTTGGAGTGAGCTGAAGAATGACCTTTTCACGTTCTCAAGTTCCTGGAATTCATCGATTACCAGCACAAAATGGTTGCTTTTTGAGAATTCAAAAACTTGTGCGAACAAATCCGAAAGGCTTGATACGGTTCCGAAAATTTTTAGCGAAATCTGCTCCTCAAGAATTTTTTGCCATTCCCTGCAAAGAAGCGGTTCGGAAGTTTTTACGACAAAAAGGTACGCGCCTCTTTTCCCTTTCAGAAACTCTTTCACAAGCGCAGTCTTTCCAACGCGCCGCCTTCCCGTGAGCACTGTAAAACATGCATTGTTTTCCGACTGCCTTTCGATTTTCCCAAGCAGCTCAAGTTCGTTTTTTCTGTCGTAAAATTTTTCCATGGATGACCGCCTTGTGAAATAAAATAATGGTAGTTAACTTAACCGTCATTATTTTAATGGAGAAAATGGGGGAGCGCAATGGAGGAGGGGGATGGTGATGGCTTGCGCTCAGCCGAACACAGCCTGCCTGAGGATGTTGTTTATTCGTGTCTGGTAGCCTTTGCCCATGTTTTTCAGAGCGGCGAGCATTTATGAGCCAATCATTGATTTCAAGCAAATTGCTTTCGATTTTGTCTATCTAATACAAATCAGAATGAGTTCCTGTTCTAAAAAGAACCAACTCCAGTTCTTTTTCTTTTATTTTATATATCAAGAGCAAATCTGGTCGTACATGGCATTCTCTGTAGCCTTTGTAATTGCCGACCAATGGATGGTCTTTCTTTTCTTCGGGCAATACTTGTTGATTTTGAAGCATTCCTATGACTCTGAAAAGTTCTTCAATATCTACATGGCGTTTTTTGGCGAGCTTGTAATCCTTCTTGAATTGGGTTGTGTATACGATTTCAAGCATCTAATGAAGCCCTCAAATCTGTGAGAGTTGAAAAAGGACCATGCAATTCTTTCCCGTTTTCTGCAAGCTCAATTGTCTGCTTGGTAAGGCTGTTGGGCAAGTCGCTTCGAATTTCAAACGGAATTCTGTGTTCTCTGACAACGGCTTTCGCAAACAGAGTGATGGCCGTGGAAACCGGCATTCCAAAATCTTCGCAAATAAGAGAAAATTCTTTTTTCAAATTGCTGTCCATTCTGACGCTAAAAGCAGATTGATTCATGTTCGCACCTCCTTGCCATGAATATACACCTGATTGATACCTGTTTGCAAGGGGGAATGGGCGGGGGTGTGAGAAAGCAAGCGTTTTTGAAATGTTGACAGAGGATTGACGGTGGATTTTTTCTATTTGAGGTAAATAATACGGAAGCATCAACTGTTTTGCTTAGTTTTCTACCGACTTTAAATTTTATCTTCTATTATTTTTTTATTGGGATGAAAGTCGCATCTTGTTTTACAATAATTTTGTTTCCCTTTTTTAAGTGGATTGTAAATAAGAATATATAATCGAAATTTTCGTCATAAAAATAACAATAAATAGTTTTATCGAGTATATGACCATTTGCAAAATCCTGTAGTTTCTCATAAATATCATCTATTTCACTACCAGCTATTGCATAAGTAGGTCTATTCATATATGAAAATAAATAAGTTCTGAGCATACTATCAGAAATAATCTCTCCATCAATTCCGACTACACAATATTCATTATTCCAATCTGTTTGGCTTTGGTTTATAAGGTCATTGTAACTTTTAGAAGAAAGTGTACGAAAGGCTGCATTGTTCCAAATTGTCATTTGAGAAAAAATCGAAAGATTCGCATATACGAATAAAATTATCGCCAAAATATATTTTTTCATGTATGTCGCCTGTTTTTTTTCATGATTCGTAATAAGAATGTGCATTATTTTAATAGAATTTGAATGATTTGACTCTATGTACTCAAAAGAAATTTCCTGTGTTTTGATGACTATTTAGACATCAGGGAATTTCTTTTGAGTTTGAGCCTTTTTTCATCAGAATCCTATAGTTAAAAGTTGTATCTGTGTCTTGCGTCTTCTCTTGTGTCTATAACCATTCTTGGACTTGGACGAAAAATATGACTGTACACATGGCGGCTCACCTGATTTTCCAGATTGTCTCGGAGAATATTGAAGTAGTAATCGCTGTCTTCGTTTGAGTATGCGTGTTGCAAATCGTCTATGACAGTAGCGATGACTGATTTTTCGGCATAGTCGTTTGTGTTTCTGTAGTCTGTTTTGCTTTTCTTCGTGAATTTCTTTGTTGCGAAGTTGTGTCCTGCTATGGATAAATTCTCTGGTGTAACACGCAAGTTCTTCCAGTCACCGTAAAAAAAGTATCGTGGAGTTTTGTCTTTTGAAAGAAGCAAATCTAACATACCGCCGACAATACCGCCAACCAAAACGTGAGCTGGCGATATATTTTCCGTTGCTCTTTCAACAATATTTTGTGAGCCGATGTTTGGAAAAAATCTAAATGTGGCATCGTCCAAAACAATGGCGTGAATGTCGTCGTCTTTTCCTATGCCGAAATCCCAGTCTATTTGATTGAAGACAAAAATGAATGCGTTGTCTATCTCTTTTCCATTGTTTAATTTCTTCATTTGTTCATAAACATCTCCATCGGCCAATTCATTGAATTTTGGAATATTGTAGTATATGAACATATTGCTTCCGCGTATCGATTTTTTCATAGAATCGTCGATGGCTTCCGCTGTATCTTTTAGATAATGCGACATGGCTAGCTTGTTTCTAAACAAACTGTAGAAGTATTCATTTCTCTCTGAATCGCTCAGCCTTGCTATCATAGGACGGGAAGCAATGTATGTTGAGCCGCTTCGTATGTCGTCTTCATATCTTTTTATTGTTTCTTTTGACAAACCGAATTTCAGGCTGTTTTGCAAGAACCATGTCTCAAGATATTGTGAATTGGCTGATTTCTTGTTTTTTTCGTGGTAAATTCGTGTGTCGAGGTCTGTAGCAATTCTTATTGCAGTCTCCCTAGATTCTTCGCTTGTGAAGTCATCGACAGACAGAAGGAGTTTCTTTATAAGAGCAGTCGTGTTGTCAAAATCTTGCTCTCCTGTTTGTTCTACATTGCTTTCTCTTTCTGTTCTTCCCAATGATTTCACATCTGACAATGCAAGAATATATTTTTCGTCTTGTGAGAGTTTTTCGTTGGACTCTCTTATAGAGTTGCTTTTTATGAGACGTTCAACGTTGTTTTTTAGTGCAATTCTTGAATCATTTGTCCTTATGCTTTCTTGAACATCAAAGAAATTTGAAATGTATTGTTCGTAGTCTGTGTAGTTTTCAATTTTCTCATCGTTTATTTTTCGCAAAGACGATGCAAGATAGACCATTGTAGGTGAAATGTCGTTTATTAGAGTCTGTTCGTTGTCCACAACTGCATCAACATAGTATATGTGACCATCATTTAGAACGAACATTGTCCTATAATGGTCGCTTGCGTATCCTAGAACTTCACATTCTTTTGGATACATCGGGTCGAAATATCTGAAAATCTCAACTTTGTCTTTTTGAAAATTGCTTTCAGCGGTGTTTGTCTCAAATACATTTTGGTAGAAATCTTCAAATGTTCCATCAAATGTTCTTCCCGAATCTCCTATTCTAATCTGCCAAGTTCCGTTTCCTGCACTTTCGACTATGAATGCATCTCTGTAGAATTTGTCGTTTTTTTGAGGAACGTTCTTCATCTTTCTTTCAGAAAAATATGTATTGCTTATGTTCAATATGAAAGGCAAATGCAAAATCTCATATTTTTCACTATACGACTCCTTGTTCAAATTGATTTTTGCAGATGTCAAATTCTTCAAAGTGTTTTCTGCGCCTTTTTTGGCATTGTCCAATATGCCCAATTCAACAGCATAATCCTTTGCCTTTTGTTCGTAAGCCATGTTCACTGGTTTTATGCAGTTTTCGTAGAACTGCGGCTCGTTTTTTTCAGAATTGCTTCTTGCAAGAACCGAATGTATCTTGGAACTAGAGAAAATTTCAACTGGTGGATAATCGAATTTTACTTCACCGTTCGATGATTCGGTTCTCTGAATTTTTGCGCAGTCGATTCCTGCTTTGACTTCAAATGTGGAAACTTCAAGATAGCGACCGTCCTTCCCGTCCATGATATTTATGAAGTCTAGCTGCTGTTTTGCAGTGACTAGCTGCATGGAGTCCCTCACTCCTGTTATGGAAGTATATGTCGCAAAGTCTCTTTGAACAAAATTCTTTGCAAATGGAATATGTCCTAACACGGCGTTTTTCATGTATTCAGAAACTGAGCAGCCTGTGAAAAGACTCAGAAAAATGGATGTTCCCACAACAAATAACGCTTTAAAAATCTTTTTCATAATTCTGTTTCTCACTCCCTTGAAAAATCGATTTGAACATCTCGCCAGTCTGACATTTCAGAGATTATTTCTGTCATGCGGGTCAAGAACGTTTGGTATATGTCAGATTCTTCAAGTTTTTTGACCGACGTGGTGTCTATTATTTGCTTTTCAAATTCTTGCTTCAGGTCAGCTTTTGCAGCTTCGACTTTTTCCGCTTGAGTCATATCTGGTTTTATCAAATCCTTTTTGAATCCCAATATGTTGATTTCTTTTGATTCGAATTGCGCCACTTTATAAATGTCGTTTTCGCTTATTACGATATCGATTTTGAATGGAACATTTTTGTCCCTTTTTGAGTAGTTCAATCGGAGAATTTTGTTGTCGTAGTCGGAGTCTGTCTCGTTTATCTGCAAATTCTCGATGTCGGTGAATGAAACAGTTGCATATCCAGAAATTAAATATACTTGAAGTTCGTCGGTGTATTTTCCTGCTTCTTCTGTTCCACTTATGAGGAATTTTTTGAAATCGATTCTTTGGATAATCAATTCTTGTTTCTTGAGTTCTTCAAGGTTAAAACTTTGGAAATTTTTTTTCTTGAGATAGTAGGATATGCAATAATATCCTGTAACAATCAACATGATTGCGACCAAAATGCCAAGAAGTGTCAAGACCGTTTTCGCAGTCTCCAATTTTTCTTGCAAGATTTTGAACAGTATTATAGCCAAAACTACAAATACAACGATGCCTATTATGTAAATCATTTTTCATACACTCCATAACTGTTTAAGCGCTTTTCTATCGTGTTGTTGTCTTCCGATGTGTTCTTGAATTCTCTCGCAAGGACAACGGCGTTTTTTCCATTATTGTCTTTTGCATTTACATCTGCACCGTACATTCTCAGAAGCTTCATAATTCTGTAGTCATTGTTGTATGATGCGGCATACAGAAAAGGTGTCATTCCGTTGTTGTCCCTTCTTTCTATGATGTCGGGATTTTCTTCGACCATATTTGAAAAGAGCGAGATGAACTGTTCGAATTTTCCATAGGCTGAGAAACACATCAACAGCGTTTCACCGTTTGCCGCCCGAATGTCCTTGATTTTATAGTCAACGCTTTTCAAAAGTGAGTCGACTATTTTGTCGTTTCCTGTTCTGTTCTGATTTTCCAAGGCGTAAAAAATAGCGTTTTTTCTTGCCGAGGACGATTTTTCGATGTCTGCTCCATGTGAAAGCAGATAATCCACAGCTTCGTCATCGCCTTTTATGGCTGACATCATGATGGCTGTGCAGCCGTCGTATTCACCGCCTGTGACGGTTTCGTTTATGTCGGCTCCTCTCTCTAGTAGTTTGTCCAATATCAATTTTCGGCTGTTTATGTTGTTGCCGCCGTTTGTACTTTCAGTGAGCAGGGCATAGGTGAAAACTCCGCATTTGATTTCGATTCCGTTTTCATTCTTTGTTATCTTTTGCGATAAAAAATTTTTCTTCTTGTCCTTGTCCAAAAATTCCGCAAGACGCACGTCTCCGTTTAATTCTCCATCTATGGCACTGAACACGGCATCTCCTATTTTCACGTCGTTCTCCAAAAGCCACTCGATTATGACTGATTGGTGTTTTCTGAACGCAAAATCGATTGCATTGAACTCTTCTGTTCCCTTTATTGACGGGTCTGCGCCACACTCCAAAAGAATCCGTTTTGTGGATTCGTCGTCGTCGTTCCATAGAACTGGCGTGTTCCCTGAAAATTTGTCATTTAGACCTTCTTTGCTGAATCTCTGTTTATTCTCAGCTAAAATTTCAAGAACACGTTTTTTGTTTTTGTTTTCGTTGCTTTTCATGGCGACGAAAACAATTGGCGAGACGTTCATGGTTCTGTTTCCAGACTGATGTTGTGTCCTTATGTGTGAGAAATCGTCATTTTTGTTTTCAAGAGCTTCGTTTAGAATTCCCATCTCCCCAGTTTCTAAAGCGTTGTCTATGACAGCAAAAAGTGAATCGCCAATTTTTTCGTGCCTCTCTGATATGATGTAGTCAACGACATTTGAGACTTTTTGGTAATGTTTTTCGTCCAGTGCGTACTCCAAGGCGTTTTTTCCATTTTTGTCTTTTTCCCTCCAAATGGAAAGCTGTTTTTTCAGAATTGCGATGGCAGTATTCCCGTCGTTGTTTTCAATAGCGACTTGGAGCACTGTCCTGTTCCCGACGGATGTCCGCACCCTCAAGTCCAATTTTGATAAAAATTCATCGTCCATTTTCTTGTCGAACAAGTATGCATCGACTAACAAATCTGCTGAATTTTTGTTTTTGCCATTCCAATATCCTTTCCAGTAATCCCAAGGAGTTTTTCCGTCAGAATTCTTTTTCTCCAAATCTCCTTTGAAGTCTTTCAACAACTTCAAGAGTTTGTCATCGCCAATAAAAGCGACATGATGCATGGCAGTGGTTCTGTATGTTTTTCCCAATACGACTTCTTTGTTTGGGGCGGCACCTTTTTCCAATAGCTTTTTTATAATTTCTTCATATTGGCTTGGATTTTCTTTTGCGACAAAGCTAAATAAAGGAAATATTTCTTCGACATCCCCAATTTTGAATGTAGCGTTTACATCGATGTTTTTCTCCAGCATTTTTTGGATTATTTGCATACAGTCATAATCTTTTGGGTCGTAAAAAGAACAAAACGCGCTGAATACTGTACCTTCTCGCTTTATCTTTTCGCCGTTACTTTCTATTTCGTCTGTGATTTTTATATCCTGCAACTTGTCGATGTCTATATTGTTCAGAACAAGTTTTTGAAGTTTTTTGTCCTCTTGTACGCTGTTAAAAAGAACAGGTGTGTCGGTTATGTTCCCAAAACGACAAAAATAACTTATGTCGCATTTCTTGTTTTCGATAAGGTCTTTTACTATGTCATAGAATTCAGGTTTATAATAAAACAGCAGATATTCCACAGGCGTGTACTCACAAGTGCCATTTTCATTTGTGAACGAGCAGCGCTCATCATATTGTCTTGTTTTTTTTAGAATAAGCTTGATTATGTCTTTATCTTCTGTCCAACTGGCCAATAGCAATGGCGTATAATTTTTGAAGTTTCTGCTTACTGAAGAGCATGACCAATTGCAATCAGCCCCCTTGTTAATCAACTCTTCTATTATTTTCAAATTAGGTTTTTCAGACCACAAGGCATCAAGCAGTATCTGCAATCTGTCGTTCCCCTGCGGTTCGTTTGGGTCTGCGCCTACTTCCAGCATTTTATAGACTAAATCATAGTTGCCGCTTTTCACTGCATAGTAGAGCGGCGTGTGCCCATTTACGGATACATTGAAGGCTTCCTTCAATTTGTCCTTTTCATTATTCCTTTTATTCCAATGGTTGTTCATTTCTTTTTCAAGAGTGGCAACATCCTTTGTTTTTAGGGCATCTTCAATACTTCCTTTTAAAGTAATGGAAAAGGCAAATATATTTTGGGCTAATAATGAAAAAATAAAGATCATCGTCCATTTTTTCATAACGCATAATGTTTTACTCATTTTTTCCTTCCTTTCTTCTCCCTATATTTTTCAAAATCTCCCCCTCCCATTTATTTTACATTATTTCACCTTAAAATTCACCAAATTTTGATTTAATTTTAGTTTCATAATGTAATCACATTCAAAACAAAAGTGCATCTTTTAAAAATGAGCGCGATTAGAGTGGTGTTTGTAAATAACCTGAAGTTTTATAGAAAGAAGATTGGCATGTCGCAGGAAAAATTGTCCCATGCAGTGGGGCGCAGCATCGCCTACATAAACCAAATCGAGAACAAGGACACTTGGCCGCAGCCTGAAATGGTCGACAAAATCGCCGAAATATTGGGAATCCCGCCGTCCGCGCTTTTCAGGGAAGACGGCTGCCCGGAGAACAAGTGCGCTCAGTTCGAGGAATCGTTCGGGCGGACGTTGGAGGCCGAGCTGCTTTCGAGGATAGAGGATACCGTCCGGAATGTTTTCGGGTCGATGTGAGCACCGAAAACGCTACAACCTGCATTCATGTTTCGGCATAGTGCCTTGCGTATTGGGAAAGCACTTCATTCATCATGGTTTGGTACTTTGTATTGTGCTTTTCAGCTTCAATCTTGAAGAATCGAATGCAATCAGCGTCAATAGAAATTGTTATCTTCTCTTTTTGCGTTTTTTTACAAGCTCCGATGGAGGGGGGAGAAAGTCTTCTATGTCGACAGCCGAGTCCAATGATTCCATAACAGATTGTTCAGGATTGTTGTAAATGTTCTTCATCCATTCAAATGACATAAACTTGTTCATTATACATATACTAGCATATATAAGTCGATAGTGTGTTTTCTAATAGGGCGAAAGTTGAGTTTTCACAGTGCAATGGCAGAAACGAGCGGAAGCGGGGTTCCGTCCATCAAAACACTCAGCCACCGCGAAGCGGTACTGCCGTTTTGATGGGCGGGTTCCCGCTGGGAGCTTGTTTCTGCAACTACGGTATGCATAAACTCGACATTCGACAGTGTGTGTTCTGCTACAATATCCCCGAAAAAGTGTGTAGAATAGATGAAAATACCCCGGAAAAAATGTGAGGAAAGGCGAAGATGGAACGATTGAACAGTCCGCAATCGTTTTCTTCAGTTCGCGAGAATCGCATTTGCGATTCTCGGCGGCGGCTGCATCCATGAAGGAAAGATTCGGCCCCATCCTCGTCTTGGCAGCGCTTAAAGCCCCAAAAGCTTTTTCACGCTGCCGAAAGCCGTGTTCTCGTCTAGCTTCGCTCCGGTCTTTTCGAAAAGCGGGAGGAAGCCGTCCACGAGTGACTTCGACTTCTTGTATTCCTCTTCCGTGCGGGAATTGTAGAGCGTGTTCAGAATCAGATAGGCGAGCGGCGTGATGTCGCACTTCGATGATTTCTCCGTCATCGACTTTTTCGCTTTGTCGCTGAAATTCTCAAGGTAGAATTTGAGAGCGTCGTACTGGGCGAACGAAATCATCCTGTAGATGAGCGAATTCGGGATTTCCGTGGAGACCGACTTTCCGTCCTTGTAGCGGAGGCCGAACGAGGCGTGTCCGAGAACCCTGTCAACGTCCGCGCCCTTTCCGATGAGCAGGGCGAGCGTCTCCGTGTCGCCTGTCTCTCCTGCGAGCAGAAGCGCGTTCGCCTGCGTCCTGTTGCCGGAATCCTTGGAGAACGCGTCCACGTCGCCCGTCCTTTTGATGATTTCTTCTATTATATTGCCGATGTTCTCGATTCTGCCGGCAATCTCCTCGTCGCGCCCGAACATGGCGTTGAACATTATCTTCCCAAGCCCGCTTTTCTCGTAGGTCGCGCGCATCTGGTGGTAGATTTCGAGGTACTGCCTGTTCCGAAGCTCCTCCGTGAGGACCGAGAGGTCGAGCTTTGAAATCATCGAGTTCGCCTGGATTTGCACAAGCTCGTCCACGAACTTCCTGCTTCCGGCCTTGAGAGAGGCCTTCCTCTGGAGCGCGTAGTAGAGCGGCGAGACTCCCGCGACTTTCCTTTTGTCGAAGTCCGTCGATTCGGCTATTTCCTTGAATTTCTCGAAGTCCGCTTCGTTTATCGAATCCAAAAGCTCGTCGTCGGTTTTCGCGGATTCTTTGTAGTCGAGGAGGCACTTTTCTCCGGCCTTCTTTTCGTCGAAGTACATTTTCGGGGGAAACTGAACCCAGAACTGTTCCTTCGAGTTGAACCGTTTGAAGAACTTTTCGTAGAAGTCGTCGGTGGTTGGCTTCGCGAAAAGCCCCTTGTCGGCTCCCTTCTGCCAGAACTTCTTTGCCGAGTCCAAGTCCTCGATGTACATGAAGAAGGCGAATCCCTGCTGGAGGAAGGTCGGTATGTAGTCGGCGTTCTCCATCTTTCCGATTTCTTCGAGTGTCTTGTCGTCGAGGTTTTCCAAAGCCTTCGAGAAATTCCCGCTCGCGCTCTCCCTTTCGTTTTTGGCCACCGAGACGAAAGCGCGGAACCACGGCTCGAAGAAATCAGCCTTGGCCGGTGACGTTTCCCTGACTTGCTCGAAGAATTTTTCAGTCTTCGCGTCGTCCTGCCTCTTGTAGACGTTCTCCTTGAAAACCGAGTTGTAGATGTAGACAAGCGTCTGTTCTATTGCAGCTGCTTCTGCAGACGTTTTTGCCGCCGCCAGTTCTCTTTCCTGATTCAAATTTTCCTCCATAACATATTGGACTTTCTGCTCTAAAAAGATATCTAATATGGCAAATGTCGAGTTTTTACAATGCAGTGCCGAAACGAGCGGAAGCGGGGTTCCTCTGCCGAATACACTCAGCCACCGCGAAGCGGTACTGCCGTATTCGGCAGAGGGTTCCCGCTGGGAGCTTGTTTCGGCAACTACTGTATGCTCAAACTTGGCATTTGAACTACAAGTTCTTCACGAGTTCGTTCGCCCTTTCGAGCGCGCCGTTGATGTTGTCGAAGATGTTCTCCCTGCCGAGCCTGTCCGCCATGCCGGTCTTTTCTAGGAGCATGTACGGCTGCGTGTGGATTCCGGAGATGACGATTGTGAACTTGTTCTTCTCGCTCAACTGCAGAGCCTGCTCAAGGGCCTTGATTCCGCCCGCGTCGAGGTAGATTGTGTTCCTCATGCGCAGAATGAGCACTTTGCAGTCCGAACCCGCTCTTTCAAGGGCGTATTCGAATTTCCTCACCGTTCCGAAGAAGAGCGAGCCTTCGATTTCGTAGACCATGACGCCTTTCGGAAGCTCAATCTGCTCCGTGTGGCCGTCTCCGAGGATTCCAGTGACGACAGTCTTGTTGCCGCTCTGAACTTCGGAAAGCTCGATGATTTTCTTGATGAAGAAGAAGGCCGCCATGATGAGTCCGACTCCGATTGCGTAAGTCAAATCCACGAAGACCGTGACCAGGAACGTGACAGCCAAGACCGCCACGTCCGATTTCTGTCCTTTTGAGAGCGCCTTTATCGCCGGGATTCCAGCCATGTTCCAGGCCACGCTCATCAGCACTGCGGCGAGGGCCGGCATCGGGACGTATTCCACGTACTTTCCGAAGCAGAGCATTATCAAAAGAAGAATCACCGCGTGCACGATTCCCGCGACCGGAGTGCGTCCTCCGTTGTTGATGTTCGTGGCTGTTCTCGCTATCGCTCCTGTCGCCGGAAGTCCTCCGAAGAGCGGCGAGAGGATGTTGGCGATTCCCTGTCCGATGAGCTCGTTGTTCGAGTCGTGCTTGGAACCAATCATTCCGTCCGCGACCACGGCCGAAAGAAGTGACTCGATTGCGGCGAGAACGGCGATTGATATGGCGGTAGGGAAGACTGTTCTCAGCGTGTTTATCGAAAAGTCCGGGAGCTGCGGTGTCGGAAGTCCCCTCGGAATCGTGTAGTGCGCGCTTCCGTCCACGAATTTTCCGATTGTGTCCACCTTGATTCCGAACGCCGATGAGAGAACGACGCTGGCTACCGTCGCGAGGACGATGACCACGAGGGAGCCTGGAATCTTCTTCGTGACTTTCGGCCAAAGGAAGATGACCACGAGGCAGACGACTGCCATGACTGTCGAATAGATGTCGATTGATGAAAGCGACTGCGCGTAGACTCCGATTTTCCCGACGAACGTTCCCGGCATCTTCTGGTATTCCGTTCCGAGGACCGTGATTCCGTTCGTGAAGTCCGGGTGCATTCCAAAGAAGTCTCCGATTTGCCCTGTCGCGATTGTGACCGCGATTCCGGCCGTGAAGCCAGTGACGATTGTGTAGGGGATGAATTTGACGAGTCCTCCGAGCTTGAACACTCCCAAAAGGATGAGCATGACGCCAGCGAGGACGGTCGCCGTGGCGAGTCCCGCGACACCGAGCTGTGGGTTGTTGACGATTGCGTATATGATGACGGTGAAGGCTCCGGTCGGCCCTCCAATCTGCACTTTCGTTCCGCCGAAGGCCGCGATGCAGAAGCCTGCGATGATTGCGGTGTAGAGTCCTGTCTCAGGGCTGCAGCCCGACGCGATTGCGAACGCGATTGAAAGCGGCAGCGCGACTATTCCGACGATGATTCCCGCGATGAAGTCCGTCGCGAACTGTTTTCCAGTGTACCCCTTGAGAGAGTTTACAAGTTCTGGTTTGTACATTGTTTTCCTCTATAAAGTATGTTTTTCTAAAATAATGCTGATTTTCGCCATAAAAGACAATGTTTGCGAAATCTTCAATGAAAAACAGAAAATGCAAAATTCTACAATTTGGCCTATCTGTGGTAAAATCTATGTGCTTGAGCGGCAATTTTGTTTGTCGGGCAGGTTTTTAAGCAAATCGTCTTTTTCTAGGAGAGTAAAATATGAGAAATAGAAAATCTGGAATACTTCTTCATCCGACTTCGCTTCCCTATGCTCCGGGCATCGGAACGTTCGGAAAGTCCGCCTTCAAATTCGTGGATTGGCTTGAGAGGGGCGGCGTCAAGCTTTGGCAGGTGCTCCCGCTCGGCCCCACGGGCTACGGTGACAGTCCCTACCAGAGCTTTTCCTCGTTCGCATTGAATCCGCTTCTCGTCGACATCGACGACCTTGTGGAGGACGGATTCGCCGCGCCTGAGGATGCGAAAGTTCCCAAGTACATCAAAAAATCCGGGAACGTCGATTACGGTGCCGTCGTCTACTGGAAGACGAACGCCCTGAAAAAAATCGCCGACAAATTCTTCGACGCAATCACGAACCCAAATTCGCCGGCGGTTCCTGAATTCATGCGGACCTCGATAATGCAGAAGAAGTTCGACTTTTTTCAGTTCTATCAGGAGAACGAGTTCTGGCTCAAGGACTATGCGGCTTTCATGAGCATAAAGGACTTCTACGACGAGAAGGCTAGAAAAGAGCGGGAGGAGACTGGAAAAGACGTAAAAAGCTCATGGAACGTCTATTGGGAGAAAAAACTTTCCAAGCACGACAAGAAGGCCGTGGAATTCTGGATAAATTCGCATCAGGACTGCATCCTGTACGAGGTTGTTCAGTTCTTCGCTTCGTATCAGTGGCTCAAGCTCAAGGAGTATGCGAATTCGAAGGGGGTGAAGATAATCGGGGACTTGCCGATTTTCGTGGCCCCTGATTCCGCCGACGTGTGGGCGAACCAGAAATTCTTCCAGCTCGATTCCGACGGCAGGTTCTTGAACGTCGCCGGTGTTCCGCCGGATTATTTTTCCGCCATCGGACAGCTTTGGGGAAATCCGCTCTACGATTGGGACGCCCTCAAAAAGGACAAGTACTCATGGTGGGTCTCCAGAATGAAGCAGATGACGAAGCTCTTCGACTATGTTAGAATCGACCACTTCCGGGGCTTCGAGTCATATTGGGCTGTCCCTTATGGAAGCGAGAACGCCGTGAACGGTAAGTGGGTGAAGGGACCCGGAAAAGCCCTTTTCGACGCGATAAAGAAGGCGCTCCAGTCGGAAAATCCAGACATGGACGAGGTGCCGCTCATAGCCGAGGACCTCGGAATCATAACCGACGAGGTGGCATCTTTGCGCGACAGCTGCGGCTTCCCCGGCATGAAGGTGCTTCAGTTCGGCTTCGACAAGAACGAATACAATGCAGGCGCGCTCAAGAATCTGTTCCTGCCGCACAACTTCACGACCGCCAACTGCGTCGCCTACACGGGAACGCACGACAACGACACGACCCAGGGCTTCTTGAATTCGGTTTCGGAAGATTTCGTCTCGATGATTGCTTCCTATGTCGAAGGCAAAAAAGTCGACACCAAGGCCGCCTTGAAGCTCTGCGACTCTGGAAAGCTCACGCAGGAGCTTGTGAGGCTCGTCTTCTCGTCCATCGCCGACTTCGCGATTGTCCCAGTTCAGGACATCTACTCAATCGGCTCCGAGGGAAGGATGAACATGCCTTCGACTTCCGGCACGAACTGGAGCTGGAGGGCGGACGCCAAGATGTTCGAGGGAACGAAGGCCGATGAGAAGGCCGCTTGGCTCAAAGAGATGAACGTCCTGTATTCCAGGTGAAAAACAAATTGAAAAAAACGAGGTGAAAAGAGGTGAAAAATCAATGAATGCGAGTTTGAAGACGCTTTGGGAACTTTTCTCGATTTTCTTTAAAATCGGGCTTTGCACTTTCGGAGGGGGAATTGCCATGCTTCCGATTCTTGAACGGGAGCTTGTGGAGAAGAGAAACTGGGTCGAAAGCAACGAGCTTTTGGACTATTTCGCAATCGGCCAGTCGACTCCGGGAATCATCGCCGTGAACGTGGCCACTTTCGTCGGCTACAAGCGGGCGAAAATCCTCGGCGGATGCGTGGCGACATTCGGCATGGTCTGTCCGTCGCTCATCATCATAACGTTGATTGCCCTCTTCATTTCCAACTTCGCCGACATCGTTTGGGTGCAGAAGGCCTTGGTCGGAATAAACGTCGCCGTAGCCGCCATTCTCACGAGCGCAGTCTTTTCGTTCTCCAAAAAGTCCGTGAAGAACGTCTTCGGCTTTTTCCTGCTTCTGCTTTCGTTCGTTTTGATTTTCGTCTTCAACGTCGGCACAATCTGGATAATCCTTGGAAGCGCGCTGCTCGGCGTGCTTCTTGCTGGAATCCGCGGCGATTTGTCCGCGAAGGAGAAGCGTGCTGCGGAAAAAAGCGCGGAAGATGGCAAAGGAGACGGAAAATGACAGAGTACATGATAGAGCAAATCAGCTCTCAGTCGGCGTTAGGCCTTCTCTGCCTTGTCGCCGTCTTTTTCTACATCGGCTTGATAACAATCGGCGGCGGCCAAGTTGGAATCACAATCATGCAGCAGACTCTGGTTGACAACTTCCATCTTTTGACCGACGAGAAGTTCTTCAACATGGTCGCCATCTCGGAGTCCACCCCCGGCCCAATCGGAATCAACATGGCGACATACATCGGCACCGAGCTTTACGGTGTTTTCGGCGGCATCGTCACGACTTTCGGGCAGGTGCTTCCGTCTCTCATAACGATAATGCTCATCGCCAAGTATTTCGGGAAGTTCTCCGAGAAGAGCGGGGTGCAGGCCGCATTCTCCACGCTGCGCCCGGCCGTTTCCGGTGTCATCGCCGTCGCCGCCGCCAGAATCGTGATTCTCGCCCTTTTGAAGGGGCTTGAGTCGGCGGTTCCAAGCGACGTGTCAACATGGGCGAACATCTACATTCAGGCTCCGAGCGCGGTGTTCTACATGCTCTGCCTGGGTGTCCTTTTCAGGACAAAGATTCATCCGGTCTTCGTTGTTCTGTCGGGGGCTGTTTTCGGCGTCGTCTTTTGCTGATTTTTTGTTTTTCTGATTTTTTTAGGAGGTCCAAATGAGTACACACATCAACGCGCCAGAGGGCGCAATCGCTCCGAACGTTCTTCTTCCGGGAGACCCTCTCAGGGCTAAGTTCATTGCCGAGAATTTCTTGGAGAACGCAAAATGCTACAACGAAGTCCGTGGAATGTTCGGCTTCACCGGCACCTACAAGGGAGTTCCGGTTAGCGTGCAGGGGACCGGAATGGGGCAGCCGTCCCTTTCGATTTACGCGACCGAGCTTTTCAAATTCTACAACGTGCAGAACGCAATCCGCGTGGGAACTTGCGGTGCCGTGACGAAGGACATCCAGCTCCGGGACACCATCATCGTCAACTCCGCTTGCTCGGATTCCTGCCTCTTGAACCAGCGTTTCGGCTCCCTGCACTTCGCTCCGACCGCCGACTTCAAGCTCGTCAAGACCGCCGACTCAATCGCCGAGAAGATGGGAATCCGCTATTCCGTCGGCTCTGTCGCTTCGTCCGATTTCTTCTACGACAAGAACGAGAACTGGAAGAAGTGGGCCGAGTACGGTGTTCTCGGAATCGAGATGGAGAGCGCGGAACTCTTCACTTTGGCGGCCGAGTACAAGAGGAGGGCGATGGCAATCATGACCGTCTCCGACCACATCCTGCTCGGCGGCGCGACGACAGCCGAAGAAAGGCAAACGACCTTCACGAACATGATGAAGCTCGCCTTGGACACAATCGCTTCCCTGTAATTTTTCTTGGGCGAAAGTTGAGTTTTTTACAAGCTGTGGCCGAAAGAAGCGGAAGTGGGGTTCTGCACATGAAAACATTCTGCCACCGCGAAGCGGTACAGCCGTTTTCATTGTGCAGGTTCCCGCTGGGAGCTTATTTCGGCAACTACATTACGCATAAACTCGACTTTCGTCCAATTGTTTTCTTTATTTGTCTTTATTCGAATTTCACTTTGAGGATTCGCCGCACGCTTTCGTTTATACGTTCTTCTGGAATCACGCCGTTTTCTACGGCTTCGAGGACGCTTTCGAATGTGGCCCTGTAGTCGTATGGAATCAGAATCATGTCGCTGCCTGCGAGAATCGATTTTATTACGGCCTCGTCGCTTTTGTAGTTCTTCGTTATCGCCGACATCTCCATCGCGTCAGTTATGATTATTCCGTCGTAGCCGAGTTCCCTGCGGAGCTTGTCTGTCGTTATCGTCTTTGAGAGTGTCGAAGGGGAGCCGCTTCCGTCGATTTTCGGAGCCGATATGTGGGCCGTCATGATGAAGTCCGCTCCGCTTTCTATTCCGCTTTTGAACGGAATCATCTCGCATTCGAGCATTTCCTCCCACGTCTTTCCTGTCTCGGCGTAGTCTTTGTGGGTGTCTGTCTGCGTGTCTCCGTGTCCGGGGAAGTGCTTCAGGCAGCCTTTCGTCCCCGCTGACTCAAGTCCCTTCAAGAACGCGCTGGACATTCCCGCCGCTTCCGCCGGGTCTGCGCTGAACGCCCTGTTTCCGATTATCGGGTTCAGCGGGTTCGTGTCCACGTCGGCGACCGGCGCGAAGTCAACGTCGAAGCCGAATTCTCCAAGGTATTTTCCTATCGTCTTTCCTGCTTTCCATGCGTTTTCCTCGTCCCCCGACTCTCCGATTTTCTTCATGCTCTCGAATTTCGGGAGGTCGAACGCCTTGTTGTTGGCGAGCCTTGAGACGATGCCGCCTTCCTCGTCTATGAATGTCAGCGGCCTGATTCCGCTCCCGGATTTCAGAGCGTGGATTTTCTTGGTGAGTTTCTTCGTCTGTCTTGGGTTTTCGATGTTTCTGGAGAAGAGAATAACGCCGCCGGCCGGGTATCTTTCAAACGTCTCTTCGATTCTGTCGTTGACTTCGGTCGCTCCCCTCAAGCTCGATTTGTGCACGGCATCGTTGTCGAACGCCGGGTCGAGGGATTCGAGCCGCACCACGAACATCTGCGCGACTTTCTCCCTCACGCCCATCGTCTTGATTTTCGATTCGATTTCGCTTGACCTGTCCTTCGCCGAGAGGGGAAGAATGCAAGTGAGCGTCATGAATGCGAGTGTCAAGCAGATGGTCGCGGACTTTTTCGTCATGCGTTTTCGCCTTTGCCCCACGCGCGGGTGAGCATCGGGACCGTCATTCCGCCAAGCGCGTTTCCGAGGACGGTGACGACTACGACGAGGGCGTTCCTGAGCGAGAAGCAGTCGAACGAATCGACAGGGAACTTGAGCGTGCCGAGCGCCTGCGTCTGCTTGTCGAGGAGGGTGAAGCCGAAAGAGGCTCCGTTGTAGAAGCTGTTGGCGACAGAGTGGTCGAATCCCGCGAAGATGAAGGCCGGAACGAAGATGAAGCAGCCGATGTAGAACTTCTTCTTCCATGTGTCCACCGCGAGGAACATCAAGAGTCCGCAGAACGCGCCCGATATGAACGTCTTCAAAAGCGGGTTCTCAAGTTTTGGGACGTAGACGTTGAACGCCTCCGCTCCGATTTTCGGGTACGTGTACGCTATGACGATTCCCAAGAGAAACGTGGAAATCAGATTGAAGCAGACCACAAGGGCGACGAACTTGATGTATTTTGTGTCTGAGAACTTGTAGGCGATGTAGCCGACTTTTCCCGTGTACAAGTTGAATCCGTACACGCAGATTGTGAAAAGACCCGCCGCGAACAAAATCGCTCCGAGCCAAGTTAGCCCCATCGTCCTGCAAGCCATGTAGACAGAGCTTCCTACAGTAATCATCAATCCTGACAAGATTGAGAGTTTTATATCCTTCAACATTTCTTTTTTTTCCTTTCGTGAATTTAAAAATTAGGGTCGAATATCGAGTTTTTACAATGCAATGGCTGAAAAAAGCGGAAGCAAGGTTCCCGCTGGGAGCTTGTTTCTGCAACTACGGTATGCATAAACTCGACATTCGACTTAGTTATTTTTCCCAGAGCTTTTCCGGGTAGTATCCGCTTTCGATTTTCTTTGCAATCGCGTCCTTCACGACCTGCTTGTCTTCCGGGTACGTCATTCCGAACCACGACTCGTCCGACGTGAAGACTTTGATTTTGCCCTCGCCGTTCTTGATGATGTCGCTGGCCGCCACCGGGAGCAGTGCCTCAGCCTTGGGGAGCGAGAGGGAAGTTCGCTTGAAGTCCTCCCAGTATTTCTCGAACCGCTCGAACGCTTTCGGGGAGAAGCCGAAGAGGTTCATGCTCACGGTCTCGTTTCCTGTGAGCTTGTAGATTTTTCCGTCCAGTTCCGACTCGATTCCGTCTCTGCTGAAATTCTCGCCCGTGTAGTAGATTTTCGTGTTCTCGACGATTTTGTTGAGGTAGCCGTTTTCCGTGTAGGCGACACCCCGGCTCACAGAACCGTTCCTGCTCATCGTCTTTCCGAGGACGTAGCCGACCATGGCGTGCTCCGTGCAGTCGTTTGAAATCGAAGAAAGGTATTTTCCCAGCGTCTCGAATCCGTTCCTTCCGTAATAGTCGTCGGCGTTGATGACCGCGAACGGCTCGTTTATCTTCTCTTTGGCGCAGAGAACTGCGTGAATCGTTCCCCATGGCTTCTTCCTGTCGGCTTTCGCGGCCGTCTTCTGTTCTTCTTCCGTCAAAAGCGCGGTCGGTGTCTGGAAGACGTACTCCGCGTCGAAATTCCTCGCGACCCTGTCGAAAAGCCGCTCCCGGAAATCTTTCTCAATATCTTTCCTTATGATGAATACGACCTTCCCGAATCCGCTTCTCCGAGCGTCGAACGTGGAGAAGTCGAGGAGGCATTCCCCGTTCTTTCCAACAGCGTCTATCTGTTTCACTCCGCCGTAGCGGCTTCCCATTCCAGCCGCAAGCACCAAAAGTGTAGGTTTCATGTGTTTGACCCCTGTGTCAGTAAAATTCGATTCTAGAATAATAACACTCTGAGATAAAAAATTCTCTCTTCTTTTCTCTCATTGTTTACGGCTTGCAAAAACGATAAAATCGATTCCGTTGATTGCATAAAAAATCAAAAGTTGAGGTAAATATGGTCAAACTGCGTGGTGCGATAACCGCAATGGTCACTCCTATGAACGCTGATGGTTCTGTGGATTACGAAGGTTTCAGGGGAAATGTCATCTTCCAGCTTGAGAGTGGAATCGACGCGATTGCCCCTTTGGGAACGACTGGCGAGACTCCGTGTCTTGAAGAGGACGAGGAAGAGAAACTCATCAAGATTGCGATTGAGGAAGTGAGGAAATTCTCGGAGAAGACTGGAAAAAAAGTTCCCGTGATGATTGGAACCGGAAGCAACAACACGAAAGACGCCGTGCGCTACACTGAGCGCGCCAAGGCCCTCGGAGCGGATGTTGCGCTCGTCGTCACTCCGTACTACAACAAGCCGAGCGACGAGGGCGTCTACCAGCATTTCGCCGCAGTTTCCAAGGTCGGAATCCCTGTTCTCGTCTACAACATCCAGGGACGCACCGGAAAGAACATTCCGACTTCAACATTGAAGAGAATCGCCGAGCTTCCGAACATCATCGGCGTGAAGGAAGCTTCCGGAAACGTGAACCAGATGATGGACGTAATCCACGATATAAAACTCTCGAAGCCTGACTTCGCCGTGTTGAGCGGTGACGACGGCTTGACTTTGCCTTTGATTGGAATCGGCGGCGACGGTGTCGTCTCTGTCGTCTCCAACCTCGCGCCTTCGCTCGTGGTCGAGATGGTGCACGCCGCGTTCGACGGAAACTTCGCCGCCGCGCAGAAAATCCACTACCGCCTGCTGCCGTTCTTCAAGGCCGCATTCGTGGACGGAAACCCGACTTCAATAAAGTACGCCATGAATTTCAAGGGCGGAGTCGGAAGGAAAGCCGGTGCCGTCCGCCTGCCTCTCGTTGAAGTCACCGACGAGGCCAAGAAAATCATCGAGAAGGCTATCGCCGACTGCGACCTGTAAGCCTTTCCTGTTTTCGACAACGCATTTTTAGGAGAAAAATATGTCAGACAAAATCAGTGTTGGAGTCTTGGGCGCGACTGGAATGGTCGGTCAGCGTTACATCAAGCTTTTGGAAAATCATCCGTGGTTCGAGGTCACTTATGTGGCGGCCTCTCCACGCTCTGCCGGAAAACTCTACAAGGACGCCGTCGCCAACCGCTGGCTCATCGGCGCGGACATTCCGGCCGCTGTCGCCTCGTTGACCGTGCAGGACGCGAACGACGCGAAGCTCGCCTTGGGAAAATGCAAATTCGTCTTCTCCGCGCTTGAGATGGGAAAGGACGAAATCAAGGCTCTGGAAGCCGCATACGCCGCTGAGGGAATCCCGGTCGTCTCGAACGCTTCCGCGAACAGATGGACAGAGGATGTTCCGATGTTGATTCCTGAAATCAACTTCAAGCACCTCGACGTCATCAAGGAGCAGCAAAAGCACCACGGCTGGGACAAAGGCTTCATCGCCGTAAAACCGAACTGCTCTCTGCAGACGTACATGATGCCGCTCTTCGCCCTGCAGCAGGCCGGCTACCCGGTCAAGCGCATGATTGTCACGACGCTGCAGGCCGTTTCCGGCGCGGGCTATCCGGGAGTCGCCTCGTTCGACATGATTGACAACATCGTGCCGTACATCGGAGGCGAAGAGGAGAAGACTGAAAAAGAGTGCCTGAAGATTTTGGGAACCGTGAAGGACGGAAAAATCGAGAACGCGGCTCTTCCAGTCGTTTCTTCTACTTGCACGAGGGTTCCTGTCATCGACGGACACACGGCGACTGTGAACCTTGAATTCGATTTGCCGGAGGACAAGAAGCCTTCTATCGAGGAAATCTTGAAGGTCTGGGAGAACTTCACTTCTGTTCCGCAGGAGCTTGATTTGCCGTCCGCTCCGAAGCACCCGATTGTCTACAGGACGGAGGAGAACCGCCCGCAGCCTCGCCGCGACAGGGAGACTGAGAACGGAATGGCGTGCGTGCTCGGCCGCCTCAGAAAGTGCAACGTGTTCGACGTGAAATTCGTCGCGCTCAGCCACAACACCAAGAGGGGCGCCGCCATGGGCGGAATCCTGAACGCCGAGCTTTTGAAGGCGAAGGGATTCTTCGACAATCTCTAGTCTTTGATGTTTGACAAGATGGGAATGGCCACTTCGACGCGGATTGTGAAATTTTTCGTTTGCGCCATGTGGCCATTTTTTTTGATTACAAAAATTTCAAAAATGGAGGAGAAAATGAAGAAATGTCTTGCTTTTTTGGTCTCTTCGCTGCTTTCCGTTGCCGCCTTCGCCGACGGCTGGTATGTCTGCATGGGCTCGTTCAAGAATCTGGACAAGGCGAAGGAGAGGGCGCGGGTTTTGTCTGTCGAAGGCTTCGACGTGTTCGTTTCGGAAGTTAAGAGAACTGGAAACGAGAAACTGTACCGGGTGCTTTTTTCCGAATCGTTCGCTCGGAAAAGCGACGCGTCTTCCAGGCGCAACGAATTTTTGTCCAAGGACAGCGTAAAGAGGTTGGGCTTGAGCGATTTGTGGTGCTGCGAGTCCGACGGAAGAAGGGTCGGGGAGAATGTTCCGCTGGACAGGCAGGTCGTGGTGCGAAACCGGAACCCGGAAGGAAATGCCGATTCTCAGCCGCTCCCTGTCCGCCCGGCTCCTGTGAGCCAGACCGTCGTGGTGAGCGTCAACGGCGAGGAGAAGCAGCGTTTCGAGATAAACAGCGACGACAGGCTCATAAAGGTGAACGTGAACATCGACGAGACGGAGCGTAGCGCGGATTCCATGAGCTTGTCGGTTGGAGATGGGCAGAGCGCAACCGAGTTGAAAACGCTGGAAGAGAACGGAGAAGCTCTTCTTCAAAAATCCCTTGATTCCTCTGTTCTTCCTGCTTCTTCATCTGCCGAAAAAACTGCCTCTGAACCTCTTCCTGCCACGCCGTCCGAAACTGAGAGTTCTTCCGCCACTGCGCCTTCTTCCGAAACGGAGCCTTCTGAAAGTGCAAATCCTGATGTGACCGAGTCGTCTTCTGATGCCGCTGTGCCTGCTGAAAACGAAAATCCTTCCGAAGTCGCGGAGCCTGCAGACGCTTCTTCCGATGTCGTTTCTGCAGAGGACGCTGATGCCATGACCGCGGAAAACTCCGATTCTGAGATTTCTTCTGTTGAGGATGCAAAATGATGTTGAAGAGAATATTCGCAGCTTTCTTCGTTTTTTCGATGACGCTCGCCTTCGCCGAAAAAAGGCAGCTTGAGATAAACATACATGTGAAGACCGACGGCAGCGTGGAAGTCCAGCGTAAAAGCGAGCTTCTTCCCGCCGACCCCGAAAAAAGATTCATACTCGTGAAGAACAGCGACACCGGCACGCCAATCGCCAAGGCCGACGTGGACATAGACGACCGCTGGAAGACCGTGACGAACGACGAGGGCAAGGCTCCGCTTCCAGACGGAGTGGACGACGGAAGCCACCGCGTCACGATTTCCAAGGAGGGGGAGTTCGCCCGCACCGTAGTGAACGTCGTGGTTGAGGACGGTGAAATCGCTTCCAACCCGCAAGTTTCCATGCCGCCGTCGGTGGACTACGAGCGCATTAAAATCGTCCTCGACTGGGGAGAAACACCCGATGACTTGGACTCGCACATCGTGTCGAGCTTCCAGCACGTCTACTACAGCAACATGCACTCCGGGAATTTGTCGCTCGACCGCGACGACACGTCGAGCTTCGGCCCGGAGACTGTCACCGTGCGCGACATCGATTCGTCCGAGCGGTACTCGTACTACGTCCTGAACTACAGCGACAGGGGCTACCTGGACAGCGCGCGGCTTTCCGCATCCGGCGCGCAGGTGCGCGTCTTCGTGAACAACGAACTGGCCGCGACTTTCTCCGTCCCCCGAAACAGGCGCGGTGTCTTGTGGCACGTCTTCGACATCGTGAACGGAAACGAGATTGTCGAGTTCAACACGATATCGAACGAGAGAATGTAGGGGGGATAGTGTGGAAAGAAAGCTTATGATGTGTGTCGCTTTCGTTTTTGCGGCCGCCTGCGCTTTTGGAAAAAACGTGGAGAACCTTGAGCTTCGCCATGCCTCTTCTGATGAAATTTTCGTCTCTTGGGATTCTGCTTCCGACGATGAAATTCCGGTTCTGCTCAATGGAGAAAAATGCGAGTCTGTCGGGGAGAACGCGGGAAAGTCGAACAGCCTTGTTTCTTCCTTGAGGGAGGAATTCTACGGCTACTACGACGGAAAATTCGAGGAAGTCGCTGGAAGGAAGATGATTCGGACTCGGAGGAATTTCTACAAATTCAGCGGACTTGAGAGTTCCACGGAATACAAAGTGAATGTTGGCGGAAGCGAGATTTCGGTGAAGACGCAGAGTGCCGGGAAAGTCCTCGACGTGACGAAGTTCGGAGCCGTGCCTGGGGAGCTTGGTTCCGTGAAGGCCATCGAGAAGAACACGAAGGCGATTCAGAAGGCAATAAAGAAATGCCCGAAGAATGGAACTGTGCTGGTTCCAGAGGGCGTTTTCGTCTGTGGCTCCATAAAGTTGAAGAGCGACATGACGCTGAAAATCGACGGTGTGCTGAAGTCGTCTCCGTTCGCCGAGAACTACGATTTCGGCTTTCTCATGTACAAGTACTACACCGACAAACGCTATTTCGGCTTGATAAACGCCGACGGAGCGAAGAACATTCGCATTGTAGGGAAGGGCACTGTCGACGGCAACGGCTGGAAGTACGCTTCGTCTAGCGGAAAGCCGACAGAGGGCAACGCTTTCTCTTCTTACAAGAAAGAGAACGACTCAGGCTCGTTCGTTTTTCCGCTCTTCGCTTCCGCTTCCAGGAAGAACGTGCACGAGCGGGGAATCCTGGCCGCTTCCTGCGCCGAAAAGTACCTTGAGAGAATCGGAAAGACGAGGGGGTCTGCCAGCGAGGACGAGCTGAAATTCGCCTTCTCCTCAAGAAGCACAATGGTCATAATCAGAAATTCATCAGGCGTTTTCATCGAGGGGCTTTCGTTCGTGAATCCTGCCAACCACACGATAAACATTCTCGATTCGGAGAACATTGGCGTGACCGGCATAAAAGTGCACTCCTTCAACTGCGCCAATGGCGACGGCGTGGGATTGATATGCTCCCAGAACGCGTGGATATGGAACAACTTTTTCGACACGGGTGACGATTCCGTGGTGTTCAGCGCGGGCGTGGGAAAGGCGGCTTCCACAACTGGGGAAAAGGGTGTTTCAAACGTGAGGATTTTCGGCAACCATTTCAGGAACGGACACGGAGGCGTCGCTTTCGGAAGCCACACGGCACTCGGCATAAGTGGCGTTTCGATTCACGACAACATCTTCAACTGGTCGAACATTCCGTTCCGGGTGAAGAGCAATCCTGCGAACGGCGGCGAAGTCTTTGATGTGAAATGCTTCAGGAACGCGATGGGCGATGTGTACCAGACTTTCCTCCTGTCCACCGACTACAAAGATGGTTCAACCGCCAGCACTTATGGAAAAGCCGACACGCCGGCCGTCTTCCACGACGTGGAAATCTCGGACTGCGACATCTACAGGGCGAGGCAGAACACGTATCTTTTGTACGCAGAGGAAGGATATCCCCACCACCACATAAAATTCAGCGGGGTTACGTTCGTGGTTTTCCATGACGACGAGATGGGGGAGGTGACGAACGCCTCCGAATGCGATTTCTCCGGCGTGAAGACGCTCGTCGTGGAATAGCGGCTTTGTAGTAGTCTTCTTATATTTTCCGAAGTGCCTTTTCCGCGGAATTGAGAAGCACTTCGGAATTTCCCGCGACTTTTTCGATGTCGGTGGCGACGCTTTCGTTCTCCACTTTCATGAAGTCGAATTCGTTCGTCGTCTTCTCCACGCTCTCGGTTATCGCCTTGAGGTTGGAGCTTATCGTCTGCCCGATTGTAGCCTGCTGCTCTATCGATTCCGACATTTCCATGAAGTTCGCTCCGACCTTGCCTGAATTCTCCACGATGTTGCTGAACGAATCCCTTACCGTCGCGGAATATTCGCTCATCACCTTCACCATTTGGTTCATCTCTTCTATTGAATTGAGAACTTCCTCTTCATGTTCCTTCGATTTTTCGGCAAGCTGCCTGATTTCCCTCGCGACAACCGCGAACCCGGCACCCATCTCTCCTGCGTGCGCGGCCTCGATTGCCGCGTTTATCGCCACGAGCGCGGTCTGGTCGGTCACCGACGAAATCAAGTCGTTCGCTGAGTCGAGCCTCTCCGTGCACTTCTCGATTTTTTTGATTTTTTCCTGAAGTTCTTCGATGTGCTCGGCTCCCACCTGCGAGCTTTTCTCCAGGTTCTTCGTGTTCTCCGTGGAATTTTTTCTGAGGTTTTCGAGCGACTGCACCTGGTTTATCAGCTCCGTTATGTGCGCCTCGCTTTCTTCTATGGTCGCCGCCTGCTCCGACATGAGTTCCCCGAAGTTCGCTATCGAGTTGACGTTCGCCTTTACAGCCCGTCGGACGTTCGAGACAATCGACTTCTGCTTCGTCGCCTCGTCGTGCGTCGTCCTGATGACGGCCCCCATCGATTTGAGAATCCTCGATATGAATATGTTGAAGACTGTGAGGAGGGCTACCGTAATCGCGATGAGGAGGGACGAGACGAACGTGTAGGAGTTAAAAAGCAGGTTCCTTGTCGTGAACGGCTTGAAGATGATGATTCTCCAGTTGACCGACGGCAGGTTCTTCACGACGTAGATTCCAGAATTCGTCGTGATTTTCGCCATGTCCATAGTGATAAGTTCGCTTTCCCTGTCTTCAAGTTCTGGAATCGCCTCCGTTATGAGCTTCTTTGATTCGACCAGGCTCTTGTCCAGTGCGCCAGTTATCTCGTTCGCGCCGTTGAACAGGTACATTGTCGCGTCTTTCTCCATGTCCGCGTACACCCCGTCGATGAATCCGTCGAGTGGAACTCCCGTTCCCGCAACGCCTATCGCCTTTCCGCTTCCGTTCCTCACGACCGCGTTCAGCCACAGGTTAGTCACTTTCAAGTCCGGGTTGTAGTTTATGTTGAAGTTGAAGTCGTCCTCCGAGTCGAGCGTCATCTTGTACCAGTATTCGCTCGGCTTGTCCGGGTCGACGATGTAGGAGAACTTCCTGTCCGAGTAGAATTCCTTCGTCGCGTCGGCGCACCAGAACGAGCTGTGCCCCAGAAACGATTCCTCGTATGCGGCGACTTCATTCATCGCCTCGTTTTTGAATGATTCGTTTTCCGGTTCCGCTATGTACCTCTTGAAGACAGGGGAGTTCGTCATCTGCAGGGCGAGCGCGATTTGGCTGTTGAGCTTTCCCTCGAAGTCCAGTTTCTTCATCGTGGCGAGCTGCTCCAGTTCGTTTCCCACTGTTTTGTTGAACGAGTTTCTTGAACCGAACAATATGAGAAGGGCTGATGCCGCCAAAACGAAGATGAGCACCGATATTGAAAAAATTTTCGTTTGAGTCTTGTACGTTTTTGTGTTAAATATCATGTCTACATATGATAAACGAGATTTGCTAGTCTCGCAAATTTTCGTGGACAGGGGCGATGCCGAAACTGCATGACAGGTCTGGTTCCCGAAATGGTCTGTTGTAGAATCCAAATCCAAAGTTTAGAATGAAACAGTTTGGAAAGCGCTGCTGCGCTGTCCGACAAACAAAAACAGGAGAAAAAATGAGTTCCAATTTTCCTTTGAACCACGACGAGCTTTCAAAGCTCACAGAGAAGTTTCCGACTCCGTTCTATATTTACGACGAGAAGGCAATCCGCGAGAACATCCGCTATTTCACCAAGGCGTTTTCGATTTTCCCTGAATTCAGGGAGTATTTCGCGGTGAAGGCCTGCCCGAACCCCTACATCCTAAAAATCCTTGCCGAGGAGGGCTGCGGAGCCGACTGCTCTTCGCTTCCCGAGTTGATGCTCTCGAAGATGGTCGGCTTGAAAGGCGACTATGTGATGTTCACCTCGAACGAGACCCCGGCGAGCGAGTACCAGTACGCTTTTGCCGAGGGCGACATCATAAACCTCGACGACATCACCCACATAGAATTTTTGAGGAAGTCCCTCGGAAAACTGCCGGAGACAATCTGCTTCCGCTACAATCCCGGCCAGGCCAAGCACGGCTGCAACTCCATAATCGGAAAGCCTGAGGAGGCGAAGTACGGCTGCACCCGCGAGCAGCTCATCGAGGCCTACAAGGTCTGCAAGGCAGGCGGAGTGAAGCATTTCGGCCTCCACACGATGGTCGCCTCGAACGAGTTGAACCCGGAATTTTTCGTCGACACGGCGAAACTCGTCTTTGAGCTTTCCCTTGAGATAAAGGAGAAGTGCGGAGTGAACATCGAATTCGTCGATTTGGGCGGAGGAATCGGAATCCCGTACCGCGAGGAGCAGAAGAAAGTCGATTTGGAATATGTCGCGAAGGAAATCCACAAGCTCTACGAGCGGATGATTGTTCCGGCCGGCCTCGACCCGATGAGAATCTGCTTCGAGTGCGGACGACCGATAACAGGCCCCTACGGCTGGCTCGTCACGAAGGCGATACACGAAAAGCACATCTACAGGGAGTACATCGGAACCGACGCCTGCATGGCCGACTTGATGAGGCCCGGCATGTACGGCTCTTACCATGAGCTCACCGTTTCCGGCAAGGAGAACGCGCCGAAGGACCACGTTTACGATGTCGTCGGCTCCCTCTGCGAGAACTGCGACAAATTCGCCGTGCAGCGTCCTCTCCCGAAAATCGACATCGGCGACCTGCTCATCATCCACGACGCGGGAGCGCACGGCCGCGCGATGGGCTTCAACTACAACGGAAAACTCCGCGCGGGCGAGCTTCTCCTCCGCGAGAACGGCGAGGTCATGCAAATCAGGCGGCGCGAGACTGTCGAGGATTTGTTCGCCACTCTGGACTTGGACGGAGTCGCGAATTTCAGATAGAATATTTACAGATAATTTTTAGGAGGCGGAATAATGCTTTTTTCAATCATCTTGGGTCTTGTCATCGGACTCCTCGGCGGTTTCTTCATGAAGGCCAGCTTCGGCGGAAGCACCCTCGTCGGCTTCATCGTCTGCGTGGTTGTCGGTTTGGTCGGCTCTTTCATCGGAAACGCGCTTGGCCGCGCGCTCAAAGTCAGGAGCAGCATCCTGCAGTTCGTGCTGGACATCGTTGGCGCGTGCATCTTGATTGCGATTTTGAGGTTCATCAACATCATGTAGCCGGAATTTGAGCGGGCGTTCAGTCCGTTCGGCAAGGGCGTCTTGGAAAGCGTTTTTTCTAAGACGCCCTTCTTTTTTGCCGAATTGGCGTTTTATATATATATTCAGAACTATGGACGATAATGAAAAAAATGAAATGATGCTGAAGAGGGTTTTCGACGACAACAAGAGCATGCTGTCGCATCCGAAGGACTTTCTGAATGTCGCCATGGAATTCCAGCAGCTTTTGATGTTCTATGAGAGCGCGGTGAAGATAGTGAAGACGCATTTCGAGATTCTTGAGGATGAATTCGCGTCGAAGCATGAGCGGAAGCCGATAGCGACAATCACCAGCAGGATAAAGGAGCCGATGAGCATCGCCGAGAAGCTCCAGAGGAAGGGACTTCCCGTGACGATAGACAACATGGTGAACAACCTTTACGACATAGCCGGAATCCGTGTGACCTGTCCGTTCATAAGCGATGTCTACCATGTGCTTTTGATGCTTGAGAACCAGAGCGACGTTTCGATATACGAGGTTAAGGACTACATCAGAAACCCGAAAAAATCAGGCTACAGGAGCCTCCATGTGATAGTGAAGGTCGCGGTCGATTTCAGCGACCAGCAGAGGAAAATTCCTGTGGAGATTCAGATTCGGACGATAGCGATGGATTTCTGGGCGAGCCTCGACCACCAGATTCACTACAAGAAGGACTTCCCGATGCCGGATGATGTGGACGATGAACTGCGCTCCATCGCCGACACAATCGCCGAGACTGACGAGCGGATGCAGAAAATCGCGAAGAATCTTCCCGATTTCGTGGACTATTCTTCCGTGGCCGACCAGATTGAGATGCTCGACGAGTATTCAAAAATCCTTGAGCGCAAAAACAAATCCGGCGAACAGGTTTAGTGAAGGACGGAAAGGCAGGTGCAGATGGAATATCTTTTTTTCGACGTTGAGTGCGCCAACTGCTTCGGCGGTGTGGGCAAGATGTGCTCGTTCGGCTACGTTTTGACCGACGAGTCGTTCAACATCATCGAGAGCGACGACATCGTGATGAACCCGGAATGCGAATTCGACTGGTATCTCTACAAGAACAAGAACGACATAAAACTCGCATATTCCCAGGAATTCTTCAGGAGCAAGCCGAATTTTCAAAGCCACTACGAGCGCATAAAGTCGCTGCTGACCCGGCCCGGCGTGAAGGTGTTCGGCTTCAGTTCGCTGAACGACGTGGGGTTCGTCGTCACTGCCTGCGAACGCTACAACCTGCCTGTCTTCGACTTTGCCGCGTACGACTTGGAGAGAATCGTGAAGTCGGACGACGAGATTTTCGGCAGCCTTGAGGAGAGGTGCCGGATTCTGGGCGTTGACAGTTCTGATTTGCAGGCCCACAAAAGCTCCGACGACGCCGTGATGACGATGCGCCTCCTGAAAGCCTTCTGCGGGAAGAAATCCCTTTCCGTCGAGTCCGTGATGAAGTCCGCGCAGAACGTTCTCTATTCTACAAAAACTTTCATCAGAAAAAGGGAAGAGCGCAAGGAAAAGAAGATTCGCCAGGCCCGCTACGCCGAATCCAGGAAAAATTCTCGCGGTGGGGGTGCCGGCGGCAGGAAAAACCCACCGAAGTCTGGTGCGTCGCTTGAGAAAAGACGCAGGGACTCACGGACGATAACGTTCGACTGAGGCGAGAAGGGCTTCCAGCGTGAGCTTGTATGGCTCGTTTCCTTTGAGCGTCAGATTCCCTATGGCGACCCGCCTCAGCTCTGCGACTTCGTTTCCGAGCGCGCGGAAAATCCTCCTCACTTCGTGGAATTTTCCTTCCGTCAGCGTCGCAAGACACTCAGTCCCGGAAATCCACCGCAATTCCGTTTTCCCGGACATCTCTTCCGGGGATTTCTTTTCAGGCGGCATCGTTACGCCGTCTTTTGCTTTCCTTGAATAGCGATTCCTGCTTTCCGTGTCGACTCCGTTTTTCAGCAGCACATGGTACGTCTTTTCTATTCCGCTTTCTGGATTCGTCAAAAAGTGCGAGAAAGAGCCGTCCGTCGTCAAAATCAGAAGTCCAGATGTCTCCGAGTCCAGCCTGCCGATCATGTGCAGCCTGTCTATGTCTCCTGCTGGAAAGTCCACCGTCCGCTTGAGCCACTCGAAGACGGTTTCGTGCGAGTCGGACACGTTCGAGCAGACGACCCCCTTCGGCTTGTCGATTGCGATGTAGATGTCTTCTTCTATTTTGAATCTTGTCTTCTCTCCGTCCATCTGCCTGATTTCAATCTCGTCTCCACTCTCCACTGTCGTTTTTCCGTCTGTTTTCCGTTCTCCGTTTACAAACACTTCGTTCTTCAATAGAAATGATTTCGCGTTTCTTCCTCTGTTAGAGCAAGTTCCCCGCTCCACCAGAACAGAGTCGAGCCTGCGCTTTCCTAGTGCGCAATCGTATTTTTCCTGAAATTCTTGAGCGATATTTTTATAGACTAATGAATCCAAATGCATTAAATTCATTATAGATATTTTTTTATTTTAGAAGGAGTAAATTCATGGCAGTAAAAGTTGCTATCAATGGTTTCGGTCGTATCGGCCGCTTGGCATTCCGCCAGATGTTCGGCGCAGATGGTTACGAGGTTGTCGCTATCAACGATTTGACAAGCCCAAAAATGCTCGCTCACCTCTTGAAGTATGATACAGCCCAGGGTGGATACGCTGGACGCATCGGTGAGGGAAAGCACACAGTTGAAGCTCACGACGGTGAAGGTGAGGACAACTACATCGTAGTAGACGGCAAGAAAATCGTCATCTACAAGATGCCGAACGCTGCTGATCTCCCATGGGGAAAAATCGGCGTGGACGTTGTTCTCGAGTGTACAGGATTCTACACATCAAAAGAAAAGGCTCAGGCTCACATCACTGCCGGTGCCAAGAAAGTCGTTATCTCAGCTCCGGCTGGAAATGACCTCCCGACAATCGTTTACAATGTAAACCACAAATCACTCAAGAAGGGCGACAACATCATCTCTGCTGCTTCTTGTACAACAAACTGCTTGGCTCCAATGGCAAAGGCCCTCAACGACGCTT
>ERZ842401.316-NODE-316-length-68883-cov-14.146365_pt1 | contig 68883 bp, 65 predicted proteins | sample MGYA00521270_ERZ842401 | MGnify/ENA primary metagenome ERZ842401 (study PRJEB31892, sample SAMEA3878208) | bioreactor metagenome | biome: Moose rumen | place: Sweden | collected 2011-10 | study: EMG produced TPA metagenomics assembly of the PRJEB12797 data set...
TATTTCATCTCTCATATTCTATAGGTGTCTTGTGTGCAAAATTTGCACATGTGATATTTATATACCGTTTTCACACTTTCACACAAAATTTTGTGTTCCTTTTCTTTTGGTTCGTTCAGAGGTTTAGTCAGTCATTATTATAGCGGTCAATCAGCCAGTCTCACGCCACTCTCGCGCCACTATGACCTTTCAATTTTCACCTTTTACTTTTCAATTTAATATACCTCCTATATATAGTCATAATAAAGCCCAAATCTATCACCTCAAATGCGAGTTTTTTTTAGTTTTTTCTAATAGGGGTCATTTGTTTCGATAAACAAATATATATGTGTCAAAATGTCCATTGCTATGTTAAATTATAAGCCTTCTGGAACTAACCCAAGGTTGTTGATGGATTCAAAAGCACTCGTTAGACTATCATATGTATTCAAAACGTCATTGTAATCCCAATACTTAATGCTATCTTTTATATCTTTTAATGATGCCACTTCTCTTTTTATCTTTTCCAATTGAGCAGCATCACTCACAGCAACTATTCCCTGAACAGCTGCATTGCTCTTTGATTTCATAAGATTGAGTATCAAACTATCAATAGAACCGGATGTTTGTACTTCAAAAACATAAATCACACGTCCCATATTACCTATTCTTGCCTCCCAAACTGCATCCACTATCGCTCCGTCTGCTACCTTTTTCTCTACGCTTGCAGTAAAGCCCAACATGTCGCCGATATCTCTAATTCTGTCACGAACATCGTTATGTACAAAAGTCTTTATCTTCTTTGTTTCTTTTGTCTCTATTTTGTTGAATCGGCTCGTGTGGATTGGCTTTTTTATTGTTTTTCTCTACAATCTCCTGTAATTCCTGCCACATAAAGAAATTCAGAGACAACAAATCATTAACTTCATTATATCCTTCCTTTTGTGCTTCTTGAACTAAATTTCTCCCTGTCTCACATAAATACGCGTATGTTTTACCATCCAATCCTGCGTTATTATTAGGGACATTTTCTACACCTAAATTCTGGAACGCTATTTGAGCTTTTTTATTCCACAGAATGTATTTGTCTGGAGCTATACGGCAAAGCAACTCGCTCATTATTGCTGGACCTATATCCCTAATATTAGTACGGAAATAATCCCAACGCTTGTCAATACTTTCTTCGCCATATAATAGATTTGTTAATTGCTTGCGCAATTTGTCCAATCCGTTATTTTTCACAAATAGATCCACACTATAATGTTTATTGCCCCACATACGCATCGCCCAAAGAGGAGCAATCATTTCATATAATAAATCGGGTGTTAGAGCAGAAACTTTCTCTTGAGTAAACGATTGATATTTTTTTGTAATCATCTCACGTTCATCATGTTCTTTGTGTGCTGCATCCAAATTTACTTTTTCCCACTGACGGTAATGTTCTAGTGATTGCAATAATTTGTTCTCATTCATGGCTATATATGTCAGTAATATTATTTTCTCAAAAAAATAGTTTTATAGGTCGCTCTTCTCTCGGTCATCGGTCTGTGGGATTAGTTAGTTCTTCTGGTTTATCAAATTCACTACCACTTTGACCATGGTGTCTTTTTCTTCCGTGCGGCTCTCGGCAATCATGAGGGTCAGGGCGACAAGGGTGTTATCAGCAATACGTTTCGTACCATCTTCGCGGTAGAGGATTTTATTGTTATTCAAAAACCACAGGAACAACGTAGCAGCAATACGTTTGTTGCCGTCCGAAAAGGAGTGGTTCTTAGTGACCAGATACAGCAACATCGCTGCTTTTTCCTCCACACTCGGATAAAGATCCTTGCCTCCGAAGGTCTGATAAATCTGACCTATACTGCTTTTGAACGAGTCATCCTTTTCATTGCCGAACAAAGTGCTTCCGCCGAACTTCTCACGCAGTGCAGCAATCGTCTGCATGGCGTTCTCGTATGTCGCATGGAAGCGCTCTTCGGGAGTGGTTTCCTTGACGGTCAGCCGCTCGTAATCATAGTTATCCAGCGTGTCCAGCGCGTACGTGTAATCCAAAACGACATCAAAAATAGCCTGTGTCTCATCGGCACTCTCCACCGCCTTGCTTTGCACCGTCCGTCCGACAATCTGAACCAACTGGCGAAGGTCGGATAGTTGTTCGCGGCGCAGTTTTTCGTTGATGGCAAAGCCTTTCATTATATATTCCTTGAGGATCTTTGAAGACCACTGGCGGAAAGCTATAGCACGTTTAGAATTGACTCGATAGCCAATAGAGAGTATCACATCTAATGAGTAAAAAGGAACAGGCTTCTTTACTCCATTAACGTGTAAAAAATGCACGTTATTCTCACGCGATACTTCTTCATCGCGAAAAACATTAATTATATGGCGACGTATGTTTGAGTCTTCCTTCCCAAATAATTCCGCCATTTGCGCAGCTGTTAGCCACACGGTTTCGTTCTCCATGCGCACATCGAGTTGTACCGTGTTGTCTTCCGCACGATAGATGATTATCTCGCCTCTATTTCCAATGGGATTCTCGTTCATTCTATTTCATTTTTTTGAGTAGTGCAAAATTTGCACGATATTTATCCACTTCGCTTTCATTTGATGCCTCTATTCTTTTTCTTGTATGCCCTTATGCAGGTTGTATACTTATTATGCAAACACCATCTATTAAGTATGCACGGCATATCTAATAGTTAATCGTATAAGATGCACTATTTTGCCCACTTGCCTTAATAGCAAAAGGACTACCATCTTTGGACACCTCTATCTTGTCAGTTGCAGTTCTTCGCTCATTTTCAACATGTGCACGAAATCCCTTTTTAACAGGACCTATTGTAATAGTCCAACTACGTGTTTGATAATTCATCATACTCCCAGTACCATTAACATCTGCATACTTTACATTGCTAAAAATATAAGGATATGTGGAAGATACGGAGTACTTTACATAGTATCATAACTATTCTGGTTTTTACCATCTTGCTGAGGATTATTGAAATCGTCACATGCTGTCATTAGCAACGCTACTGCAAATAGTAAAAATAACTTTTTCATTGTATTTTTGTTTTTAGTATTATTCAAATAATGACAACTGAGTACTTGGTTTATAATCAATAGCACGGACCCACTTGTATCCATATGCAGATTCTTGTTTACCAAGAACGACATTGTTGATATTCGCCGATGTTGAGGCTCCAACAGCGACCGCCGCATCTGCCTGTGAGTAAAACTTTGCTATAAACTCACCACTCAAACTTAATTGATATATAGTATCCTCGTCAATATAATCTGCTAATAATTCAGTCGCATTTTTATGTACATATTCGCAAGCTAAGGTTTGTAAGTCATCTTCAAAACTAATATCTGCAAAATGCAGCCACTCATAGTACGTAAAATCACCCTCATTAAAGCCGCCAAACGGATTATTCTCTACAAAATAAGCAATATATAGTTCTTTCTCATTTTCGGACATTGTTTCCTCGTGGCCGATTTTCTTCTTCATTTCTTCGTACTCTGGCCATAACTCCCGCTTGTATTCCTCAAAGATGTTATTACAAATTCGACATAACTTGAGTCCAACACCATCACCTGTAGTTCCAGAGACTTTTATATTATAACCGAAATCAGGATCTGTCGCTTTATATTTGCGTATATTCTCTGTCTCTCTTTCGTTAAGTATGCTGACTAATTCCGTGAGATTGTCGCTCTGATGTTCTTCTATGATTTCTAATCTTGGCTCACCTACCGTTTCTATAGCTTCCCAAAATGCTTTATTCAGAGGACCAGTGCTCGGAAAGAAATGTTCTCTATCCCTTATCTTCGGGTCTCGCCTCGTTTGCCCTATATAGACTTTACCATTAGGAAACGTGTATTTATATATGATTCCCTTTCTAAGCATACAATTTTACAATTCTTTCTTTTTGTTATATATGCCTAAATAAATTTAGTTCTTCTGGTTTATCCGGTTGACAACCACTTTGACCATGGTGTCGTTTTTATAGTTCTCTTTCTTCCAGTTCGTTGAGCCATTCCTGGAGTTTATTTTGCAAAAGTTGCTTACATTGGTAACAAAAATCCCATTTCGTCACCACTGGTGACAAATTTAACTTGGCAACTGATTTTCTTTGCTCAGTTGGGCGAGGACGAAGCCACGGAGGGTGGTGTAGTATTTCTGTTTGATGAAGGCAGTGGAGTTTTCGCCGAAAAACTGCCTGTTGGCGCGATTGAGGCTCTTGTTGGCAAGGCGGGTGTATTGGGCATATTGGTTCTGCCAGTAAGCAAGGCGTTCGGGGTCAGAGAGTTCCTGTTTCGCTTGCTTGGAGCACTCTCCGAAAGAAGCAAAGGTGGCGCGCTGGTTGGCGGTAAGTTTCTTCTTGTTTTTATGCAAGGGGTAATTACTAATAATCGTCTTGCCATAACGGTTGGTGGCGTAGAACTTGCTGTCACCCGTGAGGCGGCCTTGCAGTTTGCGCAGTAATGTGTCTAAGTCGGCTTTTGCCATTCGCGTGAACTATGGCTCAGAACGATTCGCGACCTCGTCGCTCATATGATCTCTCGCCATGTTCCCGCTCTTCGGTCTGCACGCACTACGTTAGCGTACATCCCGAGGGGGGAACGTCTTTTAGTTCTAAAAGACTTTTATAGTTATTTTATCTCTATTTACTTTCGTTGTTCTTCCGATGTCATCCCGAGCCGATTACGTCTCGTTTACGTGTCGATTACGTGTCGTTTACGTGTTTGACAGCGACTTCATAGCGGATTTTATGCTGTTGATAATTCTCCATCGGCATCAATATTGCGGATATGTGAAAGGATATTCTGTGGTGTTGTGCCCTTCATTTTTATTCGGTCAATAGGTCATTTTTTATAAATTTGCTGCAAAAATATAAAATAATTTGCAAAATACAAAATTTTTTTGTAATTTTGTCGGCGATTATGACAAAATTGTCCGTTAACATCAATAAAGTAGCTACCATCCGCAATGCCCGAGGGGGTAATACGCCGGATGTGGAGGCTTTTGCGCGTGCTTGTGAACAATATGGTGCGGATGGCATTACGGTCCATCCTCGCCCCGATGAGAGACATATCAGGCGCAGTGATGTCTATCAACTGAAGAACTTGATTACCACCGAGTTTAATATAGAGGGTAATCCCGAGCCGCCATTTGTCCAATTAGTGACGGAGGTTAAGCCTACGCAGGTAACCTTAGTTCCCGATGGACATGAGCAGATTACCTCTAACCACGGCTGGGACACTCTCCGCTATGCAGAGTACCTGAGACCATTGGTGGATATCTTTCATCAAAATAGCATCAGGGTATCTATCTTTGTAGACCCCGATAGCCGAATGGTTGATGGGGCAAAAGCCATTGGTGCTGATAGGGTAGAGCTCTATACCGGTCCTTATGCTGCGCTCTATGGGCGCGACCCCGAGGGAGCGATTCGGATGTACTCCGATGCGGCACGTAAGGCAAAGGAGATAGGTCTCGGCTTAAATGCCGGACACGACTTGAACCTTAAGAACCTTCAGGCTTTCATCGCCGCCTTCCCGTGGACCGACGAGGTATCGATAGGACAAGCACTCATCAGTGACGCACTCTACTTGGGTATCCGAGAGACCATAAAACAATATAAAGAACAAACCAAAGTATCATAAATTTAATTTAATATGTTATTACAACTCGAAGCATTGGACACAGCGGTAGTTGAAGCCGCTATGGTAGAAGAAACGGCTGAACAGTCGATTAACTTATGGCACATGGCACAATACGGTGGTTGGATTATGATTATCCTCGCAATCCTTCTGGCATGGGCTATTTACATTTTCATTGAACGTCTGATTACTATTCATGCTGCCAACAAGGAGGACAAGTCCTTCATGGACCGCATACGCGATTATATTCATGACGGTAAGATTGACTCTGCTCTCAATCTCTGTAAGCAGACGGATACCCCCGCCTCTCACATGATTGAGAAGGGTATCACCCGTATTGGTCGACCTATGCAGGATGTGCAGGTAGCCATTGAGAATGTCGGTAACTTGGAGGTCAGCAAGCTTGAGAAGAATCTTGTTATCATGGCCACCATCGCAGGTGGAGCACCCATGCTCGGTTTCTTAGGCACCGTCCTCGGTATGGTGCAGACCTTCTTCAATATGGCTAATAACGCTTCCGGTGTCATCGAGATGACGGCCCTCTCTGAGGGTATGTACCAAGCCATGGTGACCACCATCGGCGGTCTTATCGTCGGCATTATTGCGATGTTTATGTACAATTTCCTTATGGCACGCATTGACCGCGTGGTGACGAAGTTGGAGAGCCAGACGCTCGAATTTATGGACCTTCTTAACGAACCTGCATAATGGCACTCAAGAGACGAAATAAAGTAGAGGCGACCTTCTCGATGTCCTCGATGACCGACCTCGTTTTCCTGCTGCTATTGTTCTTCGTGATGGCATCTACTATGTCCTCACCGAACGATATTAAAATCAATCTTCCCCAAGCACGTGCGAAGACGACTACCAAACAAGTGGTAGCCAAGGTCTCTATTGATAACCTCGGTAACTACTATGTCGCACTCGGTAAGCAGAAACCCGTCGAGATCAACCCCGACGACCTTGAGATGTATCTATCAAGCGTGCAAGCACAGGACTCTACGATGTATATCGCTTTACACGCTGACCAAGACATTGCTTATAAGGAAGTGGTACATGTCTTGGATATCGCTAATGAACATAAAATGAAAGTGGTAATTGCTACCAAACGATGACCAATACGAAGAAGAAAATAATCTCAGCAACCCTGACGGTGCTTATCATGGCGCTGCTCTTCCTGCTTCTATGGTTCATCTACCTCTCCTCACCTGTTGTAGAGGAGGACGAAGGCATAGAGGTGGCATTTGGAGCAGTCCCAGAAGCCGGTGGTTACCAAGCACAGGTCTCTGAGGCGGTCCCCCTGCCACAAGCAGCAGCTCCGGCGTCAACAGAACCGGCACCTTCTCAGACGGAGATGATGACCCAGGAGGACGAAGAGTCTTTAGCTGTAGCTCGTCAGCGTGAGGAGGAGCAGAAACGGCAGCGTGAGTTAGAAGCCGCTGAGCGGGCGGAGAAGGCTAAACAGGAAGCCGAAGCCCGTGCGCTCGCAGAAGCACAAGCTAAAGCCCAAGCCGAGAAGGAAGCTCGAGAAGCACAAGCTATCGCTAAAGCCAATTCCTTTGGCTCACTCTTTGGTAATAGCGGTTCTACCACCGGCTCAGGAGACTCACAAGGCGCAGGACAAAAGGGTAACCCCGTCGGTAAAGGTACGGTGGGGGGTAATGCGTGGAGTCTTGATGGACGAGATATTAAAGCCATGCCTAAACCGCCTGCAGAACATAGACAGGAAGGTAAAGTCGTTGTGCAGATTATTGTTGATAAGGAGGGCAATGTAGTCTCAGCCCAAGCTATTGACAAAGGAACTACTATCTCGGACGACTACACCCGACAACTTGCCGTCAGAGCGGCTAAACAGGCTAAATTCAGTTTAACCGACCGCCCTGATAAACAAATAGGAACCATCACTTATTACTTTAAATACAAGTAACAATGAATTATTTATTTTTAGACAACGGCTTTGAGGAGATCGAGGCCTTGACGACAGCAGATTTATTACGGCGTGCAGGTATCGCCCTCACGTTAGTTTCTGTAACCGGTAATGCGATGGTTACCGGCGCACACCACATTAGTGTGAAAGCCGACCAACTCATGTCTGAAACCGATTTTGGAGATGCCGAGATGCTCATCCTTCCGGGGGGACCCACCCATCTGGACCAATATGAGGACCTCTGTGCATTACTCAAGAAACATAATGCCGAAGGAAAGGATATAGCAGCCATCTGCGCAGCACCTTCCGTACTGGGTAAACTGGGGATCTTGGAGGGTAAACAAGCCACATGCTACCCGGGCTTTGAACAATTCTTAGGCGAAGCCTATGTCGGTGGATTAGTGGTGGAGTCCAAGAATATCATTACAGCTAAAGGACCCGGATTATCCTCTGATTTTGCCTTTTGCATTATTGAACATCTCGCCGGCTCGGAGAAGGCCGATGAGGTCTATGACACCGCACAATATTAATATAAATAATAAGGTATATGAAGAAATTTTATGTAACAATGGCTTGCATGCTTGTTACCATGAGCATGCTGTCGCAGAATGTGGACAGAGCGACTGTTGAGGCGAAAGCCGATGCTGCTAAAGCCGCAATGGATGATTTAAAGAAAGTAGACACGGGTGAGAAAGCCTGGAAGTTTGACGGCGTAGTAGGTCTCAACGCTGCAGCGACCGGTCTTGTTAACTGGGCTGCCGGTGGTAAGAACAATGTCAATGGCTTAGCCTATGCTAAACTGCACCTCCTCTACCATAAGGACGCTATCGCTTGGGACACTAACTTTGATACAGAGTTCGGTCTTACCTACATTGACCAAGCCGAAGATGCTTTCCAAAAATCATCTGACCAAATGAAACTGGCTACCAAGTTCGGTTGGGAGTTCCATCAAGATTGGTATCTGACCGTCCTCGGCGCTTTCCAATCACAGTACGCACCCGGTCGTGATTACATTACGGGCTATAACCCTATTATCTCAAAATGGTTGGCTCCGTCGTACACCGATATCTCTGTCGGTATTGACTATAAGCATAGTATCAATGGCGCGGACTTCTCTATCTACTTGTCTCCTGTTGCCGGTCGTATAGCGACAGCCTACATCTCAGATGCTACCAACAACGGTTTCAACCAAGAGTACCAGCAGGCTTATGCAGACGGCTTAATTCCTGTCGAAAACTACGACCCGAATTTTGATTATCGCCACTATCTGCAGACGAAGTACTCTACGACCTATTATGAAGCTAACGGGAATATGGCTTATCGTAATTTCCGTGCAGAGTTCGGTCTGAGTGTCAAAGGTTCAATCGCTTATAAGTATGAAAACCTCACGCTCGGTACGACTGTGGCTATCTTCTCGCCCTATCAAGGTAAAGGCTTTAGCTTGAAGGACGCCTACCTCAATAACGGTGGCACCGAAGCTGAGTGGAACGCTGCCGACCACTACTTCCTCTACTCCAATAACAACCGTTTCTTCGGTATGTTTGATGTAGATTGGGATGTCTCTATCTCCTACCAGTTCCTTAAAGTGCTCAATGTCACTTTGTCTACCTCTCTCAAGTATTATCCCGGCACACTCATTGCCGACAAGAATGGTGTTGAGAGAGAACGTGTTCAATTTAAGTCTGTTCTGGGCTTAGGTATTGGCTATAGTTTCTAAGAAATGGACAATCTACAGGAACTTGACCATAATATTACTCTCCTCCTGGAGCGCTATCATGCCCTTCAGGAGGAGAATAGTACGCTTAAGGCCGAGTCTGTACGACAGCGGGACGAGATTATCCGCACACATAGTGAACTGGAGACACTCCGCAAGGATTATAAACACCTTCAGGACGCTATGGCACTCATAGGTGACGATGAAACAAGAGATGCTGCACGCCGGCACCTAACACAACTCATTGCGCAGATTGACAACGCGCTGGAGATTCTTAAACAATAGGTATTGCCATGGATAAACAACGCATTAACCTCAAAATAGCAGCTTACACCGTTCCTCTCGAAGTGGACAGAGACAAGGAGGAGATTTACCGCAAAGCCGCGACACTCTTGAACGAACGGTATCAACTTTACTTGCGACAATGGCCACAGGCATCCGTCGAACAACTATGGGTGTATGTCGCACTCGAAATGGCCGTTAACCTGAATGCTGATGCTCGACAGAAAGCCATTCAACCCATCGAAGACAAAATCGCCGAAATAAATAATAAGGTTCTTGAGACCCTTAACCGACAATAATTATTAATCAACTAAATAACACATAAAATGAATTTAATTTGGAATTTACTCATCTTATTGGGAGCTCTCGTGATAGGTGGCGGTGTCACTTATCTGATCATGCACACTACCAGCCTCAATATCATTAAGAAAGCGGAAGAAGAAGCCGAAGTGATCAAGAAAAACAAAATGCTCGAAATTAAAGAGAAATCGATTGCTCTGAAACTCGAACACGATAACCAAGTCCGCGAAGACGATAAGCGTAAAGCTGCTCGCGAGAATCAACTCAATCAGCGCGAAAACCAACTCAACCAACGGCAAGGTGAGTTGCAACGCGCTCAGAACGACCTCAACCAGAAGACCCAACAACTCGAGGCGCAGAACAAAGCCCTGGAGTTCAAGACCATCGAGATTGAGAAGATGAACCGAGAGGCGCAGAAACAATTAGAGGCCATCTCCGGCATCTCGGCGGAAGACGCTAAGAAACAACTGGTTGAAGCTCTCCGTGATGAAGCTAAGACTGCCGCTATGGCATATATCAACGACACCATGGAGGAAGCCCGCATCAATGCTAAGAAAGAGGCGCAGAAGATCATCATTCAGACCATTCAGCGTTGCGCCTCTGAGACCACCGTTGAGAATGCCGTTACCGTCTTCCACTTGGATAATGAGGAAGTCAAAGGACGTATCATCGGTCGTGAAGGACGTAACATCCGTGCTTTGGAAGCCGCCACGGGAGCAGAAATCATTGTCGATGATACCCCCGACTGTATCACGATCTCCGGCTATGACCCCATCCGACGCGAGGTAGCAGCGCTCGCTCTGCACCAACTCATTCAGGACGGACGTATTCACCCCGCCCGTATTGAGGAAGTGGTAGCTAAGGTCGAGAAACAGGTTGAGGAGGAAATTATCGAAACCGGTAAACGTACCACCATCGACCTCGGGGTCCATGGTCTACACCCCGAACTTATTCGCCTTATCGGTAAGATGAAATACCGTTCTTCTTATGGTCAGAACCTCTTGGAGCACAGCCGCGAGACGGCTAATCTCTCTGCCATCATGGCTTCCGAACTGGGACTGAACCCCAAGCGGGCACGTCGTGCCGGACTCTTGCACGATATTGGTAAGGTGGCGGATAATGAGGAGGAACTGCCGCATGCAGCCCTCGGTGGTAAGATCTGCGAGAAGTATGGTGAGAAACCCGATATCGTTAATGCCGTTGCTGCCCACCACGACGAGTGCGAGATGGAGACTCTCATTGCACCTATCGTACAAGCTTGTGACGCTATCTCCGGTGCGCGCCCGGGTGCACGAAGAGAAATAGTCGAGTCCTACATCAAGCGTCTCAACGACCTGGAGGCAATCGCCATGTCCTTCCCGGGGGTTGTGAAGACCTATGCCCTCCAAGCGGGTAGGGAACTGCGAGTCATCGTTGGCGCTGACCAGATTGACGATAAGGATACCGAACTACTTTCTTTCGACCTCGCAAAACGTATCCAGGACGAAATGACCTATCCCGGACAAGTCAAGGTGACCGTCATCCGCGAAACACGTGCCATCAACTACGCCAAGTAACGTACTTTCTCTCAATGAAGTGTTTTACTTGTTTTTATAGAGCGCGCTTGTATAAAAGTGCGCTTTTTTACTAAAAAAACGATTTTTTTTTCAAAAAAATTTGCATATATCAATTAAAAGTTGTATTTTTGCACCGCTTTTTGATAAAAGGAGCGCCCCTGTGGCACTCCTTTCTTGTTAAGATTATGATAAATAAGGTTAGAAAGTTAGTAAATCAGTATCTCTCCTCCGACCCCAAAGGCTATGAATTACAGACCCTTGAAGTCGATAAGGATAACAATATCCTTGTGGAGATTGACCGCCTTGGGGTGGTGGATGTGGACGATTGTGCTGCGCTCAATCGTTTCTTGGTTGATAATCTGGGACCTGAACTCGACAACTACAGTCTTGAGGTCGGCTCCGTCAGCTTGACGGCTCCCTTTAAGTCCCTCATCCAGTTCAATAAGAACCTTGGCTCGAATGTCATTGTCACCGATAAGGAGGGTAAACGCCATTCAGGGCAGCTCAATTCTGTGGACGAGGAGACCTTTATGGTCAACGATGATGTCTACCGCTACGCTGAGGTGCAGTCGGTCATCGCGCAGCTCAAGTTCTAATGATGTGGAATAATATTAATAATAAATACTAAAATGGCTAAATCTAAAGAATCAATCAACCTGATTGACATTTTCTCAGAGTTCAAGGAACTCAAAAACATTGATCGTCAAACATTTATTAGTGTTTTGGAGGAGTCCTTCCGTAGTGTTATCAGTAAGATGTACGGCACCGATGCTAACTACGACGTGATTATTAACCCCGATAAGGGTGACTTGGAGGTTTACCGCAACCGGCTCGTTATGGAGGACGGCGATGTCGCTAACCCCGATACCCAAATCGAGTTGACCGAGGCGCGTAAAATCGACGAAGAGGCGGAAATCGGGGAGGAAATAACCGACAGAGTAGAGTTCGAATCTTTCGGACGACGCATGATCCTTAACCTCCGTCAGACGCTGGCCTCTAAGCTCTTGGAGCTCCAGAAAGAAAACCTCTACATCAAGTACTCACAAATGTTGGGTCAAGTCGTTACAGGCGAACTTTATCAGGTTTGGAAGAAGGAAATGCTCCTCCTTGACGAAGAGGGTAACGAACTGTATCTCCCCAAAGTGAACCAAATTCCCACTGACTTCTACCGCAAGGGCGACCAAGTGCGTGCCGTTGTAGTACAAGTGGATAATAAGAACCTCAACCCTAAGATCATCTTGAGCCGTATCAGCCCGCTCTTCCTGCAACGTCTATTCGAGCAGGAAGTGCCTGAAATTCACGATGGTATCATTGCTATTAAGAACATCGCCCGTATCCCGGGTGAGCGCGCTAAAGTGGCAGTCGCTTCTTCCGATGACCGTATCGACCCCGTTGGAGCTTGCGTGGGTATCAAGGGGGCACGTATCCATGGTATTGTTCGCGAGCTGCGTAACGAGAACATTGATGTCATCAACTATACCTCTAACCCCAATCTCTATATCCAACGGGCTTTGGCACCTGCGAAAATCAAGTCCATGGAGATTGACGAGGAGAACAAGACCGCTAACGTTTATCTTGACCCCGAAGAGGTTAGTCTCGCTATCGGTAAGGGCGGTTTCAATATCAAACTTGCCTCTATGCTAACTGGCTATAAGATAGAGGTTTACCGTGACGTACCCGAAGAGGAGGACGATATCATGCTTGACGAGTTCAATGACGAAATCGAACAATGGGTGCTCGACTCCTTCAAGGCGATGGGGCTTGACACCGCGCGTGCCGTCATGGATACGCCCCGTGAGGAACTCATCAAGGGTACCGACCTCGAAGAGGAGACAGTTGACCACGTATTGGACGTTATACGAGAAGAATTTGAAGACTAATAACTCATACTAACTTTTTAAACGAAAGGAGCGTTATGCCTATAAAACTAATTAAAGCTTGCAAAGAATTGAATATCGGCATGTCTACTGCCGTTGATTTCCTTGCGAGTAAAGGAAGAGACATCCCCACGGACCCCAATTACCGTATAGAGGATGATATCTACTTTATGCTCGCGCAGGAATTTAATAAAGATAAAGCCACTAAATTGGAGGCAGAACGCCAAGCGCGGGAACGGGAAGAATTAGTCTCCCAAACAACGCTATCCGTGGAACCTCAACCTGCTCCCAAGCCCACTCCTAAGCCCGAGCCCAAACCGACTCCCAAACCGGAGCCGAAGCCCGAACCCAAACTCGAAGTGTCTAAACCGGAACCTAAACCGCAAATAGGCCCTAAGGTTATTGGTAAAATCGACTTGGAGCAGGCTAATAAACCCAAGCCGACGCCTAAGACCGAGCCAAAACAAGAACCCAAGCCTGAACCTAAGGCGGAACCTCAAGTTGAGCCCAAAGAGGATAAGAAGAGCGAAATCTTCACCCTCCGTAAGCCCGAACTGAAGCATCAACCCAAGGTTGTTGGTAAAATAGACCTCGACTCACTCAACCAAGCTACGCACCCCAAGAAGAAAACCAAGGAGGAGAAGAAGGCTGAGCGCGCGGAGCGTGCACAACAAGAGGCACAGGCAAAGCAAGTCGCACAGGAGAAACGCAAACGGGAACGCATCAAGCAGAATAAGGTGGACATCAATGATGTGCGGAACCAAAAGGGTGCTAAAGACAACGCTAAGAAGAATAAGAAGAAAGGCTTCAAACCCGAAGTGGACGACGAGGAAGTACAGCGTTCAATCAAGGAGACATACAGCCGTATTCAGTCTCAGAAGGGGAAGAACAATTCCTCTAAGTATAAGCGCGAACGACGTGCCGAAGAGCGCGAGAAACGTGAAGAGGAGCGCATGGAGGAACAAGCACAATCGAAGGTGCTCAAACTCACCGAGTTCGTGACCGCTAACGACCTCGCCACCATGATGAACTTGCCCGTGACCAAGATTATTGGTACTTGCATGAGTCTCGGACTCTTTGTCTCTATCAACCAACGGCTTGACGCCGAGACCATCAATCTGGTCGCCGAGGAGTTCGGCTTCCAGACAGAGTTCGTCTCTGCTAAGGTGACGGAGGAGATTAATGCCGATGAAGAGGTTAATGAGGCTGACATCGTGGAACGCTGTCCTATCATCACGGTCATGGGGCACGTTGACCATGGTAAAACATCCTTGCTCGACCATATTCGTAACACCAATGTGATTGCCGGTGAGGCAGGTGGTATCACACAACACATTGGTGCATACAATGTTAAGTTGAAGAATGGTCGCCACTTGACCTTCCTCGACACCCCGGGTCACGAGGCATTTACTGCCATGCGTGCGCGTGGTGCTAAAGTCACGGATATTGCCATCATCATTGTTGCCGCTGACGACGCAGTCATGCCACAAACCATTGAGGCTATCAACCACGCACAGGCAGCAGGTGTGCCTATGATCTTCGCTATCAATAAGTGCGATAAACCCGGAGCCAACCCCGACAAGATTCGTGAGCAACTCTCGAACATGAACATACTGGTGGAGGATTGGGGAGGTAAGTACCAGTGTCAAGAGATTAGTGCCAAACAGGGCACCGGTGTCTTCGAACTTCTGGAGAAAGTGCTCCTCGAGGCGGATATGTTGGAACTGAAGGCTAATCCTAAACGCCGTGCCAAGGGCTCTATCATTGAGTCTTCGTTGGACAAGGGTAGGGGATATGTTGCCACCGTTCTTGTTGGCGATGGCACCCTGCATATGGGCGACATCGTCTTGGCTGGAACCTACCACGGACGTGTGAAAGCTATGTTCAACGAGCGTGGTCAGAACATCCAAGCAGCTGCTCCGGGCGAACCGGCACTCATCTTAGGCTTGAATGGGGCACCGCAGGCGGGTGACGAGTTCAATGTCTTGCCTACCGAACAGGAGGCACGTGCTATCGCCAACAAGCGTGAACAACTACAGCGTGAACAATCTATCCGCACCAAGAAACATATTGGTCTGGACGAGATTGGACGTCGCTTGGCTATCGGTGACTTCAAAGAGATTAACATCATCGTCAAGGCGGATGTAGATGGTTCTGTAGAGGCACTCTCTGACTCGCTCATCAAACTCTCTACCGAGAATATCCAAGTCAATGTCATCCACCAAGCCGTGGGTGCTATCTCGGAGTCCGATGTCATGCTTGCCGCTGCATCCAATGCAATCATCATCGGCTTTAATGTCCGTCCGACCGGTTCGGCACGCAAAATGGCTGATTCAGAGGAGGTGGATATCCGTATCTATAACGTTATTTATGACGCTCTCGAGGAACTTAAAGCCGCTATGACCGGTATGCTTGCGCCTGAGATTAAGGAGGAGGTTACCGCGACTCTTGAGGTGCTCCAAACCTTCCATATCTCTAAGGTCGGCACGATCGCCGGTTGCGTGGTGCGTGAAGGTAAGGCGAAACGGACCAACAAGTGTCGCGTCATCAGGGACGGTATTGTTATCCATACCGGCGAACTCAGTTCACTCAAACATGGTAAGGATGATATCAAGGAAGTGGGCTTGAACCAAGAATGTGGTCTCTCTATCAAGGCCTTTAACGATGTCGTTGAACACGATATCATTGAGACTTATGAGGAAATCGAAATAGCTAAAACATTATGATAAGACGCTTTTGATAGTTTGGTTTCATAGCTCGCGGTGCATCTCCATGATGCACCGCTTTGCCCATCCTTAATCTTACGTATTAACTACGGGAGCACTACAAGAGCATTACTAGAGCATTACTAGAGCATTACTAGAGCATTACCAGAGCACTACTAGAGCATTACTAGAGCACTACTGGAGCATGTGCTTACATCACCTTAACATCAACGGTACGCAATCCATATCTACCATTGCGCTGAATATGAGAGTCCTTTCTGATATTAACCATATTGACCTCGCCCAATGGCAGCACCTTGTTGCTATATCCCCTACTGCTACTTGGTTCCAAACAAAGGATGCCTATGATTTTTATGCGTCTAATCCAGCAGAAATGACGCCTTTTGTCTTTGCAGTGACTGATCAAGACCACCTGCATGGCATTATTGTCGGCTATGTGACCAAGGATACTTCGCCCTTTAGGAACTTCTTCACCCGTCGTGCCATCATCAATGGAGGTCCACTCCTTGCAGAGAATATCGCTGATGACGAATTGACGGCACTTTTGCTGGCTCTCCGTCAGTCTCTACATCGCAAGGCTATTTATATCGAAACCCGCAATTTCCATAGTTTTCATCGGCACAAATCGGTCTTTGAGGCATGTGGCTTTGCCTACCAAAAACACCTCAATTTCCATATTGACACTTCGGATAAAGACCTTATGTGGAGCCGCATCACGGAGGCTAAACGCCGTCAGATTCGTAAGGCGCAAGCGCTGGGTGTGACGATTGCCGAACCCGACTCGGTGGAGGATGTTCGAGCTTTCTATCACATCCTGCATAGACTCTACCGCCGTCGTGTCAAACGACCGCTATTCACCGAGACTTTTTTTGTTCATTTTTATGAACAACGCCTTGGTCGGTACCTCCTTGTTAAATATAAGAACCAAGTGATTGGCGGTGTTATGTGCGCGGTGCTGTCTGATGCGTGTATTTATGAGTGGTATATTTGTGGGGAAGATGGTATTCATCGGGACTTATTTCCATCTGTCATGGCGACTTGGGCAGTGATGGACTATGCGGCTACCCATGGTATTAAATGTTTCGATGTCATGGGGGCGGGTGTTCCCGAGGTACCCTATGGTGTTCGGGACTTCAAAGCCGATTTCGGTGGCGAATTAGTCGAACATGGACGTTTCATCCACATCCCTCACCCCCTCCTCTATCGCCTTGGTAAAGCAGGTGTTAATTTCCTCAACCGCAGATAAGCCCCCCTCCTTACCCGACTTTTATGTTATCGGATGTCACATAGTTCCTTGGTCGTCACGCGACCGAGATTAGTGGGACGCTTAGGCAATTGCATATAGTCACCATACCACACTTTTAGGAATTCGTCGTAGTGCGGAGTCGCAGGGAACCTATGCCCTTCAAACTCCAGTTCCACTTTCTCTCCCAATAGTAACGAATATGGATGACGAACACGTATGTCGCGAGGTCCACCGGTGCGGTAAATACACACATTATCTGTAGGTTGGATGGTAGCAGGAGAAAACCATAATGAGGCCTTTTCCTTCAGGTTGATTAAGGTCTGCATCTTAAATGGCAATGCAAACGGGAGAAAAATGAACCATGGCTTGGGGCGGTGAAAATGTCTATTTACAATACGACTTTTGCACTTAATGAGAATCGACAACAACATACACGTTCCGGTCTTTAGCCAATCTTGCAATCTGTTGTGAGGCACATAGTCGTAAATAAAAATGTCCACCATACCTTTGTTAGCTATATGAATTTCAGGGTGAACAACGCCTTTGACGAAAATCTCATCCGTGAGGCGTCCGTCAGGACCGATAAGAGATTGGAGCCTTGTCCACTCCTCACGGGTCATCATTATATCGGCATCATCGTCCCATGGGATAAATCCTTTGTGGCGAACTGCACCTAATAAGGTTCCATACGCAATGGAATACGCAACACAATGCTGACGAGCAAAACTATCAAAGGCAACCAGTATGTATAATAATTGCTCTTGTAATTGGCGAAGGGCAGAACCGGTAGGATTGTAGTGTAGCCTTAATGCTTCATGTTCAGTCGGGGTCATCTCTCTACTTTTAAGATTTTAGCGTTTATAAACTTAGTTGCGATATATACGGCTAAAATTCCCGCCGTAAATTTTCCTATCATAACAGGTAAGATGAGTGTAGGCTGGAAATTGGCGGTAAAAGCTAAGTGGTCACCGATTAAAAATGCACTGCAAACACTATATGCTATACATTTGATTTTATCTTCTGGTTGTAAATCTTTGACCATCCCAAACAGGGCTAACACATTTGCGGTGCCTGCTAAAATACCCGCTGACGCGTCTGCAGAAAGACCAACCTTACGTCCAAGCCAATCTAATGGCTTCGCTAAATATGTCTTTATCAGCCACACCATGGGGAAGGCACCGCACAACATGATACCGATGTATCCGGAGATTTCAAGAGCTCGATTGATATCTTCTTCGTCAGCAATAATGGGTTCAAATCCCCAGTGACCTATTAACGCGGAAAAAAAGTGCGTAAAATACTCAACTACGCAAAGAACAAAGACGATTCTAAGTACCGCGTCCATACATTTCCCGAAGAGATTAAAAGCCTTAATCATCTTTTCGGGAATAAAGTATAGCCCTACTGCAATACTGCCGCAAATGATTACTAATGGTACTAAATTTCTCATGATTAGTCCAAAACTAAGGGCTAATTGATATGTTGCATCGCCGTTAGTTGCAATCACCTCTCGTATCATCGGATGCGACAACGCTATAATTACAGATGAAACGAAAACACCTATAGGGATTGTTATGAACCCTACCATAGTGCCCATGGCGAGGTATCTTCTATCGGATTTCTGGAGCATTTTTAGTGCAACTGGAATACTGAATACAATAGTAGCACCGGCCATGAAACCTGTCATCATTGCCATTATCCAACTTTCTTTTGTTTGAGCTAAGGCTTCTGCTAATTGATACCCTCCCATATCTACGGCTATAAAGGTTGTGGCTGCCATGGCTTGATCTGCACCCACTAAACCATAGAGCGGACCAAAGACCTTACTGACAAATTGAGTGAGATAGGGGGCTGAGGCCATTATACCTGCTACCGGTAAAAAGATTGAACCGATTGAGTTGATACCTTCCAAAAATTGATTCCCTAATTCGCTATCCTCCTTAACAATCGAGGCGATGCAACCTGCTACTGCGCAGGCCATAATGATGTAAATTACGATGTTTCCAAATAGTTCCATACTAATTTTGATATAATGCAATTGCTATATTGTAATATTGTTTAGACATTTTATACCATAAATATAAGTACTCACCCACATTATTGCCTATCGAATTGAGGTAGACCGCCCATACGAACCAGCAGTACGCTGCCAATGCTACATATGCGTAGTAATGGCGCATAATGGAAGGTTCCGCTTCGCCGCCTAAATAACGACAAATGATATCATGGGCATTTTCTTCAGTATAATCGGCGCAACAACATATGAATGTACCCAAATCAGTGCCGGGGTCATCATTACTGGAATATTCCCAATCAATTAGAGACATCTTACCGTTTTTGTCTATGAGAAAGTTGGGATCATAACAATCGCCATGCACTAAACGAGGCTTTATATTATCTGCTTGGGTGAAGACATGTAATGATTCCATTTGCGAGAATAGTTCCTCAAAGTCCGGAAAATCTGCATAACCATTACGTCGTACTTTATGAACGAAATCCAATGTCTTGTTCCATAGCCCAAAATCATATGACGAATGAATGTTGGCATCATGTAACTTGCGCATTATTTTTATGGCAGTATTAACCTCTTCTTCGTTATGATAATCTAATGTATGACAGCCATCTAAATAGTGACTAATCTTCCAACCTTCATCCTCATCCATGTATATAAAAGTATTGTCCAAACCTAATTCTTGGGCATAGCGCATGGAGTAGGCTTCACTTTTGCGATTAATGTAGTCGTCTGTGCCGACACCCGGATGACGGTACACATATTGCTCTCCGTCAGCCGTGTTTCGGAAATAAAAGGACGTGTTTGTTAATCCTTGTTTGATGGCATGAATATCTTGTATATCAGCCTCTTGGCACTGTAAAACGGAGCAGATGTTCCGCATAATGGCGGAGTCCGTATTGTTGATATATAGTGGGTCAAAAAGTCGTAACTCATCTAAGGAATCAAATTCATATATGGTACCTTCTTTATAACGCTTGATTTGCATGTGGAGTACATCTAAATGCCGCATGTAGAAATCTTCCCATAAACTGGCTTTACATTCCGATGTGGCATAATCTGCTTTTAATAATTCGCAGAATTGCGTTGAATACGCATGATTAAAATAGGCATGACCTATCATGTACCAACTATCACATCCGCCTCTTGTTACCTCTGTTATGGTATCATTATCATCTGTTTGAAGGCAGTACTCATCGCTCTTTCCACTACTATATTGAGCTGCATAATACGACTCTATCGGCTGTTCTATGAAAACGTTTTCTGTATAATAATCGTCTGATGAACAGATATAGGTGTTATCTAACTTGTCTAAAACGCGAATGAGAGATGATGGGTTGTTGTATTGATAATAATCGTCATTGATGACTATGTCTACATGCATCTTTTCCTCTAAGTAGAAGAACATTTCTTTCCTATACCCGACGACTATTGTGATATCGGATATACCCGCTTCTCGCAGTTGACGTATTAGACGCTCAATCAACACGTCACCTTTTACCACCAATAACCCTTTGGGCTTTTCATACGACAGCGGAGCAAAGCGTGAGGACATGCCCGCAGCTAATATTATTGCATTCCTTTTCATATTTATGGGTACTTCTAAAAAACCGAAAGCAAATCAAAGTGTCTGTGTATGTTATCCTACGGGGCTTCTAAAAAAACGCGCTACGCTAATTTTTAGAAGTTCCCTTAATAAGGTATAAATTAGTTCTTTAACCATACGACATAAAAAACGTGAACTTTTGTTCTGCTCATTTGATTACTTGAGGTCATCGACTACCTAAAATCATTCAAATTACCACACAAAAGCCCACGCCAAAAACGTGAGCGTTTATAGGCTTGTGCTTGAATGATTTTAATTACCTAAAGGTGTCGATGTTTCAAGTAATCAAGTTTAGCTTATAACGCTTTATAGTATTTATATGTCGGTGCATCGCCTTTACGATGCTGGTGCTTCATAGGCAATATGCATTTATCTTTTTTAATTTGCCTACAAAATTAAGACTTTTTTCTGACATGAGCAAATATTAAAATAAAAATTCTTCAAAAAGACTGATTTTTTGATAAACTTATTAAAAAAATTTGCTAATATGATTTTTTTTTACTATCTTTGCCGCGGAAAGTCATACTATCATTATGAATCTACCAAAACTACCCATAGGAGAGCAATCCTTTGTTAAGTTAAGGAACAAGAATCAATTGTATGTGGATAGGACTGAATATATCTACAGAATGGAAAAAGTGTGAATGATTTGCATACAGTAACCGAGATTATTAAATAAAATATGGGAGTGTATATCAACACTTGTAAAGGCTCTGAAAGATTATATAGGAGAGGTGATTTTGGTCGGCATCAATTATGACAAACAATCAAAACACCATACATGCATAATCGAACGGGAACAAATCGGTCAGAAAATCGGTCAGAAAATCGAGGTTGTGTATGAACTGATAAAGTCAAATCCAACTATTACCAGAGACGAACTAAGTGCCATGTTACATGTAGCACCATCTTCAGTACAGCGTTACATAGATATTTTGAATGTAGATAGAATTCGCAGAGAAGGAGGAGATAAGGGAGGTAAATGGATTATCTTAGGGAAATAATGCCGCGATTGGACATATCATTTCCACTAAAGCACCAATGGCGTATAAACAAAAAAAATGGAATAAGTGTGAATGATTTGCATACAGTAACCGAAAATATGAAATATACAATGACAATTAAAGAATTTGTACAGAATTTTGCAGAGCAGTTTGATGAAACAGAACTTGCAGTATTCACTCCGGACACGAAATTTCGTGATTTGGAAGAGTGGAGTAGTTTTCTGGCACTCGCCATCATGGCAATGATTAAGAGCGAGTATGATGTGGCTATTACTGCCGATGAAATGCGCTCTGCTAATACTATTCAAGAACTTTTTGACACCGTACAGAAACACTTATGATAAATCCGTTTTCTATAGAAGGAAAGGTTATTCTCGTTACGGGTGCAACATCCGGAATCGGGCGGGCAACAGCCGTCTTATGTGCTCAAATGGGTGCAACGGTGATTGCAGTTGGGCGGAATAAAGTTCGTCTGAAAGAACTGCAATCGGAGTTAGCGAGTGAGGGCGGGGGAGAATTAGGGCATCTCTATATCTCTACAGATCTGACTGATGCGGAGCAAGTGAACGCTTTGGTGGCGCAAATCCAGGCAATAGACGGCATAGCCAATTGTGCAGGGATAGCGCACATGAACCCGTTTCCATTTGTAACGCAAGAGGAAGTGGAGACTATGATGCAAAACAATTTCGTTGCTCCTGTGATGTTAGTCAATCGCTTGCTGAAAGAAAAGAAACTGAAAAAAGGCGGTTCGGTAGTGTTTGTCAGTTCGGTAGATGGACCGAAAATTGTGCATGCAGGAAACTCTGCTTATTCGGCATCAAAGAGTGCGTTGGCCGGAATAGCTAAGAATATGGCAATTGATTTAGCGAGCAAGAAGATACGCGTAAATTGTGTATTGCCCGGCACAACAGAAACTCCGATGGTGCGAACAGAAAATGTAACGGAAGAGATGTTGGCAGAGACAGCGAAACGACTTCCCCTAAAACGCTTTGCCCGGCCGGAAGAGATAGCACACGCGATTATATTCCTTCTTAGCGAAGCAAGCACATATATAATTGGAAGCGAACTAACCGTAGATGGAGGAATTTCGATAGTGTAGTGATGATATGAAAATCTGTTTATTAGGATATCACGAACCTCAAGTGAATGCGTATTACAATGGTGCGCATAAGGCGATGTATCTTCAAGCACTCCATTTAAAGGCACAAAATCATGAGGTCATTTTCCATACTATGTTAGTACCATCAGATTTCGCGGAAATATATGACTTTCTCAAATCAGAACAAGTAGATTTGGGCATTTGGCATATCACGAATCTACGCATTATGGGCAGGTTGCATTTCCCGTGTCCTGTCGTAGGTATCTGGCATCAGGGGATTTTCAAACCTTCCCCGAACTATGCGTCAGATTTCTGCAAGAAGTTTAAGATCACAGGATTTGGAAAATGGATATTAGAGGCTCCTATTATTAGTCATATCCTTGCTGGGATCAATGCTCTTCGCAATCAAGTGACATTTACCTATTTGACATATCATTTGACCAAGATAGTACTCCTGTCACCCGGCAGTTTAAAGCATTACTTGGCATATTATTTGCAGCCTAAACGGTTTACGAGCATTCCTAATTATAAATCTAATACTTCGCACATTATGGATGTTGAAAACCTTAAAAACAAGCAGCATCAAGTCCTATATATGGGGCGTTTAGAAAATAGAACGAAACAAGTCAATCTATTGTTAGATATTTGGGCACAAGTTGAAAATATGAACAAGGATTGGACTTTAGAGATTTGCGGAGAGGGTGAGAGTAAAGAGAGCCTAATCCTTCAGGCTCAACAATTAGGTCTTAGACGAGTACATTTCAATGGACATGTGGTACCTGATGCATATTATTCGAGTGCCTCGATTCTTTGTATGACCTCTCGTATGGAAGGTTCCCCGTTAGTCATAGACGAAGGTCAAGCGTATGGGTGCATTCCTATAGTATTTAACTCCTATCCGGCAGCGGAGGATAAGATTGTAGATGGCGAGACGGGTTATTTAATCAAACCTTTTAACATAAAAGAGTTTGCTGATCGCTTGAATGCACTTATTAGCGATGAGGTTACTCGCACCACAATGGCCACCCGGATATTGTATAATTGTATATGTGCATATGGTGATAGGGGGGGGGGTAGATGCTCATAATCAGCAAGTTACAAATTCTTGGAGGCGTCTTTTAACAGAACTTAATTTAAATAGCAATGGCCATATTAAGATATAGCAATTTAGGCATTTCCGCCATTTCAGCTTGCGTGCCGAGGCATGTAAGGTACAATAAAGATCTTGGGTATATGATGTCCGAAGAAGAGATAGACAAAGCGATTCACAACATCGGTATAGAAGAACGGCGCATTGCTGCGCCGGATGTATGCGCGTCGGATTTATGTGAAAAAGCAGCACGACAACTATTAGAGGCAAATTCAATTAAGCCGGATTCTATAGATGCATTGATATTTGTCAGCCAAACAAGTGATTATCACCAACCCGCAACAGCTGCTATTTTGCAACACAAACTGGGATTGAGCAACGATACTTTGGCTTTTGACATCAATCTGGCGTGCTCAGGATATGTGTATGGTCTATCTACGGCATATGCCTATGCACAGAATGAAGGCGTAAACCGTGTCTTGCTATTGGTAGGCGAGACAATGAGTAAGATTGTCTCCAGATATGACAAGGTGAATACGCCTCTTTTTGGCGATGCAGGAACGGCTACTTTGATAGAAAAAGGAGAGCAGTTTGGTCAAGCAATTTTCAGCCTTCATACCGATGGAAAGGGGGCGGAAGTGATGATGATACCTGATGGTGGATTTCGCAATCCTGTTACAGAGAAGAGTTTCGTGGAAGAGACGGATGCTAATGGTGACAAACGCACACCCTTGCAGTTCCGCATGGACGGAATGGCAGTATTTAATTTCGGTATGAGCGAAGAGCCGCGTGACGTGAAGAACTTGGTAGCAGTAGCGGGATTAGAGTTAACGCAAGTGGATTTACTGATTTATCACCAGGCAAATAAATTCATGACAGATTTCTTTACCAAATGGCTGAAATTTGACAAATCAAAAACACCATATAGCATCCGCAAATATGGCAATACAAGTTCAGCCTCAATCCCTTTGACTATTGTATCAGAGTTATGTGAAGCATATCCGGAGCGTAAGAACGTAATTCTATCCGGCTTTGGCGCAGGACTGAGTTGGGGGAGTGTGCTCCTCAACCTCGAACAATGCAACATATCCAAGATGATTGAATATTGACATGACCTACGTATTTCGAAATAATACAATTGAGCGATTCCTACAGGGTGAGTATTCTTTCTCCGGATACGATGATTTTTCGGCTGTGCCGATAGCGGATAAATATTTGTGGTGGTATCAAGTGCCGATTAAATATAACCGAAGCCAATTAGTAGCAGAAGTAGAATCGTATCAGCAGAAACTGCAATGGATAGTCTCGCAAATAGGAGATAAACCCTTGCTTGTACTGACATTGGAATGTCTTTATGCACCTGCTATCCAAACCGGCGACAGCACATTGCAACAAGCAATCGAAGATTTCAATAGGTTGGCATGGCAATTAGCTACAGAAAAACCGAATGTGCGTGTGGCGGATTTCGGGGATTTCTTGCGACAATATCCGTCAAACGAGTGGATAGACTGGAAATTCTACTATATGTCGCAGATGATTCTCAATCCTCGGCTGTCCATCGCTTTTCAGCAATGGTTAGTCAATCAAGAAAGATGCCTCTATTTGCAACGCAAAAAATGCCTCGTATTGGATATGGACAATACGCTCTGGGGAGGAGTATTGGGAGAGGATGGTATTGAGGGAATCGCGGTAGATGGCGATTATCCCGGAAAAGCCTATCATTCATGGCAGGAAGGTATTAAAGCGTTAGAGAAACAAGGTGTGATTCTGGCTATCTGCTCCAAGAACAATCAAACCGATGTAGAGGCATTGTTTGCTGCTCGGGAGATGCCGTTGAAGATGGAGGATTTTGCCTGCGTTCGCATTAATTGGAAAGACAAAGCATCGAACATTCGCGAGATTGCACAAGAGTTGAATATCGGTTTGGATAGTATAGTCTTTGTGGACGATAACCCTTCTGAACGCGAACTGATTCGCCAGCAATTGCCGATGGTGACTGTGCCTGAATGGCCTGCACAGCCGTATGAATTACCAACTTTCTATCAGCAGTTAGTGCGAGATTTTTTTTCAGTCTATTCGTTGACGGATGAAGATTTGAAGAAGTCCGAACAATACCGACAGAATGCTTCGCGTGCTCATGCGCAAATGCAGTTTACTGACATGGAAGATTTCTTGCGTTCGTTAGAGATGCAACTGACCATACAGTCAGCGAATGATATTACTATTCCCCGTATCGCGCAAATGACGCAGAAGACGAACCAGTTCAACCTAACCACTAGACGCTATACCGAGGATGACATCCGTGCATTGCTGAATGAAGGCGCACTGATTTATACCTTGTCGGTCAGAGACCGATTTGGGGACAATGGTATAACGGGTTTGATGATTATTGTGCAGAATAAGATTGACACTTTGCTGCTCAGTTGTCGGATATTAGGCAAAGGAATCGAGTTCGCGTTTGTACAGAGCGTGTTGAAACAGTTGGGTGATACTACCATTAAAGCGGAATATATTCCGACGGAGAAGAATGCACAAGTAGCTAATTTCTATGACAAGTTAGGGTTAAAACATATGGCAACACAAGTGAATGGGACAAAAGAATATGAGGCAGAAATATCTGGTTTGCACACAACAATGAAAGAATATTATAAAATCATAAGAAATTAAATTTTTTAGATACAACTCTAACTAATATAAAAACCAGAAGAGAATTTATGTAACCTATATGTAACTGGGAGGTATTGATTTGAAAAGTAATGAATGAATAATTTAAAATGATGATGTAGATAAAGTGTATGAAAATCAATTGATTCGTGTAAAATTAGTTGGCAAAATGTATATGTAACTAGTATGTAACTGAATATATGAAAGAGCAAGAATTAAATAGATTATTAGATGTGCTGACTGCGCAACCAAAAGAGTCGGAATGGTTGGAGTTTAAACATAATTTCCACTCAAAAGAAGAGATAGGTGAAAGAATTTCTGCCCTATCAAATAGTGCTTGCCTTTTAGATAAATCATATGGCTATTTGGTGTTTGGTATAGAAGACGCAAACCATGAAATATTAGGAACAACATTTTATGGAAAACAAGCTAAAGTTGGTGGAGTAGATTTAGAACTGTGGTTGACTAATAGACTTGCTCCTCGCATTGACTTCGAAATATATGACTTTACCGCCACTAATGGTAGGCATATGTGTTTATTTCGCATTCCAGCCGCAACGAATAGACCGGTTTCATTCATCAATATCGCATATGTACGCGTGAATAGTATTACATCTCGTTTGCAGAACTATCCTGATAAAGAGGCTAAAATCTGGAAAAAAGCAGCGAATAGGAACATAGCAGGATTAATGGCTAAAGAGATGCTAACCAAACAAGAGGTGGTGTCATTATTGAGCGTAGAGACATATTATAACTTGATAAATATGCCAATGCCGCAGACGCAAGATGGAATAATAGAGCGATTTGAGCAAGAACACTTTATTAAATATGAGGAACTGGGATGGAGTATCACACAGTTAGGAGCATTGGTTTTGGGGAAGAATCTGTCTGACTTCGGATTATTAAAGCGTAAAGGTATCCGCGTGATAGTATATAAGGCAAAGAATAAGATTGAGACGGTTCGTGAACAACTATTCGAACAAGGGTATGCTGTGTGTCTTGATAATGCCGTAGAGTGGATAAAAGGGCAATTACCCGCAAATGAAGTGATTGAGCAAACATTACGCAGAAGTGTGACAATGTATCCTCAATTGTCTATACGTGAGTTAATTGGCAATATGGTGATCCACCAAGACTTTAGCGAGCAGGGCAGCCCGATGGTAGAGATTTATTCAGACCGAATAGAGATATCTAACCCGGGAACGCCGTTGGTTCAAGTTGATCGTTTTATAGATGAGTATCAATCGCGTAATGAGGCATTGGCGGACGTTATGCGTCGTATGGGATTTTGTGAGGAAAAAGGCAGTGGGATGGATAAAGTAATAACGCAGATTGAGACGTATCAACTGCCACCACTGCGCATTCAATCAACAGAAAATCGTGTAATAGTGACAATGGAGGCATATAAAAGTTGGGGCGATATGACTCCGCAAGAGCGTATCCAAGCATGTTATCAACATACTTGTTTGAGATATGTGTCGAATGAGCAGACAACAAATCAGAGTTTGCGAGCACGTTTCCAAATAGATGATAAGAATTATCCGATGATTTCACGTTTGTTAAAAGATACCGTAGAGGCCTCATTAATAAAGATTGCCAACCCTGAAGAAAAGAGCCCTCGGAATAGGAGATATGTACCATATTGGGGGTAAAATATTCGTTTAACAGAGTTAAGAAATTAAGGTATGAGTGAACACAAATTCTTTAATTCCCTAATTCTCTAAACTTTCAATTGATATGGAAGAACAAGTATTAGAGGTGTTGCGTCGTGTTTTCAAAAACGCATCAATAAATGAGACATGTTCGCAGAAGAACTGCAAGGAATGGGACTCAATGAACCATCTCAATCTGATAGTCGAATTGGAGATGCAATTTGCTGTCTCGTTTGAACCTGAAGAGATAGCACGAATGGTCGACTATCAAGCCGTGTGTGATATTATCAAATCTAAGCTATAAACATGATATGACAAGTAGCGATAGTAGCAAATGGGTCATTCGTGAAGGAAAGAAGATTCCCTATGGCCACCAACATAGATCCTTAACTGGAAAAATACGAAAAGTATGCAATACGATTCTTTTCAGTTGGGCATACCGCTGTCCTTTGAATGGACTGCGTGTACTATTTCATCGCATGCGCGGATGCCATATCGGAAAAGGAGTATATATCGGTAGATATTGTTTTTTGGATAATATGTATCCGGAATATATCTATATTTATGATGGAGCCAGTGTGAATGCAGAATGTATGTTATTGACCCATTTCAATCCGTTTGAGGTGTGGGAAGGAGTGTTTAATGCAGAAGTCAAGCCGTTGGTAATCAAGAAAAATGCGATCGTAGCTGTGCGTTGCACCTTGATGCCCGGAGTAACTATTGGCGAACAAGCGGTGGTGTCCGGTGGAATGACATTAGAAAAAAGTGTCCCGGCCTTTCATATGGTCCGTGCAAACATGAAGATAGATAAAATAGATATGAACCCATTAATGGGAAATAAGTAATTTACTTGTATTCCCCTCGATTTTAGCAATATGCTAAATCATAAATAAGTTAACATTAGTGTCCAATAGTGAACAAAGTTATGAATCTGCAAAAATAACAATTATCTCTAACGAATAAATTACGACTATGCCCCAATATACTATTAGAGAAGCGAAAGAAATTCCTTACTTTGACCACGACGATAAGAGCCTCAAAAAGACTATAGAGAACTCAGGAAGGCGTCGCGGAATGAGCCCGTGGAGATTTGCTATAAGAAAAATCCGCAATATCATTCTTATGCGATGGGCATATAATTGTCCCCTAAACGGACCACGTGTGCGGTGGAATCGAAGGAGAGGCGTGACAATAGGAGAGCATGTGTACATAGGGCTCCATTGTTCCTTAGATAACGCATATCCTGAATATATCTATATAGAGGATAACGCATCTTTAGCAGGAGAGATACAGGTCATCGCTCATAGTAATCCCTATGGACATTTTAAGAATGTTGTAGCCAGCGAAGTTGCGCCAATTGTTATTAAAGAAGGTGCCTGGATTGGAGTCGGGGCAATAATCTTAAAAGGAGTAACTATCGGCAAAAATGCCATTGTAACAGCAGGAACCGTTGTAGACAAAGATGTGCCCGATTGCACAATGGCGAAAGGTAACCCTATGAAGATAGTAACTGAATTTGGGGCTTTAATGGACTAAAATTAATTATAGAATATGGAGGAATTTATTAAGAACTTTGCGAATCAGTTTGATGAGACTGATCCAAGTGAAATCAATGCTAGTACAACATTTCATGAGTTAGATGAGTGGAGTTCTTTAGTAGGGCTTGCTATACTGAACATGGTAGCCAAAAAGTATGGCGTAAAACTTAGTCCTGCGGAACTGAAATCGTCTGTGACTGTGACAGATGTGTATAACTTAGTTCAGAGCAAGTTAGTTTAATGCTATATGCATATGACCAATCCATTTCAGTTAATAAATAAAACCATTTTGGTAACAGGAGCCTCATCTGGTATAGGAAGAGGTATCGCGATTGCCTGTGCAGAAATGGGAGCCCAAGTCGTGTTAACTGCACGAAATAGAGCGCGCCTCAATGAAACTCTTTCCCAAATGGACGGGGATGGGCATGTCATCATACCTGCTGACTTAACAAATATAGAAGAGCGGACTTCATTGGTTGAACAACTACCGACATTGGACGGAGTAGTGCATTGTGCCGGTATAGGTTATAGAGTACCTTGTAAAGGAGTAGAACAATGTGATGTGGAGATGGTCTTGAAACCAAATACAGAGGCGCCGATATTGCTACAGGGAGAGTTACTACGGGGCAAAAAAATAGCATCAGGTAGTGCCGTTGTATTTATTGCTTCCTGTGCTGCTACTATGCCTACTATGGGGAATGCACTATATAGTGCGTCTAAAGCTGCGATAGTGGCATATGCCAAAGTCTTAGCGCAAGAACTCGCACCGAGAAAAATACGTGTCAACTGCATTAGTCCGACTATGGTAATGACGGACTTGGCATTAGTAGGTGCTACTCAAGAACAATTGGACGAAGCCGAAAAATTGTATCCTCTGAAACGCTATGGCAAACCCGAAGATATTGCCTATTTGGCAGTATATCTGCTGAGTAATGCTTCCGAATGGGTGACAGGAAGTAATATGGAAATAACAGGAGGTGCGTTAACATTATGACCAAGGCATTTATTAAAGATATTGCTTATTATCTGCCGGAAAGGGTCTTAACTAATGAACAATTAGTGACAGAATTTCCAGAGTGGACTATTGAAAAAATAGCAGCAAAAGTAGGCATAAGTGAACGTCACATCTCTGCGGAGAAGGAAACGGCTACAGATATGGCAGTAAAAGCAGCAGAGAGGCTTTTTGAGCAAGGGGTAGCTAAACGCGAAGAAATAGATTTTGTACTTCTATGTACTCAAAGCCCTGACTATTCATTGCCATCTTCTGCATGTCTTGTCCAACACCGATTAGGCCTAAATACCCATTGTGGAGCATTTGATTTTAATTTAGGCTGTTCGGGCTATGAATATGGATTAGTGGTTGCTAAAGGCCTTATTACTACTCAAGCGGCAAAGAATGTACTACTGATAACTTCTGAAATGTACACAAAGTACTTGTCCCCTGATGATAAGGGCAATCGTACTATCTTTAGCGATGGCGCATCAGCAACGTGGGTAGGAACAGAAGGATTCGCTGAGATTGGAGAGTGTTCTTTAGGAACTGATGGTAGTGGTGCTGACTATTTAATCGTGCGAAAAAATGAGCCATTATATATGGATGGAGGAGCGATTTTTGATTTCTCATCCGATGTCGTACCTCCGATGATAGAAGAAGTCTTAAAGAAGGAAGGGCTAACGCAATCAGATATTGATTTATTTGTCTTCCACCAAGCCAATAAGTACATGATTAATTACTTACGTAAGATGTTAGAGATTGATAAAGAACGTTTTTACATCTATATGGAGAAAGTGGGCAATACAGTATCTTCGACTATTCCTATAGCCCTATGTGAGGCTCGTAAAGAAGGGAAAATAAGAGGCAATGTACTGCTTGTCGGATTTGGTGTAGGACTTAGTTGGGGAGCAGTATTATTAAAAGTAAAGAAATGAAAGTCGTATGTATCACAAATGATGTAGAGGCTACCTCCATTTTTGGGGAAGCATATCGTGAAGATATTGCTAAGAACGTAGCAGAAGTAGCTCTACCTGCTTTGTTAGCATTATATCGCAAATATAATGTTAAGGCTACATTTTTTTGTCTAGCATCATATATTGAAAAGTATCCTCAAATTATTGAGATGATTCAAGCCGAAGGACATGAAGTGGCTTGTCATGGCTATACTCATGAAAGCGATAAGGCATTTGATATGCTTACATATGAAGAACAACTGAATCATCTCAAACGGTCTAAAGATATTTTAGAAACTCTATCTAATGATGAGGTTATATCTTTTAGAGCTCCTGCTTTGCGTGTAAATGAATATACGCCTAAAGCCTTAAAAGACGCAGGGTTCAGAATTGACAGTAGCGTGGCTCCACAGCGATTAGATGCTTTTATGTCACTTGGCAGTAAACGTAAGCTGCAGTGGATTGGCGCACCACGTACGATATACGAAACTTCCGGTAACAATCTTGCTCGTAAGGGAGACAGCTATATAACGGAAATCCCTGTTTCGGCATTTGGATTACCCTACATTAGTACTTTGATGAGAGTTAGTCCGTTTTTGAATAGATTGGTGCGAAGGTGTGTGGCTGCGGAAATGAACCGCCATTCGCTAATAAGGGGGGGGCAAGAAAGTTGTGACCTTCTTGTTCCATCCCTCAGAAGCAATCACAATCGACCAGTCAGTTGGTACACTACAAACAAGAACAACAAGTCGGATAACGCACCTCCTCGTAGATGTGTTGAGAATGAAACTCAAGAGACGAAATTTGGGGCCCCGAAGTCTCGATTTGTTGGAAAACGAACTCATTTTCTGGCAAAATAAGGGGTATGCATTTAAAACCATCAAAGATTGTTCGAAAATGAAGATTGCTTTTTATGTAGCGCACCCTGCACATTATCATTATTTCAAATTTTCTGCACAGCAATTACGCAATAATGGACACGAAGTGATTTTCCTTGCAAAAAACAAAGATATTCTTTTAAGCCTTTTAGAAAACGCAGGAGAAAAATATGAAATAATTGCTCATAAGAAATCACAAAACTATGTTCAACACATTCTGTATGCCATACAGGCTGACTTATCAGTCGTGCGATATTTGCGGAAAGAGAGAGTAGATATGATTATTGGAAGTCAACTAACCGGATTAATCCGTAGAATGACTAATACTGCAATCATAAATACCGGTGAAGATGATGCTAAAGTTTTAGGTATTTATCCACCGCTTGCTTATACACACACACATAACATTCTAAGCCCTACGTGTTGTGATAATGGTAGATGGAATAGAAAGACCATTACGTTCCCATCCTATATGAAAATAGGGTATTTACATCCTAACAATTTCAAAGCAAGTAAAAACGTCTTGGAGAAATATGGAATAAATACCACCAAACCATATTATATAATTCGTTTCTCATCCCTCAATGCCCATCACGATAAGGGGATAATAGGCATTAATACAGAAATAGCCCAACGGCTGATAGATATTTTATCTCCGCACGGAACTATATATATTACTTCCGAGAGACCTCTTGAAACGCAGTTTGAACCTTATCGTATAGAGATTAATCCGCTTGACATGCACCACGTTATGGCGTTTGCATCGTTGTATATTGGCGATAGTCAGACCATGGCAGCCGAAGCGGGTATTCTTGGTGTACCCTTTATACGGTACAATGGTTTTGTTGGTCGAATTGGTTATTTAGATGAGTTAGAGATAAAATACGAATTAGGTTTTGGTATTCAGTCAAATATGGATAGCAAGACGCATTTCCCATATCAGGTTCGATATCGTGGTAAGGAGAATCTTTATGAGATTGTTAGGCAGTTAGTGTTGCGCAATCCAGATGAACTTCGTGCAGAATGGTTAATAAAGCGTAATCGCTTGCTGACTGACAAAATAGACTATGCTAAGTTCTTAACCTACTTTATCGAAAATTATCCCCAATCAGTAGCAGAAACTAAAAAAGCAAATGAGGAGAATGATAAAGAGTTTTGGGAGAGGTTTAAGACCACTGCTTGTAGGGTAGAGGGTCTAAAGAAGGCTAATGAGACTAAGAGAGAATAGGGAAGAAAAGAGAGAAATTTTACTATGCATATAACTTTGATAGCAGGGGCGAGACCCAATTTCATGAAGATAGCACCGCTGATCGCGGCTATCAAAACGGCGCAGGAGAACGGAAAAAATATGTCGTATCGGTTGGTGCATACAGGACAGCACTACGATAAGAACATGTCTGATACGTTCTTTGAGGAGTTGGGTATACCGGCCCCTGATGTGAACCTTGGCTGTGGCGGAGGAACCCAGGCAGAACAGACCGCACATATTATGGTGGAGTTCGAGAAGGACCTAACGGCACATCCTACAGATGTGGTATTAGTTGTCGGGGACGTGACAAGCACAATGGCTTGTTCTATTGTTGCTAAAAAAATGAATACAAAAGTTTGTCACGTAGAGGCCGGAATCAGGAGTTGGGATTTGACCATGCCGGAGGAGATTAATCGCATGGTAACGGATAGTTTGGCGGATTATATGTTCACGACAAGCGATGTGGCTAACAGAAATCTTGTGCGACAAGGAGCCGAATTAGTCGACATTACAAACCTCAAAGTCGACAATGAAGAAGTGCTTCCTGAGGATAAGTATGCCAACAAACGGATTCTACAGCGTGTGTGGCATGTGGGGAACGTTATGATTGACACATTACTGCAAAACAGACCACAATTCAAAAAACCGGAAATATGGAACGCATTGATGCTGAAAGAAAAAGAATATATAGTGATGACGATGCACCGTCCGGCAAACGTGGATGAGGAGGTACATCTGAAGGCACTGATGGAGCAGATTATTACCAATGTACACGGTTTGCCGATTATCTTTCCGATTCATCCTCGCACCGCTAAAATTTTCTATAACTTGTGGGGCGATGAGGAACAATTGGCGGCATTATTTCCTAATCTACATATCGTAGAACCATTAGGGTATTTGGAATTCAATTATTTGGTAGAACGTGCGAAAGCCGTTGTGACAGATTCTGGTGGTATTACTGAGGAGACGACGGTGATGGGCGTACCGTGCATTACACTACGTGACAACACCGAAAGACCGGAAACATGCACTCTGGGTACAAACGAGTTGATCGGCACCAATCCCGAGGCTATCAAACCTGCTCTGGATAAACTTTGTTCCGGTGAGTGGAAGAAAGGTACTATTCCGCCACTTTGGGACGGGCATACTGCAGAGAGGATTATTGAGATATTGGCTACTATTAATTAGTGGAAAGAACCATTTGTAATTTATATAAATACTGATGAAAACATGTTTTATAACCGGAGCGACGTCCGGCATAGGTCGCGCATGCGCTGAGCGGTTCGCTAAAGAGGAATATAATCTTATTCTAAATGGCCGAAGGGGGGAACTATTAAACGAGCTCAAAGCGCAATTAGAAACCCAATGCGGAGTCGCCGTGACGACTCTCAACTTTGATGTTCGTGACCGTGCTGCGGTTGAAACCGCTCTCACTACAACTCTTGGCTTCCATGATGCCCAACACTTCAATCATAAGGAAGAAGGGATAGATGTGCTTATCAACAACGCAGGTCTGGCTTTAGGATTGGAGAAAGAGCATGAAGGTTCTTTAGACGATTATGAGACGATGATTGACACCAATATCAAAGGACTTCTTTATATTACCAAAGCGATAGTCCCCGATATGGTTAGGCGAGGTAAAGGACATATTATCAATATCGGCTCGGTCGCCGGTGAGGCCGCATATCCAAATGGAAGCGTATATTGTGCGACAAAAGCCGCCGTAAAGGCTTTGTCTGATGGTCTTCGTATAGACCTTGTTGATACCCCTATAAGGGTAACGAACATCAAACCGGGACTTGTTGAAACCAATTTCAGTGTAACCCGTTTTCATGGGGACAAAGCCCGTGCCGATAAGGTCTATCAGGGTATTCGACCATTGAGAGGAGAAGATATCGCAGATGTGGTCTATTATGCTGCGTCGGCTCCTGAACATGTTCAGATCGCGGAAGTTCTTGTTCTCGCTATGCACCAAGCCAACGGGTCGATTATATATCGTGCTTCCAAGTAAATATATGATACCTAAAATCATACATTATTGCTGGTTTGGAGGAGGGGAACAGCCGGAATTGGTGAGGCGCTGCCTCGCATCTTGGATGTGCAATATGCCCCCCTCGGAGGGCTGGCAGTACATGGCTTGGAGCGAAGAAACATTCGATGTACAGAAGGCACCTCTCTATGTTCAACAAGCTTATGAGACGCGTAAGTTTGCCTTTGTCAGCGATTATGTGCGGATATGGGCGTTGGAACAATATGGGGGTGTGTACTTAGATGTAGATTTTGAAGTATATAAATCCTTTGAGCCGCTACTTGATCATCCCTTTATAGCAGGATTTGACGGGTCTAAACGCAAAGCTGTTATGATGGGAGTGATTGGTTCTGAGCCGCATGGCAAATGGGTGACCGAAATGTTAGAGACATATGTGGATAGATCATTTGTCTTGCCGGATGGTTCATTGGATATGCGTCCAAACACAGGCTTCTTTACGGATATACTTGAAGCAAAAGGCTTGATATGTGACGGAGTGGAAAAGGACTTTTTGGAGATGATACATATCTATCCAACGGACTATTTTTGTCCGACCTTAACGACTGGCGAGAATATAAGGAGTGCGAATACGTATTGCGACCATAGGGGACTTAATAGTTGGGCGGTGCTCGGGTGGAAAGGAAGATTATTGGGATGTCTTGGTCCGAAGTGGCGCACCATACTTATTAAAATTAAGCGAAAGTTAGTGGGATAACGAAAGGAGAACAACCACGGATTAGTAATGGATCTAAGGAGGTGCAACGGGAGTGGATAGGACGATGACGGGGAAATGGTAAGAGAGAGCGTGCGGATTGTAAGGTGCAGTGAGCAAAAAGAAAATAAATTTGCGTAGGTCGGATAAATGTTGTAATTTTGCAGCGTCAAAACAAGAAAACAAGAAAACAATAATAGTCATTTAAATCAATCAAAAAAGATGAAGAAGTATTTCTTTTTAGCTATGGCAGCAGTGCTGTGCGTAGCATGTAATCAAAACGAGGCGAGCGTGCCTGCTAAAGACAAGGCTGCCGTTAAGACCACTACGGCGGAAGCCGCTAAGTTACTTAATCAACCGTCTGCGGATGTTGATAAACGACTGGTTGCTGCCGGTTACGTAAAGATTGAAAACTCCGTAGCGGATGCTGTCGCTGAACGCACAGCTGCTCCTGCTCGTAAAGCTTCTAACCCCTTTGAGGAAGAGTTCACGGACGCGGTTATAGAAACCTATCTGTACAACCTTCCCGAGCAGTACACTGCCTTTATGGACTTTAAAGAGGAGGATACACCCAAATTGGATGAAGACACTAAGAAGTATGTTGAAGAAACGCTTGGTGGCAACAGCTGCATTGTGCTGGTGGTGACCTTCTATGTTGATGATGCACTCGTTGCTTTGTCCACGAATGTGGTAGCTCCTATAGCTAACAACATCAATACCCTGTTCACCCAATGCAGTGATGGTCTATACAGCCAGCTGAACGGCACGAGTAAGGTTTGGGAAGCAACAGTTGGTGACGAGAAGTTCAGTGACCACGCTGCTTTCACTGCTAAAGTGGCTGCTGCTCAGGCTGTTTATGCTCAAGAGAACGCCTATTCCTATACGGTAGATCTTGGCCAATTAGAGGCGAATGGTTTTGCTTACTACAATATGTGGACGAACCCGACCGATGAGCAGATAGCTCAGCAACAAGAGGAATCAGGCTTGAATGTTGCCTTTGCTATGGGTAGCTTCAATGTCGGTAAAAAAAGCCTTAAGGGTCAATTCCCTACTAACCTTTAATCCTGCCCGTTGGAATACGAGCGTAAGAGTTGCTTAAGCTCGTGAATTTGGCGTAATAACTCCTGGCCATGGTCCGTGTCGATGACATGGAGCCGTTGTCGGGAGTAATCTTTTAAGAGCGTGCGGTTATGAATATCCGTGCCGGAAAGGATAGCCTGTTCGCGCGACTCAAAGGACTCATGCTCCACTAACTCAATGCCGTGACTCGAATAGATGAGGGTATAACCGGCTATACCGGTCTTGAGTTGATAGGGTTTAGAGAACCCGCCGTCTATGACAAATCGTTTGCCTTCAGCCCTAATAGGCGTCTCGCCCTTCAGAGTCCTTACGGGAATATGACCATTGATTATTCTGCCGGAGTCAGGGGCTAACCCAAATTCGGCGAGTATCATTTCACAGATATCTTTACGATTAGCGAGGGAGAAGTACGCTCCTTCTGTCTCCTTCCATGTCGTCTCATCGGAATTGAAGTACCGCTCGTAGGTCGTCATCTTATCCTTATTATACAAGGGCGAGTGAGGACCTTGCCAGAGATAGAGCATGAAGTCGACCGCATCGGCATCGTGGGTGTAATAGGCTTGGCGAACCATATCGTCAATACGCTCCATGAGTGCGCGTCCCTTGTACTTCTGACCTTGTATGGTCACTTCGGTGAAGGTGCCGTCGGCGTTGAGAGGAATGGCGGCATGGTAGAGTAGAAAACCATTGCGGACAAGGAAGAGTGAGCCGTGGGTGATGAACATCATAAGGTGCTTCTGGAGCTTCTCGGACTTGCGGAAGGAGCGTTTGAGTTGGTCCATGAGTTCTCGCTCCTCAGTAGTGAGGGGCTCGAGCAAAAGGGCTCGGTCGGTCATGCCCCATTCGGGGTGACGGAGATAGGTGGCTGCCTCTAACTTGAACTGAATGATAGAGATGGCCTTGTGCATCTTAGCCATGAGTTGGGCAGAACGGGTGAGACGAGGGTTGTTCTCATAATCCTTGGTCTGAAACTCAGTACAAGGGTCGTCTGCGTAATGCTGCATGGCGAAATTGGCGAGCGGCAGAAGATTGATACCATACCCCTCCTCTAAGGTCTCTATATTGGCATAGCGTATGCTGACACGCAAGACGGTAGCGATGAGAGCCTCATTGCCCATGGCTGCTCCCATCCACTCTATATCGTGGTTCCCCCACTGGATGTCGTAGTCTCGGATGGTAGAGAGGACATCCATGATCTTCTCAGCTTTAGGTCCACGGTCGTAGATATCTCCCACGATGTGGAAAGTGTCAATAACGAGGGAGTGGATGAGGTAACAGAGCCAGATGATAAGGTCTTTCGCCACACCGACATCAAGGATGCCGTCAATGATGGCGTTGTAGTAGGCGACCTTACCTTTCTCCATCGAGTCCTCGTGGAGTAGTTCCTCCATGATGTAGGCATAGGAGCTGGGTAGGAGCTTACGTACCTTCGAGCGTGTGTACTTAGCCGAGACGAATCGTGCCACCGCTACCAGTTGGTGCAATCTGAGACGATACCAATCCTCAATCGCCGCGTAGTCGCGGTCGAAAGAGGGTAGGCACTCGTTGCGTTGCAGCACCAGCTCAAGGCGCTCATCGGGGTAATAGATGAGCGCACAGAGTGCACGCTTCTCCTCCTCGGTAAGGGTGTCCTGAAAAACATCGTCGACCTTATGGCGGATGACGCCGGAGGCGTTCTTAATCATGTGGACAAAGGCATTAGCCGCCCCATGGAGGTCAGAGACAAAGTGTTCCGTTCCCTTGGGGAGGCTGAGGATAGCCTTGAGGTTGACGATCTCGGTGATGACGGACTGTTGGTCAGGGAACTTCTCACTGAGGAGTTGGAGGTAGCGTTGGTGGAGGTTCATAGATACCGGTATCGCAAAATGCAAAATTCAAGATTATAACCGTGCCTTAATGGCAGCAGATTCGGCTTCGTAGCCGGGTTTGTCAAGAAGGGCGAACATGTTCTTCTTGTACGCCTCGACACCGGGTTGGTTGAAGGGGTTGACTTTTAGGAGATAACCGCTGATGCCACAGGCGATTTCGAAGAAGTAAATAAGTTGCCCTAAGTAGTACTCATTGAGTTCGGGCAAGTCAATCTTGAGATTAGGCACACCTCCATCCACGTGGGCAATCTGGGTGCCGAGTTCAGCCATCTTGTTCACTTCGTCCACACGCTTGCCGGCAAGGAAATTGAGCCCGTCAAGGTTCTCGTCATCGTGCGGGAAGATAACCTCGTGGTTGGGTTTCAAGACAGAGATAACAGTCTCGAAGAGGTGACGCTCACCGTCTTGGATGTATTGACCCATAGAGTGCAAGTCGGTCGTGAAGTCAACAGAAGCGGGGAAGATACCCTTGTGGTCCTTACCTTCCGACTCACCATAGAGTTGTTTCCACCACTCAGCGATGAAGTGCAGTTTGGGGTTGAAGTTGACGAGCAGTTCAATCTTCTTACCTTCCTCTTGGTAGAGGACATTACGAGCGGCAGCATATTGCGCTGCAGGGTTATGCTCAAAGTCAGCGGTCAAGCAGAGGTCCATCATGGATTGAGCGCCGTCAATAAGGGCTCTGATGTCAAATCCTGCACAAGCGATGGGCAGTAAGCCTACGGGGCTCAAGACGGAGAATCGTCCACCGATGTTGTCCTCTATGACATAGGTCTTGAGACCTTCCTTAGTAGCAAGTGTGCGGAGGGCACCCTTCTTCGCGTCGGTAATGCAGATGATATGACGGGCAGCAGCGGCTTTACCTTCCTGTTGCTCGAGTTGGGTCTTGAGAAGACGGAAAGCGAGAGCAGGCTCTGTCGTTGTGCCGGATTTGGAGATACAGATGATGCCGAACTTCTTACCCTTGAGGTATTCTTGCAGTTCATAGAGATAATCCTCCCCGATGTTCTGACCGGCATAGAGGATTTGGCTTTCGGCGAAGGCATTGGATAGTGCTTCGTTAATTGCCTTCGCACCAAGATAGGAGCCACCGATACCGATGCAGACAATCTTCTCACATTCAGCACGAAGCATGTCCGCAGTGGCTTGGATGTCGTCTAACTGTGGACGAATATCGGCGGGTAAATGAAGCCAACCGAGGAAGTCATTACCGAGACCTGTACCGTTAAGGAGGTCTTGTTGAGCAGCAGCTACTGCGGGAGCAAAACGATGAAGCGCTTCGGGAGTAGTCGCTTTGGCGAAAGAAAAATGGATGTTGGTCATATTTTAATGTAGTTTAGATGTTAATTCTTGGATAACCATTTTGGGGCTCTTATGTTTATAGAGAATCTTGTACATAGCGTCAACAATCGGTATGGCGACATGGAAACGCTGGTTGGCGAGGTAGATGGCTTCTGTGCCGTAGAAACCCTCGGCTACCATCTGCATCTCCATTTGTGCCGCCTTAACACTATAGCCTTGCCCAATCATTTGTCCGAAGAGGCGGTTACGACTGAACTTACTATAACTCGTGACGAGCACATCACCGAGGTAGCCGGATGCCACCACATTGCGGTGAGCAGGACTGACGGCGGAGATGAACTGCTCCATTTCCAGGACGGCGTTGGTGATAAGGACGGCTTGGAAATTATCGCCATAGCGTAGCCCCTCACAGATACCTGCCGCGATAGCGTAGATGTTCTTCATCACAGAGGAATACTCAAGTCCGATGACATCGGTTGAGGGTGTGGCGCGAACAAAGTCTGTGTCAAAGAGTTTACTAATCTCTTGCCCTGTGGCTCTGTCCTCACACCCGATGGTTAGGTAACTGAGTCGCTCGAGGGCTATCTCTTCAGCGTGACAAGGACCTGCTATAACGCCCAAGTGCTCATAGGGCACCTTATAGCGTTGGTGGAGGTAATCGGTGACGAGCATGTTCTCGTCCGGTATCATGCCCTTGACGGCATTGATAATGATCTTCTTCTGGAGAGAACGTCTAATTTTGTTGAGGCTCTGCTTGATGTACGGGCTCGGAATAGCCATGATGAGCACATCGGACGCAGCGATAACCTTGTTGATGTCCGCTGAGAAGGTAATTTTAGAGACATCAAACTTGAGGTTGTTGAGGTAAGTAGGGTTTTTCCCTGTGGCGATAAACTCGTCAATAACCTCTCTGCGGCGGATGAACCAGTTGATATGTTCCTGGTTACAGAGGGCGATCTTGGCTAAAGCCGTTGCCCACGAGCCGGAACCGAGAATAGCGATATTCATATTTATAATAAATAGGTGTTAGTCAAAGCGGTTAGTCAACGACCTCGGGTTTCATGGTGGGGAAGAGTAGTACTTCCTGAATGGTTGGTTGACCGGTCATGAGCAGTGCAAGTCGGTCAATCCCAATACCAATCCCGCTGGTAGGCGGCATACCATATTCGAGTGCCCTCATGAAGTCGTGGTCAATGACCATTGCCTCGTCGTCCCCCTTGTCAGCGAGTTTCATCTGCTCGACAAAGCGGTTGTATTGGTCGATGGGGTCGTTAAGTTCAGAGTAGGCGTTGGCCAGTTCCTTACCATTGACCATAAGCTCAAAACGCTCGGTAAGACCGGGTTTAGAGCGGTGCGCTTTGGTCAGAGGAGACATCTCTATGGGATAGTCTGTGATAAAAGTGGGCTGAATGAAGGTGCCTTCACAGGTCTCTCCGAAGATTTCGTCAATCAGTTTGCCCTTACCCATCTTGTCGGTGTCTGCTACGCCGAGTGACTTGGCGAAAAGACGCATTTCGTCCTCGGACATGTTTTCTATATCCTTGCCTGTTTTCTCCTTAATGGCATCAAGAATCGGCAGACGACGATAGGGGGCTTTGAAGTCCACAATATGATCCCCGACCTTGATTTGGGTGGTACCGTTGACGGCAAGGGCTATTTTCTCGAGCAGTTGCTCGGTGAAGCTCATCATCCAGTTATAGTCCTTGTATTGGACATATAGTTCCATGCAGGTAAATTCCGGATTATGGAAGCGGTCCATACCCTCATTGCGGAAATTGCGACCAATCTCGTAGACACCCTCAAAACCACCAACAATAAGGCGTTTTAGGTACAGCTCCGTCGCTATACGGAGGTACATGTCGACATCCAACGTATTGTGGTGGGTGATAAATGGACGCGCTGAAGCACCACCGGCAATCTGTTGCAGGATAGGTGTTTCCACTTCGGTGTATCCGGCTTCATCAAAGACTTGACGCATAGTGCGGATGATGGTGGCGCGCTTCAAGAAGGTGTCCTTGACGCCCTCGTTGACAATAAGGTCAACATAGCGTTGGCGGTAACGCTGTTCGGGGTCATTAAAGCCGTCGTAAGCGACACCGTCCTTGTACTTAACGATAGGCAGGGGCTTGAGGCTCTTAGAGAGAACTGTCAGGTTCTTAGCGTGAACGGAGATCTCGCCCATTTGCGTACGGAAGACAAAACCCTCTATACCAATAAAATCACCGATGTCGAGGAGCTTCTTAAATACCACATTGTACATCTGTTGCTCCGCGGTTGTGGGTGCTTCTCCTTCGGCGAGCGGTGCTTGTATATCATCGCGGCTGACATAACACTGGATGCGTCCTTTGCTGTCTTGCAGTTCGATGAAGGAGGCTTTCCCCATGATACGCTTACTCATTAAGCGTCCGGCTATACGCACTTCCTTGCCGTCCCATTCATCAAAGTTGTTCTTAATGTCCTTACTGTATCCTGTCACAATATACTCTTCGGCAGGATAGGGGTTGATTCCCAATGAGCGCATGGTCTCTAAAGACTGTCTGCGTACTAATTCTTGTTCACTTAATTCCATATGTTAATAGTATAATTTAATCATTTTATGGTAGTCTCGTCGTGCCCTAAAGATGGCTTTAGTGTCGTCTGTTTTTCCTCGCAGTAGGAAGTACAGTGCTGCTACATAGTCCAGTACCCAGCGGCAGGCAAGAACAAGAGCCTTCTTTGGTTGGGTCAAGTTCTTATGTAGCATTAGCAGGTTGTTGCGGAAGTTGTAGTAGGTCTTGCGTGGATTGGCGTAGTCGAGGCTTGCTCCGCCTAAATGGTAAACGACCGACTGCGGGAGACAAACGATGCGGTACCCTGCGGTATGTATGCGCCAGCAGAGGTCAATCTCCTCCATATGGCAGAAGAACTGCGGGTCAAGTCCTCCTAAGTCCTTGTAGACCTGTGTCCTAACGAGCATGCATGCACCGGAAGCCCAGAAGATATCTGCTTCAGTATCGTACTGCCCTTTGTCCTCTTCGACCTTCCAAAGCACTCGACCCCGACAATAGGGATAGCCAAGGGCGTTCAGCATTCCTCCCGCCGCACCAGCGTGTTCGAAGTAAGCACGATTGCGGTCAGAGCGTATCTTGGGTTGTAGGGCTGCCACATCGGGGTGGGCTTGGATGTAGGCGAGCAGAGGTGTGAGCCAGTGTTCGGTGACGGCGACATCACTATTGAGCAGAACGACATAATCGCTACTGATGTTCTGCAGGGCGCGGTTATAGCCTTCGGCAAAGCCATAGTTCTCGCCTAACGGAATAACGCGCACAGAGGGATAGGCCTTGAGGATGTCCAGGCTGTTATCGGTTGAACCATTATCTGCCACAATCACTTCGCAATCATGGTCGTCCGTATAGCGGATAACCGTGGGGAGGTACGTGGGCAGGATAGAGGCACCGTTCCAATTCAGTATGACGACAGAGCAGGTCATCCGTTATTTCTCTTCCATTTCCATCGGTTGTGCGACCAGAGCCAAATCTCGGGTTGCGCAAGGATATTCTTCTCTAATCGGCGGGCGAACTCCTCCGTTATCTCGTTGGGAGAAGTGCGTTTGGGTGTCCGCGTTACCAATTGTAAATCAATGTCGTAGTGTCCTCTTGTCGGTCTTGTTATAAAGGCGTAATAGACGGGATAGTCGAACTTCTTACTGAGCACCTCTCCTCCTTGCAGGAAGGAGGTGTCTTGGTTCAAGAAGGTTGTCCAGTAGTGGGCATTGGCGGGACTAGGTTTTTGGTCGCAGACGAGCCCGTAGGTGGTCTTAATGCCCTCTGAACGCTGCTTGATCATGGTGCGTAGCAGTTGGTTCTTGTCTGTACAAAATCCCCCTCGTTTCTCCCGCGCCTCAAGGAACAGGCGGTCGAAGAACTTGTTCTTCTGTTTGCGGTAGACATTGCACTCGACCAAGCCGTAGGGGGCGACCTCGTGGTGAATCTCGGCTATCCACTCCCAGTTACCTAAGTGTCCGAGCATGAAGATGACGCCCCCTTTCTGAAGGCAATCGTGAGCGACCTCCTCTACATGGTGAAAGACGACGCGCTTGCTCATCTCGTCCCGCGAGGCGTGCATGCCGTGAACACCCTCTACCATCGTGTAGGTGAGTTGGTGGTAAAAGCCTTTCTCCATCGTGCGTCGCTCTTCGGGGGTCTTGTTCGGGAAAGAGAGTAGGAGGTTCTTCTCAACCAAGTGTCTTCTGTACCTCACGATGTAAAAGATAATGGGGTACAACAGATAATCCGCTATGAAGTAGAGCACCGTCATCGGATGGCCTATGGAGCTTTACCTCAATCCTCTTCCTCCTCGTAATAGCCCTTTTCGATGCCGTATTGCAGTTCGGCGTCCATGATGAGTTGGATCTGTACGGAAGAGATTGTGCGGTGCTCCTTTTGGGCTGCAGCGAGCACGAAGTCCAACTGCTCGGTCTCGTCGATTTCGCCATCTAAATAGGTAACATCGTCGCCGTCTTCCTGCATGAGGCCTTTCTCCATCAAGAAGTCGTCCATGCGGTCCAGCACATAGAGGATGTCGCCGTCCGTCAGTCCGGCTTTATCCTCCGCGGGGATGAGATTAGCGATGTACGCTACTAATTCTTGTGTTTCGGGGTCTAAAAGACTCATTTCAATGCTGTCGTTTTCCATAAAAATGCTTTATTCTTTCAAAATAACTCGCAAATATATAAAATTATTTGCACATTTGCAAATATTTTGTTAATTTTGCAGCATAATTTACTAAAATCATGAATAATTTTACGCAAAGAACCATTTCTGCGGTCGTTTATTCCGGTTCCGTTATTCTTTTGACCATTTTCAGTGAGGGTTACTATGCGCTTCTGTTTGATGTCGTCTTGGGTGTGGTCATGCTTGGTGCGGTTCATGAGTTCCATGGGCTGATGGTATCGAGTCGTTTTAACACCATACTATCCATGTTGACGGCGTGTTTACTATATGAGAGCGTTGTACTATTCACATTGCGTAACGAAATAGCCTATAGTGGTTTAGAGGGTAGCGAAATTGCCATCTTTGTACTTTTGGGGCTTAGCGGTATGCTGATTTTGGTGGGATGGATAGCGCAGTTGTGGCTCAAGCAGGAGCAGCCTGTGCTTGAGTGGGGGAATAACTTGGTGAGCCTTGTTATGATTGCCTTGCCTTTCATGTTGATGCCGGTTATATTGAAGGTCAATAAGTGGTTGCTCTTGGCGTTGTTCGCGATTATCTGGCTGAATGATGCCGGCGCCTATATCATTGGTTCTCTGACGGCTAAGTTCCCGAAAGGTAACCACAAGATGTTTCCGCGGGTTAGTCCCGCCAAGAGTTGGGAAGGTCTGATAGGAGGCATCCTTTTGGCAATGCTGACGGGGTATATTTTCTCGCTGTTTGTGCAGGATTATTCCGTAACTGAATGGCTTGTTATGGCTTTTGTGATAGCCGTTTTCGGCAATTTGGGAGACCTGATGGAGAGTCTGCTGAAGCGGTCAATAGGGGTTAAGGATAGCGGTAAGTTCCTGCCCGGTCATGGTGGTGTGCTTGACCGCTTTGACAGTCTGCTGTTGGCGACGCCGATGCTCTTTTTTATGTTGATTATTATGGCAGGTATTTCGACGCTGTAAGTATATGAAGATTATTATTATCGGTATGGGCAATGTAGCGACGAACTTGTCGGCTGCTTTTGCTCGAAAAGGTATACAAGCTCCTATGGTGTCGTCGCGCGAGGGGCTTGAGGATATAGACCAGAACGCTGATGTGTACTTTTATTGCGTGACGGACAGTGCGATAGCGGAAGTGGCGGCTAAGGTTCATGTGCAGCCACGCGCGCTCCATTTGCACACCTCGGGCACGGTGCCGCTCTCGGTGTTCGGGGAGGACAAGAAGCATTGTGGGGTGTTCTATATCTTCCAGACCCTCAGTAAGGAACGCCTGATAGAGGATTTCTCCAAAGTGCCTATCTTCCTTATTGCCAACGGAATAGACGATACAACGGCTATCTACGCTCTTGCGCAGAATCTGTCGTCGCATATCTATGAGGTGAGCCGTAAGGACTTAGACCGCCTGCATGTGGCAGGGGTGTTTGCCAATAACTTTAGCAATCTGATGTATCGCTTTGCTGCAGAGATATTGCAGGGGACTGCTATTCCGTTTGAGGCACTATTGCCGATTATTGATGAGACGGCGGCTAAAGTTCATAGTCTCATGCCGCAAGAGGCACAAACAGGACCGGCGATTAGGGGTGATAAGGAGGTTATGGAGCAACATATGCACTTACTCCCCCATGACGAGATGCGGGCACTCTATAAGCAGTTGTCCGAGTATATTAATTCTCAACTTGATTGGCAATAATTATCGGCGGGTGAGGAGTACCACATTCTCTACATGCTGCGTGTGGGGAAACATGTCCACCGGCTGAATACGGGTAATGTCGTACGCGGTTGTCAGCATTTCCAAATCACGGGCTTGCGTTGCGGGATTGCAACTGACATAGACAATCTTATCGGGTGCGGCATTGAGAATAGTTTGTACAACATCGGCGTGCATGCCGGCTCTGGGCGGGTCGGTGATGATGATGTCAGGGTGACCATGCTCGCGGATGAAGTCGGCAGTCAATATATCCTTCATGTCTCCGGCAAAGAATTCCGTATTCGTTATATTGTTGAGCGAAGCATTAAGTTGCGCGTCTTCAATGGCTTCCGGCACATACTCAATACCCACGACCTTGCGGGCTTGTCGTGCCACGAACTGGGCGATAGTGCCCGTACCTGTATAGAGGTCGTAGATAATCGGCTTCGGGGCTGTGGGAGCAGTAGTGCTGTTAAGTGCAAAGGCTCTTGCCACACGGTAGAGTTCCAACGCTTGCTCGGTATTGGTCTGGTAGAAGGATTTAGGTCCGACCTTAAAGTGCAACTCCTCCATGCTCTCCATCAAGTGGTCTTGGCCATGATAGGTCTTGATGTCAAGGTCGCCGATGGTGTCGTTGAACTTGGTGTTGACCACATACATAAGGCTCACCACCTCGGGGAAACGCTCTTTGACCATCTCTAATAGCCTTTCAATGACCGTTTCGCCAAAGACTATAACCACCATCCATTCCCCCTTGTCGTTATTACGGATCATGAGGTTACGCAGTTGTCCCCGGTGGGTGTGCTCGTTGTAGAAAGTCAGTTGGTGCTCACGGGCGTAGCTATAGACTGCGTGACGGATATCGTTCTGGAGCGAAGGCATCAGGTGGCAGGTGTCGATATGCAGCACCTTGTCAAAGCAGTTGGGGATATGAAAACCCAGTCCCGGGGTAAAGGGTACACCCGCTTTCATCTGCTCACCGGTGAGCCACTGGTGGTCGGCAAAGGTGAATTCCAACTTGTTGCGGTACTCGTAGATATGTTTTGACCCAAGGATAGGGTAGACCTTACCCTGTATGTCCAAGTGACCGAGACGGGTGAGGTTGTCCTCAACCTGTTGTTGTTTCCAGCGGAGTTGTTCGTGGTAGGGCAGTATCTGCCACTTGCAGCCACCACAAGTGCCATAGTGCTTGCAGACAGCCGCACAGCGCGTAGGCGAAGGGGTGACAAGACGCAGTACGCGCGCTTCCAGGAAGGAGTGCTTCTCCTTCGTTACCTGCACATCCACGATGTCCCCGGGTACGGCATAGGGTACAAAAATGACTTGGTCGTTATAGCGAGCAATGGCCTTGCCTTCCGCAGCAACGGCTGTGATTTCAATGTTCTCGAGTACGGGTAAATTCTTTTTCATCAAACCGGATAATAGGTATGTTTGGCACTAATGTTGTATCTATTGCCGCGTGATTGGCAGAAAAATAGGTGATGTTCTCTGCCTGCAGGTGGCGTCCAATCTGTGCGGGATAATCGTGTGTATTGCCGACTTGCGGTATGCCTGCTTGGTCTCTCAAGCACTCTCCCCAGCCACACCCTCCCGGGTCATCGCTTGTCCACTCAAGCGAGCGGTCATATTGCCATTGGTCGCCCAAGTAGTGGTAGGCGATGCCGTCGAAGATCGGTTGAGAACCGGGTACGATGCCTGCACAGAGTGAGTCGGCAAACCACTCCGGGCCGCGCACTTCGTCAAAAGCGTTGACAATCAGTACGGTCGAGTCGCCACCGATGAAGCAACTCAGTACCTCCGATGGGTACGAGACGCCACCCCTATTGGCAGCACGCACACGGTACTGGTAGCGCACCCCCTTGTGGATAGGGAAGGAGACCGTGGGGGAGGTGTAGGCTTTCGCCCGCTCGTGCCAAGTGCCGTCCTCAATCTGTTCCTCAACGATATAGTAATCGGGCGAAGCGCTCACCTCAAGCGAGTCCTCAACAGGTTGCCACGAGAGGGTTACTGCTTCCTGCATTAGTTGCATACCAAAGGCTTTGACGGGTAATGGTTGCACGATGAGCGAGTCGCCTTCAAGGAATCGTCCGACCCCCTTGTAGATCGCTCGTGCCATCAGGAACTGAAAACGCGGGTCTAAACCATATTTCATGTCCGCCATCTGGATGTGTGAGAGCATCTCGATCAGGATAGTGGGCACTTTGGGTCCACGCGCTTCGTAATAGTCACCATTGAGCAGTTGTCGTCTGGGCCAATCGGGACAAACCGACCGGCGGATATCGCTCACTATTTGGCTCTGGACGATATTGGCAAAGGAGCGGTTGATGAACCGTGAGCGCCCATCGGCGAGGGTCGTGTTACCGTCTATGTCCCGCTCATTATATATAACCAAGGTACCTATCATCGCCGAGTCGTACTCTCGGATCGTGTAGCCGTCGGTGTGCAGGGCAAGGCAGACATCGATGGGTACCGAGTCTTTGTTGAGCCAATTGACCCACCGTGTGCGGCAATGAATATCCTCCTTATAATGGTCGCGAATGGTACTCCCGTCTATACCGACAGTCGTCTTCGCATCATAAACGACCGAATCAGGAACACCTGTAGCCAACAGCCAATAGCGTGCGGCTTCCATCCACCGAGGGTAGCCGGACTCGCCGATGGTCATGGCTAATGAGTCGCCTATCTGTCCGCGAGGCTGGTAGACGGTAGCGCCGGCATTGGTGAGCATGGCAGCAACGTGGCGCGCGAACACGACCGAGAAGATGTCCTCAACCGTGGTCCATAAGGTTGCCCGCTGGAAACGCCACTGCTCTTCTTGCGTGTTGTAGTACAGTCCGTGACTTGCCCACATGGCGATGTGGTGTCCCGTTAGATTGGCGGTATCGCCTTTCGGTAGCGTAGGAGAGACAATAAGTTCGCTCACTTCGTGGCCGTCCGTGAAGATGGTCACTCTGCCCCGCTCGTGCCCTAAGACCCAATGACTGATTTGCAACCGCAGGTGATAGACCGACTCGTCCGTCCAAGCGACTGCAGAGAGGGTCTTGTTGGCGCGGATAAAGATATCGTCACCATTGACGGTCATACGGTAAACGAACACAGGGGGCACACAGGACGGAAAACCCGTGAGGGTGTTGAGCGAGTCCGCCAACTGATGACGCTCATTCACTAATGCGGCAGAAAGGTTGCCGAGGAGCGTAGAGAGCACTACTATTGTTGTAATAAATCGACGCATATATCCAAAAAACGCGCAAAAATAATATATTTTTTTGTCATATGCAAAAAAAGTTGTAATTTTGCTCCGAAAATGAAATTTCTGATACAAGATATTGCCCCTGATGCCCATCTGAAGCCTTCCGAGCAGCACCGGTTGGCACTCTCGCTCCTTCATCAACTGACCGGTAAGGGTGAGCCGTTTGCCCATAATGAGTATGGTAAGCCTTATTGGCAGGACGGACCTCATTTCAACTTCTCACACTGCAAGACCGGGGTTCTTGTGGCGGTGAGCGATACACCTATCGGTGTGGATATAGAGTCCTATCACGCGTTTGATGAGGCACTCCTGCGTCGTGTCATGAACGAGGAGGAGTGCGCGGATATTCTGGCGGACAAAGAACCTGTCAAACGCTTTATCTATTACTGGACCCGTAAGGAAGCGTACCTCAAGTATAAGGGTGTAGGGATAACAGAAGACCTCAGGGATTGCCTAAGGTCTTCCGATGCGGTGATTGAGACAGTAATTTGTCCTAATTATTGTTATTCTATTTGTGCTCCAGTCGTACGATAATGACGGAGAGGGGTGCCACTTTCAGCTCATCTTGACTTAAGTCTATTTTCTCACCGGTGAAGAGGTCTTTTCCTATGGGTACATACTCGTTTAGGATCTCGTCAAAGTGACGCGGATGGATGATCCGGCTGTCGTCTGCAGCGTTGGCGCATACGAAGACCGCCCCTTTATCGAGGTACCGGAAGAAGGAGTACGTATTGTCCCGTGACAGGAAGTGCATTGTGCGTCCGTGGTGGAGAATAGGTTCGTTCTTACGGAAGTTGAAGAGTTTGGCTTGCCACTCGAACATCTTCTGTTGCTCGGGTGTTACTTCATCGCCGAGGGGTAGGGGGGCGCGGAGAAGGGAGTGGTTGGACTCTTGTCCGGGCTCTTTGACTGCCATACCGTATTCATCGCCGTAGAGCACCTGAGGTATACCCCGCATGGTTGCCATCAGAGCGGTCGCTATCTGTACGCGACGAGGGTCACGGTCCTTAACGGCATTGGCTATACGGCTCATATCGTGGTTGCCGACGAACATCAGCAGGTTATTAACATCGGCATAGAGGTAATCCATGGTCAAGGCGTCATAGATCTTCGTCAGACCGCCTCCCCAATAGTTACCATCGTTTTCAAGGGCTTGACGGATAGCCTCTTGGGTCGGGAAATCCATCACTGCCGGCAGGAACGAGTTGTAACCATCATGGTTCTTAGTGTCCTTTTGCCAGTAAGCGACATGAGGAGCGGGACGGGTCCAGCACTCACCGACGATATTGAGATGGGGATATTCGTTGAGGATATTCTTGCACCAACGTGAGGACGCGTCTTTCCCTATATAGGGATAGGTATCTACCCGCAGACCGTCAAGGTCGGCATACTCAATCCACCAGATAGCCCATTGGCTGAAGTATTGCAGCAGGTCGGGGTTATCGAGGTTCATGTCCGGCATCGGGTGGTCGAACCATCCGCGGTTAGAGAGTTCGCGGTCGTACTTAGAGGCATTGATGTCGTAGTTGGCGCTGAACACATTATTGGTATTGGTGAAGGTCGGGAACTGGTTGATCCAATCTCTATACGGCAGGTCTTTCATCCACCAATGGGCAGCACCGCAGTGATTGGGCACCATGTCCATCAGGATCTTCAGTCCTTTTGCGTGGGCTAACTGTACCATCTGCTTATAGAGTTCGTTGGAGCCAAAGCGCGGGTCAATATGGTAGTAGTCCGAGCAAGCATAACCGTGGTAGGACCACGCTGCTTCGTTGTCCTCCAGGAGGGGGGTCGGCCAGATAGTCGTGGCGCCTAACGCTGCGATATGGTCGAAGGAGTTGATGATACCTTGTATATCGCCGCCAAAGCGACCGTTGACATTGCTCTTATCGGCTTTCTCTGCCATCTGCGGCAGGCTGTTATTACTCTCATCGCCGTCCACAAAGCGGTCGGACATGATGAGATACACGATATCGGCAGAGGTGAAGGATTTCCTGTCGCGTGAACCGGCTTTGCGTTCCTCAATAAGGTAGTCGACATGCGCTTTCTTGCGGTCCTTTTGGAGCGTAATGCGGTATAGACCGGGTTTATGGACGGCAAGGTTAACGAAGAGGTAGTTCGGGCTCTCGGCGTTGTGTTGCCCTGTAACGACCAGACCATTTTCGGAGCCTTTCGGACACTTGATGGTGACGATAGCGTCGGCGAGGTCTTGCCCTTGCAGCATCAGCGTTAATGGTGTCGACATATCGGTCCACCAACTAAGCGGTTCGGCACGCTCTATAACGGGTGTAGCATACATGCTCAATCCCATTAGCGTAACAAAAAAGAGGGAAATGATTTTTTTCATGGGCTAATTTATTAAGATGCAAAATGAAATTCAAGATGCAAGATGCACAGGTTTCATCCAAGATTATTTTGCATACACGGTACAGATATCACGATGGCTACTGCTTAATTTTGCATCTTGCATTTTGCATTTTAAAAGCATTTTGCATTTTGAATTATGAAGAGCGACTGACGGGAGTCGAACCCGCATCCTCAGCTTGGGAAGCTGATGCACTACCGCTGTGCTACAATCGCATAACCGAAAGCCGCTGCAAAAGTACGCTTTTTTTTCGATATGAGCAAATTTATTTCACTTTTTTACGCCAAAACGCTCTTTTTTGTGCATTTTATTCCAGTTGCAGCTTAAAGACCTCTTTGAGTTTCAACACCTCGGGGTTCTTCTGCTCCATGAGTTTAAGTTTTTCCTCGGCGGTGTAGGCTACTTGCGAGCGGTCGTACTCCTCCACCTCCACATGGAGTGTCAGGGCATCATTGCCGAGTGTCTTCTTGAGGTGCGCCAAGATCGTGGGCATATGCTTCTGCAACTGTTTCTTCTGCAGGCTGTTGGCTACTTTGAGTTGCAGTGCCGTTGGTTGGTCTCCCATTGTCGGCATATGTTCCTGCAACATAGCTTTCATTCGTGCTTCCTCCTTGAATAGCGGGAGTAGACCAGCCCACGCACGAAAGAGCTGGTCGGAGCTAAAAGACGATACCTGTGGTATGGTAGGCATCTGCGGCATCTTAGGCACCTGTGGGGTTGCGACCTTGGGTTGTGGCATTACTTCTGCCTTGGGGGGTAGGGGATGGGCCGGACTCTTGACCTCTGACATCTGCCCTCTGACTTCTGCCCTCTGACTTCTGACCTCTGCCTCCTGATTATCCCGTTGGGTGCTGCCTTCTGCCTCATTGAGAAGACACATCTTCATCAGCGCAATCTCCACCGTCAGTCGTTTGTTCTTAGCCGTGCGGTATGCTATATCGCAGTCGTTCATCGTTGATAGGGCGTCAAAGAGCCACTTGGCGCTCACTGATTGCGCTTGTTGTTGGTAGCGGAACTTAACGGTTTCTGCGGTTGAAAGCAAAACCAAGGTGGCACTGTCTTTTGCCATCAGCACATCGCGCATATGTTGCATCAGACCGGACACAAAGTACGCGGCGTCAAACCCCTTCATCAGCACATCGTTGAACCGTAGCATCACCCCATTGACATCCCCTTGATAGGCCATGTCGATGATGTCGAAGTAGTACTGCGAGTCAAGTACATTGAGCACATCTAATGTCTTTTCGTACGAGATATGTCCTGCCGAAAAAGCCGCCAACTGGTCGAAGATTGACAGGGCGTCCCTCAGACCGCCGTCGGCTTTCTCAGCCACTACATTGAGGGCTTCATCGGTCGCTTCTATCCCTTCTTGCTGTGCTATATATTGCAGGTGGCGAATAATATCGTCTGTGCTAATGCGGTTGAAATCAAATACTTGGCAGCGGCTCAAGATGGTCGGCATGATCTTCTGTTTCTCGGTCGTGGCGAGGATGAAGATGACATACGATGGCGGTTCCTCAAGGGTCTTCAGGAGGGCGTTGAATGCCGAAGCGGACAGCATATGTACCTCGTCAATGATATAGACCGAGTACCGTCCTGTTTGTGGTGGTATGCGGGTTTCGTTAATGAGGTTGCGGATATCATCCACGCTGTTGTTGGACGCGGCGTCTAATTCGTGGATATTGAAACTCCGTCCGTCGTTAAAGGCCATACAGGACTCGCACCGGTTGCAAGGCTCGGCAGCTTGTGCTTGCTCGCAGTTAATGGCTTTCGCAAATATGCGTGCGCAGGTTGTTTTCCCGACGCCGCGAGGACCGCAGAACAGGTAGGCATGAGCCAAGTGGTTCTGCTTAATGGCATTGCGCAAGGTCTCTGTCAAGGCTTCCTGCCCCACCACATCGCGGAAGGTCGTCGGCCGATACTTACGGGCTGATACAATGTAATTTTCCATATGCTTGTTTTTACTTCGTGTTAGTTAGTAAATGTTAAGGCGGCGGAGCCGCCGTTAGTCAGTAAATGTTGGGCAGTTCCTGTTGTCGCGTGGGCTACTGCCCGCACCCAAAAGACATAGCGCGTAGCGCGGGCTGTTGTCTTACTCCTTCTTGTTGACCGAGTGCCGATGAATCCGAAAGCCGTTGCAAAGATACTACAAATTTTTGGAATATGCAAATAAAAGTGCCATTTTTTTTGTAATTTTACAAATATATAGGTTCTAATGGGGTTATAGTGAGCTCGCTCATATATAGCCACATTAGAGACTATAGGAGTGCGCAGCACTGAAAATGGCACGATTTTTGAGCATATTTTAATAAAAATGCGGACGTATTTTCGGGGGAATGTCGCCAAAGGCGACAGGCAGATGTCCGAAAGTACTGCTTTTTTCCGAGTTATGCAAATAAAAGTGTGTTTTTTCGAGAAAAAGGTGCAAATCGCAAATAAATTTGCGTAAGTCAGAAATTTGTAGTATCTTTGCAGGCGTTTTAAGGGCTAACGCCGATGGACCAAGAACGCAGCAACGCTGCTGATAAACTATCTTCCGGGGTTCCGGGAGACCAGGTGCCCTTTTTAAAAGTTGAAAGTTCGCCCGGAGGGCTAAAGTGCGCCCGAAGGGCGATTATAGATTAAAGTTGAAAGTGGAAAGAAGGCAACAACATATTTTACTGAGTCGGTTGTACGGTTCAGCGCGTGTGCGTGAGTTGAGCCGAGTAGGTGCGGGGTGCTATCTTGTGCTATTAGAGGATGAAGATGCGGCTAAGTACTGGTACCGCGACCTGACGACCTTGGGGGCACAAGCCCTGTACTTCCCTGCCTCTATGCACAAGAGCCGTGTTGATGACGCTATGGTGATTCAGCGGACCAGTGTGCTGTGCAAGATGGTCAGTAAATGTTGGTCAGTGCCTGTTAGGGCGGCGAAGCCGCCGTTGGTGAGTAAATGTTGGTCAGAGAATGTTGAAAGTGTGCCGGAAGGGATAGAGTTAGCTTATCCCCTCTTTATAGTAACATATCCGGCAGCCATGGAGGAGCCAACCCCTACTAAGGAGGATCTTATGGCACGGACAGTCGTTTTTCGGACAGGAGAACAGTTCAACCTCTCGGAGCTGACCGACTTGCTGACGGACATGGGCTTTGAGCGAGTGGACTTTGTGTACGAGCCCGGGCAGTTTGCCGTGCGTGGGGGCATAGTGGACATCTTCTCTTTCTCCAACGATGCGCCTTACCGACTGGACTTCTTTGGGAACGAAATCGACTCAATCCGCACCATCGATATTGAGACCCAACTCTCGGACAAGTTAGTCAGAGAATGTTGGTCAGTAAATGTTAGGGCGGCGGAGCCGCCGTTGGTGAGTAAATGCTGGGAAGTAAAAGTTGAAAGTGAAAAGTTGAAAGAAGCCGGGTTCCCAGGAGACCAGGTGCCCGATAGAAAGTTCGCCCTAAGGGCTAAAGAGGAAAGTGGGAAATTGAAAGATTACTTGCCTGAAGATACCGTTTATGTGGCTACGGACTTTGCGGTAATAGATTACCCACCAGGCGCACGGACGATCGAGATACGCGATAAGAGTACCTTTGATGATGCGGAGGTGATAACCTTTGATACTTTGCCTCAACCCATCTTCCATAAGAACTTCGACCTTTTGGAAGAGGATCTTAGGTCGAAACTTGCCGAGGGGTACCATATTCATATTTTAGCCGAGCAGCCGAAGCAGTTAGACCGTCTGCACGCTATTCTCAATATTGATTTTAAGGGTGAGAACTACACCCTCCATGAGGGTTGGGTAGATAGGGCGAAGAAGGAAGTGTGGTACACCGACCATCAGATCTTTGAGCGTTATCACCGAGTGTCCTTGCGCAGTGAGAACGCGCGGCGCGGTAAAGCCATCTTGACCCTTAAGGAGATTAATCAACTGCGCATAGACGATTATGTCGTTCATCAAGACCATGGCATAGGACAATTTGGCGGCTTGGTTACGACCAAGGTCAACGGCAAGGAGCAGGAGATGATTAAGCTTCTTTTCCGCGACGGTGATAGTCTCTATGTCTCTATCCATAACCTCAACAGACTCTCTAAGTACAAGGGCAAAGAGGGGTCTGCTCCCACTATCTCGAAGTTAGGTTCCGGTGCCTGGGAGCGTCTGAAGGAACGCACCAAGGATAAGGTCAAGGATATAGCTCGCGACCTGATACAACTATATGCTAAGCGCAAGCAGCACGCCGGATTTGCCTATTCTCCCGACGGGTATATGCAGCACGAGTTAGAGGCGTCGTTCTTCTACGAAGATACTCCCGACCAGGCCAAAGCAACGGCAGCGATCAAGAAAGACCTTGAGTCCTCAAGGCCTATGGACCGCTTGGTTTGCGGCGATGTGGGTTTCGGCAAGACAGAGGTTGCTATGCGTGCAGCCTTCAAGGTTGCGACAGATGGCAAGCAGGTGGCAGTATTAGTGCCGACGACCGTTTTAGCACTGCAACACTATAAGACCTTCACCGAGCGGTTTAAGGACTTTCCTGTGACGATAGACTACCTCTCACGCGCCAAGAGTCCCGCGGAAACCAAACAGACTCTCGACCGACTCAAGGAAGGCCGGATTGATGTCCTCATCGGCACCCATAAGCTTGTGGGGAAGAATGTCCATTGGCACGACTTGGGGTTGCTCATTATAGACGAGGAGCAGAAGTTCGGCGTGGCAGTGAAGGAAAAGATTAAGTCCTATCGTGCCAATATCGATGTACTCACCTTGACTGCGACTCCCATTCCCCGCACCCTGCAGTTCTCCCTTTTGGGTGCGCGCGACCTGTCGGTCATCAACACTCCCCCGCCTAACCGCTACCCGATACAGACCGAGGTGGTTGATGTCAACGATGCTGATGAGGTTGTGCGGGACGCTATTGAGCACGAAATGGAGCGTAACGGGCAAGTCTTCCTGGTTAATAATCGCATTGATATGTTGCCTCGGATGGAGAACTGGGTGCGCCGGTTATGCCCTTCTGCTCGCGTTATTACCGCGCATGGACAAATGCCGCCGGACGAAATGGCTGACCGCTTAGAGGCGTTTATCAACTACGATTACGATGTGTTGATCTCCACGACCATTGTCGAATCGGGCGTGGATATACCCAATGTCAATACGATGATTATCTACAGTGCCCAGCACTATGGTCTTGCCGATTTGCACCAACTGCGTGGCAGGGTAGGACGCTCCAACCGAAAGGCATATTGTTACTTGCTGACCCCCGAGCGCGAGCTGCTGACGTCTGAAGCCCGACGGCGCTTGGACGCTATAGGTACATTCTCTGAGTTGGGTAGTGGTTTTAATTTAGCGATGCAAGACCTCGATATCCGCGGTGCCGGCAATATGCTTGGTGCCGAGCAGAGCGGCTTTATTGCCGAACTGGGTTACGAGACTTACCAACGGGTGCTGAATGAGGCTGTGGCTGAACTGAAGGAGGAAATGTTGTTGGATGAGCCGGATGACCGGAGGACCGAACCACCGGATAAGGATATGGATGATGCGGTGACGGATGTGCAATTGGAAACCGACCTGCCGCTCTCCTTACCCGCCGAGTATGTAGAGAATGTGTCGGAGCGCATTACGCTTTACCGCGAGTTGGATAGTCTCAGGAACGAAGCCGAACTAAGTACCTTCAAGGCTCGGCTAATTGACCGCTTTGGTGCTATGCCGGAGGAAGCCGAGGAGTTGCTTAAGGTTGTGCCCCTGCGGCGGCTATGTGCCCAAATGGGGGTGAATAAGATTTTCCTCCGCGGCGAACATATGACCCTCTTCTATCCTAAGAGCGATGCTGCTCTCACTCCCCCCTCAGGAGGACGCGGCGCACGTATGGCTACGGCTAAACAGAATGTCCTTGACTATGTCCTTCACCGCTCCCAACGGTGCCGTATAGTACCTAAAGATAAAGAAACACTCGTTATCATTGACCAAGTAAGGACCGTTGACGGGGCACTTACATTACTCCATAAAATTATGACCCATGATTTTTAACCTCTTATTGACCGTTGCACTTTATGTGGGTAGGGTAGTAGACCAGAATGAACAGCCCCTCCCGTACGCCACCGTTTATTCCGAGATAGACCCTGTTCAGGGCACCGCTACCGACCCGGACGGGTACTTCTCGTTCTACTCAAGCTCCTTGTCGGAAGAGTCTAATGTGATTATCTCCTTTGTGGGTTTCGAGAAACAGGTACTGCCGCTCGCCCTGTTCATGGGACCTGACACTATAACGATAGTGTTGCACGAACAACCGATAGCCCTTGAGGAAGCGGTTATAGCGGCTCACCCCTCTAAACAGCGTAATCGTCGTAAGGCTATGGCGCTCATTTTGAGCAAGGTCTATAACAAGATGCAAGCGGACTATGCCACTCCCATCACGCGCTACAGGCTCGTTTCGGACGTGCGGATGGATAGCGAGCAAGAGGTCTGGGGGTTAGAGCAGATGATTGCCTCTGCTATCGTCATGCCCGCAGCCCAAGTGGACGGTCGCGACTCGGTACAGTTCAAGGGTGAGTACTGCAAACGGTACTTCAACTCCCTTATCCGTTCCCGTGCGGACACGATTATCTCCAGCGACCTATTGGAGCGCGTAGCGAATGGCAAGGGCAACCTCAGGGGTGCTGTCAATGCGGTTGATTCCGGCTTGTTAGTGCACCGCGCACTCTTCAGTGTCGGCAATGCACCGAGCACTTTTGAGGAGAAGATGAGCGAACTCAAGAAATGGTCTGTCACGAATGAGTCAGAAACCGAATTAGTGCTGACGCACACCGAGAAGATGAATATGCTCGGCATGTTCGTGTACACTATGCGCCGCAATTATATTGTTGATTCAGAAGACTATACCTTATTACGCCACTCTATTCAAACCAATGTAAAGGTCAGTATACCTTTTGGCTACAAGCTTAAAGGGGACGAGTTGACGCTACTCAATCTGCTCAATATGGGCGAGCAGGAGATAGAGAAGTTCAGGCTTCGTAAAGCCGTGATGGATGTGCAGCTCAATGAGCTCTATCAAGAGAGGGAAGGCTTACGCTTTGTCCGTGAGAAGAATGTCGTTATGTCCGCTCTTATCACAGGTGCTAAGAAAGCGGAAATCCCCATCTCCGTCTCGGCTACGCAGCGTGTGACAGAGGTGGAGATTAACGGGATACAACCTTTTAGTTCTTCGGAACTAACGAACCGTATGGCTCGCGAATTAGTTCCTATCTACTAATTTACATCATGCCTCCCATGCCTGCACCGGCGGGCATTTGTGGAGCGGGATTTTCTTCTTTCTTCTCGGTGATGACACATTCAGTTGTCAGGAACATGCCAGCGATAGAGGCCGCGTTCTCGAGTGCCACGCGTGTCACCTTAGCGGGGTCAACCACGCCGGACTCTTTGAGGTTCTCGAACGTATCAAGGCGGGCATTGTACCCGTAATCGCCCTTACCGGAACGTACTTTGTCAACGATGACTGCCCCTTCCTTACCGGCGTTATCAGCGATCTGGCGGAGCGGCTCCTCGATAGCGCGACGGATAATCTCGATACCGGTTTGCTCGTCCTCATTCTCACCCTTCAAGCCGACAAGCACCTCTTGGGCCCGGATGTAGGCGATACCACCGCCGGGAACGATACCTTCCTCAATCGCGGCACGCGTAGCAGAAAGCGCATCGTCTACGCGGTCTTTCTTCTCTTTCATCTCTACTTCGGAAGCCGCACCGACATTGAGTTGCGCTACGCCACCGGCGAGTTTAGCGAGACGCTCTTGCAGTTTCTCTTTATCGTAAGTGGACTTGGTAGCAGCTATTTGTGCCTTGATCTGAGCGATACGCGCGTCAATAGCGTCCTTGCTGCCGTTACCGTTAACGATAGTGGTGTTGTCCTTGCTAATCGTGATAGACTCAGCCGCGCCGAGCATGTCCATAGTAGCGTTCTCAAGCTTAATACCTGTTTCCTCACTGATAACAGTGCCACCCGTTAGGATAGCGATGTCTTGGAGCATCTCCTTACGACGGTCACCGAACCCCGGTGCCTTAACGGCACAGATCTTGAGTTGTGCACGCAGACGGTTAACGACGAGGGTTGTGAGAGCCTCACTGTCAACATCTTCGGCAATAATCAGGAACGGACGACCTGTTTGTACGGCAGGTTCAAGGATGGGCAGTAACTCCTTAAGGTTGCTGATCTTCTTATCATAGATAAGGATATAAGGCTTGTCCATCTCGCACTCCATGGTCTCGGTGTTGGTGACGAAGTACGGGCTGATATAGCCACGGTCAAACTGCATACCTTGCACCACATCAATAGTAGTGTCCATACCCTTGGCTTCGCCGATAGTGATTACACCATCCTTGCTGACCTTACGCATGGCATCGGTGATGAGTTTACCGATTTCAGAGTCGTTGTTGGCGGAAACGGTAGCTACTTGCTCAATCTTGTTGAAGTCGTTACCTACTTCTTCGGCTTGCTCCTTAATGGAAGCCACGACCTTGGCTACGGCTTTATCCATACCGCGTTTGAGGTCAAGCGGGTTAGCCCCTGCAGTGACGTTCTTCAGACCGACAGACACAATGGCTTGGGTCAAAACGGTTGCAGTCGTTGTACCGTCACCTGCTTGGTCACCGGTCTTAGACGCTACTTCCTTAACGAGTTGAGCACCGAGGTTCTCGCGAGCATCGGGGAGTTCAATCTCCTTCGCTACCGTCACTCCGTCTTTAGTGATTTGCGGAGCACCATATTTCTTATCAATAACGACATTACGTCCTTTAGGACCGAGGGTCACCTTAACAGCGTCAGCCAGTTGGTCCACACCACGCTTGAGGGCTTCACGCGCCTCAACGTTATACATAAGTTCTTTTGCCATAGTTGAATAATTTTAAATGCAGGATTACTGATTAGGAAAGTTTAGCGAGAACATCGGATTGGCGCATGATGAGCAGTTTCTCACCATCCAATTCAATCTCTGTTCCGGCATATTTACCATACAATACTTGGTCTCCTTCTTGGAGCACCATTTCTTCATCTTTGGTGCCGTTACCGACAGCCAATACTTTACCCTCTAAAGGTTTCTCTTTGGCGCTATCCGGAATGATGATACCGGAAGCGGTTTTTGTTTCAGCCGCCATGGGGCGTACCAGCACGCGGTCTGCTAATGGTTTTACGTTCATAGTTTATTTTGTTTGTTGATTAATCATGCACTGTGCCTTGTTCAACTTTTGTGCCATTAACGGATAGGTTGTCCTAAAATGTCAAATTGGCAGTTGTCTCTGACAATAATGACATGTCCGTCCTGTATCTTCTTTAAGACAATGGGCGCAAAAGTCACATCATTAATACCATCCTCGATGACGGGCTCGGGTTCAGGCTCAGGTTGAGGTTCTGGTTCAGGCTCAGGTAGGGGAGTGGGAGTGGTAATCGTTACAGCACCTGTCACATTGGTGAGAATAAGACGACCTGTAGTGGCGTCATACCTGCTTTGCGCACCGGTGACCGTCACATTATCCGGATGAAGACCGTTATGCGAGACATAGGCGATGAAGCCCTCTGAGGTTGTCAAGGTATAGCGCGGCGAAAGAGTATCACCGGAGGTGTTGGTGACATCATAGAGGGTTAGGCCGCTCTGCCCCTTGAAGATAAGAGGTACTAATTCGGGAAAGTCGATGAGCGGGTTACGGTTGCCTTGATAATCGGCTGCTCCATCGTTACGCACCATCTCCGTCAGCGAAGGCGGGTCTTGCATATGCCATTTGAGGATAACGGCTAAAGACTCAAAAACACCATCTAAACCGAGTTTGTCTAATAGTTGGGCATTGCCGTTATAGAGGTTACTACGATGCCCGTCCATGTCGCCATAAACAATGTAATCATAAAGAATCACCCGCGCAGCATCACCGCGATAGGTGCCGAGATTAGATGGATTATAATCGGTATTATTGATGGCTACATCATTCGGATCGTAGTAGCCGCTCCCCTCACCATAAGCCTTGTTACCACGTTCACTATTGATGGCAGCATTGGTTGGTCTGACAGACTGCATATCGTGCCCCATAGGAATGCCTTGTTCAGCACCTTTTGATTGGGGCCAAGTATGTTCGCGGTTATAGGTTGTACCACTATCCCATGTGCCGTCCATAGATTTGCCGTCATAATAACCGATAATATTGCCGGCAGTATTGAGGTCTCTATCTACTCCTACATAGGCATTACGCAAGGAATTATAACTATAGGAACTTTGCGCAATTCGGCTGGTGTTGCCCATCAGGGTATTCAGCAGCCCAAACAGGTCACTGCCTTCGGCGGCACGCAGTGCGTCAGGAGCGTAGGCGGCAGTGTAGTACGCTGCCTGCTTAGAGAGGTAAGTACTGTAGGCGGCTTGACCTTCATCGGAAGCCATGTGTGCTTGCATATCTATGGCAAGCAAGAGGACTAAGAAATGAAACATGGTATATCTTTATTAAGGTTATACTTGTCTTACTTAATGGTTTCTTTAGGTACCGGGTCCCATGTTATTTGTATGCCGAGACGCCTGAATATGCGTTGGTCGACCGGACCGAGCATGACGGTGGAGTGTGCTTGACAACCCCGTAAGAGGGTGAGTTGTTGCAGGGCGAGCCGGCAGTTCTCGTCCGATTCGGACAAAACCGACAGGGCTACTAACACCTCATCGGAGTGCAAGCGGGGGTTCTTAGCACCTAAGTAATTGACCTTCATCTGCTGAATAGGTGTGATAAGGTCTTTATTGACCATCTTGACGGAGTGGTCGATGCCTGCGAGGTGCTTGGTGGCATTGACCAACAGGGCAGCGGAACAACCTAACAGGTCGCCTGAGTGTGCCGTGATGATAGTGCCGTCCGGCAGTTCGATAGCCGTTGCACTGATAGCCAAATGAGCCGTGTGAGGGGTCGGGTGGGCGGTTTCATAAGCAAGACGCTCATGCGCTGCTTCTACCACCTTGCGGTACGAAGAAGAGATGTGCAACTCGCTCATCAAAAGCTTAAGCTTACTGACCTCACTCTCAGGTGCTAAACCTAACGCTACACGATTGAGGGAGGCGAAGTACCGGCGGATAATCTCCTGCTTGGCGGCTTCGCGGCACACATCGTCGTCCGAGATACAGGACCCGACCATATTGACACCCATGTCCGTCGGGGACTTATAGGGTGAGGTGCCGTAGATACCGTCAAAGAGGGCTTGCAGAACAGGGAAGATCTCTATATCGCGGTTGTAGTTGATAGCCACCTTGTTGTATGCCTCCAGATGGAAGGGGTCAATCATATTGACATCATTGAGGTCTGCCGTTGCTGCTTCATAAGCCACATTGACGGGATGCCTCAATGGGAGCGACCAGACGGGGAAGGTCTCGAACTTAGCATAGCCGGCTTGCGTGCCGTGCTTCAGTTCGTTGTAGAGTTGCGAGAGGCAGACCGCCATCTTGCCGGAGCCGGGACCGGGGGCGGTCACAACCACCAGCGGTCTGGTTGTCGGCACAAAATCGTTGCGACCAAAGCCAAGGTCGGAGTCTATCAAGTCCACATTATGGGGGTAGCCGTCGATGGTGTAATGCACGTAAGAGGGAATCTCCATGCGGCGCAAGCGCTCACGATAGAGGTCGGAGGATAGTTGTCCGTTATAGTGGGTGATAACGACCCCTGAGACATAGAAGCCGCGCGCCTGAAACTCCTCGCGCAAGCGCAGTACGTCCTCGTTATAGGCGATACCTAAGTCTTGACGCACTTTGTTACGCTCAATATCCACGGCGCTGATGACTATAAGTATCTCCATACTGTCCCGTAGTTCGGAGAACATCTGGAGTTTACTATCAGGCTCAAAACCCGGGAGGATACGGCTGGCGTGATGATCGTCAAAGAGTTTGCCGCCTAACTCTAAGTAGAGCTTGTTGTCGAACTGTTTAATCCGCTCGCGGATATGCTCCGATTGCACGCGAATGTACTTGTCGTTATCAAAACCTATTTGCATACAGGTAGCGTATTAATGGTACTTCTTCTGTTGGGCTTTTGCTTGCTCGCGAGCCTGTTGTTGTGCCTCGCGTTGCATCTTCTCTAAACGCTCCATGAAGCCGCTCTTCTTGGGCTTAGCGTCTTTCTTCTTGGCGTTGCGCTCCATTTCTTTCAGTACGCGTTCGTCGTTGAGTGTCCAGCGGAAGAGCATGGTCTGGAAGACGGACATCAGTAGCGAGCAGAGGTAATAGAAGCTCAGACCTGCTGCATAATCGTTGAAGATAAAGAGGAACATCAGCGGCATCAGGTACATCATCCACTTCATCATCTTCGACGCAGGGTCGTTACCCGTGTTCTGTTGCTGCATGGTGATGAAGGTGTAGCCAAAGTTGGCAACGGTCATCAGTAAACAGAAGAGGCTCAAGTGGTTGCCGAATAACGGAATCGATGTCCCCCAAGTGAGGATCGCATCATAGGTCGAGAGGTCTTCTGCCCACCAGAGGCTCTGTCCGCGCAACTCGATAGCTGTCGGGAAGAACCAGAAGGCTGCCATCAGTATCGGGAACTGGAAAAGCATCGGCAGACAGCCGGACATCGGACTAACTCCTGCGCGCTGATAAAGAGCCATCGTGGCTTTCTGACGCTCCTCCATCTTCTCAGGAGGATACTTCTCGTTAATAGCATCCATCTGAGGCTTGAGAACACGCATCTTAGCGGATGAACGGTAACTCTGGAAGGTGAAAGGCAAGATAACCAAACGAATAACAATGGTCATTAGGAAGATTACCCAACCAACATGCATGCCCCATGAGGAGAAGAGATCGAACATGGGGATAAGCAGAATCTTATTGATCCATGATACAACCTTCCAACCAAGGGGCACTAACTCTTGCAGGTGCAACTTGTCGGCAGAGGCCTTGTCCTTGTCGTAGGCCTTAAGCAACCGGAAGTTGTTAGGACCAAAGAAATAGGTAAAGCCTGTACTTTTATTGCCCGCGACATCAAAGGCAATGGAGGTCTCGGTCGTATATTCTTTGATATACCCGGACGCTTCTCTCATCGGTGTTGATGTGAAGCTAGCGCCTCCGAAATCCTCATCGGCGATCATAACGGTCGAGAAGAACTGGTCCTTATAGCCAATCCACTTGATACGGGCTGACTCTTTCTTCGTGTCCGCTTTCTGCTCGCTCAGTTTCTCCATATCGCCCCCGACCAGCATGTATTGCAGTTGGGCATAGCGTTCCTCGAACTTACGGCCGCGCTCTTGCTGGGCAATCAGTTGGTGCCACTGCATCTCGAGGCTGTTGATGTTCTGCGCCATGACAAGTGCCGTGTTGTGTGGGACTACTTCAAAGCGCACCATGTAGTCGTCGCCTTGCAACCGATAGTTGAAGTCAAGCCAAGCGTCTTCGTTGGTCGTCATAAGGCGCAGCGTGACCGTGCTGTCCGATACCTCTACAGGCTCAAAATAGAGGTTCTTGGTGCTGATGATGCGTTGATTATTGGTGATAAGGGTGAAGGCTGTTTCAGCCTCATCCTCATCAAACAAGCACAAGTCATGAATACTGTCTCCGTAGGCCTTAAACTCCTTTAATTCAGCGCGTGCAATACGACCACCTCTTGTACTGACGGATATGCGAAGCTTCTCATTCTCAAGCACAACATAACTCTTCGCACCTCTCGCTGAGGGAGCAAAAGGACCATAAGCAGCTGCTAAACGAGACTGAAGCTCTGCCTCTGACTGAGCGGGAGTGGTCGCCTCCTGAATAGACTCGGCCTGCGTGAATAGTTGGGCACTGATGGAGTCTGAAAGGCGCTGAGCCTCGTACTCTTGTTGGTGCGCCAATGCGATACTGTCGTTGATACGCTGACGCTCTGCTAATTCTTCTTTAGAAGGGCGGTTAATGAGGGAAAAGCCGACGATGATGGCGGCTATAAGTAAAAATCCAATCCAAGTATTCTTATCCATTTTTCCTGTTTTAATTTTCAACTTTCAACTTTCAACTTTTAAAAAGGTCACCTGGTTACCTGGTCACCTGGTCACATGGTCACCTGGTTACCTGGTCACTCGGTCACCTGGTTACCTGGTCACCTAGTCTCTTTCAACTCTTAACTCTTAACTCTCCACTTTCCACTTTAGTGCATTTTGCATTCTGCATTTTGCATTTCATTTTGCATTTTGCATCTTGCATTTTAGCGGCATTTCATCTTCGCTTGTTATGGTTAAAGAGCAGTCCGATATATAGCCGAGGCCCGCTTGGAGAGATGAAGTTAGACCATTGGAAGGTCTCTCCGATATTCTGTATACCTTTCGTTGTGCCGAAAGGAAGCATATAATCTATCCGCACGATGATATGCAGTTTGTCGCTATTGTTAGCGACCTCAAACCCTATATAGGGGTCAAGGTAGAAAAAAGACGACTGGGTGCTGGAGGCATTGTAGACCGTGCTGTCGCTACTCGTTGACTCGTCATAACCGACATAAAGCCTGCGCATTTGACCGCCACCGAGCGATAAACCAATCAGGGGGGAGAAGCGTCCGAAACCCGTGTAGAAATCAATCAGCGCGCCCCCCCAACCGCTTCGTACATTACTGCCTGATTGACCGAGAGGCATCGTGCTGATAGTACCTTCTGCGCCCACGTGGATATGGTCCAAGAGGTGAAACCGCAAGGTCGCTCCTGCCCCTAAGGTTACGCCGGAGGAGGGGAGCGTCTGCCAAAAAGTACTGGTCAAAAGAGTATTGTTGGCGAAAAGCTCTGATGGGTCTTTCGCAAATGCGTAACCGATATGCAGCGTTATGCCCCCAGAGAAACCCGTGTAGACTTGGCGCTTGGGAGACTCCTGGGAGACATCAGCACCCTGCGAGGACTGGGCACAAATCCTTGTGCTCAGCCCTAACAGTACCCCTATTAGTAAGGGACTTATGAATCCTTTAACATTCACCATCTTGCATCTTAAAAGGTCTCCTGGTTACCTGGTCACCTAGTCTCTTTCAACTCTTAACTCTTAACTCTTAACTTTCCACTTTAGTGCATTTTGCATCTTGCATCTTGCATTTCATTTTGCATCTTTACTCCCCTACACAATTGAAAACGCTACATCCATCATGTTGGTGAAGGAGTTTTGGCGTTGCTCAGCCGTAGTGGCTTCACCCGTCAAAATATGGTCACTCACCGTGCAGATAACAAGGGCTTTCTTGCCCGCACGAGCTGCGTTAAGGTACAGCGCCGGAGCCTCCATCTCATCCGCTATCACACCCATCTTCGTCCAGTTATCCTTGCGCGGATCTTCGCTGTAGAACACATCCGCTGAGAACACATTACCCACATGGTAGGTGAAACCGAACCGCTCGCAGGCATCTACGGCTTTACGAGCCAATTGGAAATCCGCGATAGGAGCAAAGTTACCTTGCAGATTGTACTGGGTCGCGTAATTGCTGTCCGTGCAACTACCAAGAGCTATAACGAGCTCACCTAAATGCACATACATCTGTCGGGCACCGCAGGAACCAACACGGATAATCGTATCTACATCGTAGAAGTTATAGAGTTCATAACTGTAGATACCGATACTCGGAATACCCATGCCGTGACCCATCACCGTCACTTCCTTGCCTTTATACATGCCGGTGAAGGCATACATATTGCGCACTTCGTTCACTAATTTAGGATTTTCCAAATACCTTTCTGCCATCAGTTTAGCACGCAGCGGGTCGCCTGCCATGATGACACTCTTCGCGATCTCGCCATACTTCGCCCCAATGTGAGGGGTCGGAACTTGTTCTTTACTCATAATGTTTACTATTTAAGGTTATTACTCTTAACTCTCAACTTTCAACTTTCAACTTTCTTCCGCGGGCTACTGCTTTAATTTTGGATGAAACCTGTGCATTTTGCTATACCGGCATCTTAAAAGGGCACCTGGTCTCCTGGGAACCCGGAAAAAAACAAACTCTTAACTCT